>Ga0105238_10006985_pt1 | contig 11284 bp, 12 predicted proteins | sample KBSC34metaG_FD_81526 | JGI IMG/M metagenome (GOLD analysis project Ga0105238, IMG submission 81526) | Corn rhizosphere microbial communities from Kellogg Biological Station, Michigan, USA - KBS C3-4 metaG | ecosystem: Host-associated > Plants > Roots > Rhizosphere > Soil | place: Michigan, USA...
CTCCAAGGGCATCGGGGCGGCGGCGGCCGAGGCGTTCGCGGAGGAGGGTTGCAATCTGATCCTGGCCGCCCGCGGCGCCGAGGCGCTGGAAGCGCTCTGCGAACGGCTGCGGGGCGCCCACCAGATCCAGGCGCGCGCCATTCCCACCGATATCCGGGACGCGGCCCAGCTGAAGGCGTTGGCGGAGGCCGCCAAGGACATCGATGTCCTGGTCAACAACGCCGGCGACATCCCCGGCGGCACGCTGGACGCGGTGGACGAGGACCGCTGGCGCCACGCCTGGGAGCTGAAGGTGTTCGGCTACATCAACCTGACCCGCGCCATCTACGCCCAGATGAAGGCCCGCGGCGGCGGGGTGATCCTCAACGACATCGGGGCGGCGGGCGAGCGGATGGACGCGGGCTACATCGCCGGCTCGACCGGGAACGCGGCGCTCTACGCCTTCACCCGCGCGCTCGGCGGCAAGAGCCTGCGCGACAACATCCGCGTGGTCGGCGTCAGCCCGGGGCCGGTGGAGACCGACCGCATCGTCAGCCTGATGAAGACCGCCGCCCAGCGCCGCTTCGGCGACGAGAGCCGCTATCCGGAGCTGATGGCCAACTACCCGCGCGGACGCCCGGCCAAGCCGCGGGAGATCGCCGACATGATGGCCTTCCTGGCGTCCGACCGCAGCGCCTATACGAGCGGCGTGGTGGTCACCATCGACGGCGGGATCAGCGCCAGCCCAGGATGATCGTGGGTGATCGTGGTTCCGCGGCCACACCGCGCAGGCCAACTGGTAACCTGTGCAACAAACCATTCGCGCGTCGCGCCGAACATGATATCCGCCGCGGCCTCGAAGGAGAGACCTGTGTTCAGCCGCCCTAATCACAAGCCGCTCGCCAGCGCCTACGACCGTCAGGTCGAGGGTCTGCAGACGTGCGCGTGGGAGGTCGGTTCGGCTTAGGTCTCAGCAACTTTGAGGCTTTGACGAAGAACCCCTCCCGGCCCGGCCGCGGAGGGGTTCTTCGTTTCGGAAGACCTGCTTCACCGCCGCGGAGGTCCGGGAGGGGACGGAACGAGCAAGAGGAGGTTCCGATGAACGGTTTTGAAGTGATCGAGAGCGATGCGGGGTTGATCAAGGCGTGGACGCGCGGCGTCCAGGTCGAGGACAGCGCCAAGGCGCAGCTGCGCAACGTCGCCAGCCTGCCGTTCATCCACAAGCACGTCGCGGTCATGCCGGACGTCCACTGGGGCCGCGGCGCGACCGTGGGCTCGGTGATCCCGACCGTGGGCGCGATCATCCCGGCGGCGGTGGGCGTCGATATCGGCTGCGGCATGATGGCGGTGAAGACCTCCATCCGCGCCGAGCACCTGCCGGACTCGCTGGCCTCCATCCGGAGCGCGATCGAAGCCGCCGTGCCGCACGGCCGGACCGACAACGGCGGACGCAACGACGTCGGCGCCCACCAGGGCGATCCGCCGGCGCTGGCCTCCGAGAAGTGGGCTGAGCTCGCCGCGGGTTACGACGCCGTGGTCGAGCGTGACCCGAAGGCCGCGCACCCGCGCGGTCTGGGCCACCTCGGCACGCTCGGCACCGGCAACCACTTCATCGAGCTCTGCCTCGACGAGGCGGGCGACGTCTGGGTGATGCTGCACTCCGGCTCGCGGGGTGTCGGCAACCGGTTCGGGTCCTACTTCATCGAACGGGCGAAGAAGGACATGGAGCGGTGGTTCATCCGCCTGCCGGATGCGGATCTGGCCTACTTCCCGGAAGGGTCGGAGGGCTTCGTGTCCTACATCCGTGCGGTGAGCTGGGCGCAGAAGTACGCGCTGGCGAACCGCGAGGTGATGATGGACCAGGTGCTGGCTGTGCTGCGGGCCGTCTTCCCGGACCTGGCGACGACCGAGTTGGCGGTGAACTGCCACCACAACTACGTCACCCAGGAGCGGCACTTCGGCAAGGACGTCTGGCTGACCCGGAAGGGTGCGGTGCGGGCGGGGCTCGGCGAGCTCGGGATCATCCCGGGATCGATGGGCGCCAAGTCCTTCATCGTGCGCGGCAGGGGCAATCCGGACTCGTTCTGCACGTGCTCGCACGGCGCAGGCCGGGCCATGTCCCGGGCCGAGGCCAAGCGGCGCTTCACCCTCGACGACCACGTGGCCGCCACGGCGGGCGTCGAGTGCCGGAAGGACGCGGACGTGATCGACGAAACGCCGATGGCCTACAAGGACATCGACGCGGTGATGGCGGCGCAAGCCGACCTGGTCGAGATCGTCCACACGCTTCGGCAGGTGGTGTGCGTGAAGGGGTAGGGCGGGGCGCGCTGAAGTTTGATGTTGCAGTACGCAACGTCTTAGGCTATCAGCGCGTCCTCCCTGCTCTGGCGGGGAAGCGCCGGTGGCGTAGGATGCGATTTCTTCGGATCTAAGGGTCGCGGGTTCGACTCCCGCCGCGGTTCGCCGCGTAGCTCAGTGGTAGAGCATTAGGCAAAGCGCATCCGCTCTTTCCCCGGTGTCGGACGTCAGTGGCGTAGAGAACGGTTACTTCGCCTGAAACGCGGGAGGTCGCGGGTTCGAGTCCCGCCGGGGAGCGCAAGCTCCGCGTAGCTCAGTTGGTTAGAGCGCCACGTACCGTCTCGCCTGTTCCCTGGCGTATTCCAAGGCGCTGACCGCATCGACGGATCGAGCCCTGCATGGGCTCGCCCGCCGGGCGGTCGGCGTTGGTGTGTCATCTCCGGTGGCGGCAGGACTCGGATCCATCGCTCCACACGAACGGGCGGCCAGGCCAATCCCGACGGCGGCATGCAGGCGCGGCGGGAGGAAGCGAGGTCCACGGTGGCGAGCCGTGGCGGAAGCGCCCTCCGAGCCCGAAAATTCCCCGGAGATGACCCATCTTTGATGTTGTATTATGCAACAAATTGAGTAGATAGAGATCGTCGCCGGCCGCCCTCGGGTAGCTGGCGATCCGGATTGGTGGCGCAGAGGACGATTCCTTCGATGGTACGGCTCAACAGCCTAGCGGGTTCGAGGCCCGCGCCCTGACAGACGGCCCTCGGGTCCGATGTCAGGGATTAGGCGTTCTCGCCCGTTCCCCGATCCGGTCTCGAGTTGAAGTCAGAGGAGGCGCCGCCATGCGTCTGAACATCTTCGCGAAGCGCCCGGCGACCACGCACGAGGGCGCCCCGGCCGCGGTCCTGACCGCCGAGCAGGCGCTGCGCCGTTCGGTGCTGTCGTGCCTGCTCTGGGAGACCGAATTCTACGAGGACGGCCAGTCCATCGCCGACCGCATCGCGGCGCTGGCGATGGAGGTCGCCCCGCAGGTCCTGGCCGACCTGGCGGTGGAGGCGCGCGAGCGCTTCAACCTGCGGCACGCGCCGCTGATGCTGCTGGCGGGCCTGGTCCGTCACGGCGGGCCGCTGGTCGCTCCGGCGATCGAGCGGGTCATCCAGCGCGCGGACGACATGACCGAGTTCCTGGCGATCTACTGGCGGAACGGCAAGCGGCCGCTCTCCAAGCAGATGAAGCGGGGACTGGCTGCCGCCTTCGGCAAGTTCGATGCCTACCAGCTGGCCAAGTACGACCGCGATGGTCCGGTGAAGCTGCGCGACGTCCTGTTCCTGGTCCACGCCAAGCCGCGTGACGAGGCGCAGGCCGCGCTGTGGAAGCAGGTCGCCGATCGCACCCTGGCGTCTCCGGACACCTGGGAGGTCGCGCTCAGCGGCGGCGCCGACAAGCGCGAGACCTTCGAACGCCTGCTGGCCGAGCGGAAGCTGGGCTACCTGGCCCTGCTGCGGAACCTGCGCAACATGGACCAGGCCGGCGTCGACGAGGCCCTCGTGACCGAGGCGATCCTGGCGCGTCGGGGCGCGCAGCGCGTGCTGCCGTTCCGCTACGTGGCCGCCGCTCGCGCCGCCCCGCGGTTCGAGCGCTGGCTGGACGAGGCGCTGCTGGAGACCGTCCTGCAAGGGCCGGTCTTCCCGGGCCGCACGGTCGTGCTGGTCGACGTTTCCGGTTCGATGGACTGGAGGCTCTCGGCCAAGTCCGACCTGACCCGGATGGACGCGGCGGCGACGCTGGCCTCGGTCATCCCGGGCGACCTGCGGGTCTTCACCTTCTCCGAGCAGGTGGTGGAGGTCCCGGCGCGCCGCGGCATGGCGGGGATCGATGCGATCGTCCGGTCGCAGCCGCACAGCGGCACCTGGCTCGGCAAGGCCGTGGAGCAGGTGTCGCGGCTGCCGCACGACCGGCTGATCGTCATCACCGACGAGCAGTCGCACGACCGGGTCCCGGCGCCGAAGGGCAAGGGGTACCTGATCAACGTGGCCAGCGCCCGCAACGGCGTCGGCTACGGCGACTGGGTCCACATCGACGGCTTCTCCGAGGCCGTGCTGACCTACATCCGCGAGTCCGAAGGACTCGTGGGAGAAGGGGCGGCATGACGGCGGAGCAGCTGCGCCAGGCGGCGATCCTTCTCTTCGGCGACCGGGGCTGGATGTCCCGGCTCGCCGAAGCGTTGGACGTCGACCGCTCCACGGTCTCCAGGTGGTTCGCGGGCCTGCCCATTCCCGGGCCGGTCGCCGCGGCCATCTGGAGCTGGCTCCTGCTCCACAAGATCACCGGCCAGACGCCGGAACACCTCAACGTCCAGGCCAGGCGCCGGCCCGAGCCGTAGCCGCCTTCTCACCTCGACAAGCGTGACTTCGACGCCACAGCGGCGCAGCGCCGACCGCGGCGCGTTAACCTTTGGCTTGCCTCGCCCCCGCGCCGCGTGAGACACGCAGCGCCTTCGAGACAGGAGCCACCTCTGCAGATGCACAATTCCACGCCAGATCAGGACCGCCCTCCGGCGATCCATGGCGCGTGCGTCGGCGAAGAGGCCCGCACGCGGCGAACCCAACGCTGACGCGCCGGCGCTCCCAGGGAGGCCAGCGCCTTCCTCGGAGCCTACGATGTTCTTCCCCTTGCTGGGCGTCACGCCGGCGCGCGCCGAGCCGACGTCCCTCCTGAAGCTGCTGGCGGCGGAGTTCGCGCCGCGGGTGGCTGCGCTTTGGCCGGAGCCGCACACGGCGTTCCTCACCGCGCCCGCGGCGCGGCGACATCTGGTCTGCCTGGCGATCGCGCTGGGCCGCGACCTGACCGGCTGGGCGGGCGCCCTGCTGGACGAGCGCCTGCGCCGCGCGATCCCGCGGGTCGTCACGCCCGCCCCGGCGGGCCTGGAGCGCGCCCTCGGCCGCGCGGGCGAGATCGCCTGGGATGCGGACGCCTATCGCACCCTCGTCCGGTTGTTCGATCACCGGCCGGCAGCGAAGGTGCTGCGCCATGCGGCGACCCTCGATGCGCCACTCGTGCGCCGACTGGCGGGCCTGCCGCAGCCGATGGCGCACGCGACCCATCTCGCCCTCGAACTGAGCCCCGAGGGCGTGCTGGTCCTGAAGGAGGCCTACGAGGCCCTGCTGTTCCGCGACGGGGCCGCGGCGGCCGAGGCCGCCGCGCGCCGGTGGGGGGCGGCGGCCACCGCCAAGGCGATGTTCGAGGCGGTGCGCGACGACCTGACGCCGGAGCCGTTGGCGCCGCCGCATGCCGGCACCGCGCGCCTGCGGCCGCTGGCCACCAAGGCGGCGCTCAAGGACGCCGCGCGGCGGTACCACAACTGCCTGCGCGACTGCGGCTCCGACGCGGCGACCGGCTGGCGGGCGTTCTACGAGTGGGACGGCCCGCCGGGGGTCGTGGTCGGGATCGGCCGCGACCACGTATTCGGCTGGCGGCTGGAGGAGGCCCGCACGATCCGCAACGAGGCCGTGCCCGAGGCGGTGCGCGAGGAGATCATGGGCGACCTGGCCCTGATGGGCGTGCACGTCGGCCGTAGCGGCTGGCACATCGACCGGCTGCTGCGCGACGACGTCGGGCGGGGCTATCGCTACTGGCCGGTCGCGGAGGACGTGGCGGAGGCGTTCGGGGCGGAATAGGCCCCAGACGCTGCTGCTGCTGACAGCAGGCTGTCACCAGGCGGGCGTAGCGTGGGCACTCCAATCCAGAGGAGGCCTCCCATGAGTGTCAAAGAGATCGCCGACGACCTGGTCGCGATGTGCAAGGCCGGCCAGTTCGGCGCGTCCGGCGAGAAGTACTGGGCCGACGACGTCGTTTCGGTCGAGGCCATGCCCGGCGACATGGCCGTGATCCGCGGCAAGGATGGCGTGCGCGGCAAGGGCGAGTGGTGGGAAGCCAACCACGAGATCCACAGCGTCGAGGTCCAGGGCCCGTACGTGAACGGTGACCAGTTCGCCGTGCGCTTCAAGATGGACGTCACGCCCAAGGACGGCCAGCGCATGACGATGGACGAGGTCGGCCTCTACACCATCAAGGACGGCAAGATCGCCGAGGAGCGCTTCCTCTACTGAGGCAGCCAAGCCGGTCCGTCTTGCCAAGTCGATTTGGGCCGCCAACATGGTGGCCCATGTCGACCTTCCGCATGCCCCAGAACCTCAAGACCCGCCTCGGCTTCGAGACCGGCGAGGCCGTGCTGCGCTACGAGCTGCTCGAGGAGCAGGCCCAGTCACTGGGCCGCGCCGGCCGCAAGGTCGAGGCGGCCCTTGCGGCGCTCAAGGCCCATGAAGGGGCCGACGGCCGCGGCCCGCTGCTCAAGGCGGCCGCCGACGCGGTCTGGGCCTTCCTGGTGCAGCGCGAGGTGATGGGCCTGCGCGACCGCAATGCGGTGGTGGCGCAGTACGGCATCCCGCGCGAGGTGCTGGCGCGGCTCGGCGCGCGATAGGCCAAAAACGCCTTGGCTTCCGCGGGCGCCGACGATCAAGGTCTCGCGCGACAAAACCCCGGGAGGCGGCAAGCCATGGCGATCTCACTCTACGACTGCACCGTAGCCTCGTTCCTGCAGACGCTGGGCGGCGTGGCCCATTTCCTCGAGCGCGGGCTGGCGCATTGCCAGGACAACGGCGTTGACCCGGAGAGCATCGTCGAGACCCGCATCTTCGACGACATGCTGCCGTTCCGCTTCCAGATCGTCTCGGTGGCGCACCATTCGAGGGGCGCGCTGGAGGGCGCGAAGTCGGGCGTGTTCCGGCCGCCGAGCGGCGCGGGCATGGATCTGGGCTACGCGGGCCTGCAGGGCCTGGTGGCCGACGCACAGGCCGCGCTGAAGGCGCTGTCGGCCGACGAGGTCAATGCGCTGGAAGGCAAGGACATGGTCTTCGAGATCGGCTCGCGGCAGATGCCGTTCACGGTCCAGGGCTTCCTGCTCTCCTTCTCGACGCCCAACCTGCATTTCCACGCCACCACCGCCTACGACATCCTGCGCTCCAAGGGCGTGCCGCTGGGCAAGCGGGACTACATGGGCCAGCTGCGGCTCAAGGCGGCCTGAGCCCGCCCGGAAACCGACCCAGGTCAGTCACATAAGCGAGAGCGTAGCGCCCAGCGTTAGCCATAGTGCTAGTGTCGTCTCCGGTGCATCACGAGATGCGAAGGAGGCGGCATGTCCGCACTCAGACTGCCTCAGCACCTCGCCGAGCCGGCGCATGTCGACAGTGGCGAGGCCTATCTGAAGTTCGATCTGCTCGAAGACATCGACTGCGCGGTCGGGCACACCGAACGCGATGTCGAGCGTACGCTCCGAGGGCTGCGGGACTACGACGCCACGGCCAACGCCGATCCTGACGCGCGCGGCCCGCTGCTGGACGCGGCGGTTGAGGCAGTCTGGCGGCTTGTCGTCCAGCACGAGGCCTGCGACTGCACCGACCACCAGGCCCTGATCGACCGCTACCGCATCCCCGGCGAAGTGATGGCCCGCATCGGGGCGTCGCACTAAGGCGCGGATGCAGACCGGGCGCAGGTTAACGCGGCGAAGCCGCAGGAATTGTCCACGGATGGACACGGACACACACGGATACTAGGGCGCGGCAACCACTTCGGCGCCTCGGGACGTCGCACTTATCCGTGTGTGTCCGTGTCCATCCGTGGACAAATTTTTAGAGCGCGAAGCGCTCAATCTTGGCCTTTGGTCCAGCCCCGAAGTTGACCAACAGGCCCAGCTTCAGGTTTGTCGCCTTCAGGTAATTCAGCACTTGCGAGCGATGCTCAGGCGTCAGCGTCGCGGTCGCCTTGATTTCCACGATGATGGCGTCAAAGCAGATGAAATCCGGCGTGTAAGTCTGTTTGAGCGGCGTACCCTTGTAGTTGAGCGCCAGGCGGGGCGTCGCCCTGAATGGAACCCCCCGTGCCGCGAATTCTATCGACAGGCACTCCTGATAGACGGCTTCCAGGAAGCCGTGGCCCATCGCGTTGCTGATCTCGAACGCGGCTCCCCGTATCCGGTAAGCCTCCTCCTCGTACAGCAGACCCTGTGACGTCGGCGCATCCATCAAGCAAGCTTAGCCGCCAGCGCGAGAAAGAACAATACGAGAACGCATCGGCTCTACAACCGGTCGGGCGGGCCTCCGCGCGGACGGAAGGGGTGGCCGCGGCGCCAGGCGCGCTCTTGCCGCGCGGCCACGCGGAAGCACAGCAGGCCGGCCACAGGGCCGGCTGCGAGGCCGGCCCAGATCAGCGGACTTCCGATCGGCCAGAGGGCGACCGTCAGGACGATGGGCAGGGCGACCAGGGCCGCGCCGGCGATCGCCGCCCAGTCGCCGGCGTTCTCGCCTTGCCGCAGCCAGATCCGGTAGCGCTGGCGCAGCTTCGCCGCTTCGCTGGGCGAGGCGTTGCGCATCGCCGCCTCGAACGCGCGATCGCCGGCCTCGTCCTTCATCTCAGGTCACCGCCGCCACCTTGGCGTTCAGCACCCGCACCAGTTCGGCGGGCGCGAGGCGCGCCTGCAGGCCGCGCTGGCCGGCGTTGACGAAGGCCTCGGGCAGCGCCGCGGCGTCCGCGTCGATCACCGTCGGCACGGCGCGCTTCTGGCCGAACGGGCTGACGCCGCCCACGCGGTAGCCGGTAAGCCGTTCGGCGTCGGCGGGCTTCATCATCTCGGCGGACTTGGCGCCCAGGGCGGCGGCCAGCTTCTTCATCGCGACCTCGCGGTCGGACGCCAGCACGACGCAGGCGGGCTTGCCGTCGGCCTTCACCATCAGGGTCTTCAAGACCTCGCCCGGCGGGACGCCCAGGGCCTCGGCCGCCTGCAGCCCGACCCGCTCGGCGTTCGGGTCATAGTCGTAGGTCGCCAGGGCGTAGGCGACGCCGGCCTTGTCCAGCGCAAGCGTGGCGGGGGTCGTGCGGCTCATGTCGCCGCACGCTTTGCGGAACCCTGCGACGGCTGTCCAGCGCGCTTAGGCCGCCTTCTTCGCCACGACCGCGAACATGGCGCCCTGGGGGTCCGTCGCCTGGACGATCCACTCACCGTTCGGCACGACCATCGGCCCCATCAGCACCTGGCCGCCGCCGGCCTTCACCTTGGCGGCCGCCGCGTCGATGTCGGCCACGCGGAAATAGTAGAGCCAGCAGGGACCGGGCATCTGCTCCGGCGTCTTCATCATCCCGCCGACCTGGCCGTCCTGGTTATTGAACAGCTGGTAGACGCCATGATCGCCCATGTCGTAGCCCTCGCCCGTCGTCCAGCCGAACATCTGGGCGTAGAAGTCGAAGCCGGCCTCCGGGGCGGCGCCGTAGAGCTCGTGCCAGCCGGTCTGGCCCACGGCGTTGATGTCGGGCGGCGGGCGGCTGCCCTCCGGCGGGACCGGCTTCATGATGGCGAACACCGCGCCGGCCGGATCGGCGACGATGGCGAAGCGGCCGATGCCGGGAATGTCCAGCGGCGGCCGCTTCACGGAGCCGCCGAGGCTCGTCACCTTGGCCGCCGCGGCGTCGCAGTCATCGACGCAGACGTAGCCGGTCCAGTTCGGCGGCGTGCCCTCGGCCTTCATCGCCGCGCCCAGGTGCATCATGCCGGCGATGCCGTTCCCGTTCGTGCTCAGCATCGTGTAGGGCTCGCCGCCGCCATCCGGCATCGGCAAGTCCTGGGCCGTCCAGCCCACCAGATCGCCGTAGAAGCGCTTCGCGCCGTCCGTATCGGGCGTGATCAGCTCATACCAGATGAAGCGGCCGTGGTTGGACATGGCTGGTCTCCGTGCGTTGTCGCCCCGGCGTCCCGAGGCTCCAACTGGAAGACGTGTCGGTTGGGTCCGATCCTACACTCGCCTCAGACCAGCCGCTTGCCCTTCTCGTCGATGATCGAGCCCAGGTCGCGGGTCTCCTCGGCCATGATCATCTCGTTGTGGGCCTTGCCGGACGGGATCATCGGGAAGCAGTTCTCTTCCTTGGTGACCCGGCAGTCGAACAGCACGGGCTTCTTCACCGCGATCATCTCGCGGATCTTGTCGTCCAGCTCGTCCGGATGCTCGGCGCGGAAGCCGACGCCGCCGTAGGCCTCGGCCAGCTTCACGAAGTCGGGCAGGGAGGCGGAGTAGGAGTGCGAGTAGCGCTCGCCATGCAGCAGCTGCTGCCACTGGCGCACCATGCCCATCCACTCGTTGTTCAGGATGAAGATCTTGATCGGCAGGTCGTACTGAACGGCCGTGGAGATCTCCTGCATCGTCATCTGCACGCTGGCGTCGCCGGCGATGTCGATGACCAGGCTGTCGGGGTGGGCCATCTGCACGCCCACGGCGGCCGGCAGGCCGTATCCCATGGTGCCCAGGCCGCCGGAGGTCATCCAGCGGTTCGGCTCCTCGAAGTGGTAGAACTGGGCGGCCCACATCTGGTGCTGGCCCACCTCGGTGGTGATGTAGGTGTCGTGGTCCTTGGTCAGCTCGTAGAGCCGCTGGATCGCGTACTGCGGCTTGATCAGCTTGGTGTCCGGCCGATAGCGGAAGCTGTCCCGCGCGCGCCAGGCGTCGATCTGGGTCCACCAGGTCTTCAGCGCGGCCTTGTCGGTCGAGAAGTTCCGCTGCTTCCAGGCGGCGATCATGTCCTCCAGCACCGAGCCGGCGTCGCCGACAATGCCGATGTCGGCGCGGACGTTCTTGCCGATGGAGCTGGCGTCCACGTCGATGTGGATCTTGCGCGAGGTCGGGGCGAAGGCGTCCAGGCGGCCGGTGACCCGGTCGTCGAAGCGCGCGCCGATGGCCACCATCACGTCGCAGTCGTGCATGGCGTTGTTGGCCTCGAAGGCGCCGTGCATGCCCAGCATCCCCAGCCACTGCGGGCTGGAGGCCGGGAAGGCGCCCAAGCCCATCAGGGTGGAGGTGACCGGCGCGCCGGTGAGGGCTGCAAACTCGCGCAGCAGTTCCGAGGCGCGCGGGCCGGCGTTGATGACGCCGCCGCCGGTGTAGAGGATCGGCTTCTTGGCCTTGGCGATCAG
>Ga0105238_10006990_pt1 | contig 11282 bp, 6 predicted proteins | sample KBSC34metaG_FD_81526 | JGI IMG/M metagenome (GOLD analysis project Ga0105238, IMG submission 81526) | Corn rhizosphere microbial communities from Kellogg Biological Station, Michigan, USA - KBS C3-4 metaG | ecosystem: Host-associated > Plants > Roots > Rhizosphere > Soil | place: Michigan, USA...
CGCGTGGCCCCAACGCCTCGGGCTCGGCCGGCTCCGCCAGCTCCGGTTCGGGTCGCTCCAACGGAACCGGACCTGTCGGAGCCGCCCGAGCCGGAACCGTTGGGGCCACCCGAGCCGGTGCCGTTGGAGCCGCCCGAACCGGAGCCGCTAGAGCCACCCGAGGCGGAGCCGCTAGAGCCACCCGAGGCGGAGCCGTTGGAGCCACCCGAGGCGGAGCCGTTGGAGCCACCCGAGGCGGAGCCGTTGGAGCCACCCGAGCCGCTCCCATTGCTGCCCCCCGATCCGACGCTGGCCGTGGGGTGTCCGCACCCGAACGCGGCGGAGGTCAGGATGCTGGCGAACGCGAGGACGCGCACCGTGCGCAGGTGCAGGGCTGACGGGTGCTGCATATTCGGAGCTCCGGCTGTTTGTGGAGGGGACGTGAGGGGGAAGAGGAGGGGAGCCTACACGAATTGCCGAGCCGGGCGTGCGAGAACTTTCAGCGACCGATGTCGTGAATCCGCCGTCCGTTCGGGCACTTTGGTGATCGTTCGCCGTCGAATTCGGGCTCGACTCTTGTGAAAATCAGATGTTGAGGGGCGAACTGCAAGGTGGCGTACGCTCCGCGCGGCTGGTCTTCCTCTCTGCCCAGGAATCGCGCGGGCGAGGGGGGGACGCCAAGGGAAAGCGCACACGGACAGTTGGCAATACCAGATGGTCTGCATAGACTCGACTCCGTATGAGGTCGAGGGGCACCAGCTCGGCGGGATCGGATCTCCCGCTGGCGGCGTCGAGGACAATCCGCGAGGACGAACCGGCGACGCCGGCGTCACGCGCGGCCATGCATTCGCTCCGGACGCCTGCCGATCCCCGCACCGCGCTCCTCGATCGGATGTCGACGTTCGTCTTGACGGTGGACGCGGCCGGTAACATCACCTACGCGAACGCGGCCGCCGTGCGGGCGCTCGGCGCCGATGAGGACAGCCCGGTGGGGCTGCCCATCTCCCTGATCGCGCCGGAGCTGGTGGGGGCCTCCTGGTCGGCGTTCCTCGCGACCATGCGCGCCGGCGGGGTCATCACCAGGGACACGCGTTTGCGCGGGCTCGATGGCAGCGACCTGACCGCCGAGGTGACGGCCGAGCTCCTCGGGTTCGGCGACTCGGAGCTGTGTGCGCTGTTCGCGCGCACCCGGCGATCGACGGCGGTGCCGAGCGCGCAGCAGCAATTCTTTCAGTTCGCGATCGAGCATCACCCGGACGGCGTCTATTGCATCGATCGGCACGGGAAGATCACCTACGTGAACCAGGCTGCCTGCGCGTTGCTCGGCTATTCGCGATCCGAGCTCGAGTCGATGCGCGTGTTCGACGTCAATCCCGCGCTGGACCCCGACCGCTGGGACCAACTCTGGGACGCCTTGCTCGAGGAGCGCAGCCGAAAGATCCAATCCGCGCATCTGGCCAAGGACGGCCGGATGATTCCGCTCGAGGTGTCGAGCAGCCTGTTCGAGATCGACGGCAAGCAGTTCAGCTGCGCCTTCGTTCGGGACATCACCGAGCAGCGGGCCGGGGATGAAGCCCGCCAGCGCGAGCACGGGCTCATCGAGAGCTTGATCGACACCGCGCCGGTCATGGTGCTGATGCTCGACGCTGACGGGTGCATCGTCCGCTTCAACGCCTGCACGGAACGTTCGACCGGCTACCGGCTCGAGGAGGTTCGCGGGCGCAGCTGGGTCGATCTGATGGTGGCCGAGGAGGATCGCGGTGAGGTGTCGCGCCTGTTGCGCGAGTCGCTGGCCGGCGCGAGCCTGAAGGGCGCCGTCTACCGGCTGCGGACCAGCGCGGGCGCCTTGCGCGAGGTCGTGTGGTACGGCCAGTTGCTGGCCGATCCGGCGTCGGGCTCCGTCGGACTGTTGGCGGTCGGCCAGGACCTGACCGAACAGCGCGACCTCGAGCAGCGCTTGCGCCAGGCCGAGAAGATGGAGGCCATCGGACGGCTGGCCGGGGGCATCGCTCACGACTTCAACAATCAGCTCACGGCCATCATGGGCTGGACCGATGTGCTCGGTCGAGAGGTCGAAGGGCGTCCCGAGCTGCTCGAGTGCACCGATCGCATCATGGTCGCCGTGCGCCGGGCCTGCGACTTGACCTCGCAGCTGCTCGCGTACTCGCGCAAGGGCAAGTACGTCACGAAGGCGGTGGACCTTCACGAGCTCGTGCACGAGGTCGTGGCGATCCTGCGCCGCAGCCTCGACAAGCGCATCGAGATCCGGCTGGACCTCGGCGCCGAGACGCCGTTCACCCCCGGCGATCCGACTCAGCTGGGGAACGCCATGCTGAACCTGGCCTTGAACGCGCGCGACGCGATGCCCGACGGGGGGACCCTGCGGTTCGCGACCCGCCTGACGGCGATGGGCGAGGACCGGTTGGCGGCGGCTGGGACGCCCGAGCCCGAGACCGGGACCTTCGTCGAGCTGACGGTCTCGGACACCGGGACCGGGATGGACGCCAAGACGCAGCGGCACATGTTCGAGCCGTTCTTCACGACCAAGGAAGAAGGCCGGGGAACGGGCCTCGGCCTCGCCGCCGTCTATGGAACCGTCAAGAACCACCGCGGGACCATCGGGATCACCAGCGCGCTCGGACGCGGGACCACGGTGCGCATCTGCCTTCCCATCACGCGGCCGAACGTGCGCGAAGCCTTCGTCCCTCGGCCCACGACGATCCTGCCTACCGAGTCGCCGCGCGTGTTGCTGGTCGACGACGAAGATCTGGTGCGCGATATCCTGACTCGCTTCTTGCACCACCTCGGATGCCAGGTCACATCGTTCAAGAATGGCTTCGATGCCGTCGACCACTACCGGGTCAACGCGGCGTCGATCGATGTCGTGATCCTGGACATGGTCATGCCGCTCCTCGACGGCAAGAGCACGTTCCACGCGCTTCGCCGCATCAACCCCGACGTCAGGATCATCCTGGCCTCGGGCTACAGCATCGACGGAGAGGCGCAGACGCTGATCGACGAGGGCGCCGCGGCGTTCCTTCAGAAGCCGTTCCGCCTGGCCACGCTGGCCGACGCCCTGGCGACTGCGGGTTCTTCGGGGCGCCCGGCGACCCACGTCGCTTCCTGACGGTTGTCCGACGTTTGGCCCGGTTCGGGCAGGGCTTGCGCCCCGGTGGAGCTGAACGGGATCGAACCGTCGGCCTCCTCAATGCCATTGAGGCGCTCTCCCAGCTGAGCTACAGCCCCTCCGCCGTCCGGCGACGGCACGCGATTCCTAGCAGCGTCGGGCGAGCGGGTCAAATGGTTCGCGTCGTCAAACGTCGAACGGGTCGGATCGCTCTTCCCGCCACCGGCCGCGACCCGAGTGGCAGTCGCATCTTGCCGTCCGCGCCGCTTGACCGCACGCAGCGGCCATAGTACGGCGCTGACATGCGCGATGGTCGTCGTTCGGTGCTCCTGGTTCTGGCGGGCGCTGCGCTCGCGGTGGGTGGGTGTTCCGCGACGAAGACGGGCCCGGGGCCGTCGGCGGGCGCTTCGATCGCCGCCGAGGGCGCGGCTCGATCGAAATTCTCGGGGCTCTCGTTTCAGGCCGAGCTGGCGCCCATCAGCGCCCTGGCCTGGGAGGCGCCGCATTTGTGGATGGGCAGCGATCGGGGTCTGCGACGTGTGCGAGTCTCCGACGAGAATGTCGAGTGGATCTCTCTCGGACGGAAGCCGTCCGGTGCCAGCGCCGCCTCGGCTGGCGGGGCGGGGGGGACGTCGAGCGCCGCGTCGGCTCCCAGTCCGATCTCCGAGGCGGACGGCGCGGGACCCCGAGTCACCGCGCTCGCGCCGGCCGCTGGCGGGGGGGTCTGGGTCGGCACCGACAGCGGTCTCGGACGCGTCTCGAACGTCGGGGAGAAGCCGACGTTCCAGCTCGTGGCCAGCCTGCCCGGGGTGACCCACTTGGCAGCTTGCGCGGCCGAGGCGCCGGGGGGACCCGAGACGGTGTGGCTGGGAACGAGCCATGGTCTTTTCGTCGCCCGCGGCGCAACGGTCCGGCCGATCGCGACCGCCGGCAACGCGGCCATTACCTTTCTCCAGGCCGCTCCGGAGGAGCAGGCGCCGCCGGAGGCGGGAGGCCGGCAGGGTCGCGTGGTTCGGCGGGCTGGCCACGACGAGGCTTCGGCGGCGGACCGCTGCGCGGTCTGGATCGGCGCGCACGGACGCGGGTTGCTCCTGGTGGCCGGCGATAGGGTCGTCCGACAGGTGGGCCCGGGTGCCACGCCACCGCTCGATTTTCAGGATCCCGTCGGGGTGTCGGTGCTCTCCAACGGAACGCCGTTCGCCATCGGCCGGAGCCGCGACGGGGCGACCAAGCTGATCAAGTTGCACCCGGCCGGCGCCGAACCGCTGGAGACCGAGCCGGTCATGAAGGTCTGGGGCGTGGTGACGACCTCCGAGGGGCCGCTCGCCTTCGTGAGCCAGGCGGACGGGGCCGCGACCGCGGTCACGCGGGGGACCGTCTTTCGTCTGGAGCCGATCGAACGAGGGGAGCGCCTTCCCCCCGGTGCCTTTCGCTTCGTGCAGGGGCGCGGCAACCTGCAAGGGCTGAGGGTGGCGGCGCTGCCCGATCGGCGCGCATTGCCGCCGGAGATGACGGCGTGGATCTCCACCGACCAAGGTGTCTTCGTGGGAACGCGCGCCGCGGGCGCCGCCCGCCTCGGCGACGTGGGCGGGGCCCGCGCGGCCGACGCCAAGGAGGTGCCCGCGCCGGCGTCGCTCCCGGTCGTGCCCCCCACCTACCTGGCGGTGGGGGAGGTCATCGCGCACGCGAGCGCGTTGTCCGTGGCCTGCATCGAGAGGGATCGGTGCGTGATCGCCACGGGTGCTGGCCCGGGGTGGATCTGGGACGGCCAGCGCAGCGTTTTTCGTCCGGTGCCCGTCGAGGCGCTGGGCGGGCCGCTGATGGCGCTCGGGGGAGACGGCGAGGGCGCCGTTTATTTCATGGCCGGCGACGGGCCGAAGGGGATCAAGGTCGCTCGTTTGTCGGCGGATGGGGCGCGCTGGGAGCCCGTGCTGACCGTGCAGGTCACGACAGAGGGGGCGCCCGTCGTGTCGGCGGCCACTGTATCGCCCACGGGGAACCTCTGGATGTCGATCCGGAGCCGCGCCGATACCGGCGAGGAGTCGGGGCGGGGCGTGATCGAAGTGCAGCTCCCTTCCGGCAAGTCCATTCACCATCACGCCGCCCGCGCGGGCGAGCCACGGTCGTCGGCGGCGATTCCGCTGGCTGGCGACGTGCGTGCCGTGCGGTTCCAGACCGGGACGAGCGGGACTCCTGACGCCATCTGGTTCTGCACGTCGCTCGGTGTGATCCGGTCCACGACGGGGGAGGAGAAGCTCGCCCGCTGGAGCGAGAACGACGGCCTGGCGAGCGACAGCTGCCACGATCTGGCGATCGTCGCGGACGGCAGTGTCTGGGCCGCCACCAGCCGGGGCGCAGCGCACTTCGACGGCAAGACCTGGACGCCCTTCGACGGGCGCCCCTCCAGCCCGGGCGGCGAGCCGCGCTGGCCGCGGCCCCGTCACCGCCCTACGCGCGACGGCGAGCCCGACGAAGAGGACGACGTCGAGCTCCTCGGCGCGCGCGCCCTCGTCAGCGCCGGCGGCGCGCTGTGGGCGGGGACCCCTCGCGGCGTGTGGTCGCTCACGTCCGCCGGGCGGCCCTTCGACGAGCGCGCCGGGCTCCTCGACGAGGACGTGCGCGATCTGGTGCTCGATCGCTTCGGGAGGCTGTGGGTGATGGGGCACCTCGGGCTCACCGTCACCGACAAGTTTCCGTGACTCCGCCAGACGCGGTCGACGACCGGATCGCGGACCCGATCAGCGCCCCGATCGACGGTCCTCGGACCGGCAATCGCGAACTGGACGATCGAGCGCGATTCTCGGGTCCGGCGTTTTCTGATACTGTGGCCCCGTGGCCGAAGATCTCGATCAGCCGCCGCAGCGATCGCCCGACGTGAAGATTCCGGAAGTATTGCCCCTGCTGCCGATCCGCGATCTGGTGGTCTTTCCCTACATGATCGTCCCGCTGCGCGTCTCGCGGCCGCTCTCGATGGAGGCGGTGAACGCCGCGCTCGAGACCGAGGAGCGCCTGTGTTTTCTCGTCGCGCAGAAGAACGCCATCGACGATGATCCCGATCCGCAGGCGCTCTATCGCACCGGCACCGTCGGGATGATCATGCGGATGCGCAAGCTCTCCGAGGGCGGCTTCAAGGTCCTGGTCCAGGGGTTGTGTCGGGCGCGCTTCTCACGCGTGGTGTCGAACGATCCCTTCATGCGTGTGCGCGTCGAGCGGCTCGACGAGGTCACGCCCCCGAAGGTGCCCGCCGGAGTGGCGACGGAGGCGTTGCTCCGCGCCGTGAGGAGCAGCGTGGACAAGCTGGCGAGCCTGGGCAAGTCGATGCAGCCAGAGCTGTCGATGATGCTCCAGAGCGTGGAGGAGCCGGGGCGCATGGCCGATCTGATCGCCTCCAACCTGACGTTGAAGGTGACCGACGCCCAGGCCCTGCTCGAGGCCGAGCCGGCGAGCGAACGGCTCCGCCGCGTGAACGAATGCCTCGAGAAGGAGATCGGGCTGCTCGAGATCCAGTCACAGATCCAGAACCGCGCCAAGGAGGAGATGTCGAAGACCCAGCGCGACTACTACCTGCGCGAGCAGCTCCGCCAGATCCGCAACGAGCTGGGTGACGGCGACGCCCACGGCGAGGAGATGGCCGAGATCCGAGCCAAGATGGATCGCGCCGGCATGTCACCCGAGGTGCGTGCCGAGGCCGACAAGCAGGTGCGCCGCCTCGAGCAGATGAACGCCGAGAGCGCCGAGGCCTCGGTGATCCGGACATACCTCGACTGGTTGGTCGAGCTGCCGTGGCGCGCCGCGAGCGAGGAGACCATCGATCTGCCGCTGGCCCGCAAGATCCTCGACGAGGATCACTACGACCTCGAGCACATCAAGGACCGCATCCTCGACTATCTGGCGGTGCGCAAGCTGCGCGGTGGAGTTCACGGACCGATCCTCTGCTTCCTGGGCCCTCCCGGCGTCGGCAAGACGTCGCTCGGCCGGTCGATTGCGCGGGCGCTCGGCCGCAAGTTCGTGCGCATCTCGCTCGGCGGTGTACGCGACGAGGCCGAGATCCGCGGGCACCGCCGCACCTACGTGGGTGCTTTGCCGGGGCGGATCATCCAGGGATTGAAGCAGGCTGGCACCAACAACCCGGTGCTGCTCCTCGACGAGGTGGACAAGATGGGCGCCGACGTGCGCGGCGATCCGTCGGCGGCGCTGCTCGAGGTGCTGGATCCCGAGCAGAACCACAACTTTCGGGACCACTATCTGGGCGTGCCCTTCGATCTGTCGCGGGTCGTCTTCATCGCGACGGCGAACCTGAGCGAGTCGATCCCGGCGCCGCTGCGCGATCGAATGGAAACGTTGCGCCTGTCGGGCTACGCCGAGGAGGAGAAGCTCGCGATCTCGGAGCGGTTCCTGGTGCCACGCCAGATCGGCGAGGCGGGCTTGACCTCGCGCGACCTCGTCGTGGGGCGCCCCGTCCTCAAGCGGATCATCGCCGAGTACACGCGCGAGGCGGGCCTGCGCGAGCTCGAGCGCCTCATCGCCCAGCTCGCGCGCAAGGTGGCCCGGCGCATCGTCGAGGAGGGCGCGCCACGCACCGCGGGCGGGGCCGGCGGCGGTCCGGCCAGCGCCCTTGCCTCGGGGGCGAGCGGCGCTGGGCGCAACGGCGCCAGCTCCCGCAAGGGCGGCGGCGTCAGCATCACCGCCGAGGATGTCCCCAAGTACCTCGGTCCACCGCGGTTCTTGCTCGAGGATCAGGCGGGCCTCGACGAGGTGGGGAGCGTCAACGGTCTCGCCTGGACGCCCTACGGCGGCGAGGTGCTGCATGTCGAGGCCACCACCATGGCCGGCAAGGGCTCCCTGATCCTGACCGGCCAGCTGGGGGATGTCATGAAGGAGTCGGCGCAGGCCGCGCTCTCGTTCGCGCGCGCGCAGGCGCTCGAGCTGGGATTGGGCTCGGAGTTCTATGCCGGGCGCGAGATCCACATCCACGTCCCCGCCGGTGGGGTCCCCAAGGACGGTCCGTCGGCGGGCGTCACCATGGCCTGCGCGCTGGTGTCGTTGATCTCGCGCATTCCCGTGCGCCACGACGTGGCCATGACGGGCGAGCTGACGTTGCGGGGCAAGGTGTTGCCGATCGGCGGGTTGAAAGAGAAGGTGCTCGCCGCCGTGCGTGCGGGGCTGCGCACGGTGATCATCCCTGCGGCGAACCTGGCCGAGCTGTCGGAGATCCCCGAGCACGTCACGAGCCGCGTGCAGATCGTCCCCGCCAAGACCATGAACGACGTGCTGCAAGTGGCGCTGGTGAGGTCGCCTCGTCTGCAGCGGCGTTCGTCCTCGGCGTCGTCGTCACGGACCCGCGGCCGCCCCTCGGCCCGCGCCTAGTGCGATCGCGGCTCCCCCAAAACGTAGACTACGTCTAGGGGTGGAGCTTGCTCATCGGACGGAGCCATCAAGAGGCGGGCGCAATAACGAGGAGGGGGCGATCAACCCTGCCTGGTTTGGTTCGGGGGCCGCGGGGCCATCCGCCCGGCGTGCCAGCCGGCTGTCCATCAGGTGCGAGGGGACCACGTTTCCCAGCGCCGCCAGCATGCTCGCTCGCAGCGTCGGGTTCGTCTTCTCGAGGTTGGAGAGCAGGGCTTTCATTTGCCGCCGCTGCGCCTCGCTCTGCGAGCCGCACAGGTTGCACGGGAGGATGGGAAAGGCGCGCTCGGCGGCGAACGCCGCCAGATCGGCCTCGGCGCACCTGATGAGCGGGCGAATGACGACGTGGCGGCCGTCGTCAGAGACGAGCCGCGGCGGCATGGCCGCCAGCTTGCCCGCGAAGAACAGGTTCAGCAGCAGCGTCTCCAGCGCGTCGTCGCCGTGGTGGCCGAGCGCGATCTTGTTGCACCCCATCTCCGTCGCGGCGCGGTACAGGACGCCCCGGCGCAAGCGCGAGCACAACGAACAGTAGGTCTTGCCCTCGGGGATCTTGTCGGTGACGATCGAATAGGTGTCTTCGCGCAAGATCTGGTAGGGCACCCCCTCGGCGGCCAGCCATCGCTCGAGCGGCGCTCCGTCGTAGCCCGGATGGCCCTGGTCGAGGTGGACCGCGACCAGGTCGAACGAGATGGGCGCCCGGCGCTGCAGGTCCCGCAGGAGCACCAGCAACCCATAGCTGTCCTTGCCCCCCGAGATCGCGACGAGGATGCGATCCCCGTCCTCGACGAGGTGGTGGTCGGTGATGGTCTTTCCCATCGCGCGCAGCAAGCGTCGTTCGGCGTCCATGGGCGGGCGCGCATGTTACCCTTGTCGAGCGGGATGGGCCACGGATGACGCCAGTTACTGGGGCGCGAACAATCCAAATTCTCCGAATGTCTCGGACGTCGTCGGGTGTGCCGGGGTGGGTCTGGGGCGGGGCCGCAGCGACCTCGATAGTGATTCACGGCTTCGTGCTCGCCGTGATCGGTGCGGGCGCGCGTGGTGCGGCCCCGTTCGTCGATGTCGACGCCGCGCTCCGCATCGGTGTTCCGCCAGAGGCGGCGGCGCTCATCGACCTGGCGGCGCTCGACGAAGTGGCCCCACCGCCCGCGCCGGCCGCCAGCCCCACGGCGGCCGCGCCGCCTCCCGCCAAGGAAGACGAGCGGGGTGCCGTCCCCGCCGACGAGGCGCGCCGGTCGCCGGTCGCCGCCCTGCCACCCAAGGCGGGCTGGCGAGCCCCGACCGAGCGGCCCGCGGCCGATCGCGGGGACGGCCCGGGCAGACGCCTCGAGGACCTGGCGTGGCGGCGCGACTCGTCCACGCTGCACGAGCGGCTCACGGACGGAGCGGAGCGCTACCAGCCGGCGCACACTCGCACGTCGGTGCGAGCGAGTCCGACATCGCCGGAGTCTGTCAGGCGCGAACCCGTCGTGGGGCCGGGAGATTCGCCGAGCACGCGGCTCGCGCAGGGCGTCGCGTCCCCGTCCGCGCCTCCGAGCACCGAGATCGAAGAGACGACGAACGTTCCGGGCGCATCGCCTCCTGCCTCACCAACGCCGTCCCCTCTGGCGCAGGAGCCCGCGCAGGAGTCGAAGCTGGTGGCGACGGTCCCGGGGGCCGTGGCGCCACGGAGCGAAGGGCCCGTCGACGCCGAGCGGGGCGCGCGTGCCTTCGACGTGAGGCCGGGTGCCGTCGCGCGCGATGACGAACGGCGCCGCGCGGCCTCGGCCGAGCTGCATCCGTCGATCACCGACCTGACCCTGGCCGCGACGTCAGGGGACGACGTCCAGGGGCGTGGTCCGGGCGACGCTCCGGGAGCCGTGCCGCGTTCGAGCCCGGGCGCCGCCGCGACCCAGGTGGGGCAGGGCGGCCCGCCGGACGCGGCGGGGGAAGCGGCGCGCACGCGCGAACGCGCCTACCAGCGCTATCACCTCGAGATCCGCGCTCGCGTGGACGCGGTGCTCGGCCGCGTGTGGCCGCGCGCGCTCGCGGTCAGGCTGGAACAGGGGGAGACCATGGTCAGCTTCGTGGTTCGGGCGGACGGCCGCCTGGACGGGCCGGTTCGGGTCACGAAGTCGGCTGGTTTCGAGGAGTTCGACCGCGCCGCCGTGGAAGCGATCCGGCTCGTCTCACCTTTCCCTCCCATTCCGCGGGTGGCCGGAGCGGAACGCCCGCCGTCGATGCCCATTTCGATGCGCGTGACCTTTTCTAACCCCGTCATTCGGTGAGCGAGTGACCGGACTTTTTTGCGCGACGATTCCCGCGCGGGCATTACACTAATCATTCGAGGCTCAAGGTGGGTTGGAGCGAGCATGCCCCCGCCACGAAGACACCACGCGCCCGCGAGAAGCGCGTCGGGCGGTTCCTCATCTTGGCGTTGCTCATCCACGCGGAGGTGCTGCTCCTCCTCGGGCTGGGCGCCTACGTCCTGGCGCCCAGGGACGCGGACATCCAGGCGCGGCTGGCCGCCTCCCGCGAGCCCGAGTCGATCGACATCGGTATGGTCGACTACGACGCCGCTCGCCAGATCCTGGCGGATCTGGAGCGGCAGGAGGAGGCGCGCAAGGCCGAGGAGGTCAAGAAGGAGATCGACTCGATAAAGGCACCAGGGCAGGTGGTCGACGTTCCCGCGCCGCGCGAGGAGAAGCGGCCCGACCAGGCGCGCTTCGCCTCCGAGCACGACACCAGCGTCGAGCGCGAGATGCGCAAGTACGGCAAGTTCGATCCCGAG
>Ga0105238_10006991_pt1 | contig 11282 bp, 21 predicted proteins | sample KBSC34metaG_FD_81526 | JGI IMG/M metagenome (GOLD analysis project Ga0105238, IMG submission 81526) | Corn rhizosphere microbial communities from Kellogg Biological Station, Michigan, USA - KBS C3-4 metaG | ecosystem: Host-associated > Plants > Roots > Rhizosphere > Soil | place: Michigan, USA...
TGCGCTGGTAATTCACGAGGAAAACTTTGCCCCGGTGCCGCTGCGCGAACCGCTTCGCGTCGTTGTAGTTGGGCAAAATCTCGACGACGCATATCTGCACGCCATAGAGTTTCATCAGCTCGGACGAACGCACAAAGGGATCGTTATTGAAGATGTACTCGAGGTGAACAACGGCTTGTCGGCCGTCCTGCATGCGCTCTTTGATGATGACGACATTGAACGCGCCCATCTGGTCGATACCCATGAAGGTTCCGCTCGCGCGTTGCTTCCACTGGAGCCCGGCCGCCATGCCGATCCGCGCGCAATCGTTGAGTATCTCGAGGCTCACCGGGACTTGAGTCGGATCGACGTACGGTTTCCCGAGCTTGCGGTTGTAGAAATTTTTCATGTCGTCAGCCCGGTTATACGACTCGATGATGTCGCGCGGGCTGATCGTCGGACTCAGGAATTGCGGGAAGTGAACGCTCGTGATCTGCGCCTCGGGATTCTTGGCGATCCACTCGCCGAGCTGCGGATCATCGAGCCAACCGTCGCAATGCCGGCAAACATACCTGTAATCCGATATCGTCTCGTCATACCGGATACAGTCGGGGAAATACTCATCGAGCACGTTGCCTTTTTGGCAGGCCGGACAACGTGTATGAAACTGGTGTTGCGTGCCTTGCTTGTACCAAAAGTGAATATCCGCATCCGGCCAATTGGCGGTTGATCCGAGCAGCGTGTAACGCATGCGGCTCGCTGACAATCGCTCTTGTGTCTTTTCGATATCGCCCGGCGTCATCTCCTGGACTTCGTCGAAGGTGACGACGTCCATCGGAAATGACTCGGTCATCGCCGCGCCGCTCGTCCAGAGAAAGTGAAACCGACTGTCGCCGATCGCGCGGATCATGACGTTACCCTCGCCGCTGTGCTTCAGCTCTTTGCCGTTGGCATCAGTCACAACGGCCGTGAGCCTGGCATAGGCTTTGGGTATCAATCGAATAATCGGCAAGAAACGCACGGTCGATTTAGCGGCCGCGAGTTTCATGTCTGGCATATATAAGCCGACCTTACAAGGCTCGAACTTCAGCGCGCAATAGATCGCGGCAAGCATCTCCATGATGGTGAAACCGACCTGCGCGCATTTCATGAGCACCAACATTGCCTTGAAAGCCTGCTCGATCGTGGTCGGGATCTGATCGTAAATCCACGCCATCGCCGGCCGGTTCTCGAGGGTGAACGGCAGGCCGTCCACTTTGAGACCTTCCTCGCCGAGCTTCTCGCACCATTGACGGAACGTCATATCCGGGGGAATGTCGGTCTCGGTCGAGACCTTGAACCCGGTGCGATGTTCGAGGCGCGCGAGCATCGTCTTCAAACCGCCATGGTAATCCGGAAGCGGTTTTTTCCAATTGGGGCGCGGGAAGCTCACGCCGGCGCGATCTTCAGCGCATTGTCTAGCCGCGCCTGGTCAGGATTGCGCTCGATATGCAACACGCGCAGCTCGGCCGCTTCCTGGTCGGAGCGGTGCCGATACCAATAGATACCGTCCGGCGCGTGATAAACCTCGAATTTGTCGACACGGTTCACGATTTCCGAGATGTTGAATTTATCGACTTGCTTCCAGACACTCATACGCCCCCTACGTGAATATTCATAGACGCAAGGCGCCGCTGTATTTCTTTTGCTACATCCGGCGCCGCCTCGGCAATCGTGTCGATGATGGTCGTATAGAACGCCTCCATGCGCTGCAGATCCCATAGCTCTTTTTGTGTGGCGATCGACGTCGCCAGTATCTCGAGGCGCCTCGAGATGGATCGGTCAAACGTGCGCGGGTTGGCCACCGTCTCGCCGCCGTTGGGAAGCGTTCGAATGGCTGACTGACGCAGTAAGCGCGCATCGTTGAAGAGCACAGTCAGCTCTTCGAAGATGTCGAGCCGCTCGAGCTGCTTGACACCGTTGCGCGCGATGAAGGACGGCGGAGGGGCGGCCGGGATCTGCGCCGCGATGTGCTCGACACCCTTCGCGCGCGCCTCGGCCTGGCGCATCGTCGGCCGCCCCTTGAGCCGCCGCTCGATGCGCTCGCGCGCGGCCGCGAGAGCCTCGGGGGTCGGAGGTTCGTCGATGATGAGGCCGACCATGCTCCGAAGGCATCGCTTCGTCGCCTCGCCCGTCCATTTCTCGATGATGGTATCGTCGAGGCCGTCCGGCCCGTGCTCGAGCAGATACCCCTCGACGTCCGCGCGGACCTGGCTGCGCAGTGCAAACCATTCGGCAGCCGTGAGCTGCTGACGCTTGCCGTCTTTGGCTAGCTCGGCCTGCTCGCGATCGATCGCGCTACGAAGCGCCGCTCGAAACTTGTGTTTCTTCAGCGTGCGCAATAATTGCTGCGCAGAATGATTTAATGTCGTCGTTCCACGCGCCATATCTGCGAACTACCGCCGTAAACTCTTCAACATCGTGGGCGCGCAATCCCCACACGGGCCGCTCTTCCAGGTCATACATCGGCTCGCCGGAGCGGTTTGTTTTATGTATGCAGTGTGACAGCTCATGGAAAACGAGGATTTCGCGCAGCTTTGGGGTTGCCTGATACCAAAAGGTTTTATCCAGGATGATGAGAAAGTCCGGAGGCCTCCCGAAGAGCCGCTCGAGCATCCAAACAAAACACGGATTCAGGTCGCCTTGCACTTTCGGCAAGTGAGCGGTGCCTAAGACCTGCCGGCCGCCCTTGCGCTTCTCGTCGCGTTTGAACAGCCATTCGATGCACGCGCCGCCAGTCGCCAGGTCACCGAATTCGGGAAGCTTGAGCAGTTCGTCGGCGATCTTGGCCGGATGTACCGCCGGGGGCGGGAGCACATACGCGCCGTCATCCTCGGCCGGCTCCGGTTCCTGGACCGGAAACGTCTCGAGCATGTTCAATGCGCGAGTCAGATACTCGGGGGTTGTCGATTCGCTCATGAGCGTATCGTAGAGCCCCGCCCGAAAACGATAAAGCCTCGGTCAGTTTCCCAACCGAGGCCTATCGAGGATGAGCGCGCGAGCTGATGTCTTGACGGGCGGAGCTTACCGCTATCTGTCTGAAAATGGAATGCGCCGGTAGCTGGAGGCAACCGGCGCACTTTCCACGCCCCATTTCCGAGGATCGTCCGGCAACAGCAGAAGAGCACGAACGCGATCCCGACAATACGCGGACCGCGCCGAAATTCAAGATCCCTTGGTTGGCAGTGTGACTTGCTGCTCACGCTCCGCAGCAATCTGACGCAACCGTCGATCGACGTAGCGCTCGGGGCGGCCGGCTTTCTCGAGCTGGCGCCGTTGGTACCGCCGTTGCGCGATCGCCCGCCCGAGCTGGCGAATAGTCTCGGGAGACTTATCCCGTTTCGGCTTCGCGGCCGCAACCGTCTGCGCCTGGCGTTGTTTGGCGATCCCATCCGAATGGCCCTCGAGCCATGCAACCCGCTTGACAAGTTGCTCGAGACGAGTCGGCCCGGCGACACGCCGATACGGGCATTGATCGATGGGGACGCCGGCGAGTCCTGCGGTATGGCCTTGATCGTAAAAGAGTGCATTCGGTCGTTCTTCTTCTGTCATGTCGTCTGTCGCGCGACTATTTCGAAGGGGAATTCGGCCGTCCTGTTTGTATTGGGTTCGCACCGAATCCCGGCCGAGCGCGCGTTGAGCTTCGTTCCGCATGAGCACACCACGCGCGCGGTCGTGCCAGTTTCCGAGACGCCGCAACAAGCGCAACGATAGAGCCGCTTGCCGTCCTGGTCTGAGGCGCGGCTCACGATCCGGCCGAAACACACCCTGCACGCATGCGGCTCGAGCCGCCAAACTTCTTCCGCCACTATCCCCATAGATGCGGGACAGGCGCCCATATTGTTGGTGAGCACGCCGGCGCCATGTTGGCGATCAGCTTCGCGAATGTTTCTGCATCCTGGTCGCGGGCGAATCGAATTGCATCATCCGGCTTGACGACCGGCCGGGGTGCGCCGTGCGCGTCGATGCCGAGGTAGCGATGCTCATCGCCTGGCTTATTGTTCTCGAGCAGATATGACGAACAGAATTGCACGCCCGGCTGAGTATCGCCGCGCGTTAGCGCGATCGAGTCCATGTAAATGGCCCCGTTGTTTGGATCGAAAACATGGTGATACATCCGCGCGCGCAGCAGCCGCGATATTTCGTCGAAGGACGCCGGCGAGATGGCAAAGGCCGCATGCTTGACAATGACCGGCTCGTTGCCGATCGGCCGGGTCTGCGGCTCAGCGAGAGCCCCCAATTGAGTTTTGTGCAGCGTCATGTTTACCCCTCAAACGGCGGAACGATATGCCAGCCGGTTTGATTCATCGGATCGGGATTGCCGTCATCCTCGATCCATTGCAGCTTGTGCGTTCGCCATCCAAAAGCGTTGGACATCATGGGATGTATGCCCGGGATATATCCCCACGTTCTAATAAAGGGGATTTTCACGAACAAAAACCGCTTTTCATACATCGGGCCGCCGCCATAAGCACGGCCCAATTCGATACGGCCGAACACAATCGGGCGATCGGGAAGCAATTTCCACGGCTCGAACTTCACGCCGTGGCGGTCATACAGCTTGTCGAACAGATCGAGGAACACAATCGCGAAGATGGAAACGAGATAGAGGCGTGTCATGTCCATAAGATTCGGGGGCGGCAAACCGCCGCCCCCTTGACCCACTCGACGGTTAACTATGCCAGGGAGGCAACGACGTCTGTCGGCGCGGCGATCGGACCGACCGGCGGAGCCGGTACAGTGACCTGTGCAACCACGCTATCGGGTCCGAACTGCGGCGGAGTTTGAGTGACCTTCGCCTCGAGCTTGAATAGATAGGTACCCGGGTCGCTCAACTCCATTTGAAACTGTTGCGCTCCGGGAGCGGCATGGCCGACGTTCGTATAGTTCTGGCCGTTGTCGATCGACATGAAGACTTCTACATCAGCGAAGTCATTCGGGGGAATGTCGGCACCGTCAACGAGCTTTGTCGGGTCGACCCATTTCAGAGTAAGCAGCATGAGAGAGATTCTCCGATGTTGATATGAGCGCGGGAAAATGAAGGCTCGAGGCCATAGTTTTGCCACGACGTTGGTCGGGGCGGAAATCGGTGCAGGCCTTGGCCAGTGAAACGGCGAATGCGGCCACCGCCAAGGCTTGTACCAATTGTGCGAGGTAATCTCTAAGAGCACTTCGCGAAGGCCGTCAGCGACTTAACGTTGCCCGACCAAGTCACGGCCGAGCGCGGTACAAGGTCATAAGTACTGCCCTTATTGGTCACGGCTTGCGAGGGATCACACACCGTTCCCGCCGGAACAGTGCCGGCCGGAACCATCACGAGCGCATCTAAAGATTTCTCAAGGATATAGATCGTGTTGGCCGTACCCGGGACCGACACTGTCACGGTTGCCCCGCTGGGAGCGGATGGGGTCGGGGGCGGGACCGTGGTGCAGATCGGAGTCGTCTGCGCGCTCTCAGAGCTGACGCCATTGATCGTCTCGACGGCCGAGACCGCGTAACAGATCACGCCGATATTGACGTTGGTCGCGGTTCGTTGGCAGGTCGAAAGCGGGGGATTCGTCAGCAACGGTAACGGATTGGTGCCCTGCATGCCGCCATACACGTTGAAGCCAATTGTCGCGCTCGAGGCGATCGGGCTGCCGTCCGTGTTCGTAGTTGGAGCGTTGCATTTCACGGTCAGGTCGGTTGCGTGAGCGTGAGAGCACGCCAACGCCGCCAGGATGCTGAGCAGGAAAATCGACATGTATCGCATGGTGAGACCTTTTTTATGCAGCGGGACGAAAGAATTCCGGACATTCCGGATCGTGCTTGCCATTGGCGAAGCCGCACTGGTGGCAACAGCCGATCATCGGCCCCGGCGGAGCGCCGAGCGGCGCATGCACGTTAATACCCGGCCCGCAGCAAGCCATGGTATGCACCATGCCCGGGGTACGATGACAGGCGCACGTGCAACCGTTGTAGGCCGGTGGACAACCTTCGGTGAGCAACATGGACATTAAAACAGCCTTTGCTGTCGCAACAGCGATGCTTGCGCGAATCCCGTGAAGCCGAAGGCCACGGACTTGGCCGCATCACGAAGCGTCCCAACGATCAGCTCTTCGACGCTGGCCGACAATGACGAGCGGCGCACCCGCACCGCGCCGCCCTCGATGTAGCGGACCTGGCGCGGCTCGAGGTTTTTCAACTTCGTGAGGGGGGTTCCGCGCGCATTGTAGCCGCGCGCGTATTCATACTCGCGATTGCGGCAGCTCACGCAAATATTCCCCCATATCAGCCGGGGGACTTCGTTGCGGCACCGGGCGCAGATCCGGACATTGTGAATGTCGCAAAGGTTAGCGTCAGAGACGCCCGCGTGCTTGGCGCCGAGGGGACACCCGCGACACTGCCGGCGCCGCTCACTATTCTGCTCGTGGGCATCACGCCACATGTCGGCGCAAGCGGAAGTGCTGATCGTCGCCAACATTCGTTGGCAATGGAAATGGAGCGTGGGGTTGCCTTCGATGAGGTGCGTGTAAACCAAATTCGACCCAACCCGAGATTTTTTGCCGGCGACTCAGCGGCTTGCTGCAGTGCTTCTGGTCGCGTTGGCGGGGAAGTCTGCCATTAGGGACAACCGGAAACAATGCGTGTGTCACGAATCGCTCAAATGTTCCATGGTTCCGTAACTAAATTGACCGGATGTCCCGAATATGATTAACTCAATGGGAAAAGGGAGCGTCTATGAAAAAAGTGTCCGCATTCGCGTGGCTCTTCGCATATATCTGCGTCGGCCTATCAATGGTCATTGACCGCCACGCCGGCGCTGAGCCGGCCCGTGATCCCGAGGCTGATCGCGTCCGCGAGCTGCACAAGGAGCTTGCCGGTACTCGAGGGAGCGCCCTCGTCGATTCGACACCGATCACCTTCCAAGTCGTTCCCGACCAGGCCACGGCGTTGGTGTTGGCTAAGCCATGCAGCGGCGGCACAAAAAATGATGTGTCTTTCATCGTGAACGATGGAAACGGCCAGCCGATCGTGAGCATCAATGAGTGCAGCGGCAAAGTGACCGTTTCGCATCCGGAGCGCATGAGTGACCAGGCGCGCGAATTCTGGCGCACGGTGCAGAAAGCTTTCCCGGATGTCTGTGCGGTGAGTGGCAAATGAAGCTCGATGATATCTCCAGCCCCATCATCAAATGGACCAAGGTCCCCAACCCGATCGACAACAGCCCGGCTAACGCCGCCTTGATGGACTACATCGATGCCTCGATAAAGGCCGCCCTCAACGATCGAGCCGGACACTTTTCCTCACCGGCCGCCTATGAGGCATACAAGGCCAAGATGCGTAAAGAGTTCAACGATCGATTGTTGCAACTTGCGGGAGCTAAATGAGGCGCACGACTAACAGCGGTCATTTCGGCACGGCGACGCGGGCGATTGCTGACCACTACAAAACCCTCGAACAGGCCGCCGTCATTCTCGAGGCTGAGCATGGAACGAAGCATGCCGCTGGAGCACGCGCCGATCTATGCCCGCGCTGCAAGCTCATTGACCGCGTAGACAAGCCAGGACTTGCCGACGCTATGCGCGAAGCGCTCGAGTCTGACTATCGGGCTGCCGGGGTACCTGTTCCGCCTTCGGGGAAACTGACTGGCTGTTGACTTTCCTGCAGGAAATGTGATCTAGTTCGCTCCGCTGATACGCAATTTTGCGTACAGTTCTCCCGCACTCACGACGGAGCTGCCGAAAAATGAACGCCTTACCGACCTTGCACACCGCGATCGCCAAGATGGATTCGGACAAGCTCGCCGATCTGCGGCGCCGCGTCGAAGCCAAGTTGCTGGCCGAAATCGCCGCCCCGGTCCCGCAGTCCCGCGCCAGGTCGTTCATCCGTGAGGTTGACGTCATCACGGCCGCCGCCGAAGAGTTGCACAACCGCGACTACTTCAAGCCGACACCCGGACCGACCGTGGTCGACCGGGAAACGGTGCTCGGTGATCTGAACACGACCGTGCGCCTGTCCTTCGTCATCAAGGTTTTCTGAGGGAGCCGCCATGCCGACCGCAGCACAGAAACGAGCCGAGACCATCCGTGCCAGGCGCGCGCAGCAGGCCCGCATGCAGGCCTCTATCGACGCGGTGAAGGCCGCCGTCGCTACCGGTAAATGCCCGGACTGCGGCCGCGCCATCAAGCGCAATAACGCTTTGGCGGGTTGGTATCAGTGCACACAATTCGGCGCCGAGGGGTTCCGCGCGGACGCCAGTCAGCCGGCTTGCAACTGGCAGGGTTTTACAGAATAAAGCAATCTGCAGAATAGTGAACTAAGTCGCTACAGCGTACGCTAATAAGCGTATAGTCCGAACCATCTTGATTCGCACCCGAGATGACATATGGATACTCAGCTCAACAACGAAGCTCTTGAAATCCTCCGAAAGCGCGCCGAAGCTCACGCCGCCGCGTGCGCTGACTTGGAGAAGTGTCCTCTCATCCGGGCTAGGTTCGGTCCGTTCGAAACGCAAAAACCGATTCAATCGCCAACCCGGCCGGGCGCAATGCTTCGCCGTCAGGCTGACTGAGGAACGTAACATGCCACGAGCACAAGCGGTTTCAGATCGGACGGTTCGCAATCAAATCGAAATATTGGTGCATGAGCGAGAAATTGTGAGCGCATGCATGCAAATTCTCGATTGGCGCTACATCTCGGAAACTCCGATGGATGCCGCCACACTTGCCAAGTTCGCTGACGAAAAAGGCTTGAAGCTCGAGGAAATAAAAGCAAAGTTGAAAGCCGTGGCCAGAGCGGCTAAACCGGCCAAGGATTCTCTTCGTTGAAGTTAAGCCGGACAGAACAGTGCGCGCCGTTCCTGGCTCTATCGTAGAGATACGACGAGTTGGTGCGGCGGGGCGGGAACCGATGACGGTAGACCGCGCGGGCCGGCGACGACGAAGAGAATCCTTTTTACTACATGGCAGACAAGGGTAGCAGCGCATGAGCAAAAGGCGCATGACCAAGAGGGAACGCAAAAGGATCGCGCAGCTCGAGGCCGCATTACGGCACATTGCCCGGCAAACAGACGGATACGACCCCTTGTCGCCGCGCGGATGTATCCACAAATGCGCAACGGAAATACTTGCCGGAACCGGGGTAATGCTGGCCATCCGAGTCATCGATCAAGAATCGGTCACCGGCCTGGATTACGGGACCATTTACAGCTCATGCCCGCCGCAATTATTCCTGCGGTCGGCCGCTGAAGATTGGCTTTTCAAGCTCAATAATGCAAAGAGCTGGCCGAATGGCAGTCCAGGCTATCGGATCGTCGAAATAGACGGGAGCGAGCCCGTAAACATCTTAACAGGGGAACTAACATGACGCACGTCGGTGAGGTATTCGAGCACACACAAGCCGGCTTTCGGCTTGCTATCTGTGGCGGAGCTTGGGATTTTGAGAAAACCGACACGGGGGTACTATTGGCGCAAGCACAAGGGATGCCCGATCACGCCACCGCCCTGCAATGCGCTCTCATGTGCGCGCGCGTGTATGTCCCGGACTTCTACATGCTCGAGCCGAGCTACGAAAAATTCCGCGACGAGCTGCTCGAGGAAACCAACCAAAACGAGCCCGATTTCAAAGAGTGGCTGCGCGAGCGCCATCAAGAAGTCGTCAACGGGTTCCTAACAACACTCGACGGCGACAAGGGAAAATACAAGCTCGAGGATCTGCTCGCCTTCGGCCGGCGGCAATATGCGCGGTTTTTGGGCAAAGGGGTTTGACATGGCTGCGAGAAGTCTGGAAGGCTTGAATAGCCAAGAGATAGCCGAAGCTCTCGAAATGCAGGCCGCCGGCTTCACATGGGACACGACGCAATCGGGACGCGCCCGTTGGACACACGAGCGTCTTGAGATGACCGTCTTGCGCGAGGATTGGATGCGCGACGCCGATTGGCAGAAGCACCGGCGCAAAAAGCTCGCCGAATCGCGCAAGTTGCGCCGGTTCGAGGATCTGCCGCCCGGCGCACGCTTTCGCATGCTGCAGCACGTCGATTCGACGCGCGCCGTTTTCATCAAAATGACCGATCAAAGCATTGTGCAATGGGTGAACGAAAACCGATGGTCGATCGTCAAGTTGACGGAAATCCAAACCATCAACATGAAGATCGTCGAGCTGTTCGAGCCATTGGCCGACATGCTCACGTGCGAACAAGAGAAATTGGCCGAGCTGCCGGAAGTGTGGGCCGCGCTCGCCGACTGGCATGCCTGGCAATCCTCGAGCGCGGAGGCCGCCGATTGCAGCAGCTCGTCGAAATGGCACGATGAGCGCGAGGCCGTGTGTAAGAAAATGGCCGCAGCGCTGCTTGAAAAGCGGGAAAATGGCTGAGTACCCGACCAACCGCTTGGTCGTGTGTTCGGATTTTCTGCCGACCTGCAGCAATCCGAAACGCTGTCATTTGTGCTTGCAGCCGAAAGACGCGCACCCGACTGATGACGATTCGGGGTATTGGTTCCAATGGCTCGTTTCTCAAACAATACTCGAACTGATGTTCCCAATCCAACATGATGCACTTGAACGATCCGGAAGACATTGCCAAGCAGATACGCACACTGCTCGAGTCTTTTTACTGGCTGCCAGGCCTGAAACCGAATACCCGTTACGCCCGGCTGCACGACGACCACGACGGACAACGTAATGGATACCTTGCGGTCGTCATCGGGGAAGACGGCGACGCATGGGTTGATCCCGTCGAATCGGAAGGGAACGGGCTGCGGTTCCGCATGCCATTGCATGGGGGAGGCTCGAGCCCCCGCGTCCGCGCCGCACTCGTGATCCTGGCCGAGGCGATCCGGCTCGACAACGAAGAGAACCCGTTGCAGGCCGCCGCCGCTCGTCTCCCGAATCCTAACGATGCCGTGCGCTGGATCTGCCCGGCCTGCAACACGGTCAACGCGATCGACGCACCGAAGTGCGAGGCCTGCAATAAGCCAAAGCCGGAGGGGAAGCCAGCATGAGTGACAAGAGTCCCGAGGGGACCATCGCAGACGCCAGGGAAGCGAAGTCGGAGCCGGCCGGGTTCACTGTCCAGGGTAAGCCCGCCGGCGACGCCCCGGCCGAAGGGGAAGGCCGATGAGCCCGAAGCTCGAAAAGCTACGGCCGGACTTCGAGGCCTACATCCTCACAGAGCGTCCGCGCTCTTTCCTCGATCGCAATGATCCGCAGCTCGGGGTGACAAACGATTACAAAAATCCCTTTGTACAGGAAGCTTGGGAAGCCTGGCGCGCGGCCGCCGAGCA
>Ga0105238_10006995_pt1 | contig 11281 bp, 10 predicted proteins | sample KBSC34metaG_FD_81526 | JGI IMG/M metagenome (GOLD analysis project Ga0105238, IMG submission 81526) | Corn rhizosphere microbial communities from Kellogg Biological Station, Michigan, USA - KBS C3-4 metaG | ecosystem: Host-associated > Plants > Roots > Rhizosphere > Soil | place: Michigan, USA...
AAATTAATAATTGCTATTTCGCCAGACCGGGCAGCGACGTATACGTATGCGCGGCCCCAGAGGGAATGCGAATGCCGAGTGCGCCGATCTGAGCGCCGGCTGGCTTATCGAATTCAATCGTGCCGCGTATTGCAAGAGCGGCCGGATATTTATCGATCCCCAAAGTGAACGCTTCGTGCCCGTTCGGGGCTAAGGTAATCGTGTCGCTTGCCAGGGTGGCTCCTGCCGAATCGCGAACCGTAACCGGAATGTTTACCTGGGCCGCGGAAACCGCGTTGACGGCGACACCCGTGGCAGTTCCGCTGGTGTTGTCGAAAGCAATAATGTAGCCGTTGGCGTTGCGGCTCTCTAGCGGCACTACCGCCTCCTGATTGTTGTGGCGGAAGACCACAAACCCGCTGACGTTTCCAGTGGTGGTGAGCTGGGCCGATCCCGTGAGCAGGTTCGCCGCCCCTCCGCTTACGATCACGCGCGTCGCTCCAGCCGCCAGACTCTGCGTCACCGACGGAGCATCGACGTCGGCTCCGACGTTGGGCTGTGGAAATGACATGGGCAATGACATAGGTGCGCCGGTTTGATCGCTAAAGAAGCTAAGCGTGAACTGCGAAGAACTGGTTCCCGCGTTGACCAGGACGAACGTAGTTTGCCATCCGTCGCCGCCCGAAGCCAGATGTGCGATACTCCCGCCACCTGTGCCGATATTGGCGAGTGCGGGAATTGTGGTCAGCGCGTTGTTGGGCGGCGTAAAGCGGAGTCCCAGCACGCTAATGCGTCCGCCTGACGGGGTAACGAATTCGATCGTCCCGCGCGTATTCGCGGTAAGTGGAAATCCCTGAGCCGTATCCGAAAGCACGAACGAAGTGTGGCCATTGCCGCCGAGCGAAATACTCGCTCCCGGGCTGCTAATCACACCGCCGTTTTCGTCGCGAATGATCACCGGGATAACCGCGTTCTGCGGCGAAACGTTCTCCACCGCGACGCCCAGCGCCAGACCATTGGTGTTGTCGAATGCTAGCAGGTAGGAACTGGCATTCCGCGTTTCCATCGGCACCACAGCTTCCTGCGTAGTTGCGATTTCATGAAAGATGCCAAAGCCATCGACAGCTCCGGTGGCCGCGAGCTGTGCGGATCCCACCAACACGGGTGGGGTCTGCGAACCCGCCGAACTGACATTCAAGGATGCATTGGCCCCGAGCGTACGGTCAAATGTAGTAGCCAAGAGCGGTCCAGCCAAAGACTGCGGCGAAAAGGCCAAAGGCAAAGCCAGCGGACCGTTGCCCGTAGCATCCGTCAAGTCGCCGAACAAACTCAAGCGCACGGTCGCGCCGCTGTTGCTCTTGTTCACCAGCGTAAAGGAAGTGGTCCAATTTTCCTCCGCCGCAAGATGCGCCAAGGAGCCAACGAAATTCAACCCTGCGAGCGAGCTTGCCTGCTGCTCAACAGTGAAACTCTGGCCGGCAATCGTAAACGAATTAGAAAGATCCCCACCGTTATTGGCGCCCACCTGGAACGTTACATTAGCGGTTCCCGTACCTGACGCCGGGCTCGTAAGAGCCACGGAAGCGGGAAGATTCCCCACGTTCCACGGGCATCCAAACTGGGTATTAATTGTGATTGACCCAGTCCCGCCTTGCGAAGTAAACGCCTGGCCGCCCAGATTGAGCGCGTAGGTGCAGCCAGACTGCGTCAGCACCTGAACGTGTTGGTTGTCCGAAAAATAAATGTGGCCCGCGGGGTCGAGAGCAAGTCCGTTGATACCCAGCGCGGGATCGGTAGTTGCCACGGTGCCAATAACGCCGTTGGTGACCTTGCGGATACGGCCATTGCCGGCATCCGCAATAAAAAGATTGCCCGCGGAATCCACTGCGACGCCGTTGGGAGAAGACAATTGCGCGCTCGTGGCCGGCCCGTTGTCTCCCAAAGAAGCTCCCCCGCCCGCTACTGTAGTAATCACCCCACTGGCAACCTTGCGGATACGATTGTTGCCCGTATCGGCTATATAGAGGTTGCCCACGGAATCGACCGCAATGCCCGAGGGCGAAGATAATTGGGCGCTGGTGGCTGTCCCGTTGTCGCCGCTGAAGCCGCCCGGGAAGCCACTGGTTCCCGCGACGGTAGTGATCACGCCATTTGAGACTCTACGAACTCGGTTCGCCTCCGCGATATATAGGTTACCCGCCGAATCCACAGCGACGCACTGAGGATTGATCAGTTGTGCGCTAGCGGCAGGGCCAGTGTCACCGCCGACTCCATTCGTCCCGTTTCCCGCGACTGTAGTGATCACACCGTTCGAAACTTTGCGGATTCGCAGGTTGTTGTTATCGGCGATATACAGGTTGCCTGCGGAGTCCAACGCGACGCCGGTCGGAAATGCCAGTTGCGCATTTATAGCGGGCCCGTTGTCGCCGCTGAACCCTTCTGCAAAACCGCCGATAACCCCGGTTCCCGCCCACGTGGTGATCACGCCATTCGAGATCTTACGGATACGGCTGTTGTTATAGTCGGCGACATAAACGTTGCCACCGGAGTCCACTGCGACGCCCTGGGGAAAATCCAATTGGGCGCTGACGGCGGGACCGTTGTCGCCCAAGGAGTAGCCGCCCCCCGCCACAGTGGTGATCACCCCGCTCGCGACCTTGCGAATGCGTTCGCTGTCATGGTCCGCGACATACAAGTTGCCCGCAGCGTCTACCGCGATGCCATAAATATAGAGAAGTGGGGCCGCGGTGGCCGGACCGTTATCGCCTACCAAAGGCCCGAGATCGCCCCCGCCCGCCACCGTAGTGATCGTGCCGTTAGAAACGCTGCGCACCCGTTCAGCGCCCCCGATATAAAGGTTGCCTCCCGAGTCGACAGCGACACCGGCTGTGGGTCCAACCAGATTCAATTGCGCACTGATAGCCGGCCCACCGTCGCCGCCGGATCCATGGTCGCCATTTCCCGCGACCGTTCGTATCATTCCATTGGAAACTTCACGGACCCGATTGATGCCAACATCCGCGATATAAAGGTTGCCTGCAGCGTCGACCGCGAGACCGGAGGGCATGCTGAGTGGAACGCCGGTGGCTGGGACATTGTCGTCGAAAAATCCGCCCGGCCCACCACCCGCCACTGTGTTGATCACGCCATTCGTGACTTTGCGCACCCGGCTGCCATCCGAGATATAAAGATTTCCCGCAGCGTCCACCGCGAGACCGCCCGGATTACTGAGTTGAGCGCTGGTAGCGAGGCCACTATCACCGCTGAAGCCCGACGTTCCGTTTCCCGCTACCGTGGTGATCGCGCCATTCGCAAACTTGCGAACGCGAAGCCCGTCCGCGAAATAGAGGTTGCCCGTGGCGTCGACGGCGACATACGAAGACACGGTCCCCACGACCGAGGTCACATTTCCTGTCGTGTGTTCCACGCGCAGAATCGTAGGATAATTTCCGCTCGCCAGATAGATGTTCCCCGCCGAGTCTGACGCGACCGCATACACAAATCCCAAGTTCGCTTGCGTGGCGGGAATATTCAAAATCGGCGCTCCACCACCCGCGACGACCGACACGTTATAGTTTTGCCCAAAGGCGGAATATGCGGTGCACCAACTGAGTAGTGTAATCAGTAGGCGCACTTTTACAAATTTCATAAATTCCCCTTTGCGCTGCAGTTTCAGATCCCTGGCCCGATCGAACAAAATAGGCTTCTCGCGTCGGGCGGCTATGAAGCTACTGTCAGCTAATTTGCGCCGGACGTCAAGACTTTCTTTCGTGCAAGGCACGCGCAGGGATATCGCGCGACCGAGAAGAATGGAAGCGCGCAGATATTGAAACGTTCACAGCGCTTGCCGCCGTGACCTGCCGTTAGTTCCCAGGATTTGTATCGCTGCAATTACGCGCAGGCGTAATTGCAACAAATTCGTAACCTGCCGGAGTCGTGCGGAGCGTCCGTACTTCTCCCCACTTCCCCATCGGACCGATCGACTGGTTGCCGATCGCCAGTTCGATCGCGCCGGCGTTGCCGGAATGCACGGACGCCCGGTGCAGGAAAGAAATTTCCGCACTCTCGCCTGCATTGAGTGCTTTCCTAAACACCGCGACGCCATCCGCGCAAGCCGTAATCCAACTCATGTTTGAGGCTTTGATCGAAATGCGATGCGCTGAGGCCTCTTCCGAATTCACTGTCGATATCGAGCGGGCTGCGGGTGCAGCGGGAGGCGCCACAGTCTTGGTGATCGCATGCACGGCTGCTACGGGCGTCGTCAATGGAGTAGCATTCACACGAGTGATTGGCGGAACCGGTAGAGCTTTAGAAGCAGGCACAGCCGCTGGCGCTGCGCTTGCACTGGATTGCGCGGTCGGCTGTGGCTTGCTGGCAGCGAGAACTTGCGGTTCCGCATTCCATTTTGCCAATGCCGGAGCCGCCGCGATCGCATGATCGACATGGATTCCGCCCCATAGGATGCCGAGCACACTCCCGACGGCTGCCGCAATTCCCCCGAACACCAGGCGACGCCTGTCCTTGCCTGTGCTCTGCACGGCGGCGACCCGCGTTTGGACCGGAGCGGCCACAACCCTCAGGTCTTTTTCGGGCGCCTCTTCCGAAGCGGTGTTTCTTCCCTCCCAACCGCCCATTCCGTCTGCGATTCCTTCCGCCCCAAAAGAATGGGCCAGTTCCACTGGCAGGCGATAGTGCGAGAGAACCAGCAAATTACCATCCCCGATGTTGATCTGCAGCGGTTCACCCGGCGCCAGAGCCTGTTTGACCAACATTCGAAAACCCGCTCCGGACGTGAGGCTCACCAGTTTCGCGCGCGCGTCGTCCACGTCTCTGAATTTCGGTTCAATTCGTGAGTTCATACTAGTCTTTCCTATCGAACCGGAGCGGGAAAAACATTAGGACTAGCCTAAGTAGGCCTAAGTAAGCTACTCAGCTCGGCATATCAATTACCACAGAATAAACCTGTGCAGAATCAATATGTTATGAGGTGTTACCCAATGGCGACTGGCGGCCGCTTGGGCAAGAGGCTTATGCTATTAACAGATCCCGCAATCGGAGGATTGTAGTGGCCGTCAAGTGTTCTAAGTGTGGTTGTGCTGAATTGCGCCGTTCTGTAAGGCGCACCTGGGAATGGCTGTTGTTGGGCTTTTTGCTGCCCTATCGTTGCGCAGGCTGCGGTCGGCGTTTCTTCGTCTTTTCGTGGTCCCGAACCTGAGGCCGCCCGGGTTACGCGATGGACACGCCCTTGGGCACGCTTATCCCTGCGGTCCGCAGCAGCCGCTTCCACACCTTCAGGCCGAATCCCATCGGACGCCACCAGCATTCGCGAAGAACTGCGATCTTTCTCACGCGATCCGGAACCCGCCAGATGCATGAGCTCCCAGCCGGGAAGAATCCCAGATCGCCCGGCCCCAGACGTTGCTCCACACCATTTTCATCGGTGATGAAGACCTCGCCCGAGACCACCATTACGGTCTCATCCTGGCTATAGTGGCACTCGAAACATCCAGCTGTGCACTCCCAAACGACAATGTCTTCGGTCAAGTCGCGGCTTCTCAATACCTTCCATGTGCGCGTCACCGGCCCGCCGCTTAGGACCCAGCGGGATAGGACTGGTTGCCACGCCGCGTCGGCATCGAAGGTAGCCGGTCTTGTGACGACGATAGATCGAGCCCTCATCTTGATTGTTCGATCCGCGGTCCGGCGTAATGTTTCGCGCGCCGATGCCGGTAGCAGCGCGTCCGCTGCCCAGTCAGACTAGGCGGGATCGAGTAGATGAGAGACTTCGTTATTGCGGCTGCGTGACGGCCAGCAGCTTGGTGAACGCATCCTCGAACTGCTTGACGCCTGCGGACACCAGATCGGCGGTCACGGTATCAATCGAGATCCCCGCCGCTTCCAGGTTCGCCATCACGCTGCGCGCACCCTCTATGTCTTCCATGAGCGAAGCGCGCGGCACCCCATGATCGCGGAACGCATCATAGGTTGCCGGCGGAATCGTGTTTACCGTATCCTTGCCAATCAATTCTTCGATGTAAAGCACATCGCGCAGTTTGGGATTCTTAGTGGATGTACTGGCCCACAGCGGCCGCTGCGTCTGCGCTCCCTTAGCAGCCAACGCTTCCCAGCGGGGCCCGGAGAAGACACGCTGGTAACGCTCATAGGCCAGCTTGGCGTTCGCGATCGCGACTTTACTGCGCACTGACTCCAGCAATTTCTTCCGTTCCGGTTCAGCCTGTCCGATACGCTCGTCGATCAGCGCGTCTACCGCCGAATCGATGCGGCTCACGAAGAAGCTGGCGACGCCGGCGATCCCAGCCAACTCCTGGCCCTTCGCGGCCCGCTGCTCCAGCGCGCGGACAAAAGCCCACGCAACTTCCTCATACATATCCTGCGAGAACAGCAAGGTTACATTGACGTTCACGCCTTCCCGCAGAACCGTCTCAATGGCCGGAACACCCGCCGGCGTGCCGGGGATCTTGATCATCAGGTTCGGACGATCAACCGCCTTCCACAAGCGCAGCGCCTCGTCGATAGTTTCCTGCGTCTTGTTGGCGAGATACGGAGACACTTCCATGCTCACGTAGCCGTCGTGCTTCTTGGTTCGGTCGTACACCGGGCGCAGCACATCGGCCGCATCCTGGATATCGCGAATCGCCAGGCCTTCATAGATGCCCTTGGCGTCCAGCGACTTGTTCTTGCGCAATTCCGCCAGATAGTCGGCGTATTCGGCGCCGCCCATGGCTTTCTCGAAGATCGATGGATTGGAGGTCATTCCGCCCAAGCCGTCTTCTTCCACCATGCGGCGGAGATCGCCGCTGGTCATCAGGCTGCGGCGAATGTAATCCAGCCAGATGGACTGCCCGAAGCGGGTCAATTGCTTGAGCGGATTTTCAATCCCGCTGGATACGCTGCTGGTAAGAGTGGACATGAGTTTGGATCCTTTCTTTTAGTTTACGAAAACCGCCGCGCAATTACTTCTGAGCGGTAAGCAAAGATGCCAGCCACCTCGCGCCGGGTCCACAGGAGATCCACTAGGCGGCCCAGCGGACCGAACGGCAGTTCGTAGTCCACATCATCCACGATGCGCGTTCCCGCGCCTTCGCTCACAAAGCGATGGGTATGCCGCCATACGCGATAGGGGCCGCGCAACTGCGTATCGACAAACTCATGCGGCGGGGTCCAGCTCTCGATTAAGGTCGCCCACTTCAGCGGAACACCGTACAGCTTCAGTTGATAGTCGATACGCGCCCCGGCCACCAGCCGAATCGGACCCGGCGTCAGTATGTGAAAGTTCAATTGCCGCGGCGTGATGGCTTCGAGATTGTTGGCGTCCGAGAAGAACGCAAAGACTTCGTCCACCGGACGTCCGATCCATTGTTCGGAATGAAAATGATGCATTACGCCGCCTTCCGCAGCCATAAATAACAATGGTTGCCGATGCGCCCCGCAGCCGGAGCGCGAAACAGCAGTAAATCGACATATCGCAACGGAAACAGCAGCCAGCCGAGGATTCCGTGCGCCGCCACGCGCCATAGCCGGAACGGCAGCAACAGCTTCGCGTATTCGAGCGTCATTACCAGCATGGTAGCTGTTGGACCCGTGCGCCAACCTTCTGCAACCACCTCCATACGCGAGCCCAGGACTTTCAAGCCATCTATTGTGAATCGCCTGTAGTCTTTGGGATATTCGTGAAACGGATGACAGAAGGGTGTCACGAGATGCGCGTATCCGCCCGGCTCGAGCACGCGGTAGATTTCGTCCATGACTTTCACCGGATCGCGAACGTGCTCCAAAACCGCGTCGCACTCGACACGCATAAAGACGCCATCGGGAAACGGGAGATGTTCTGCATCGGCGGCAACATCGACGCCCGGCACCGCGAAAAGGTCGAGATTCACATAGCCCTCGACCACGCGGCCAGCGCCTCCGATGTACAGATTCCATTTCCCCAACGGAAAATCGGAAGGTTCAGCTGGGTTCGTCACAAACGGCGCGGGAGGCTGCAGCGCGCGTGCAAGTCGATCACTCCAACTTCGTGAGCGACGCCGCCGGTAGAGCGCCTCCAGTGAGTTGTCTTCGGTCGCCATGGGGATGGAACCACCAGCATCGCATGCTAATCGCGAACGGTGAATGCGAGCGCTGTACCTTTTCCCCCTCGATCCACACGCACAATCGACTCTGCCGGCACCTCACCATTCGCCACCATCGCCGCCAGCGGCTGCGTTAGATCGCGCAGAATCGTGCGCTTCAATTCGCGCGCTCCATACTCGCTGCTGGTTCCCTTGGACAGCAGATATTGGCGAGCCGCGACGGTAACCTCCAGCTCGAAGGCCCGCTCGGCCAGGCGATTCTCGATGTGTAGTTCTAACGCTGCGATCTGCAGATCCACGATTTCAGCCAACGCCTTCGCGTCCAGCGGTTGATACGTGATCACCGTGTCAATCCGGTTCACGAACTCCGGCGAGAATTTTCGGCGCACCGCTCCCATGCCGATATGATGCAGTTTTTGGAGCGTCGCACCCGACGCGTTTCCCGTGATCGCCTCGAATCCGAAGCCCGGCCGCATTCGATCGCGCATTTCGCGGGCGCCTAGATTGCTAGTGAGAAAAATTAGCGACCTCTCAAAGTTCACGGTGTTGTTATCGCCCAGCCGCAGCGCTGCTTTATCCAGCACGCCCATCAACAGGCGCGTCATGCTGGGCGCGGCCTTCTCGATTTCATCGAAGAGCACCAGCGAAAGTTCGCTCGATTCGGTAGTCACCGACGTCAGTTTCTGTTGCGTCAGCATCGGCGGAGTCTCGCGATGCCCCAAATATCCCGGCGGCGCACCGATCAACTTCGCGACTTCATGCTCCATCTGAAATTCGCCGCAGTCCACTTTCAGCATGTGCTTCTCACTGCCGTGCAATGCATCCGCCAGCGCTTCGACGGTGCGTGTCTTGCCCGTTCCTGTGGGACCCAGCAGCAGAAACACCCCCGCGGGGCGCCCGTCGGGTGAAAGCCCCGCCTGATGCATCTGCACGTAAGGCACGATCTGCGTCAATGCCTGCGACTGGCCTACAACACGCGTCGACAACTCTCGAAGGAGGTCGCCCGCGCCGGAACTGCCAAGGCGGGGCCTCACTGCCACGGGCGGAATCCGCAATACGGCGCCCTCCTTTAAACTGCGCCGATTATCCGCCTCCGCCCGAGGCGCCGCGGGCACTCTCAGAGGAGTAACCCACGGCAAAATAGGCCCGAACCGCGTCGCGGATGAGTGTGGCTGCGCGGCCGTCACCATAAATATGGCGGACTCGCGCCCGCCGTGCATACTCAGCGGCGTCATCCAGCAGCAGCGAAGTCTCGGCGACGATGCGCCCCGGATCGGTTCCCGTGAGACGCGCCGCCCCCGCAGCAACCGCCTCCGGACGCTCGGTTTTCTCGCGTAACACCAACACCGGTTTGCCCAGCGATGGCCCTTCCTCTTGGATACCCCCGGAGTCAGTGAGCAGCACGTGCGCCCGCCGCATCAAGTCGACAAAAGGGACATACGATAGCGGCTCGATGAGCCGGATCGCTGCGACTCCGCCCAGCCGGCTCTCAACGACCGCGTGTACATGCGGGTTGGGATGCACGGGGTACACAATCTCGACGTCGCCCCGCGCCGCCAATCGAAGCAGCGCCTCGCAAATGCCGTCCAAGCCTTCACCGAAACTTTCCCGCCGGTGCGCCGTGACTAGGATCAGCCTCGTGCCGGCATCGATTGTAGGAACTCCTTCCGCCCAAAGGCGACCGGAAGCGAGAGCGTCGCGAGTCTCCAGCAGCGCATCGATGCCAGTGTTGCCTGTAACCAGAATCCGCTCCGGCGCCACTCCTTCGTGCCGCAAATTCTCCGCTGCGGCATCGGTGGGCGCGAAGTGCAGCGTCGCGAGCTGCGATGCCAGCACGCGGGTCATCTCCTCTGGGAACGGCTGCCGGAAGTCCCCGCTGCGCAGCCCGGCTTCAACGTGTGCCACCGGTACGCCGCGATAGAACGCTCCCAAAGCGCCGCAAAAAGTAGTGGTGGTGTCGCCCTGCACCATCACCAAGTCGGGCGCTTCTTTCGCCAGTACTGGATCGAGCGCGGCGACAATGCGCGAGGTCGATTCAGCCAGCGTCTGCCCCGGCCGCATAACATCCAGATCGTAATCCGGAGCAATCGCGAACGCCTGCAAGGTTTGATCCAACAGGCCGCGATGCTGCGCCGTCACAATGACGCGAGTCTCGAATTCTTGGGGGAGTTCCAAAAACCGGCGCGCCACCGGCGCCAGTTTGATCGCCTCGGGGCGCGTGCCCAGGACGATCGCAATCTTCAGGGTATGAACTTCATCTGCTCCGGATCGAGTCCGGTGGCTTCAGTATGGCAGGTATTACTTGTGCCGGTAGGTGATGCGGCCCTTGGTCAAGTCGTATGGCGACATTTCAAGGGTGACGCGGTCGCCGGCCAAAACGCGTATGCGATTGCGGCGAAGCTTACCAGCCAGGTGGGCGAGCACGGTGCGTTCCTGATCCAGCTGCACACTGAACAGGCCGCTCGGAAATTTCTCAACTACGGTTCCAGTGACTTCAATACTATCTTCTTTACTCATTGTCCTCCCAGAAAGATTATAGCGCCCCAGCGGAAAGAGCAATGCGGAAGGCTGGGATAAAGGAGCGGGCGCGCGCACCGGCCAAACCCGCGCGGCGGGCCAGATCGAGCAACTCCCGCTGGCTGAATGCCGCTTCCACCGAGATCGCACCATCATTCACCGTGACCGGATGCCATCCAAACAACCGCCGCGTTCGCGAAATAAAATAGTAAGGTACAGGATGCCGCCACAAGTCGATCACCAGCACCTGCTTTCGCGCGACGCGGCCAAATCCCGCGAGCAGTTCCACCACCTGCTCGTCCGTGAAATGATGCAGGAATAGCGAACTGAAGACGTAGTCGAAACTCCGCGACCCGAACGGCAGCGCGAAAGCGTCCCCCGCTACTTTGCCTCCGCTGCACCCTTCCAGGTGCGATTCAATGTAATCCAAACAAGTCACCTGCGCCAACGGCCGCCATTCACGCAAGCAGTGGGCCATGTCGCCCGACGCCGAGCCCACATCCAAAAACGTGAATGCTTCGTCGCGAGGGATGACATCGTCGATCAACTTCCGCAGGGTGCTGTGCCCACCCCAATGTTTATTAATCCGCGCCAGGTCGGCCAAGCTACCGCGCGCTTCCTCCGGCGGAAGCGTGTCGAGGATCTCCGGCTTTAAAACTCGTCCATTGAGGCAACGCATTTTCCACTACGAT
>Ga0105238_10006997_pt1 | contig 11278 bp, 9 predicted proteins | sample KBSC34metaG_FD_81526 | JGI IMG/M metagenome (GOLD analysis project Ga0105238, IMG submission 81526) | Corn rhizosphere microbial communities from Kellogg Biological Station, Michigan, USA - KBS C3-4 metaG | ecosystem: Host-associated > Plants > Roots > Rhizosphere > Soil | place: Michigan, USA...
AGCACCCAAGTGGAGTTATATCCGGCAGCGTTCATGGGGTCTTCCATCAACGCCGTGATCCAGCCGTTGGTGCCAAGTTCAGTGATCGCCTGAGGCATCATGATGATGATGAGGAAGGCGAGCAACAACCGGCCGAAGGACTTGGTGATGACGGCAAAAGCAACCACTACAAGACCGGTGGCACCCCAAGTGATCCATTGAACTGCGTGTGGAATGTTGGGAAACGCTTTCGTGATTTCCGGCTCAAACACCTGGCCCAATTGAGCGAACACCAGCCCAAACCCAACTAGCGCGCCGAATGCTCCCAGTTCCTTCAACATTGCTAGGTAACTGACGCCCGCTTGCTCGCGTTCGCTTTTCGGAAATTGTTTGCCGATGAGAATCGCAAAAAACGTGATGGCCGGAATCAGGATCAGGCCAAGATTGATACGCCAGTCGAGGTTCTTCGCCAGCGCGATGGTGCAAAGACCGCCCATCACGAGTCCCGCGGGCCAACCGGCGTGGAGGCGGTTGAGCCATTTCACCTTGTCGGTGTTGAACATCGTCGAAACGATGGGGTTGGCGTAGGCCTCCACAGTTCCATTGCCAAGGCCCAGGATTATGCTGCCCCAGTAGAGCAATTGGTAGCCGTGCTTTTGCCCGGCAACCAAAGCGTCGCCGGTCAAGCCATGAATGCAGCCGTAGGCCGCAATCGCCATGCCCGTATAAACCAGGTAACTGACGAAGGAGAAAATCATCGCCACCTTGTAGCCAATGCGGTCAATGACAAGACTGAATAGAATGATGCTGACGCCGAAGGACCAGACACCCGCACCCTGAAGCACACCCACCACGACGTTGTCCAAACCGAAGTCGGTCTTGAACAGCCCGCCGCAGAGAATCATGCGGCTGATGAACGCATAACTCGTGGTGATGATGGCAATAAAGCAACCCCAGAACAGGGCTTTTTCGTGACGATTATTCATGTGAAATGAAGCTGATTATTTTTTGAGACCCAAAGCCCATTCAACGCCGCCCATGACGTGCGCGCGATACAATTTGGCCGCTTCGGGAGTATTCTTGCGGTTCGGGTAATTCGGATCCAGTTCGATGAGGTCTTCACGGTGGCCGATGGAAGTGTAGAACACTCGTCCGGTGCCGTAGGATTTGCACCAGGAGACGGCAAAATGTCCCGGCGCGCGAGCGCCTTCGGGCTTCTTATCCATGATCAACAGCTCATGCACCTTGGTGGGGTCGTAATTCTTGAACTGATACACTTCCTCCTGCGCGATGGTCCAAACCGGCGGCAGCCCCGCGGTGGCGGGATTGTTCGTGTCCTGGTTCAGGCAATCCACGCTCAACTGCATGCCGTGGTGATCGAACTCGCCGCCAAGCATCTCGAGATAACCGGGCCAATGATGAAACGTGTCGCTCGCGGCATGAATCCCGATGAACGCATGGCCATCCTTGATCCAATCGAGAAAACCTTGCGGGTCGGGAATCGGCAGCATGCCGGTGGTGCTGGCGAAAACAACGGCGTCGTAATTTTTCAGGTTCTCGGGCGACAATTTCAGCAAGGCGTTCGTCAGCGCGACCTTGCCTTTCGCTTGCGCTTCGGTGTAGGCATCGCGTTGCTCTTGCGTCGCGTTCGGCCCGGGCCGGCGGACGTTCATTTCAGCGGGCTGCTCGACGTAGTCGCACGTGAATTCGCCGCTGTTCGTGCCCATTTCTCCCAACATCTTTTCCAAATTGGGAATGGAACTATGGCGGAACTCCATGGTAACGCTCACGACCAGGAGCTTTTTGGGCGCAGCTTTTGACTGTGCCATGGTTGTACAACTGGCCAAAGCACTGACCAGCGCCACGAGAGCGAATAGGGATATTTTTCTCACAGGTTTATTGGTTTTGATTTAGATGAAGGGAACGAATCCAAATGTTCCGGTAATGGACCGGATTTGCATGATCCTGCAAAGCAATGAAAACTTCCGGCGCGTGCGGCGGCGGATATTTCGAAAGCGACCGGTAAGGGACTGTGTTGTTCACACCGTCGGTTCCGCCGATCAACTCGTAATGATTCTGAACCACGAGGCCGTTATGCAGCACCGTGATGGTCGCCTTCTTGGTCAATTCACCCGCCTCATTCCAACGTGGTGATTCGAAAAGAATATCGTAGCTCTGCCACTCGCCGGGCGCCTTCGAGGCGTTCACCAACGGCGGCTGCTGGCCGTAAATTGCACCAGCCTGGCCATCCGCATACGTCTTGGCCTGGTAGGAGTCGAGCACCTGCACTTCATACATGTTATTGATGAGGATACCGCTGTTGCCGCGCCCCTGCCCTTCGCCATGCGGCGGGTTCGGAGTGGCCCACTCGACGTGCAATTGAAAATCCGCCCACTTCCCGCGCGTGCGAATGCTTCCGCCTCGCGCGGCGGTCTCCACGTAATCGTCGTTCGTTTTCCAATTCGCCGCCGCGCCGGACATGGCCTGCCATTTTTCCAGGCCTTTGCCGTCGAACAACACTTCCGCGTCCGAAGGCGCGGGTGCACCGAGGCTGAAGGTATTTCCAGGTGTCACAACTGGCGGCTGGGGTCGAGCGGGATCGTGAACATGCCATTTGCCATCAGGCTCCAGTGGCGTGTCCTGAAAACCAGCGATGCCATTGATGTTCGTTTCCGCGGCCACAGCGCGCGGAGCAGACAACAGAAAAGTGGGAGCTGCGGCCACCGCCGCCAGCAACAGACAAATTGTTTTGGTTCTCATGAATGAAGACTAGCTGACGAAGCTGTAATCATACGGTTTGCGCATCTCGCGGGCGAGATACTTATTGGCCGTGTCCGCGCCTTCGCCAGTGAATACTTCCTTCTGCGCGTCCCAATCCAATTTCAGGCCGGTGCGCAGCGCGATGATGATGAGGTGACCGATAACCGCCGACCGATGGCCGTTTTCCACGCTGGCGATGGGATCGCGGCGGGATTTGACAGCATCGATGAAATTGCCCATGTGGTTGCGGCTGACTTCCAGCTTGATAGAGCCTTCCGGCAACGGCGTGTGCAACAAATCCTTGTTGGAAGCATCAATGCCGCTGCGGTTCACCCAAATCCAGCCATCGGTTCCCACGAGCTTGACGCCGTTGCGCTGGCCGTTCTGATCCAGAATCTGGCCGTAAGGGCTATCCGCCGTGGTGGTGCGCACAAATTGTTTCACTCCGTTCGCCCAAGTCAGCGTCGCCTCATATTCGCTCGGAGTGGTATAACCATCCGGCAAAGGCGGCGTAACGACATTGGCCTCGATGTGCATGGGGCCATCTTGACCGATCGCCCAACGTGCGATGTCATTGTGATGCGCGCCCCAATCGGTGACCGGGCCACCGGCATAATCCCACCACCAACGGAAATTCTGGTGGCAGCGCTCCTTGAAATATTCCTCTTGTGGCGCCTGGCCGAGCCAGAATTCATAATTAAATCCATTCGGAACGGAAGCCTTGGCAAAATGATTACCACGGATTCCCGCCGGCACATAAACATAAACTTCTTTGAGCTTGCCGATGCGCTCGTTCCGGGCGAGTTCGCAGGCGAGACGAAAACTATTGCTGCTGCGTTGCTGGGTCCCGGTTTGGAACACCACCTTGTTATCGCGCACGGCTTTGATGACGTGCTTGCCTTCGTCGATGGTGAGCGTCAGCGGTTTTTCACCGTAAATATCCTTCTTGGCTTTCGCCGCCGCCATGTTGACTAACGTATGCCAATGGTCAGGCACCCCTTGCACGATGATGTGGACATCATTGCGCTCCAGCAATTTTCGGAAGTCGTTATATTTGTCGGGCGTTTTGCCGTCGCGCGTAAATCTCCGTGCCGCCTGGGCCGCGTGTGAATCATCCACGTCACACACCGCCACGATGTCGCCATAGCCTTGGGCATTGCCGGCGTCGCCGGTCCCCTGCCCGCCACAACCGATTAACGCCACACCCGGGCGTTCATTTGGGCTGGTGACCACGGTGTTAGTTTCAGCCGCGGAGAGCTCACGCTCCACAAACCAAATCGGCAAGCCAGTGGCCGCAGCTACCATGGAGCAACGTGATAGAAACGAGCGCCGGGAAATGTAAAAGTTCTTTTTCATGGGTTTTTTAGATCGATGCATTTGTAGGGGGTTCCGATCAAATCTTTGGAAATTTGGTCCACTTACCACCAGACTTCGCGGACTTCACACAGGTTTCAATAAAAGCCATGCCTTCCACACCATCGTCCGCGGTGGGATGGTCGAAAGAATCTTTCTTGCCCGCCATTTTCGCCCGGATAGCCGCAATGGCTTCCAGGTAAACATTGGCGAACGCTTCAATGAACGCCTCGGGATGTCCGAACGGCAGTCGGGTAAATTTCTTGGCGACGTCGGTTACGTAGCCGTTGCCGCGGCGAATGATCCGCGCGGGTTCACCCTTCGGGCAAAACTTCAGTTCATTGGGATGCTCCTGCTGCCACGCGAGCGATCCTTGCGTGCCGTAGATTCGGATATTGAGATTATTTTCCTCGCCGCAGGAAATCTGCGAGCAATGCAGCACGCCCTTGGCGCCGCCCTGGTAGCGAATCAACATGTTCGCGTCGTCTTCCAATTTACGTCCGGGAACAAAGCTCGTGAATTCCGCGCACACTGAATCGATGTGCAAACCGGAAATATAACGTCCGAGATTTTCCGCATGCGTGCCGATGTCGCCCACGCAACTGCTCGCGCCCGCGCGTTTCGGATCGAGCCGCCACGACGCCTGCTTCTGGCCGTCCGCCTCGATTTTGTCGAGGAGCCATCCTTGCGGATATTCGGCGACGATCTTCAAAATCTTCCCAAGCTTGCCGTTGCGCACCAGTTCCCGCGCCTCTTTCACCATCGGGTAGCCCGTATAATTATGCGTGAGCGCGAACACTTTCCCGCTCTTGCGCACCGTTTCGCGCAAGGCTTGCGCTTCCTTCAAGGTCAGCGTCATCGGCTTGTCGCAGACGACATGAAACCCTGCCTTGAGAAACGTGGTCGCGACGGGCGCGTGGAGAAAATTGGGCGTAACGATGGCAACAAAATCAATCCGCTCTCCTTCCGGCAATTTCGCCTCCGCCTTCGCCATTTCCTCGTAGCTGCCATAGACCCGCTTGGGATTCAGGAAAAGTTGCTCGCCGGTTGCCGCAGAATTTTTGGGGTCCGACGAGAATGCGCCCGCGACCAACTCGACTTGCCCATCCAGATTTGCAGCGTGACGATGGACTGCGCCAATGAATGCGTTTTGCCCGCCACCGACCATTCCGTAACGAAGTTTGCGTTTCATTAATATATTGCTTGAGGCGATTGATGGACTATTTGCCGATGATTGTGCCGTCCGTTAAGTCCACTTCAGTCAAAATTATTTTTTCTTGGAGAACGCCGCGTCGAATGCCGCGAGGTTTGGCGCGAAATCCAGCCGGCGAATGTAGGCGCAGCTTTCGGTGGCGCCGTGAACACGGTCCATCCGCCCGTCTTCCCATTCCACCGAGAGCGGTCCGCGATAGCCGATGTCGTTCAACGCAACGATGATTTCCTCAAACTTGATGTCGCCGCGGCCAATCGAGCGGAAATCCCAAAACCGCCGGGCATCCGCAAAATCCGTGTGACCGCCGAACACGCCGACCGAACCGTCGCCATGTCCCCACCAAACGTCCTTCATATGCGCGTGGAAAATGCGATCGCGGAATTCACGAATGAACTTCACGTAGCAGACACCCTGGTAGCCGAGGTGCGAAGGGTCGTAATTAAAACCGAAGCGCGGATGATTCTTCACCGCTTCGAGCGCGCGCTTGGCGGAAGCGATGTCAAAGGCAATCTCCGTGGGATGCACTTCGAGTGCGTAATTAACATTCTCTTTTTCGCAAACGTCCAAAATGGGCGTCCAGCGTTTGGCAAAATCCTTATAGCCGCGCTCGAGATATTCCTGATTGGTCGGCGGGAAGGCGTAAACCGCGTGCCAGATCGAGGAACCGGTGAAGCCATTCAGAACCGCCGTTGCATTCTTATCCCCGCCCGGTTTGGCGTTGAAAAATTTGCGGACGGCTTTGGCAGTCGCCTTCACGTGCTCGGCGGCGCGTTGACGAACGCCTTCCGGCTTGCCATCGCCCCAAACCTCTGGAGGCAGGATCGCTTTGTGGCGCTCATCAATCAAATCGCATACAGCCTGGCCAACCAGGTGAGTGGAAATCGCGTAGCAGGTGAGGCCGTTTTTCCTGAGCAACGCCCATTTTTTCTGGCAGTAATCTTTCTCGTTGAGCGCGCGTTCGACTTCAAAGTGATCGCCCCAGCACGCCAACTCTACTCCGTCGTACCCCATTTTCTTGACGATCGGCAACAAATCCGCAAGTGACAGGTCGGCCCATTGGCCAGTAAACAACGTGACGGGTCTTGGCATATTGATGGAGTGTTCCAGAGGTTATTGATTAAAAATCACGAGAGTTGGTAATCTTCCCAGAGACTGTAACGAAGGAATGCCGAAGTCAATTGTAACCATGCAAAAACTTCCATCAGACGACTCGCGGCAGCACCGGGGCATTATTCAAGTCAAACACGTAAATATCACCGCAAGATTTGGCTGCCTGAGGTCCCAACGTAGATTAAAAATAAAAATGAACATCGCCGGACACAAGTTCGTCAAATTAATTTAGATGAGTTTGCCGGGGTCTCGCGGTTTTGTATGTATGCCATTTGTCTTATATCGGCACCATGGCGCTTTTGGCTAGTTTGGAAGCGTAGGTGCAGGCACATGCGGGCTCGTGGATTCATCCTGGATATTGCCTGTAACCGTCGGCTTACAAAAACATTCTTAATCTGTTGAAAACGTCGGCTTGCCCCCAAGTTTACCCGCCGCCCCTGCGCTGGCAGGAAAAAAGCCACGTTACGCAAACCGGAAAAAAGCATGCAAAAAAAACCTCACGCCACACCCTCATCCAAACCCGTCAATCGCCGCTCCTTTTTGAAAGCCGCCGGAATGGCCGCTGTGCTTCCCACCATCCTGCCTGGGTGCGTTATGGGTCGCGGCGGCAAGACACCGCCGTCCGGCAAGATCAACATGGCGGTCATCGGCTGGGGTAATCAGGGACCCGGCGATGCGCGCTCATTCCTCGGGTATGACGATTGCCAAATCGTCGCTGTTTGCGATTTGGACAAGAACCACCTGCAGCAGGGCATTGACGTCATTAACAATCACTACGGGAACAAGGATTGCAAAGGTTTTCACGATTACCGAGAAGTCATCGCTCAACCGGGTTTGGATGCCGTGCTAATGGCGGTGCCGGACAACTGGCACGCGCTGGTGGCCACCGAAGCGGCGCGGCATAAACTGGATGTTTATGGCGAGAAGCCTCTCGCGCGCACCATTGCCGAACAGCAGGCCATTGTGAAGGCGGTCGAGAAAAATAAGATCATCTGGCAAACCGGTTCCTGGCAGCGCTCCCAAGCGAACTTTCACAAGGGCGCTGAAGTTGTCCGCAATGGTTTGATCGGCGAAGTTCAGCGCGTCGAAGTCGGCTTGCCGGGTGGATGGAGTGACAACAATCCGGCGTCAAGGGGATTGAAGGAGAAATTGGCCGCGTTGCCGGATAAAATCAACGATTTTTCCAAACTGACTCCCGCTAACGAGGCCGCGTGGAAATTGGCTGTGAGCGAACCGCCAGAGACTTTCGATTACGAAACGTGGATCGGACCGGCTGCCATGGAACCGTACATCGCCGTGCGCACCCACTGGAACTGGCGTTGGAATTACAACACCGGCGGCGGTCAGTTGCTCGACTGGATCGGCCATCATTGCGACATCGCGCATTGGGGATTGAATTTTGATAACAACGGTCCGTCGGAAATTGAAGGTCACGGTGACTTCCCCGCCCACGACGCCGTCTTCAACACGGCTTCCAAGTACCGGATCGAACTCAAGTATCCCCGCAACATCCACATGACGATCGCCGGCGGCTACAGTGACATTAAAAGTGGCGTGAAATGGATCGGCACAAATGGCTGGGTGTGGGTGGACCGCGGCTCTCCCGGGTTCGACGCATCGAATCCCGAATGGAAACAAGGCCGCGACCTCCCGGACGCGTTGCGCAAAGTAAAACTTTACGAATCACGCAATCACTATCGAAACTTCCTGGACTGCGTGAAATCCCGCAAACCCACCATCACTCCGGCGCAAACGGCGCATCACTCCGCCATCCCTGGCCACCTCGGCCTCATCTCCATGTTGACCGGCCGAAAACTGCGTTGGGATGTGAAGAGCGAAAAAATTCTCGGTGACCCGGCGGCATCCGAAATGATGCATCGCGGATACCGCGCGCCGTATCATCTTATTTGATGACAATCAATTAGCTTTCAAGTCTCACCAAGCTTCGGCAAAATGTTCTCCGAATAGAACCATTGCAATGGAAAATAAATCTCACGAAACAAATAACGGTAGCTACACGATGGCTTTTCTCGTGCTGCGCTTGTGGCTGGCAGTCCGAGCCATCCTCACAGGTATTGAAAAATTCGGCTCTTATCGAACCACCCAAGTACCGATCATTGATCCGGTCACCAAAATGGAGGACCCGAGCGGCGGTATGCTCGAGGTGCAGGAGAAATATTATTCACTCTCCAACTACTCCGGCATCCCGACGTCACTAAAGGACAAGTTCAGCCGCGAACCGCTGCTGCCGCATCCGTTGCTCGCAGCGTTCGATCATATCCTCGGACCGTTGCTTATCCTTACCGGTTTGTCGCTCCTCATTGGTCTCGGCACGCGCGTGTCGTTGTTCGTGCAGGGGTTGCTGTATGTCGTCCTTACCGTCGGGCTGATTCTCATTCACGAGGACGGCGGCATTTCCTGGCTGGGCATTCACGTTGCGCTGGTGGCCTTCGCTCTGATCCTGGCCAAGCACAACAAATTCGCAATCCTGTCAAAATGGTAATGCAACCTCTATCCCGCCGGAAGTTTCTCGGCGCCACCGCCGCCAGCGCTGGTTTGATGCTCGCTTCCGGCGCGCAGGTCCTCGGCCAGGAGAAGACACAATCGCCCAACGGCAAGCTGAATGTGGCGCTCATCGGCTTCGGCGCCGAGGGCCGGGTGCTCGTCGAATCCTTGCTGAAAATTCAAAGCATCCAAATCGTGGCGATCGTTGATATTTGGGAATACGCTCGCAGTGTCGGCGAGAAATTCCTCAAAGCAATGGGCGTCACGGTGCGCTCCTACGAGAACTACGAAGACCTCCTCGCTCACGAAAAAGATTTGCAGGCGGTCGTCGTCGCCACTCCGGATTTCTGGCATGCGCCGATTACCAACGCCTGCCTCAAAGCGGGCTTGCACGTCTATTGCGAAAAGATGATGAGCAATACCATCGAAGGCGCGCGTTCGATGGTGAAGACCATGCGTGAGACCGGCAAGCTGCTCCAAATCGGGCACCAACGCCGCAGTAATCCGCGCTACATATTTGCGCTGAACCGCCTGATCAACGACGCGAAGCTCTGCGGCCGCCTGACCGCTGCGCAGGCGCAATGGAACCGAGCGGTCACCAACGACCTTGTCGCGCCCAAGAAATACGAGATGAAGCAGGCCCAGCTCGACAAATACGGCTACAAAGACATGCACCAGTTCAAAAACTGGCGCTGGTTCAAAGGTCTTGGCGGCGGCCCGCTCTCCGACTTAGGTGCCCATCAAATCGATATTTTCAACTGGTGGTTGGGTAAACCCGCCATTTCCGTCATGGCCAGCGGCGGAGCGGATTATTACACCACCCACGAGTGGTATGACAACGCGATGGTCATCTACGAATATGCCCGGCCCGAAGGCATCGTCCGCGCTTTCTACCAAGTGCAAACCACCACCAGCGCTGGCGGCGGCTATTTTGAAATGTTCATGGGCGATGAGGGCACCATCAAGATGTCCGAGAATCCTTCGCTCAGCGCCGTCTTCCGCGAAGCACGCGCGCCGTCATGGGACGATCTCATTTCCAAAAATTATCTCCGCGCCACCTCCGTTCCGGCTGCGGCCGCCGATCCGGCCAAAGTGGATGTGCGGGAAACCGCGCAACTCCTGCAATACCAGGTTCCGGTCACGTTTAATAAGGCCATTCACCAACCGCACTTGGAAAACTTCTTCAACGCCATCCGCGGCACGGCTAAATTGAACTGCCCGGCGGACGAGGCGTTCCGGAGCGAATACGTCATTCACAAGGCGAACGAGGCAATCGTCGCGCAAAAAAGGATTGCGATTACCCCGGAAGAAACCGAGGCTTAAGGTATATGAAAAAAGTTGTCGTATTTACAGCAGTCAGTTTTTTCACGCTGGCCATCGCGCTGGCCGAGGATTTAGTCCCGCTCAAAACTGAGTTGCCCAAGCCGGTTTTCGTCGGCACGCCTGTACCGTTCAAGGTTCCGAATCTCGAGCCGCCGATCAAAGGCAAACGTCCGGATTTCATGGTACCCTCCGGCACCGTCAACCTTTCCCTGAAAAAGACGGTTACCGGCAGCGATCCCGAACCCATTAACGGCTCATACGACCTCGTGACCGACGGCGACAAAGCCGGCGACGAAGGTTCGTATGTCGAAATGAAACCCGGCAAACAATGGGTGCAAATCGACCTCGGCCAGGCGGCGAATATTTATGCGGTGCTTGCGTGGCATTTCCATTCGCAGGAACGCGTTTATTTTGATGTCGTCGCGCAAGTCTCTGACGATCCGAACTTCAGCAAGGACGTCACCACGATCTATAATAATGATCATGGCAACGAACTCGGCCTCGGCGCGGGCAAGGACCTGAACTACATCGAAAGTTACCAGGGCAAATTGATCGACGCGAAAGGCGCGAAAGGTCGTTACGTTCGCTTTTACAGCAAAGGCAACACCACGGACAAACTCAATCACTACATTGAGATCGAAGTCTGGGGCAAACCCGCCGCCTGAAAAATGGCCGGATGCAGAATGAAGAGCCAATTCCGGAACGCCGGGCTTCCGGTCAACCGGTTGGCTCTTTAAGACTCTCTTCCTCGCGGGTCGGGCGCTGGATCATTTTCTCCGCGCTCGCGCTGCTCGCGCTCGCCGTCCGTCTGCCCAGGCTTGGCGAGCGTCCCATGCACACCGATGAAGCCATCAATGGCTACATCACCGGCGATTTGCTTGCCGGCCAAAGCTTCCATTACGATCCGCGCGATCGTCATGGCCCTTCACTTTATCTCTTTGCCAAGCCGCTCGCTTTGATTTGCGGCGCGAAGAACTTCGCCGACCTCACCGAAACCGAATTGCGCCTGACGCCCGCCATTATCGGCAGCGCCAC
>Ga0105238_10007000_pt1 | contig 11277 bp, 9 predicted proteins | sample KBSC34metaG_FD_81526 | JGI IMG/M metagenome (GOLD analysis project Ga0105238, IMG submission 81526) | Corn rhizosphere microbial communities from Kellogg Biological Station, Michigan, USA - KBS C3-4 metaG | ecosystem: Host-associated > Plants > Roots > Rhizosphere > Soil | place: Michigan, USA...
AAGGTGAACCCGGTAATGTGCGAAATGGTGATACAAGTGGGCGCGCAGGTGATCGGGAATGACGCGACCGTTGCGTTCGCCGGGACGTTTGGAAATTTTGAACTGAATACAATGCTGCCGGTGACGGCGTACAATTTGTTGCAGTCGATTGAATTGTTAACGCACGCGAGCCATGTGTTTGCGCGGCGTTGCGTGGCCGGATTGGAAGCGGACGCGGCGAAATGCGAGGCAAACATCGAACAAAGCCTGGCAATGTGCACGGCGTTGGCGCCAGAGATTGGTTACGATCAGGCGGCGAAAATAGCCAAGCTGGCTTATGAATCGGGCCGCACCGTGCGCGAGGTGGCGAGGGAAATATCGGGACTGGATAAGCGTAAACTGGATGAACTTCTCGACGCAAAAGGCCAAACGGAGCCGGGAGGCGGTTCGGGATTAGGAGGCGGCGGTTAGGATTGCAATTTCTGAAAAATTAAAGTCTATTGATAATATGTCGGCTCTGGAAAAAATCGAGGAACAAGTAAAGCGCCTCTCCAAGGCGGAGCAGGAAGCGTTGCGTGATTGGTTGGAGAATGTTTTGGAAGACGAATTGGAGTTAACGGCGGACTTCAAAGCGAAGATCGAGCAGGGTGAAAAGGATATTCGTGAAGGTCGCGTTCGTGTCAGGAAGCCTGAGTAACGGATGAGCGCCGCAACTCAGATCGCTTCGCGAGAATTCGATGCCGACTTCTTTCGATTGCCTCCTCACCTTCAATCACTTGTTCAAAAAAAGTTAGATGATATGGGATTGCGCCTTGCGGCATTTCAACACTATCGGATGACGGCGTCCGAGCGCTATCGCCTGCGCATTGGAGATTACCGGGTGATCTATCGTTTCGATCTGCTTCAAAACGAAATCTATCTGATAGCGATTGGCCATCGCCGTGAAATTTATCGGGCTTAATCTCACAATCATGCCTCGCATCGCTTTATTTAACCTGTTGATATTCACGCTCCTGTTACCGCTTCGTTTTGCGGTTGCCGCTGAGACCAACCACACCTTTGCGCAATGGGAGAAAGAGATTAAGGCTTTCGAAACTGCGGATCGCACCAATCCGCCGCCGAAGCATTGCATATTATTTACCGGGTCCTCCACGATTCGTTTGTGGACCAACCTGGTAAATGAGTTCCCGGGTCAACCGGTGGTGGGGCGAGGAGTGGGGGGCTGCGAGATTGTGGACATCACACATTTTGCGGACCGCATCGTGTTTCCTTACGAGCCCAAAATGATCTTACTGCGTTGCGGAGGGAATGATATCAACGCGGGAAAATCGCCGGAACAGGTGCTTGCGGATTTCAAGGAGTTTGTGGCAACGGTGCGCGTGAAATTGCCGGAAACGGAAATCGTGTTTGTTGCGCAAAATCCGACACGGGCGCGGCTGAAAAATCGCGATAAAGAACAGGCGATGAACAAATTGATAAAGGAGTTCGCGAGCCAGAATCCGCATCTGCAATATTGCGAGATGACGGACCTCGTGCTGGACAAAGAAGGCAATGTGCGGCCGGATTTGTTCCGGGCGGACAAGCTGCACTTCAATGAGGCCGGAAATAAATTGATGGCGGAACGGGTGCGTCCGTTTTTGCCGAAATAAATCCGTTCAGAATGTCGTGGTGTCGGGACCAGTCTCGGCAAGGGCGTTGGCCATGCGTTCGAACATGTCGAGTTGTTCCTGCACCTCGCGGCGATAGCTGGCCCCGCGAAAATGCAGCCAGCTGCGGTCAACGATCCGGACCTGGTGCGCGATGCCTGTCCGGGTATCCGTCAGCGGAACTTTTCGCGAGTCCGCGAAGACCGGACGCGGGTGGTCGTAGTGTTTATAGAGGCACTCCCAGTTGCGTCCGCCGGTATCGAGCCCGCGCGAAAAGTCGTAGAGGAAATTGAGCGGTAAATCTTTCACCTTGGAAAAATCGAACAGACAATATCCGGCCCAGAGCGACCAACTCCGGTTGCCGATTTTCTCTGGTTCCGCGGATTTGTTCGCGCGTACCGGCCCGTAGAAGGGTTGACCGTTCAGAAGTTTCCCGAGTTCGATGGTTTTGAAAGGAATCAAATCGTGATCGATGAAAACAAACATTCGCGGTTTGAGCGCACGGACCACATTCCGAAAAATCCACGTCATGGCAAACGCGTGCGAGCGATTTTGATGACGGGTGCGATAGGGAGGCAGAGCTAGATATGCGGTCTTGCGTTGGCGGCAGACGCGTTCAATTTCAGTTCGGGCAGCAGCGGTCGGAGAGTTGTCAAAGACGAGGAAATGCGCGTCCCGCACGAAGCGATTAAGTTTGCTCAGTAAAAAATCCAGAACACGCGGTTGGCCGAAGGCGATGATGAGGACAATATTCTGGTTCGCCAGATGTGCATGCTCACGAAGGAAAGCCGGTAAATTTTCCGTGGTGCGCTGAAGATAATTGTTCAGCAAGGCGTCGTTGCGAAATTCTGTGAGCGCGAAGCGAACCGGGGCCAGTCGGAGCCAGTCACCGAAGGAGAATTGAGAGAGTGGTTGCAAGGCGCGGGTGGTGCGTCATTTGCCGGACTTCATTAGCAGAACCCAGTCACCTTGGTCGAGCGTCGGAATCTGGCAGGTGCGCGTGCCGACAACCGCGACCGCGGAACTTATTTTGCCGGTGCGCGGGTTCAGCCAGTGAATCTCGGGAACAGGCGGGAGCGCGTCCAGAAACAAATCCAACGTCCGATCTTCGGGAACATATGTGAAGCTAAGGTTCCGGGTCTCACTCGTCGCGTGGGCGATGTAACGATTCGGGTGTTCATTGCCGGGTTGTGAAGAAAGGGCTTGCGGCGCGGGACGCAGCGTCCACCAATGGAGCGACTGAATGCTGGTTTGGAGCAGGCTCAATTGTTTTGCGCCGGGGAGGAACAAGGAGATTTGCCACGCTGGGAATTTGGATTGTTTGGTTGAGTTCCAAGTGGCGACATCTTGTGCGCCGTAGCTGACGCCTGCCGACGGCGTGAGCAGGAAGCTCCACCAGGCAACGCGACGGACGTCATCGGCGTTGATGCGCGATTGGCCTTGCGGTGCGGGGCTGTTTTCCAAAGGTGGCAGCACGTTGATGAATGGGCGTACGTGCCGATCGGAGGATTCGCGATTAAGCAGGCCAAAAATGAGCCCTTGTGCGGAATCGTCGTTCAGGTTTTGACCGAGACCGAAGCCTAGGGCGTCGACCCACGGATCGTTGGGAAATTGAAAGGCGATGCCGGGGTTGAGTTCGCCCGTGAATAAAATGACGGGGGCATGCCGAGTGTTAGCGAAAACCTCGCGGCCGATTCTTATCCAGCGAGCGCGGTGGCCTTCGGCGGTCGTGAGTAGCCAGGCAACGTCGTAGGCGGACCAGCGCGCATTCAGGTAATGCACGAGCAGCGAAACTTGTTCTTCGGGCAAAAATTCGTTGTCCGAGGCGTTCGCGTTTTCCCAAAAAGGCGCAATCACGCTAAGCAATCCGGCACGATTCATCATTTCGATTTTTTCATCTAGCGTTTGAAAATACGCGGGATCAATGGCGATGCGGTCGCGTCCAGTGAAGGCGGAGCGATTTTTGGCGTGGGCACCCGAGTCAACAGACCATTCAACGGCGGAAAAGTTTTGTCCAGCGCGAGTCTGGGTATAGATAATCCAATCGCGCGCACTGGAAAGGCGCGGGGCGTTCCAGGCTACGTCGGCCATCCAGAAAAAAGGAGTGCCATCGGTGTGTTCAAAATGATGACGATCCTTGGCGACCTGGATCGGGCCGTGTTGGGCAAAGCGACTTGTGCCAACGGGTGTGGTGCAGAGAAATTTGCCCGATTGATTGTCCAGTCCGGGGTTGGATTTATCGGAGCATACGGTGTAATAGGTCCAATAGCCGAGTTGATCGGGTGAGAAGCGCACGCGCCAGGTTTTGCCGCCATCCCAAAAGCCGTCGATTACATTAGTGAGGCCGGAGGGGGAAACGATTGTGATTTTGAGGGTGCATTGTTGCAGCGGGTTTTCGTAATTGACGCTGCTCTTGAAAGTTTGTTCAAAGCGTCCCCATTTGGAGACGAGGGCGTCTTTTACGGAGGCATTTGCCGTTAACATTCCCCAGGTGAGGATCAAAATACCGAAGGCGATGACCTGAGTTGCGCGGGCGCAAAGCTGATTAAAAATTGGCGTTCCGATTTTTGAGAAGCGATCCGGTTGGTATGCTGAATGACGCATTTTTAACTCGATGTGAATACAGTTATCCTTCCGCGCGCTGTCAGCAGACAACAATCGTGAAAATGAGTCAAACCGGTAATCGATAGCGCAATCAAGGCTGGGCGGGCGGCGCATGCGAGGGCTTGGTTCAATTGTTCAGCTTGCCAGATTGAGGTGCTACATAGTATTGGGTGGGTGTTTCCCGCGGGGACTTTGACAAACCCGATTTCGGTGGGAAGTTTCCCGCGGAGGCGCACGGTGTGGAGCAGTGTGATCCGTTTTGATGGAAAAAGCGCAGATTTGAACTGAATTTATGAAGCAATTTTCTAAGTGGATGACTGGTTTGTGGCCCGCGGCAATCGGGGGCGTCATGGTATTTGCGACGGTGCAGTTCACTTCCTGGGCCCGGGAAACCAATTCGCCGCCACAGCTTAAATTGGACACCGCGCCGATTGAGCGGCAGGCACACGGGGTCACCAGTTATGCACCGGTCATCAAACACGTGGCGCCGAGCGTGGTGAATATTTATTCCTCGCGCACGGTTCGCCAGCGCGACAATCCTTTCTCGAACGACCCTTTCTTTCGCCGGTTCTTCGGGCCGGACGACAACGACGATTCCGGGCAGGGACAGGGCCAAGGCCAAACGCCGGGCCAGGGGAGTCGCAACCGCCGCCGTTCACAACCGCGCACGGAGCGTTCGCAGAGTCTGGGTTCCGGTGTGATTGTTTCGCCGGATGGGTATATTCTCACTGCCAATCACGTGGTGGAGGGCGCGGATGAAATCAAGGTGGCGCTTGCCAACGGCGGGCAGGAATTCACGGCGAAAGTCATCGGTGCGGATGCGCCGACCGATGTGGCGGTGTTGAAAATAAGCAGCAAGGATTTGCCGATCATCACGATGGCTGACAGTGACAAGCTGGAAGTGGGTGACGTGGTGCTGGCAATTGGAAATCCGTTTGGCGTGGGGCAGACGGTGACCATGGGCATCGTGAGCGGGACAGGCCGCACGGCGCTGGGCATCAATCAATACGAGGATTTCATCCAAACGGATGCGGCAATCAATCCCGGGAATTCAGGCGGCGCATTGGTGGATGCGGATGGGCGATTGGTTGGCATTAACACGGCGATTTTTTCTGAGAGTGGCGGTTATCAGGGAGTGGGATTTGCCGTGCCAGTAAATTTGGCGCGCAGCGTGATGGAGCGGTTGATCAAGTTCGGAAAAGTGACGCGTGGATATTTGGGAGTGCAGCTCCAAAACCTGTCGCCTGATTTGGCTGAGGAATTTGGATTGCCGGACCAAGGCGGAGCGCTCTTGACCGACGTGCAGGCGGATACGCCCGCGGCGAAGGCGGGATTGAAAGACGGTGATGTTATCCGCCAGGTGGATGGCAAGAAAATTACCGATCGGGAGCAACTGCGCCTAATGATTTCCCAGACGGCGCCCGGGACCAAGGTGACCTTGTCGATCCTGCGTGGGGAGAATGGCAAGAAGCCAACCGAGAAAACGATTACTGCCACGTTGGGTACGTTGCCGGCTGATGTTAACGCCCGGGGTGATGACACGCCGGAGCAACAAAAGGATTCGAAATACGATTCACTGGATGGCGTGGAGGTGGCGGACATCGATTCCAATACGCGGCAGCAATATAATATTCCGAGCAGCGTGCGCGGGGCGGTGGTGACAAGTGTGGATCCCGATTCGAACTCGGCGGACGCCGGGGTGCGTGAGGGCGATGTGATTCAGGAAATCAACCGCGAGACGGTTCGCACGGCGGATGATGCGGTTCGTTTAAGCGACAAGGCCCAAGGGAAGCGCGTGACGCTGAAAGTTTGGCGAGGCAGTGGCGGGCGCAACGGGGGCGGTAGCTTCTATATCACGGTGGATAATACGAAGAGAAAGTAAGCAGATGGCGCAGGTGCGCCGTCTCATCGCCGAAAATTGCGGAAATCGCAATTATGGTTGCGGAAAAAGGCTCGCGTCGCTAGAATCCGGCTGCTGTATGGCAGCCATTGGCCGATTCCAAAAAGGCGAAGAAATCTTTCACGCCAAGGTCATCGACGGCGAACTTTATCGGCTGCGTGGAGATGTTTTTGGCTCGCCCTCTTTTGACCGCAAGCCCATTCCGCGACGCGGCGTGCGCACGTTGACCCCAGTTGTTCCCTCCAAAATTATTGCCATCGGGTTGAACTACGCCGATCACGCGCGCGAGCAGAACAAACCGCTGCCGAAGGAGCCCCTGTTTTGGATCAAGGCGACGACGTCGCTGATTCCCGATGGCGCCAAGATTGAAATTCCTTTTGCGAATCATCGCACGGATTTTGAGGCGGAATTGTGCATCGTGATTGGGCGGCGTGTGCGTAATGTGACGCCGGCGGCGGCAGCGCGGTATATCCTCGGTTACACCTCGGCGCAGGACATCAGTGATCGCACGATTCAAGCAGGCGAAAGTCAGTGGACGCGCGCCAAGTCGTTCGACACATTCACTCCGCTGGGGCCGTACATTGAAACGAAGATTGATCCGCATGATTTGACGATTCAATTGTTTCAAAACGGCCAGTTGCGGCAGAACTCGAACACGAATCAGCTTATTTTCAATTGTTTCCAAATCGTCAGTTTCGTTTCCACGAACATGACGCTGCTGCCGGGCGACGTTATTTTGACCGGAACTCCTTCGGGTGTAGGGCCAATACAGTCAGGGGACCAACTCGAGGTTCGAATTCAGGGATTGCATCCGCTTGTAAACGTGGTGAAGTAATAAATCCGGAAGATGAACAACCGATTTTGAGGAGCCTTTCAGCCACGGAGTGGCGGCAGATGGTAGCCCACGGCGCGAGCCGTGGCCGTGGTATGGATGAGATGACGACCGGAGCCGCGGAGCGGCGAAAAAGCGCCGCCGGCTGATTTGCTTTCGCCCCATCCGGGGCTTGGCGATCTTCACGCCTGGATCCCACGGCTCACGCCGAGGGCTATCTTCTATCGCTGCTCCGCAGCTTTTTCCGCCATGAGGGCAACGTACAAATATCGAGATGCGCCTCACGGCACTTTCCTCTGTTAAATCTTCTTCCCTATTTCCGGAGGTGCGCTAAGGTGGTGCGCCGAAGGGGAAAGGAATGAATATGGTCATAGGGAAACGAATGAGCTTCACAGAATTCAACCGAACTGCCGTCTCTATATTGCAGCACATGGTCCCAACAACGCCTGCTTCAAATTCCACTCTAGTGATCCGGATGAACGTCTTCTTTTTTACAACGCCCCAAGATTGCGGTGAGTTGCGGTCACTTGCAGTGAATTGCGGTAAATGAACCAGGGGGGTATATAAATACATTGCGATTTCCGGTTTACGATTGCGGATTTAAGGGGCACACTTCGCGGCTCTGATAATTCGTTAATTTTAATCGTAAATTGAACTTCCATGAAATGGACTAAGACTTTTGTGCCGACGCTGCGTGAAGCGCCTTCGGATGCCGAGATCGTATCGCATAAACTTTTGCTGCGCGCGGGGCTGATTCGCAAATTGACGGGCGGCGTCTATACCTTTTTGCCGCTCGGTTTGCGGGCGTTACATAAGGTTGAAAAGATCATTCGCGAGGAAATGGACCGCGCGGGAGCGTTGGAGGTGCTGATGCCGACGATGCAGCCGACGGATATCTGGCAGCAGAGCGGACGTTACGAGACGGCTGCGGAGGTGCTATTCAAGGTGCGCGATCGCGCGAAGAAGGAATGGCTGCTGAGCCCGACGGCGGAGGAAGTCATTACCACCGTGGCGGCGAGCGAAATTAATTCCTACCGCCAGATGCCAGTGAATTTCTACCAGGTGAGCATCAAGTTTCGCGATGAAATCCGCCCGCGCTACGGTTTGATGCGCGCGAAGGAGTTCATCATGAAAGACGCTTACAGCTTTGATGTGAGCGATGAGGGCGCGATGGCGAGCTACAAGAAAATGTATGATGCGTACAAGCGCATTTTTGATCGATGCGGTTTGAAGAATTTTCCTGTGGAAGCAGACACGGGAGTGATCGGCGGAAATTTTTCGCACGAATTCATGGTGCCGGCGGAGACGGGCGAAAACGAAGTGGTGTTTTGCGAGGCGTGCGGTTATGCGGCGAACGTGGAGAAGGCTACGAGTGGCATTCCGAAAACCGCGGCGCGAGAAGTTGGTGGCACGGTGGAGAAATTTGCCACGCCGGGAATTGTGACGATTGAGGCGTTGACCAAGGAGCCGTACAAAGTTGCCGCCAATCGGCAAATCAAAACGCTGATTTACGTGGCCGACAGCAAGCCGGTGTTGATTTTGATTCGTGGCGACGACCAACTGAACGAAGCGAAGCTTGCGGGCGTTCTCGGCACGACGATTTTCCGTCCGGCGGAAGCGGCGGAAATTTTTGAGGCGCTGGGCGCACATCCCGGAAGTCTCGGCGCGGTCGGGGTGAAGAAGTTTTCCGTGTACGTGGATGAGCGTTTGCGTGGCGCGAATGACATGACCACGGGCGCGAATGAAGATGGTTTTCATTTCAAAAATGTTTCCATCGAGCGCGATATCCAAGTGACCAAGTGGGCCGATTTGCGGACGGTTACGGCAGGCGAGCCGTGTGTGAAGTGCGGCAAGTCGCTGAAGATTCGCCGGGCCATTGAAGTCGGCCACGTATTTATTTTGGGAACGAAATACAGCGACAAACTGGGCGCCACCTATTTGGCTGAGGATGGTTCGCGCAAGTTGTGCGTGATGGGCTGTTATGGCATTGGCGTCACGCGCACGATGCAGGCGGTCATCGAGCAAAGCAATGATAAAGACGGCATCGTATGGCCGGTGAGCGTGGCGCCGTTCACGGTCTGCATCACGCCGTTGAGTGTCGCCGCGGATAGCGCGGTGATGCAATTGGCTGAAAAAATGTACGCTGAACTGATGGCGCGCGGCGTGGATGTGATTCTGGATGATCGCGATGAGCGTCCGGGTGTGAAGTTCAAAGATTCTGAGTTGGTTGGTTTTCCGATCCGGATTGGCATCGGCGAGAAATCGCTGGCCAAAGGTGAGGTGGAAATCAAACCGCGCGGGGGAGCGATGTTGGCGATCAAGCCGGAGGAAGCAGTAGAGAAGGTCATGAAGATGATTGAGGAATTGATGCCGCGAACGAGTTGAGAACGTCTGTAGTTAAAACTCGCGGCCAAGACTCATCTAAAGGCCGTCGGTTTCTACCCATTCAAAGGTGCGCCACAATCGCACAGTTTGAGACAGGGAAATGCGTCAATCCTGATTGGAATTGTCCCTATCGGACGCATAAATTTTTCATATTTTCCAAGGATTTGAACGATACCGTGTAAAACCGGGTCAAAATTCTGGTGAGCATGGAATTCGCTCATCAGGTTGTATGTTTTACTTTGATCCGTTGTATTTGTTGTTTGCGATTCCGGGGTTGCTGCTGGGGTTGTATGCGCAATTCAAACTGTCTGGGACCTATGCGAAATACATGCGCGTGCCGGTCGCGTCCGGCCTTTCGGGCGCACAGGCGGCGCGGCGGATTCTGGATGATGCCGGTTTGCAGGATGTTCCAGTTGAGGAGATTCCGGGAAATCTGACTGATCATTTCGATCCGGAAAAGCGCGCTTTGTTTTTGTCTTCAGCGAACTTTCACGAACGCTCGCTTTCAGCGGTTGGTGTGGCCGCTCACGAAGCCGGTCATGCCTTGCAACAAAAGGCGGCTTATGCGCCGTTGAATTTCCGAATGGCGATTGTGCCGGTTACCAATTTCGCAACCACGGCGTCTTATTTCATATTGGGCGGAAGCGCGATGCTTCGCTACATGGGCGCGATTGCTGGCTCGACGTTTTCGCACCTGATGGTCGTGGGGATTGTGTTGTTCGCTATCGTTGCGTTGTTCCAAGCCATAACGTTGCCGGTAGAATACGATGCCAGCCGCCGCGCCAAGGAACAATTATTCCGTCTGGGACTCGTAAATGGCAGTGAGCGCGGGGCGGTGAGCCAGGTGTTGAGCGCGGCGGCGTTGACCTACGTGGCGGCCCTGGTTACGGCGCTGTTGCAATTGTTGTATTGGATATCGGTGGCGCGAGATCGGCGTTGATACACATGCAAAATACCTCGGAAATGCGTGGGTTTTTGGGCAACACAACCCATATATGCGGATTCATTGATTTGTTAAATGATATGAGACAACGGAGTGAGGACGGCGGTGTTTAAATAGCTCACGGTGAAACGTTTGAAACAAAATCTTAACTGAACATGGTTGCGAAAGCCAAAACCCAGAAATCGGGTGATCGAAAAAATCACAGACCCCGCGTTCGCGCCACCATGGTTCGCACGCAGAAATTACACCCGGCACGCGGTGCGACCATAAAAGCAGATGAGCCCGCCAAGGAGTCGTCGAATCAGTCAGGTAAATCCGAGAACGGATTTCAAAAGACAGGAGAGGTTGAATTGCGGATAGTTCCCAAGGCCGATGAACCGGTGCCTCACACTGAGCGGGAACGCACGAGTTATGACGGCGACACAGCCATCAAACTTTACCTGCGGGAAATCGGCCAGGTGAAATTGCTGACGCCGCAGGAGGAAATCGAACTGGCGGCGCGCATCAAGAAAGGCGACAAAAAGGCGCGCGAACAAATGATCAAGGCGAATCTCCGGTTGGTGGTGAAGATCGCGCGTGATTACGAAGGCATCGGGTTGCCGTTACTGGATCTTATCAGTGAGGGAAACATTGGATTAATGAAGGCGGTCGAGCGTTTTGATCCATCGAAAGGTGGAAAACTTTCCACTTATGGTTCGTGGTGGATTAAGCAATCCATCAAGCGCGCGCTGGCAAACCAATCGAAAACGATCCGATTGCCGGTGCACCTGGTGGATAAGATTTCCAAGATGCGGCGGACCGCGATGCGATTACAGGAGGAGTTAGGCCGCGAACCCACGGATGACGAATTGGGTGGGGAACTCGGTATTAGCGCTTCGCGCGTGGCGCAGATGCGGTTGGCGGCAATTCGCCCGGCATCGCTTGATGCGCCAATTGGCGATGAGGACTCGAATAATTTTGCCGAGGTGGTTCAGGATGAAGCGGCCGA
>Ga0105238_10007001_pt1 | contig 11276 bp, 7 predicted proteins | sample KBSC34metaG_FD_81526 | JGI IMG/M metagenome (GOLD analysis project Ga0105238, IMG submission 81526) | Corn rhizosphere microbial communities from Kellogg Biological Station, Michigan, USA - KBS C3-4 metaG | ecosystem: Host-associated > Plants > Roots > Rhizosphere > Soil | place: Michigan, USA...
CGCATCTTCGATGTAGGCGATTTTGCGACGCTGTCATCCCCGCAGATCAACAACTGTGATCTTCTGCCAAGATTTGCTCATGAGGCATGTACGTGCTCCTCCAAGAACACGGCTTCGCTCACCATCGAGAGGTTGATGACCGGGGTTTCAGCCCCGTCAAGAGATGAAAGAACGCCGTCCGTCAGTCGAACCGATAAACCCGGCTTCATTTCTTCACAGAACGCTTTCCCACCTTCATAGTTGCGTATGACACTGTCTGATTGGCTTCCAGCACAGACTGGCGGGCACATTTTTGCGCATCTCCGCCTCAACCAGGCGCGAGGCCTTCGATGCCGACCTGCAGTACTTACATGCACGGGCGGGTAGGCAGCTTGCCGTCTGGGCTGCATCGCTCGATCCTCACCAATCCAAGACCGACATTCTCGGAGCACTCGATGCAGCCCCGCAGGAAATTGCACTGCTGCCGCGAGAGACCCAGCGCTTTGGATCGACAATGGTATCTACGAATGGTAGAATAATGGTTGTTCATAATGAACAGCCTCTTCGTGCCCCCCAATCACGGTGACTTTCCAGATTTTCTCGCAGGTGATTAGTAACGAGGCGCAGTTAAACGCCAGTAGAGCTGTAATACGTGTTTTGCAGTGGCTTCCCTGTAGTTGTACTTGTTTAGGATTCGTTCTCCATTTCTTAACAGCGGTTGTTAGACCTTGATGTCGCGCGACGGCCCAGTTTTCGCGTGGATGCCACCGTCTCTCTATACCTGTGCTAGCTACAACCCGCAAAGAATACGAGGACCACGTTACCTCGAGTAAGGAACCAATGCGTACGATGCGATTACTTGGCCGCCATCTAAAGACCGCGCTCCTGTTCGCTTGGTTGGCGTTGATCGCCGCGACAATTAGTTATGACCAGTGGCGCAGATACGAATCTCGATCGGAGATCTCGACGCGTTCTGTTCCGAACTGGAAGACGTGGAACTAAAGCACACTCCCGAGGTCGAGAGATGACACGGCAGCGCAGAGCAGTTAGCCTGAGTCTAGGTAGTAGCCTTCCGCATCGATCGATTCAAATGAAGCAGTTTCTAGCACCGATTGCATGTCTCATGATGGGTGTGCGGGGCAACTGGGGGGCGACATCTCTCAGGTTGCCGATCATGATTGCCGTGGCAACGCTGTGTATTTCCTCAACTACGCGAACCGATGCACAAAACACTCAAGTCAAATTTGAGGTCGTATCGATTAAACCAGCTCCTAGTGGGTCTACGTACACGGGCTCCGGAGCGAATGAGACTGGCTACAGTGCAACCAATGTTCCACTAAGCCAAGTTATCGCACAAGCCTACCTCACAGCTGCCAATCCGGAATTTGTGCCACCGGTCGATTGGGTTAAGAATGGTCCTAAGTGGGTAATAGACGACCGGTACGATATCGTCGCAAAAGTGGACGATACGAGTATCGAACGCCTGAAGAGCATGACTCAAATGCAGCGGACGGCCGCGGTAGCCCAAGCGCTTCGCGCTATGCTCGCGGACAGATTTAAGTTGACGACTCGCACCATACAGGTCAATGTACCCGGCTACGCTCTCCTTATTGGAAAGCACGGAATCAAAATGAAAGAAGCCAGTCCTGAAGAACCTGCGCCAACGCGCGGCATGGCGTTCGGAGGTACTTGGAGGATTATGGCGGTACGGTCTCCGGACGGCGGACCCTCTGCTAACCGATATGTACAGATTACAATGGCAGAGTTGGCAGCATACCTTGGTAGCGGCACGACCCCGGTGGTTGATCAAACCGGGCTATCTGGCAGGTACGACTTTGACCTCCCGTTTATGGATGCAGTAGGGTCTAGAGAAGAAGGGAGCTTGGTGCCCAGCCGAGATGTTGCCCATAAATTCGACTGGGCAGCAGTTGGACTAGAAATGAAACCCTTGCAGGTCCAAGTACCAGGCGTGTCAATTGAGCACATTGAGAGGCCATCGGCAAACTAAGGCTCGTTGCAGGTGATTCGAGCGAACTCGGCTCTGGTCAGTGGATTGTATTGATGCCATTTAGTCGTTGCCGCATTGCGTTGATATGGTTTGAACGGGAGTATATACACTCAAGCACGGGCTGTGGCAACTCATCGTGATTTCTCAGGTTCACGTTTTCGATTCTGACTTCTACAGGAGAGCATTAATGTCAATCAAAGCCAGTACCCCCACAACCTGACGTAATCTCCATCGGTATCGTACCCCTCGTACTTCCGAAAAGCATTACCTACTCTCTTCCGGTTTCCGGAGGAATATGACCGTCAAGCGGATTCTGTCCCGGAGGGCATTTTGATGCCCATTTGTAATGGGCCACAATCGCGGTGCCCCTACGGGCGATTCTGGGATTCGCCTTTGTAGGGCTACGTACTAGGACATGAACCCCGCATTATAAATTGATCAAAATGGAAGTGCTATACCAGACCGCGACGTGGTTGATTGCTCTGCCTGATTCTGTCTTAGGTGTGGCACTGTCGAGCGGGGTCTTGCTCCTAGTGCTCATTTGGTCAAGTCGATGGAAGAAGCGAAAATCGGCTAAGCCGTTGTATTCCGATTCGGCTGCCATTGCCTACGTTGTAGTCCAGTGTGTGACTCTGCTAATTACAAGGCTGCCTTCCAATACCATCCACTTCATTATTCCTTATATATTTTCGCTGAACATTTATATAGCATTACGGATTCTAAGCCGTTATCCGCTGTGGAGCACCTATGCGGCCGTACGCGTCCTATTACTTGTAGCGATTCTTATCGGCGTCAGCGACCTTGCCGTGCAACTGCCGAGTATTCGAGCAGCACGGCTGCTGTTCCACCCAGAAGCACTGTCGGGCATTCGAGCAGTTCTACCGATTATTGGGGGTCCGACGAGAAATGACGGCCTAGCACTCGTCCTAAGCTTATTGCCGGTCGCTTATGCAGCAGCAACGGTACGACGCCCGTCTGGAAGAGTATTCCGTATCACTGGTGTGCTTGCCGCTGGATTCCTAAGTGCAGTACTGGCGATAGGATTTAGCCGGTCTATCTACATTTCTCTTGCTCTATTTGTAGCCGGATGTGCATTTCTCGCGATTCGTAAGCGGCGTAAACCTGGTCTTCAAATCATGACTGTATTGTTGGCGAGCGGTATGGTTGCGGCGGCAGGATATTGGACGGGATCAGGTAAGGCAGTCGTTGATACGTTATTGGGTGATCGCACAGTCTCGCAGCACCGTAGCACAGTCGGTCGCGCTGCAATCTGGTATGAGGTTGCCAATGACATATATAGCCATCCTATCCTCGGCTACGGCGGCGGCGTTAACGGACTGATGACTTTAAGGAGGTTACGAACACACGATGAGCCCTTTACGGCCCACACATACAATGCAGGCCTGAGTGTGCTCCTAAACAGCGGCATCATGGGCGGAGGGTTCTATGCAATTATGCTCGGATATCCGCTGCTCGCGACATTTCGAGCAAACAGAAAACAAACGAGCGACCACCTCCCGAACGATGCCAGGCTCATATTTGCTCTAGGCGTATGTACTTTGATTGTTCGTGATATGACTTATTCCTCGCTGGTCGACAGCGGTGCTGTGATCTGCGTGGCATGGATGTCTATAGCAATACTTGGCAACATCCTTGAGAGTAGATCTATACCATCTGAAAACAATAATGCTCTGTCTCTGCATCATCTTGGTTGGGCATCCTTGCTGATCCCGGCGGTAATAGCAGTGCCACTCGTTCGGACCGTTCGCGGAGAAACAGCATATTACGCTGCATGTAATAGTCTTGCGCAGGGGGATTACGCCAAGGCTCATGAAGGGTTCCAAGCAGCGATCAGCTGGAATTCCCAGCAGCCGATGTTTTATGCTGCTGACAGCCTGGCCCTCGGCCATCAAATGCTTGATTCATCATCGGCCGATGAATCATGGCTTCACCCCTCTGGCGGTTTGCAAGGAGATCTGCTTCGGACCGCCCGAAGCGACCTGGAGCAGGCGCTTAAGTTAAGCAATGACGACGCGTCCTTTTGGTGCAATCTCGCGTGGGTCGAGAGGCTCCAGGGAGACAATACCGATGCAGCGCTCTCGTTAAAGGAGGCGCTTCAACGCGATCCCCGCGATCCGGTCGCTCTCATCAGCAGCGCCGTATTTCACGCCGATAGTGCCCTTGATGGGCAGACCATAGATGAGTATGCCGCCGCAGTCAGCGCATACCCACGTCTGCTCGACTCTCCCTTGTTCCAAAAAATGCAGAGGGAGCACGCTGATGCCGCACAACAAATCGTACAGCGCGCTGATAAACTGCTGTTTGATGAGACCGACTCTCCTATACGGAGCGGTTACATAGGAAAACTTTATGCATATGAAAGTAACTCCATGGCCCAACAGGAATTGCGGAAAGCAGTAGATAGCCTTCCAGACCTTCCGTATGCATGGGCAAATATGGGCGCGCTGGAGCTTGCAAAAAAGGAGCCCGCACAAGCGCGAGAGAATTTAGAGCGTGCGAGGTATTTGGATCCCAGCAACCGTTTGGCCGTGAACATGCTTGCAGAGCTAAATTATGAAAATGGAGATATTGACAGGGCTGAGCGTTTATACGCGCAAGCTCTGTTGCTGCCAGAGCAATCTCCCCATGCATTGCGCATTTGGCGCCTCTATCACGTCAGGCCACCCGTCGCAAATGATTTGATCCCACCTGCGCTGTTGCCCTATATTTCACCAGGCGTTACTCCAATAAAATTATGCGATCCGTCATGGCTAGACCGAATTGAAAACAGCGCAGGACATAGCACGGACGTCTCCAAGAGGATAGAAGATCAAATAGAACTATGCCGATCACAATGACGATTACTCCCCCATGAACTAGAAGAGAGCTTTCACCATGGCGGCATATACTGCGGCTGAGTAATGGAATAGAAGGTCGACATGAAACCAACACGCGGCGTGCTCATTTTAGTTGCGGTGTTCATTTCTTTGCTTGCTGTTCCTTGCGCTATATGGATAAGTGATGGGGCGGCCGTGAGCCGGCGAAGTCTATTTCTCACTGATCCTCCAAACCATATGGAATATGTTGTGCGATGGCAGCTTGTGGGGCCATTCGCTGACCGTTCAAATGGTTCGGATGACGAGATAGTCGCTGGCGAGGTTACCAAAGATTATCTTCGTTCCTGGGATGGCTCAGAAGAAACGATCACGATGCAACATGCTGCAGAGTTGTGCATGTTAAAACATCGGTGCAGATCCTATGAATCTGCGGGATCTTTGGTTCCACTCTATCAGTTATTTCCCGAAGACCAGAGTTCCGCTGTCTACGCCATTGGGACAGTAACCTGTTCCCATGCAATGGCCGTGGTTTTGGACGTGAACGTCGTTCCGGGTGCAGTGTGGCTGAATGGCCAGCGAGTACTTAGGTTTGCCGCTACAGAACATGGGGGGACGGGATTACAGACAAGACGCCTGCTGCCTGTACAGCTTAAGGCTGGTGTCAATGACTTAATGATAAAGACTATAGGGAAGCTTACCCAACAACGAGATTGGATGTTGAGCGTAGGGATCGTTTCCGAGAAGGAAAGCGGGAATATATGGTTAGAGCGGCGTTCCGGAAATCTGCTAGAGCGGCATCTTGTAACTGCCGCGGAAGCCATCGAAATTGTTCAGCCAGGTGTTCCTGTGGGCGCACCAGTACACGTATCACTGGTGGATATCAACGGTGCGGTCAAGTATGAGGCTTCGTCTACTGCATGGCCTAGGAGTGTGCCGACGAATGCTTTGCCGGAAGGTTACTATCGCATAACGCTAAGTGTGGGTGAATCGTATGCTACGGATGAGGTATTTGTAGGAGATGTCGCAAAACAGATCAGTCTACTTATGACCGAGCCCCCTACAACGACGACGCCATCGCAACGGCCCGTTCAACTCGATTCTCTGCTCCAGCGTTATAAAATATTGACCTCTCCACAGTACGTTCATCCCGAGGAGAATAGTTGGCAGAGGAAGATGGTCCTCGTTGCCAGAAACGCAGTTCTTGCGAATCAGATGAAAGATGGCGATGCAGCCTGGACGAAGCTGCCGGGATTTCATCTACGTGAATACATCTCCCGCTCAGACGGCAGCCGACAGCCATATCTTATTTATATGCCTAAAGGCGTAACAGGGTCAGTACCTCTGGTGATCGAGATGCCGTACGCGACGAAACCTTTACGGCCATTCTTAGAGAGTGCCTTGGCGATCGGGTATCCTGATGCCCTCGAAGATTTAGCGGAAGCGGCAGATCGTGTGGGGTTTGCAGTCGCCGTGATTGATGGACGTGGAAACGCAGGATTTAGTTCACTAGGTGAGAGCGATGCGCTTGAAGTCCTCTCTGACCTTGCGTCAAATCTGCCGATCGATGAAAATCGTATCTACCTCTATGGAACCTGCGAAGGAGGTGCCCGCGCGCTTAAGCTTGCGGAAGACTATCCGGCACTTTTCGCCGCAGTGGGTGTATATGGGCCCGCTATTGACACCAATGAAGGCTGGATGGTGAAGCTTATCGGGCGAACCCAGGGGGTCTTTGCGGGGCTGCAGAATCTCAACGGAATTCCCATCCATATCGAGGAAGGGCAGTTCGACAATGTCCCTGAGAGAGGCACATTGGACGAGTTCATGAAGCGACTTAAAGCAGTAAGTCCGAGATCAACGCTTGTTCCTCTGAAGGATGGACTGCACGGAACGAATGCGGCTGAGTCGAGAGTATTTCCTTGGCTGAGGGAATATAAAGGCCACGGGACACGGTCTGACATTGCCGCAGCGACGGAGGATGTGGTGTCGAAAGCCGAGGCCGAGATGGCAGACACGAATAATCCATGAGGTTGAGCCTGAATACGAAGAGCAGTCCGGACCTGGTCAGCAAGCTACTGTAGTCAAAATTGAGTGCGATAGATCCTCGCCCACGTAGCTGGGAACCTCAAAGAACCGCAATTTCATTGATTACAAAAGGTTTTGGAAGCCCCACTTTCCAGCAACTTAGCCAAAATGTGAGAATGTTTTTTGGGAGCAGGGAGTCGTCCTGTCCATTAGTTCGTCCCATCGAGGTCAATCTTGGCACAACGGCCTGGCTAATCCAACATTGTCGAAATTGTGCCGGTGCGAGCATCGAGGATTGTAGGCGGTTCCACAGAGATCAACAGTGACCTGGTTTTGGAACAAATTGCAAACTACTGAATATGGAAATTTGCAGTATTTGCCCGATGTGGCTACGAACCAGTAGGTCGGGCGTTCGAATCGCTCCGGGTGCACCATTCTTTTCTCTTCAAATCAAACCAGATGCGGCAGAAGAGCCGGTCCAAGGCTTGGTACATCCCGGCGGATACCAGGCTTTAGGCATTCGTAGAATGCCGGTGCCTCTTGGATAAAAGACAAAACGGGGCTCATTCTCCGGATATAAAAGCTTGAGTGCAGCCAGCCAGAATAGCGGACAACTCACCTGCATAGCGTTCTGATATGCAGTCGTCGTGCCTGCCCGGTATCAAGCACACCTCTAGGTTGCCTTCCACGACTACAGCTTCCCACCCCATGGAGACGTCATGGCTGCGAAAAAGAGTTGGCACCTTCGCACGCAGCAATGTGACTTTGCCTTCATATCGCGTCGGAACATACCTCAGCAGTGCTTGATACATAGCCGTCAGAAATGACTGATAGGCTTCGGGAAGATTCGTCTCGCCAAAATAGATATTGGGATCAAGCTCCCTGGCTGGTGGCCGACCGCCTAATGCACGAGCGATTCGGCGAATGTTCCCCCAGCTGCGCAGCGCCAGAGCACGGGGACGAAAGTTAGCCATCTCGGTCGCTATCCACGCCGGCAGGTTAAACAGCGCATCGACCATTTGATGGGGCAGGCTATTTGGCTGGCAACCCGGAGCATTCAGCGCGGGCATATCAATGATGACTGGCAGCGGATCTAATGTCCCTTTCCTCCGAAGTTGCGACGCAACTTCAAAAGCAAGAGTACCTCCAAACGAATGGCCAGCTATAACGACCTTCCCGCCGGCAGGAACCATCGCTTCAATCTGTGCGGCATAATTCATCGCCATCGATTCCACCGATACTCCGGTAGTTGCGGTGAACCATGATTCTGTGTTCAGTCCATACACGGCATGATCGGAATCTATATGGTCTGCGAGATGCCCGTATCCAGCGGTAGAACCGTTCAAGCCGGGGACAAAAAAGATGGGGCACCCCGACCCCCCAGACCTAAAGATGGTGACACTGTCAGCCTTAGAACCGGTTTGCACCTCATCGCTAATACGGCCGGCGAGGAGTTTAAGCGTAGGAAAGCGATAGAGAGCGTCAGGCGGCAAATCGCGGGCGAAACGTTCATTAATGGCAACGAGAATGCGCACCGCGCTCAGTGAGTCACCACCCAGATCAGTGAAGCTGTCGTTGTCTCCGATATCCGAACGCTGCAGAACGAGCTGCCAGATATTCCGCAGTTGTTCAATTGCCTTATTGGAACTTACTGCGTCTTCCTCAGTCGAAAAAAACAAAGGCTGCGGCAGCTTCTTACGATCAACTTTAAAGTTGACATTTATTGGAAGTTCCGGCAGAAAGATGAACTTCGAAGGAATACAATATTCAGGTAATTGCGTCCGGAGGAACTCGCGTAACAACTTCTCTGTTGGATTGCGGCTCGCGTGAGCCACAACATATGCGACTAGCTGGTCGCCCACTCCTGATTCGGCCCATGCTGCCACAACAGCAGTTTGGACGTCGGGATGAAGTTCAACCATCTGTGCGATATGGTCGAGTTCGACACGGTAACCGCGAATCTTGGCCTGAGCATCCGTACGGCCCAGAAAAACAAGGCAACCATCGGGGCGGAAGATGCCTCGATCGCCTGTTCGGTAGAGGACAGTTCCATCCTCTTGCGCCTGAAATTTGGTCGCGGTGAGCATAGCATCATTCATATAGCCCTCCGCGAGATATCGACTGCGAACAGCGATCTCGCCTTCGCATCCAGGCCCGACCAGGCTGCCGTCTTCGCTGAGCAGCAATACCTCCTTCCCTGCTACCGGAAAGCCAATGGGAACCGGGCTTTCCACCGGCTCACTTGAGGGAACGAAATATTGGACATAAGTGCGCGATTCTGTGGAGGCCATTGCATTCTGCAGGACGCAGGATGATGGAAAGACGGAACGGAATGCTTCGACGTCGGCAGGATGAACGGCCTCCCCACCAACAGAGAGAAGACGCATAGCAGGAAGACGTGGCGCGAGATTGCCAGGAAGGCATATATTCCGCAACATTGAGACGGTCATCGTGCTAATTGTGATGCCGCTATGAGCGAGCCAGGCCGGCAACGTGGCCATACTGTGGCGCGTATCGTAGCAGTGCAACTCCGCACCGTTCAGCAGCGCGCCAAAGTTGGTTGCTAAAGAAGCACTAAACGCGTTGGAAAAAAGCGCATCGAAGCGATCATCCTGGCCTAGATAAAGATCGTTGGTCTGACGTCCAATATCGAACAGGATGGCGCGATGAGATAAAGCGACGATCTTAGGTTCACCTGTGGAACCCGACGTTGCATATAAGGCTGCGACACCGCCTGGACCATGTGTTTTCCCAGATAACGTGCTGCCGCGCAATTCCTCGATATCCAGCTCAAGCCCTTCCAGCGCGACTGGTGCGATTGTCTGCAGCAATTTTCTTTTCTGCGGTTCAGGGAGTGAGGGATCAAGGCAGAAGTAAGCAAATTCTCCCAATAGAGCGCCCAGGATGGTTTCGATTGCGGCGAGCCTGGATGGCTGACATATTGCAACAACGCCTCCAGCGCCGCCGCATCGAGAGCGGAGATCTTCCGCAATAGTCTCACCACGCTTGAGGAGCTGAGAATAGCCAATGCGATGTTCACCATCTACGACGGCGGTCGTATCTCCACTCCGGTATGCAACCTCGCGAAACCGTTCTCCCAGAGTCGACTCCGCGTCAGGAAGATCGAACGCGCGGAATCCGGAGCGCGGAACAAATCCGTTGTCTTCAGCTCTCGCAGAACGGTAGAGCGTCGTCGCCATTAGACATTCTCAGGTGAATAACACCAGGTGAGTGTGGTTCCTACAGTTTCAAGACCGGCTTTCACCATATTGGCATGACTCTGTCCGCCAAGCTCCGCCCATGAGTAGATCTGGCGGCATCCTGCTTCCGCGGCCAATGCAATGCGAGCAGCCAGCAGTGCTGCATGGCAACCCATCTCGCGGAATTTGGGGAGGGCTGCGCCGGCGCACAACAATGCCGCCTCGTCGCAACGCATCCAAATGCCCACGCCCGCAAGTATCCCTTTGTGCCATGCCATCAGAAAATGGAGTTCCGACCGATCGAAGAGATGCCGCATATTTTGCAGCGCCGCCGGGACGCGGTCTTCCTGCGCTTCAAACGCCTTTAGGTATGTGAGCAGAAACTGCTCACGCTCGGAAGATTTCGGGGCGCGGATATCAAAAGACGTCTGCCGATCTGACCGAATCGAGCCGCAGTTCGGATGATGGAGCCATGCATATTGGTGGCCGGCGACCCATCCGGCGCGTGAAATACAGGCGCCGTCAGACCCGTCTGAAGGGGGCGTAATCAGTGTGCAGCCAAATGGGCCACCACCATAAAACTCCTCGATTTCAGGGAGCGTCTCGACGAAGTTCTGGTCGGAACAATATACCCGATTGAAATAGCCCACATCGTCAAACCGCAACGCGAGCGTCGAGCCTATGGCAGAGATTCGTGAGCGGTCTGCAAGATTCTCTTTGTCACGGTAAGTCTGTAGCCGCATCGAATCATATCGAGCAACATGTTGCAAAGCTTCAGCGGCTACATGCACAGCGGGTCGTATTCTTGCCAATTGCTGATTCCTTGCTTTTGATGTCGATAGTTTGCGAGTCAAGGAGCTTAGATTATAGAGCGCATCAAACGTCTGGACGTTGATTAATATAGGACTTATAGGGACGGAACTTTCCATTGGGCTCGCATAGGATTTCATCCACGATGCTAATGACAACCGCAACCCCAGCGCCGAGATGGCGTGTCATTGCACTTCGCACGGTCTCCAGTCGTTCGGTTGGTATTTCAGCTCCGGGCGCTAGCTGCAGCTTGACCACGACATGATTCTTCGTCTCCTGGATGATCTGGTATAAGCGAAGGCTGGGCATAACAGCGCGGAGCGCGGTCCCGAGAAACTTAGCGGAAAGGTTACGCCCATCGGGCAAAAGGAAGCAGTCATCGGTTCGCCCAAGTACTTTTGCAAGGGTGGAATTCGGTGC
>Ga0105238_10007008_pt1 | contig 11272 bp, 8 predicted proteins | sample KBSC34metaG_FD_81526 | JGI IMG/M metagenome (GOLD analysis project Ga0105238, IMG submission 81526) | Corn rhizosphere microbial communities from Kellogg Biological Station, Michigan, USA - KBS C3-4 metaG | ecosystem: Host-associated > Plants > Roots > Rhizosphere > Soil | place: Michigan, USA...
CCGACCTCGCCAACTTCGCCTGCGCCGAGGTCATTCGCTCGCGCGACCCGACATTCCAGCCGGGGGATGTTATTGCCTGCCAGGCCGGGTGGCAGGACCATCAGGTCATCCGCAGCCAGGATGGGCCCGTTAAGTACGCCCGCCCGCATGAACTCGTGAAGGCGCTGAACCGCGGCAACTCCCAATGGTGCTACGTATTCCGGCCGGCGCTGGTCCGGATGTGGCCCACTGATGTACTGATGGAGATGTTCGGGACCTCGGGCCTGACGGCCTATTTTGGCCTGCGCGAGTGCGGACCAATTCAGCCGCAAGACACTGTGGCGGTGGCCGGCGCCACGGGCTCCGTCGGCTCGATCGCCGCGCAGTTGGCCAAGATCGCCGGCGCGCGCGTGGTAGGTTTCGGGGGCGGCGCGGATCGCTGCCAGTGGGCGGTCAACACCCTGGGCCTGGACGCCTGCCTGGACTACCGGGCCGAGGATTTCGAGGCACAGCTCGCGGCGGCCTGCCCGCTGGGGGTGGACGTATTCTCCGACGGCGTCGGCGGGACCCTAACCGATATCGTGACCCGCCACATGAACCGCCACGGCCGGTTGTTCTCCTACGGTGGGGCGGCGGCAGCCTACGCGGAGGCCGGCGGACCTCCGTCCGGCAAGAGGCTGACTATACGCCAGTCGTTCGGCATCACGGAGGCGATCGAGACGCGCCTCAAGGAGCGTAACATCAAGTCCGAGGCGTGGATCGTCGACCTGTTCTACCACGAGCGGCTGAAGGCTGAGGATGACCTGTCGCGCCTGCTCTTCAGCGGCGCGCTGAAGCCAGTCACCAACGTCGTCGAAGGCTTCGAGAATCTGCCCCAGGCCGTCGTCAACCTCTATCAGGACGGACGATCGGGGAAGCTGCAGGTCCGTTTCAAGACGGATTGAGGCGGGGCCGTCCAGCGCCTCCCCGCGGGGCCGGACACGCATCAACGATTCTAAATTTGCCAGCGGATGCATCGATGTTCAGCAAGTTCGACCGTGAGCCGCTGGATCCGACGCCCGTCCGACGCTCGAGACCTCTCGAAGAAACGGGTGGCTATCCTGAAGCGCGATGCCACTTTGATGCTGGAGAAGCATCCGAATGGGCGCTCGCGTGCACCGCCAATTGAACGATCCCACGACTCTGCCACGGAACCCCAATGGCGATGATCACCAGGATATTGGCTCGGGTTCGCACCGGCCATCCGGCATTTGTCCTGGCAGTTATCCTTATGATACATACCGTTCTAAATATTGATAGGTCTGCACTCTCAATCATAATTGAACCGATTAAGCGCGACTACAAAGCTACCGATACTCAGCTCGCCCTTCTCACTTTTGGCTTTGCAATGTTCTTCACCATTGCTGGTCTCCCGCTGGGTCGTTGGGTAGATCGCGGTGTCAGGCGCGACATTCTCGCCATTTGCACCGGATTTTTCAGTTTGATGACCGCGGTCGCCGGCCTGACGACGAACTTCATGCAACTCCTGGCCACGCGGCTCCTGGTCGGCGCCGGAGAAGCCGGCGGTGGGCCGGCGATGGTGTCAATGATTTCAGATATCTTCCCGCCTCAACGGCGCGCGTTCGTCATTAGTGTCTACTACCTGGGCGTTCCCATTGGGTTCATGGGGACATTCGGGGTGGGCGGTCTTCTCGCGGGGGCGCTCGGCTGGCGCAGCGTGTTCCTTGCCGCAGCCATCCCCGGCATCCTACTCGCCGGCATTGCATACCTAACGCTACACGAACCGAAGCGTGGCGCGGCCGAACAGAATATCCCTCGCAAGAAATATTCGCTGAGCGCTACACTGGGCTTCATCGTCAGACAGCCAGCCCTCAGGCACGTGCTGGCGGGCATGATCGTCATATCCGCCCTTTCCTCGACGACCATGACTTGGGTCGTCTCGTTTCTAATCCGCAGCCATCATGCCTCCTTACCGGAAGCTGGAGTTTTTATGACCCTGGGCTACGGCGTCGCCACCGCGTTTGGAACGCTGTTGAGTGGTTGGTGCGCCGACAACCTCACGGCGAGCGACGGGCGCTGGCGCGCCTGGATTTGCGGGCTGGGCGCCATCTTTGCCTGCCCGGCGCTCATTGGATTCTTGATTGCTCCAACCCTCATTGCCGCGGGACTGATGTTGAGCCTGTGGTCGCTGTCGGTCAGTTTGATCGCCGGTCCAGTGATGGCAATGATCCAAAGTCTGACCCCTCCCGCGATGCGCGGAACCAGCACGGCGATCTTCTACATGATCGCTTCTTCATTGGGCGCGCTGGGTCCCTTGATCGTGGGCGCCATTAGTGATTTTCTTCATACGTCGGCGGGTAATAGTTCCCTCAAATACAGCCTCATGGCGTTCAGCCTCCTATACATCTTGGCAGCGCTGCTGTTCTGGCTCTCGGGCGTGACTTACCGCAGCGATGTTACGACGGCCGACGAACTAGCGGCCTAGGCAACGTCGCCGCCAGCTGTAGGCGCCGGCCGCAACAATGTGCGATTCAGGTGCGACGGATAGTTCAGCAGGGCCGGGCGCGTTCCATGTGGGATTCAGGCCCAGGGACGGCGATCGCGACACGGTGTTCCGTGACCCAGGCGCTCCCCGCGCACATGCCGCAGCACAAGGATCCATGCTTCGGGCATCCGCGCGGTCCCGCCCTTGCAACTGCCGACAGAGTGCAGGTCACCGGCAGGGCACTCGACCCTCCCGAACCTCAAGATGTTCATCTTCGAGGGCGCGCGGCGTCGGTTCCGTCACACAAGATTCAAACCTCCGTCTACGCTTACAGAAAGCCCGGTGACGAACGAGGCTTGTGACGAGCAAAGCCATATCACGGCATCGCCTGTTTCATGCGGCTGCCCGACGCGGCGCATGGGCACGAACTCAAGCATCCCTTGCTCATCTCGCGCGAGCCCTTTCGAACCGCGCAAGAACATGGGCGTTACAATCGGTCCCGGCAGCAAAGTGTTCACCCGTATACCCTGGGGGGCAAAATCGAACGCCGCGGACCTCGTCAAGCCGATGACGCCTGCCTTGGTCCCGATATAGCTCGCCATGTGAGGAGAGGGATTTACGGCCGCCCGGGAGGCAGTGTTGACGATGGCACCGCCACCAGAAGCGAGCATGGCGGGAATTTCGTGCTTCATACACAGCCAGACAGATTTCAGGTTCAAGCTCACGACGGCATCGAACTCTTCCTCGCTACAGTCGACGGCGTTGGTGAAATAGCCCGGGGTGCCGGCATTGTTGAAGGCCGCATCGAGGCGGCCCCACTTCGAAGTGACTTCACTTACCATGGCCGCAATGTCGGCGGATGACGTCATGTCCGCCCTTACGAACATGGCCTGACCGCCCGCTGCCTTGATCATATCGATTGTGTTCACAGCTTCGGTCACGTTAATGTCGACCACTGCAACCTTGGCGCCTTCTTCCGCGAAGCGCAGCGCTGTCGACCGACCGATGCCTGTCGCACCGCCCGTAACCAACGCAACCTTATCCCTGAATAGCATTTCCAGTCCCCGTCTATTTTCACCATCACTTATTGTTCAAGCGCGATATACTGATCGGCGAGCGCCGCGACGTCAAAGAGCGTGCTCGTTCAATTGTGGCACTGAAACACTTTCGATCCCGCGATAAGGCGCACCAACTCGCTCGGGCCGCTCAGGCGCTTCAGCAACCTTCGCCGGCCGCAACAACACCCCCGACGAAGCACCGGTCTATGTTTCGGTCATCATCCGCGATAGTCAGGAACAGGAGGTAAATGATCCGGTCGCGGTCCCGTTATTAGGTCCACTGGCGTGCGGGAATTCGCCGATTTCCAATCAAGTCGAACTTCGCGAGCAGTAATACGCCAATGTCCATTGATGCGTCGATATTTGTCCGCATAAATGCCTGAGTGGTCAGCGCCATTCTCGGAAAAATTAATCCAATAGATTCGTCCCCCGGCCTCGTCAGAACCATCGAACGTAATATAGCACGACGTAATGTGATGACGTGAGACGCGCCGCGGCTCTTCCTTAGTTCGCAGCGACGCGCGCGTATCACCTCTGGCGGCGTCGGTTGTTATATTGTTGAGCGCCTGCGCAATGCCCGCCCTCCCCTCCGCCCGCCAGATCGGGGTCACCATCACCCCGTCCTCCGCGAAGATATCGAGTAGCTTATCCACACGGCCGCGGTCACCCTCCGCTGCATAAGTAGCTACCAGGTGCGTTATCTCACTCCGGTCGGCCGCGCGGCGGAGTTCTTCAATCGCATAATCGTCCATGACATTCCTCGTCTCTACTTCTCGGACCCGAGCGCGGCCGTGTTTCCGTTGACTTGAGATTTCGCCGATTTCAAATAGCGCGCGGCAGACTTGAGTCGCGCACCTTTGTGGAAGTCCGGCGTGTCGGGCTCACTCACAACACGCCCTTGGAATTTGTCCAAGCAACCTTAGCGAAGGCGGCACCCCTTGCCGAAGATCACACCTTCGCTGAACCAGCTGCGTGTCGAAAGTCACGGCGTCAATCGACATCGCTGAGCTCAATTCCTGGATGACGAAGGGCGAGCGAGCGACGCACCCCCACCTTCCAGGCGACTGGACGGACCGGCAATCTCGCGACGCCTTGTCGGATCAGGGTAACAACTAGGGAAATCAAAATCGGCGACACGTTTGAATGCCGGCCTCTTGCCGGTCAATCGGTCGACATATTCAAACAACTCCTGCCAGTCGACTAGATCATCGCCGCTCCAGTTGACAATTTCGGGCGGTATTGCCGCAATGGCAAGGGACGGCTCAACCAGGTCGTAGATGTCGTCTTCGTGTATGGGACCGATGATGAGCGGACCTTCCGGGGGCAGGAATGCTTCCCCCGTTTTGACGAAGACGTCGAGGAAGTGGTCAATCAAGCCGCCGTCCGCCTGCGCACCGCCATACTGAATATTCTGGCGGCAGATGACAGTAGGCAAGTTGAGCAGGAGCGCAGCCGCCCGCACCGCGCCTTCCCCAGATAACTTGGAAGGAGTATATTGGCCGCCAAACGTGCCGCCTACGTCGTCTGCTTCCTTGTACGCGTGGTAACGGTCAGTATTTTGCGCATATACGCCTGTGGAGGAAACATGAAGGAAAGCCTTGGCGCTGCGGCAGTGGCCCATCAGCAGCGCAGGGCCGTCTGAATTGGCGGCCATTGCCATCTGAGCGTTCTGCGGGTGATTGTCCACAGCAACATGAAGCACATAGTCAAAATCAGTTGGCACGGCGGATAGGTCGCCGCTCGCGTAATCGCCCCTTACGGGCGTGACGCCAAGCTTCCGCGCCGCTTCAAGTGAGCCACTCGGCGTATAGCGCGCCAAGCCCCAAAGATCGCACGTCCCTGCGAATCTGTTAGCGATCGCGCCGCCGACCCGGCCTGTTAGGCCTGTGAGCAGAACCGTTTTTCCTGACAGCACATCCGTGCCCTTACGACTGTATATGTTGCACATGAATTAATATAGATACTGCTCTAGTCGTTGCGCCCACAGAATGTCGGGGTGCCGATATCCTCGTATTCGTCGCTCGTCGACCGACTGAAGCGAGAGACGAAGGTAAACGTGGGGTCTCATCCACGACTACCTCCGCTGACAGCTATGCTCTCGCCCGTGATCCAGCGTGACTCCTCGCTGGATAAGAAGGCGACTACTTCACCTACGTCATTCACACGTCCGATACGGCCCATGGGAATTGACCTGATCAAAGCCTTGCGCATCGAGTTGTCTATCTGAGCGGTTAGCTCGGTCTCGATCATGCCTACGTTCAACGAATTGACGGTGATTCCGCGCGGGGCGAGCTCTATCGATATGTTGCGCGCAAGCGCATCCACCGCGGCCTTCGACGCGGAATAGATGGCCAGGCCCGCCATGCGGCCGAGTGCGGCCAGCGAGGAAATCATTATGATCCGCCCATTATCAGGCATCAATCTCACGGCGCCTTGGGTTACGAAGAACAGGCCGCGGACGTTTAGATTGAATACACGATCGAAATTGTCTGGGGTGATGTCTTCAAGTTTCAGGAAGCCGGGATCTGTCCCCTGACCCGCGTTATTTATAAGAATGTCGATGCCGCCTGTCCTATTTCCGATTTCAAGCATCATGGTGTTCACTTGCAGCGGGTCGCAAACGTCCGCCTGTGCCAGCAGCGCCTGACTGCCCGCGGATCGGATTTCGGCTGCAACCTGTTCGGCACGTTCACGACTTGCAGCGTAATTTACGATAACACGCGCGCCTTCCTGACCCAGGCGCACGGCGATAGCTGCACCGATGCCGCGGCTCGCGCCAGTGACCAGCGCCGTTTTGCCCGTGAGCCGCCCCATTTGGACCCTTCCTCTTGTTAATCAGGCGCGCTGGGGATGCGACCGAGTTCGTCGACCGATCAGGAAAAGGCTAAACTCAGCAGCCGCGATGCGTAATTCGTAGTGACAGACATGTCAATCGTCTTGACTGAGGCGTCTGTAACCCGGACATTGATTCGATGTCTAGCTTTGGAGAGGTTCGGTGACGGAGGACAGCAGCACCTATTGGAAGAGGTCCCGGGTCGAGTTGCGCGCCGCTGGGTTTGACCCGGACCAGGCGCGACAGGCAAGTGCCGTGGTCACGATCGCCAGTGCGTGGACCAACGCCCACCGCTGTAATAATCGCGTACGGAGTATCGCTGACCTGCTCGTTGAGATTCTGGCGGAACGCGGCGGCCAGGGCCTGGTTGTTGGCGCGCCGGCGGTGTCGGACGCGCTGACCCAAGGAACGCCGACCGCCGGTTACAGTCTGGTCTCCCGTGACCTCGTTGCCGATTGCTTCGAGGTCGGCCACTACGCGCATCATGGCGATGCCATGATCGTCATCTCCGGCTGTGATAAGACCGGGGCGGCCGCTCTGATGCCGCTTGCTCGTACGAACGCGTTCGGCTTGGTGCTATATCCTGGGACCAGTTCACCCGGTCGCGTCACGTCAGGACCTTGGGCTTCGAAGGGTGCCAATCTGACGATCATGGACTATGGGGAAGCGCGCGCGGCCAAGGAGGCTGGCCGCATTACGAAGGCCGAGCTACTCGATATCGAGCGTAATGTGATGCCCGGCAGCGGCACGTGTGGTGCGATGTTCACCGCCAATACGATGAGCACCGTCGCCGAGGCGATCGGAATGATGTTGCCGCATGGCGCATCTCATGCAGCGGACTATGGGGCTGGCAGCGAACTTCACGCAGACGTGGCGGGCCAAGCACGGGCGTCGGTCGACGCCCTCTATCGCCTGATCGATGCTGGCATCCGTCCGCGCGACATCATGACCGAGCGAGCTTTTGAGAACGCTATCGCCACCGTCTATGCGATGGGTGGCTCGACCAACCTGTACCTGCATCTGCTCGCGATCGCACGGGAGGCCGCGGTCCCAATCACGATCGAACGCATTCAGGCGGTCGGCGAGCGGATACCGCTGCTGGCCAACCTGCAGCCGCACGGCCCCTACGCCATGGTTACCCTGCACGAGATCGGAGGCGTGCCCGTCGTCATGAAAGAACTGCTGAGAAACGGTCTGTTGCACGGCGACGTCATGACGGTCACCGGCCAGACGCTGGCGGAGAACCTAGCGAAGACTCCAACCTTGGAGGAACTCGATCAACAGGATGTCGTCATGCCGGTCGCCCGACCGATCGCGCCGCCGAACCATCACATCAGTGTGCTGAAGGGTAATCTCGCGCCGGAGAGCTGCCTCCTCAAGCTCTCGGGCAAGGTGTTGCAAAAGGGTCAGTTTCGCGGCGTCGCGCGCGTGTTTGACTCGGAAGCCGACGCCATGGCGGCGTTCCGCACCGACGACATCGCACCGGGCAGCGTCGTGGTCGTGCGCAATGTCGGTCCGGTGGGCGGACCGGGCATGCCGGAGATGGTCCTGCTAACAATGCAGCTTCAGGGGCGGGGCCTCGGGGAAAGCGTCGCGCTGATAACCGACGGTCGTTTTTCCGGGGTGTCGCACGGAATCCTGATCGGGCACATCTCGCCAGAGGCGGCGCGGGGCGGCCCTATCGCCGCGGTATACGAAGGGGACGTAATCATAATCGACCCTCGCGCCCGGACCCTGACGCTCGAGGTTCCGGACGACGAAATCGCCCGTCGCATGTCCCTCTGGCGGGCGCCGCAACACAGCGGAAAGTTGCGGCCCGGATCGGTCCACGACAAATATGTCCGGTTGGTCTCCACGGCACACTACGGATGCGTGCTCTGACCCAGCCTCGCCGAGAGCGGGAATTGTGCTTGGCGACCGCTTGGTTGGATAGGTTCGTTGCGACTGTCGACAACCTCCGCGCATCGGAGACTGTGGCCTATTATTCGCAGCGGACCTGCAGTTCGGCTGTCGGTTTCTAAGGCGCTGCTTCGCGCGAGGGCTATGCGATGAACGGGAAGAGCGCGGAGCATCTCTGGGAACCCGGCGGGCCATGGAACGCCTGCTTCGGCAGACCAGCGCTGGTACCTCGATTTCAGTCCGCTCAGTTCGCGACAGGCTGGGGTTCAGGATCCTGAGGCGTGCGACACACCAATGCTTAGCGCCGGTGGCAATTTGACATGACCCGCGAAGCCGATCTGACGGCGATTCAAAACTCGATCCTGGCGCTTTGCCGGCGCTTCCCCGCTGAATACTGGCGCGAACTCGACCGCGAGCGGGCCTACCCGACCGCCTTCGTGCAGGCGATCACCCAGGAAGGTTTCCTGGGCGCGCTGATCCCGGAGGAATACGGGGGCAGCGGCCTTGGCCTGCGCGCCGCCTGCGCCATCCTGCAGGAGATCCACAAGAACGGCTGCAACGCCGGCGCCGCGCACGCCCAGATGTACACCATGGGCACCCTCCTCAAGCACGGCAGCGCCGCCCAGAAGAGCCAGTGGCTGCCGAAGATCGCCGCCGGCGAACTGCGGCTGCAGGCCTTCGGCGTCACCGAGCCGGGCTCCGGCTCGGAGACCCTGGCGCTCTCCACCACCGCCGTCCGCGACGGCGATACCTATGTCGTCAACGGCCAGAAGATCTGGACCAGCCGGGCCGAGCATTCCGACTTCATGATCCTGCTGGCCCGCACCACGCCCCAGGAGCAGGTGGCCAGGAAGGGCGAGGGCCTGTCTGTCTTCATGCTCGACATGAACGCCGCCCGCGCGGCGGGAACGCTGACCATCCGACCGATCCGGACGATGATGAACCACGCCACCACAGAGGTGTTCTTCGACAACGTGCGGGTGCCGGCCCAGAACCTGATCGGCCAGGAAGGGCAGGGCTTCCGCTACATCCTCGACGGCATGAACGCCGAGCGCAGCCTGATCGGCGCCGAATGCCTGGGCGACGCCGAATGGTTCATCGACAAGGCGTCGAAGTATGTGACCGACCGCAAGGTGTTCGGCCGCCCCCTGGGCGCGAACCAGTCGATCCAGTTTCCGATCGCCCGCGCCTACGCCCAGTTCCGCGCCGCCGAGTTGATGGTCGCCCAGGCTGGTGACCGCTTCGACGCGGGCCTGCAGATCGGCGAGGAGGCCAACATCGGCAAGATGCTGGCCTCCGAGGCGGCCTGGGCCGCGGCCGAGGCCTGTGTCCAGGCCCACGGCGGCTTCGCCTTCGCCGAGGAGTTCGACATCGAGCGCAAGTTCCGCGAGACCCGCCTCTACCAGGTGGCCCCCGTCTCCACGAACCTGATCCTGGCCTACATCGGCCAGAACGTGCTCGGCATGCCGCGCAGCTACTGAAGGAGCCCCCGATGCGCAGAGCCGCCATCGTCACCCCCATCCGCACGCCGGTGGGCAAGTTCCTGGGCTCGCTGGCCCCGCTGCGCGCTGAGGAGCTCGCCGCCGCCATCCTGAAAGCGCTGGTGCAACGCTCCGGGATCGATCCGGCCCGCATCGAGGACGTCGTCTTCGCCCAGAGCTACGCCAACTCCGAGGCGCCCTGCATCGGCCGCTGGGCGGCGCTGGCCGCCGACCTTCCGATCGAGGTGCCCGGCATGCAGCTCGACCGCCGCTGCGGTGGCGGGCTGCAGTCGATCGTCACCGCCGCCATGATGGTCCAGACTGGCGCGGCCGACGTCGTGGTGGCCGGCGGCGTCGAGAGCATGAGCAACATCGAATACTACACCACCGCCATGCGCGGCGGGGCGCGCTCTGGCTCGACCATGCTCTACGACCGCCTGGATCGCGGCCGCGAGCGCTCCCAGCCCGTGGAGCGGTTCGGCGTCATCAGCGGGATGATCGAGACCGCCGAAAATCTCGCCCGCGACTTCCAGATCACCCGCGAGCAGTCCGACGCCTTCGCCGCCGAGAGCCAGCAGCGGGCGGCCCGCGCCTGGGCGGACGGGCGCTTCGCTGACGAAGTCGTGCCGCTCGACGTCCCTCAGAAGCGCGGCGAACCGGCAGTGGTGGCGACCGACGAGGGCGTGCGCGGCGACACCACCGCCGACAGCCTCGCGGGCCTGCGCCCGCTGATGAAGGGCGGCACGGTCACCGCCGGCAACTCCAGCCAGCAGAACGATGCGGCCGCCGCCTGCCTGGTCGTCGCCGAGGACAAGCTCGCCGAACTCGGCCTGGAACCGCTGGGCTACCTCGTCGGCTGGGCCGCCGCCGGCTGCGATCCGGCGACCATGGGCATCGGCCCCGTGCCCGCCACCCGCCGCCTCTTCGAGCGCGCCGGGTTGTCCTTCGACGACATGGACCTGGTGGAGGTCAACGAGGCCTTCGCCTGCCAGGTCCTGGCGGTGCTGAAGGGCTGGGGCTGGGACGACCGCGCCCGCCTCAACGTCAACGGCTCGGGCATCTCCCTGGGCCACCCCATTGGCGCCACCGGCGTGCGCATCATGACGACGCTGCTGCACGAGCTGAAGCGCCGCAAGGGCCGCTACGGCCTGGAGACCATGTGCGTCGGCGGCGGCCAGGGCGTCGCGGCGGTATTCGAAGCGGCTTGACACTCGTACGCATGCGTCGTTCTCAGGCCTACAAGAGTCGCAGCCAGGGGGTAGGCCCGGCATAGCAACGCCTGGTCTGAGGCGCACTCGCACTCCACCCGGACGGTCGAGCTCAAGCACGTCCGTCGGGCTATGAACCGCCGACGTTCGATCCATCACCCGCAGTTCGATAAATTTTTCGGATCAGCACACATCGCGTCCGATGTATCCAATTGAACACGTGGTTGGCCTTCACTCCATGACGCTGCGCCACAACCGCCGCCGTCTCGTCCGACGATTGAACCGCGAACCTCGCCCGCGATCGCCGGCTTCTGCTCGATGATCGGCGA
>Ga0105238_10007009_pt1 | contig 11271 bp, 7 predicted proteins | sample KBSC34metaG_FD_81526 | JGI IMG/M metagenome (GOLD analysis project Ga0105238, IMG submission 81526) | Corn rhizosphere microbial communities from Kellogg Biological Station, Michigan, USA - KBS C3-4 metaG | ecosystem: Host-associated > Plants > Roots > Rhizosphere > Soil | place: Michigan, USA...
CCGAACTGATCGCCTGAGACATTCGACACTTCCCCGTAGAGGCCGAACGCTACCGTGAGCGTGGCGTGGGTGTTGTCTGAACAGCTTGCGATTTTGTAGACAGTTCGGGGCGTGAAGAATCCGATGAAGTGAGTTCCGTCACAATACCCGGCAGTGTTCCAATTTGTTCCAACTCCCACAATAGCTGTCGAAGAAAGGGTAGATGAGACGGTTCCCATTGCTGGCGAGACAGAAGCCTGATCATTTGATTGGCTGTTGACTTCATAGTAATCCCCTCGATTCCCGCTATCCCTTCCATAGTTATTCTGCCATGTCGCGGCCTTGGTTACGCTGGTGAGGGTCTGCGCTGCGAGCGTGGGGCTATTGCAACCCTGTGTTGCCGTATCGTTCAGCGACTCGTAAGCCGCCTCTAGCGACTTGATGTTGATCGCTTCGCGCCACGGTGCAGCTTGATACTGAAACGGCGGGGTGAAAGACTTTGGCGCGCTCACATAGCTGGCGTTTAGCTGAAATTCATTCTCTGACCATGAGCCGTCTGCATTCTGATTGGCGATCCAGGGATTCGCGACATAGGTCGTGAGCCATGAGCAATACTGCGCGTGCCGCGTTGGGTCCGGGTCTACCTTCGCCCCTAGCGCGACATCCCAAAGAGTGTAGCCGGATTCTCGAAGGTCGGTATTGGTAGCCCATGATGGGACGATGAGGGTGAGCCAGTTGTAGAGTCCGGGGAGCCTTTCGGTGTGCGACTCTCCAGCCCGAAATAACTGCGAAACGTAAGCTCCAGCTCGCGGGGATACAGTTCTGTATCCGTGATCGAGTACCCACTGCCACTGAATATCTGCAAACTGCCGTGCCCATGCCTGATACTGGACGTTCCCGGTTCGGTAGTAGAGCCGATAGAGTCCAATTGCCACATCATAGTAATTCCAGACGGTGTTGGGATTCTCCGTGGTCCAGCAGGTGAAGTTGCAGCCGTGGCTATCTGGCACAAGGGACATTTTGTAGCAAGTAACGCCAGAGAATGACGGAACTGAAAAGTTCTCACTCGCCACCACGGTTGTCGATGTCACGCTTGAAATAGGAACGATCATGCGTCCCGTTCCCGCACCGTCCACACTGCTCCAAGCGCAGGTTATGTACTGCTCGCCCGCCAGCGGACTGGTCTGATTTACGGTCGTGGTAAGAGTGTTCCCGCCAGAGAATGAGAAGGTCCCTGAGAGCGCAGTACCTAACGCCGGCGCTTCCGCCAGCGCAATCGGGACCATGTAATCTACAGTGCCTTTATTGGCGAGATCACCATAGACCCAAGGGGATGACCCGTAAGGCGTCAACGGCCCTAATAGATTGTTCTGAATCGCAGAGAGTCCAGTAACGCACCAGCCATTGCTGTCAACAGGACAGCCAATTATATTTGCATAGAGAGCTGTCGAGAGCGGGTACCGAGCATCGCCTGTCTGCGCTGAGAGATATTCGTACTCAGTCGTGAAGCTGGAATACCCTCCGAATCCTTGAGATTTAGCCCACGTTACAATATCCGCAATTTGCTGCGTCCCCGTATATGGGTCAAACTCATTGAACCCCGCGACGCTTAGGTATTGCGCCTTGTAGGTACTGTCGTACTGCTGGTTAGCTGGAATAAAGCGTGTTCCATCGCTCGCCAATGTGCGATAAGGCGTGAACGATCCCCGCGTGCAGGGTGTTATTTGCGCCACAGTACAGCCCGTCCAGCGATAGCCATAGAACGGAATTCCGACGCCGATCTTAGCTCTAGCGACTCCAGCTGCCACCGCTCCGTTATTGGTTCCTGATTGGAACATTTCGTCATAGCACGACGAACTAAACCCAACAGTGGGAGCAAAGATCGGGTTGTTGTACCAGGAGTAGGCCGTGAAGTTCCCGAGATCGTAGCACTCCACGTTTACTTGGTCCAGGTTCGCTTGTGCCGCTGCCGCAACTGCCGTGGGCGGTCCGGTGAACACGGCAATCGTGATGGTCTTGGTCGGCATCGCTACGCGCAAGGCCGCGATCAGGGCCGTGTAGTCACTGGTATTGATATTCGCTTCCCAATCAAGCTCCACGCCGTCATAGCCATTGCTGGTAACGGTGTTTGTGATGTTGGTGACGAACGTAGACCGTAACCCAGCGGCCGCATCTTGCGGAAATGCCATTGGGAAACTGCCGTTGTCCGCGAGAGATAGCAGTACCTTCTTACCTAGGGGCCGCGATGCGATCAAGGCGGCGGTATCTGTTAGCTCCGAAGTATTGACCGTGCCATTACCGACGCCCGACCCGTTGACTCCGGCTCTCGCGGCAAAGTGGATGATCTCGGTGTACTTACTCCACGGCAACTGCGAGGGAGTCTGGACGCCGTTGTTGGCCGTGTAGTAGCCGTTGATCCACTGGGCGTTGAGGCTGGAGCAGAGCAGGAGGATGGCGATGGTTAGTTTTGATAGGCTACGCATGTGTAAACCACCGGATGAGCGTCAAGATAGCGATTCACGTATTCCGTCTCGCTGATGAGCACCCGCACCTCTTCGGGAAGCGTATGATACATGCGGATCGCGTGATTCGCGTTCTCAATCATCTGTTCATAAGCGCGGGATTGTGGCGTTGAAATCACTTTGCTGGCGCTTTCTCCTGCGGCTTCTTCCCTGTTGATTCCCCCGCTGCATGTGGGACTGGCTTCTGCGGCTGCACGCCCAATGTCTGCACCATCGTCAAGTTCTGATCGCACTGCATGTACTTTTGCGCGTAGGCGTTGAGCATCTTGGTTAGACGCTCGTTTTCGGCCTTCGCTTCCATGACCTGTGCGGTCAATTCCTCGACTGTGGGCTTAGGCGCATCTTCGGCGTAGAGCGTGAGGGCGAGAGCGAAAAGGGCAACTAATTTCATTGAGCACTCCAATTCAGCAGCGAAAATGTAGCCGATCCGCCGGATACCAAAACGCCATGCGAGAAGAAGCAGCCGCCGCCAAACGTCCCGCCGATGTACGTTGGTGCTAGGGCACTGGCGTTGAATCCGTCAATGGCCGCTTGGCTCGAATCTCCACGCCTGCCGAAAGTGTCCGACCACTGTGCCGGATCAATTGGAATCGACAGGCTAAACGTCCCGGCTTGCAACTGCACTGCCGAGGGCACTGTTCCGTTCGCCCACCAGCGCGTATAATCATCGCCATTCAAAAAACTGCCGCGCTGGAAGTAGGGCCGGAACGTCGCCGGATTGCCAACGCATGTATTGCCCGCTTCGCTCTTCCAGTTGAACAGCGGCGGCGGGGTACTGGTGGCGATGGACACTGTGACGTGGATGAATCCACCCAGCGGCAACGGGTCCGTATCATCGTTCAAGAGATACTCAACCCAATTGCCTGATGCGTTCGGATCGGGTTTGCGGGAGGTCGGCATCGCGAACGATACGCCTCCGCCCGATAGATTGGTGAGCGGAATTGAATTGGAGTAGGCGTATGCCTTCCACCCCGGGACATAGCTCTTGATATGCTTCGCGCCGAGGAGGGCGGTTGCGAGAATGAGGAGTGATGCGAGTTTGAGTTTCATTGAATCCCAGTCACGATATGATATTTCACCCAATAATAGATCGGGCCACATGTGCTAGCGCAAGTATAAGACGATCCATTTATGCCAACATTGACCGCCACCCCATTGACCGTCGTAAGATTCGCCCCTATTGAATTCTGCGTAAGTTGGCATATGAATTTGGCGGCAGTTGTAAAAATAAAAGCGCCACAATTCGATGATATTGCAGCATTCGCTGCGGTTCCGTAGTATAACAACACCGCAGATCCACTACCGTAGGCCGTTCCATTGTAGGCGTGCTCTATAAAGGCAGAATCTACGGATATATAGGAGCCACTAGCGGGGGCGGGTATAACTTGGAGCCAAGAACTTCCGGTGCTAGTGATGCCGACAAATTGGGCCGAGGTAAAGTTTCCGCTTACGCAAAGGTCCGAAGTCCCGCAGAGGTTTGATCCCTGTGATCGCGCCCCACCATTGGCAATCGGCACAACCGAACTCCCTAGTAGATTAGTCAACGCCGTTGGCTGGCTTGCTACATCCGTAAGATTATTGGCGATCAACAGCGAAAGGCCCGATGCTTGCGGCGCAATCCCACTTGTGCTCTGCATCTGCATGTTGGTGCCGTCATAAACAACTTCTACCATCTGCCCAGCGCGGATCGCGTTATCGGAGAGCGTAGTGGTCACTCCGCCCGCTGCGATCACGATAGTTTTCGCGCCGAGGGAGTTGAAGTTGATCGACGCGGTTCCAGTATTGGCAACATCGGCTTTGAAGTAGTAAGAACGCCCCGTAGAGTATGCTGTGGCTGCTGGATTGTAATTACAGGAATAGGTATCCGTCCCTCCGCTGGGAGCGCAGTAATTCGGCGGTGACGCTTGACCAAAAAGCGATACCGAAAAAAGCAGCGAGAGCAGGAGGGGGCGCATTAGTTTGAGCAGTCTGTCCCGGTGCTGGATGCGTAGAGAATGCCAGTGGAGGTATCTACGCAAACCACCTTCTTGCCGGTTGCGGCCCCCGTTGTCTTGAGGCCAGTTACTTTGACTGTGTGATCCGGGGCCACCACAATAGAATCAACTAGGGCATTTTGCGCTGCGCCCGTGCTCCCCGCTGGAGCTACCTTGATAGTCACAGATCCGCCCACTCCAGTTCCTGTCCCTTGTCCCCCGGCTAAACTAACGCCACTACCTGCTACATTCGTACCCGCAACGTCCGCACCTTGAATAACAAAAGGGTTCGCGTCCGATCCGATGGAGCCAAGATACATAGCGGAAATGTTCACACTGAAATCGTGCGCCCCGCCAATTATCAATGTTCTGGCTTTACACTCAGTCGTATACTGGCCAGAAAAGGAACCAAGTGACACGCCATAATCCCCACAAGCTACCGCATACGACCCCAGCGCAGTAGACCCATTACCGAGAGCAGCAGACAGCCCCCCAAGCGCTACATTATAACCAGCGGACCCTGCCGCAGCACCCCATCCCATTGCCGCGCTAGTGTATCCTGCGGCATTTGCAAATAAACCAAAAGCTCCTGAATACTGGCCGCTTGCGTCGGCCCCAAATCCAAAACTTTCGCCGCGATTGTTGCAGTTAATATCTGAACAACTAGACACCCGAAGAAGGCTCAATTGTCCCGCAGAGCTATTAGATAGCGGAAGATGTCCAAACCCGCCTTCTCCGAAATAAGCTCCGTTATCATCAAAATCGGCTCCACATGGCGTCGTAATGTAGAATCCCGAAACATTGTCGTAGAGCATTCCGAATCCCCACGTAGAGGTCAGCCCCAGCGTTTGATTGCCTTGGATGATGACGCAATCGGTAGCCCCAGTAAGGGCAGTTGAATGAACTCTTACAAAATTCATTGCCGTTAGGGTGTCGGGGCAATTCGTGGCCTCAACGCTCCAATCCGAGATGGAAATACCTACCTTGGTGATAGCCCCAACGGCAAATTTGCAGTGCGTGGCTCCCGGAGTGCCGACAATAGTTAGTGTTGGGGTGACTGGGACTCCTAGAGCTGTCGAAGCATAGAACAACTTACTAGCATCGCCAGCAAATGAGGTCACATTTGACAACTGCACAGCGCCAGCCGAGCCCGCAGGCAGCACAGCATTCGTAATCGTACTCACTCCCGAAAGCGGATTAGGCGTGCAAGTAAGTCCGGTGGAGCAGGTGATGGTGGGGCCGGATCCTCCGCCTGAATTTGGCGCAGTATACCCTCCGCCGTATCCAGACTGCCCGAACAGCGGGAGCGAAAGCAGAAACGCAAAAGCTAAAGTTTTCATGATGTCCTCAATTCCAACGACAGTAGGAACTTTTCCTGATAGTGACAAGATCGGCCGCAGTAGCCGTTGAAACAAGTATTCTGAATACGCTGCTGGACGCGTTGCTGGGGGCGTCCAGCAGCCCGGAGAGCAGCGCGACATAGTTGGTAGCCGTTGCCGCCGGGGAAGCGCTTACAACTGCCGTAGCCGTTGTGCTGGCCAATGTCGCTAGACTGCCTTCCGTTGATGCGGTGGCGTCGGTATAAAGAATCCCTTCAGCCGTGATGTTATTGGGGCTCACCGTGACCGATTGCACGCCAATAGCGACGGCTGCATTGCCAACAGCTTGACTGTAGATAATCTTGCAGGAGAACGGTACGACTAAAGCCGTTGACGCCGGAACGGTCATACTTAAACCGGTGATCGGTTCCAGCGCAGTACCAACCCCGCTAGTCGTGAAATCGGTAGCAACCGCTGAGTAATTGGGAATTTCTGCGATCTGCACCGCCAAAACATCAAGCGTGGTGCTTTGCGTCGGAGCAGCGCTCGCGGCCGTCGCGTTGGTTATCACCGATCGCGCAGCCACGCTCCCGAAATCCCCGCCCACTACATTCCCCCATGATGGGTTACCCGCTCCATTGCCATGCAAGAGCGTCGTCGTGGTCCCTTGATTCGCGTGTTGCGCTCCAGCGAGCGTGCTAGTGGTGCAAGTCCCCACTCCGGAGGTATTGAGCGCGCTCAGAAATTGATTCGTACACGTCGTAGCCGTAAACACTCCAGCGAAGTCAGCAGCTACCAGAGCCCGGAAGGTCGGGGTAGCCGCGGCGCCGGTCGTCGGGCCTGCGAGCACGTAATTCGCGGTAACGGCAGATTGGCCGAGCAGTGAACCGCCGGGGATATTGTCCACGCTGCGAATTAGCACCAAGGCGGGCGTGTAGAGGTCGAATCGGTACGTCTGCCCTGGAGTCAGCCATATATTCGCTGTACCGGCCGCATCAAGTTGCAGTGGGTTAATGTTGGGGGTTCCCCCGCCGGGAGTGGTGTAGGTGTTCTGCGGCGTCGTTCCGCCCGCTTGGAACTGGTAGAGGAAGCATCCAGCGCAGGGAGCGCCGAGAGCGTCCCCGAGTTCGGTCCAGGCGTTTGGCATGGCGGTTTTCTGGGCGAAGGCCGGGAGCGTGAGCGCGAGCAGTAGGATTAGTCGTTTCATTGTCCGAAAGCCTCCCGGAAGGATTGTTTAGGCGTCGGAGCGTTCCCGAATAGACTATCCCCGCCTTGGGCATATTGGGCATCTTGCGCGTATTGGCGTACCGCCTCAACTATCTTTCGCATCGGAAGATCCTGGAGAGCCTTGGCGATTTGAACGCTTTCATCCGAGAAAGGATCGCGACTCAGTAAAGCATCCTGCTTTAGGAAATTGTCAAGATTCTTACCATGCGCCTTAGATTGCTCGATCAGATCCACGGCTTCTTGTACCTGCGGCGTAAGATTCCATTCCCCGGCACCTTCGGCTTTCGCCAATGGCGCCGCCAGCCGCTCGAGTTTGTTATTAATGGCTACTGGCATCCTGTCGATCTGCGCGGCGTCCTTAAAGAACCGGCCAACGATCAACCGCGAAATGCGCGCCCTTCCATCAGGCGTCAGGTTATCCCCAGAAGCCAATCCCGCCCGTTCCTGCGGAGAGATAACGCCATCATCGATCATCTTATTGAGTACTTCGGCTCCAGATTTCCCCTCGAGCACGTTTGCCAGTGTTGCATCTGGACCGTGAGCCTCCAGCCTGCCGGCGATGTCGTCGAGCGTCCCCTGAGATACCCGTCTCGAGTCCGCGATGGCCCGTTCCGCCGGCCGCAGCGCCGCAGTCCCGGTCTTGTTTAGATCGGTGACGGCTTGGCCCTGCTTACCGAGTAGCGCATCGTCGGACACCTCGCGGACAAGTACCGGCTCCTTCATGGAGCGAATCTGCGCGGGATCGATCCCGAACTGCTGGGCCTTTTGCTCGAGTAGCGATCGGTAAGCCTGCGCGCCTTGCTGGTTGCTCTTATATACGCGCTGGAGGATCATGCCGCGACCGTTCCCGCCGAGCGCGTTCCCTTGGCTGTCGATCACAATAGGGCCGTTGGTGGCGTCGGGGTTATCGGTAACATGGAACCGCGGCTCAAACTGTCCCGGAAGCGCTCCGGTCATGACCTTGGCCTGGTTGTCCTGAATAGAATAATCTCGATCGTTCTTCAGACCATACTTAGGATTAGGCTGGAAGGTAACGCCGTGGTGCGACGTTTGAATGTCGCTTAATTCACGTAGGGCGTAGCGGGCGGGGAGTTGACGGTTTTCCCCTGGGATAAGGACGCTTGTCTCTGTCGGGCCTGCTCCCGAGCCTGCTGGACTCGAGACTTGAACCGGCGTTCCCGCTGGCTCTTCTCGAACTTCTCCTTGGCTGGGTTGACCTTCACTTACCGGAATTGTATCACCCTTCGCGGCGTTTTGCGCCTCAGCTTTGGCCTTCGATGCATAAAATTGGATCGGCCCTGCCTTACCGCCGGCGATAGCATCCGCGAGCTTCCCTTTGAGTGTCGCGCTTACCGTTCCCCACCCTGTGCTGGTTGTAGCCGCCTCGAGCGCATCCATTGCATACTTGCCGATAGCAGCTCCATGTAAGCCGCCGGCCAAGAATCCCGCGCCAGTACCCGCAGCGCCAGCCAACTTCCGGCCGAGTGGTTTAGCCTGCCCCTGCCGGCGCATCACGGTATCATCAATGACTCGAGTAACATCTTTCCAAAGATGGTATTCCCGGTTGATCTTAGCGATGTCCGGGAAGTCCTGCGCCAATTCTTCACGGATGGAATCGGCTGCAAACCCATTTGCCGCGCCCTCTGACTTGTCCGCAAGGGTTTTGGCGTCATACCGGCCGGCATCCGCCGCCACCTGATCGTAGAATTGACGCAAGCGCCGCGCCGTTGGGACCGGAAGCACCTTTTCGCCGCTTATTGGATCGACTACGGACGCCGCGTCGATTCGCTGGGCGAGTTCGGAAAGATGCTTTATGCCGGCATCCCCTTGCGTACCCATTGAAATCTTACCGCCATCCGCGCTCGGAGCATCCACCATGAACTTATCCCGCGCCAGGTTCCCCAAGCGCTCCGTAATGGCCTTTGTCGATACACTAGCGCCCTCCGGGAGGTTTGCATAGGCTTCTTCTAGCGCATTGCCGGTATCGGCCAAATACCCCGCTGCCTTCGCTTGCAGCCCCTTGGTGGTCATGGCGGTAACGCCGCGGTCGATCAATTCCGGGACTACTCGAGCGGTTCGGAGCTTATTCCCGCGGGTAGTCGGATTCAAGACTTGCGCGTATTGCTTCTGCGCGCTTGTCCGCAAGGCATCCGCAGCCGCCTCCGGGCTAACATCTGCCAGTTTCCCAGCCACGGCGCCGGAAGCATCGGCCAACTTCGGGCCGCCCACCAAAGCCGTAATCTGTCCCAGCATCCGCGCCGGGTTATTCTCGCCTTCAACCGATCCAGTTTCCGCGAGTCCTCGAATCGTAGGACCAACTACCGGGATGGCGTCAGCGGCATGACGCGCCGCAGTTGCCAAATCGCCCTTCTGGTAGGAGTCCCGCGCCTGTCCCGCTTCGTCGATCGCATTATGAACCGCTCCGGTGATGAACTTACCGCCGGGAGTAGATTCGACGGCCTTAGATACCAGATGCTTCGCTGCGCCGAGATAATCCCCCTTGTCGATCATCTCCTTGGCCTGCTTTGCGGCGTCCCCAGTGTCCGGGCTTGGCAATGCTTCTTTTGCGGTATTGAAAACTCCCTTGATGGTGTCCGGGACTAAGCCGCGGAGGAATTGTCCGGTTGCGCTTGCGGCCTTCGAGAGCATGGAAGGCTGATCGGTGGACTCCGCTGCGGGCGTAGGCGCATCTTCAGTAGTGATTTCATACACGCCTCCATCGGTAGTGATTCGGTACTTGCCCATTACTGAATCTTTTCAATCTTCAGAACTTTTTGGCCGTTAAACTGTTGCCCGACTCCTGGGATACCCTGCGGAGCAGCCTCCGGGCTCTGTTGAGAAATCCTCTGCGTAATGGCCTTGATCTGATCCTGGTTGGATTGCTTGCGGTTCGCCATATCCCGCTTCAGGATCTTCATGGAATCAATCTGCTGCTTTAGCGTGGCGTTCGGATCACTGAGGGTCTTTACCGCATCACGGCCGGAAACCGTAAGCGCCTGATTCCCCCCTGGGCTCTCCAGAACCTTGGCCGCTTCTGTAAGCGCCGTTTCGCGGGCTGCCTTGAATGCCGCCATATTGCTCGATCCGAAAACTTTATCACTCAGCATCCGCGCCGGCGCGTTCAATAGCGGAGATCCGGTATCAATGATCTTGCCGGCAGAATTTAGAAATAAGTCAATGTTCTTGCCGGCGGTGTTCTCGAAGGCGTCCACACGATCGGCAGTTGTTTGCAGCGCCTTCAATGACGCGGTATTGGCCTGATAGCTTGCCGCGGCCTGCGCCACGTCCGGGTGAGTCGTAGCGGCCTGATTGAGAACGCCAGAGATAGCGGCGCCGGCGTTGCGCCCCATTGGAGGCAGCGGTTTCCCTTCGCGGTATCCCTGCGCCAGCATATTGATGGCGTCCTGGGACAATCCCGGAGGCGCTATCTGGGTAGCGGCGGTCCACGCCTTACGCGCCATGAGCCGCGCCGCGGCGCTATCGGGAGCCTTTTTATCTTCGCGCCAGAGCTTATAGAACTGCTCGAAATCGTTTTCCTTGCCTTCGGCAGGCGGGCGTCCGGTTAGCGGCTTGCCATTTTCGGTTACGGGGATAGACTCGCCGTTCGGATTGATGACATGGAAACTACCATCCTCCGCTTGATGCACACTAGGAGCGCCGGCTTTTTCGGGTTCCCCCACCTTGATGTCGAAGGCTCCGGTAACGGGGTTTTGTTGCATGATCCCCTGCGCCGTTACCTTGGTGCGCCCCATTGCTTCGAGCTTGTCTTTTAGCTCAGTCTGTTTTTTTGCGAGCTGATCCTTGGTGGAAAGACCCGATTGAATGTATTGCTGGACCTGCTGCGGGTCATAAGTTGGGGACATCTGGCCGTGATCGAGCCCGAGGGCCTGCATTACCTTGATCGACTGCTGGTAAGCCGCTTCTGGGTCTGCGGCGTCTGGTACTCCCTGAAGCACCCGCGCCCCGAGTTCCGTGGAAGTGATCGCGTTCTTGAGTTTTTCGCCCGTAGCCTTCAATTGCTCTTGCTGGGCTTGTCGCGCCGCGGTAGCGAACGCGAGCCCATGAGTCGGCGCCACCTGGAGAATCTTCGGGAGAGCTTTTTCAATGTCGCCGCCATTCTCGGTGATGGCTTGCTTGATGGCTAGTTGTTCCTGCGCCTGCGTGGTGGCTGCGTCGAGCTTGAGTTTGCTCTCTTGGATGTCCTGCTGGGCTTGCTGGAGTCGCAATGGAAGCAACTGCTGGGCTTGCTTC
>Ga0105238_10007013_pt1 | contig 11270 bp, 3 predicted proteins | sample KBSC34metaG_FD_81526 | JGI IMG/M metagenome (GOLD analysis project Ga0105238, IMG submission 81526) | Corn rhizosphere microbial communities from Kellogg Biological Station, Michigan, USA - KBS C3-4 metaG | ecosystem: Host-associated > Plants > Roots > Rhizosphere > Soil | place: Michigan, USA...
CGAGACTTTTGGTGCGCAGAACGGCGGTAACGGTCTGGCCAGCGACGACGCCGGCAATATCCGCCTCCCCGACCTCAATCTGGGTAAGATCAACAACCACGGCATAGAGCTCGAGCTCAACTATTCGAACACGGTGGGCAAACTGGGCTATTCCTTCGGGGCCAACGGTTCGTTCCTCAGAAACAAGGTGACCAAACTTTTCGGGGATGCCGCCTATATCGGCGCTCCGTTATACGGACGTGAGAACGTGGATATCTCGAGGACCTACGAAGGGCAGCCCATTGCCTCCTTCTACGGCTATAAGACGAATGGTCTCTATCAGACCCAGGGCGATATCGACAAGTCTGCAGACGTCGCGAACGACCCCAACAGGGGCGATATCAAGCCGGGAGACGTACATTTCCGGGACACCAACGGTGACGGCGTTATCGACGACAAGGACAGGGTGAGACTGGGTGACCCGAACCCCAGGTTCGTATTTGGGGTTCATGGGGCGGTCAACTACAAGGGTTTCGACCTGAGCTTCAACTTTACGGGCGCCACCGGTTTTCAGCTGTATGACGCGGACCGGCTGGTCGGGCTGGACGCGACGCAGGTGTACAACTGGTATGCCGAGCAGAACGGACGCTGGCATGGCGCCGGGACGAGCAACAGCATTCCCAGGCTTTCCACCTACAATCTGAATGACAACTACAGATCGTCCGACCTCTGGGTGAAGAACGGAGCCTACGTCACGCTGAAGAGCGCGGCGATCGGTTATACCATACCGAAACAGCAGATCGGCGACGTGAAGCTTCCGGAGATAAGGGTCTATGTCAGCAGTTATAACGTCTTTACCCTTACCGGGTACAAGGGATATACGCCTGAGCTGGGTTATACGAATCCGGGCTCTTCCGGTCCCAGCGAACCACATCCGTATTCCTCTACGCCGGGAGTGCAGCGTGGGGTGGACGTAGCACAGTATCCCCAGTCGCGTAATATAACTTTCGGGGCTACCGTAAGCTTTTAACCATAACCCTTCAAAAAAGACAATATGAGAAGCTATATAATTTTGGGTTCCCTGCTGGTAGTGATGGCTGCGGTGGTCGCGGGTTGTATCAAGCATCCGCTGGACCAGGTGCAGAGCGGGCAGTACAATACCGGCAACTACTGGCGCAACCAGGCCGACGTTATCGCCGGCGTCAACGGCATCTACAACGTCCTTTATACGGAAGACTGGATAGGACACCATATCTATGTTTTCGACGACCAGTCGGATGACATCTATGTTGCCGGCGACCACCCCGACTTCAAGGCGGTTGGCGTATTCAACGCCGACGCTACACAGCAGATCATCGGCGTCACCTGGTCATTTGCCTACGAACAGATCGGCAGGGCCAACAATGCGCTGATCTATATCCCCAAGGTTCCCGTGATGGATGACGCTATCCGTCAGCGTTCGCTCGGTGAGGCGCATTTTCTGAGGGCCTATGCCTATTTTGTCCTCAGCGAGATCTATGGCGAAGTGCCGATCATCACGGAGAATAACGTGACAGCCGTCAACTACAACGTGGCCAAGTCTTCGGTCGACAGCGTTCGCGCGCTGGTGGAGTCCGACCTGCTGCAGGCGGCCAATCTTTTGCCGGAGACCTACGCGGACGTAGACAAGGGCAGGGTCCCGAAGGGCGCGGCCTGGGGCATGCTCTGCAAGTTGTATATGACCGAGGACCGGCTGGCAGATGCCCTCACCTGGGGTTCGAAGGTGGTGAATGACGGCAACTATGCGCTGGCTACCAACTACACAGACAATTTCACGATAGGCAACCAGGAGAGCAACTCCGAGATACTGTTCGCGGTCTGGAACAACAGCCAGCTGACATCCAACGTCCCAAGCTCTGCGATCAGCCAGTATTTTACGATCCGTGCCTGGCAGGGCTGGGGTTTTCACCAGCCGACGGAGAATTTTGCGGAAGAGTTCGAGAACGCGGATACCGTTCGCAAACGGGCTACTTTGATCGCGGTAGGCGATACCATTCCCTACCAGAAGAACTACGTCACGGTCGACACCCCCGATGCCGTTCAGATGTTTACCGGAAAGATCGGCCAGTCGACGGGCCGGATGCTGCCGTCCATGTCGGCTACAGGCTATGCAGTCCGGAAATATACGGCCTTCGTCTCGGACGGTAATCCCACCCATGATGGAGCGATAGACTTCAACCTCAAGCAGCCCCTGCTGCGAAGCGCGGACATCTATCTGCTGGTTGCCGAGGCTAAGATAAGGCAGAGTGGTCCCGGCAGCGGAGATGCAGAGTTGAACAAAGTGCGGATCCGCGCCGGGTTGCTGCCGAAGAGCGGGGCGACAATGCGGGACCTGGTACACGAGCGCCGGGTTGAGCTGGGCGCCGAGAATACGCGCTGGCAGGACCTGCTTCGCTGGGACAAGGACAAACTCGTCAATATCGATACGATCGTGAGCAAGCCGATGGCCGCTTCACCTTTGCCACCATATAATGGCGCTACTGTCATTCCTCCCCGTACCTTTACAAGGCCAAAAGACTATTATATGCCGATACCTCAGCAGATCGTCGACGAGAGTAAAGGCATTATCAAACAAAATCCGAATTACTAATTGAGAAGATTCTTTGTCGTCGCTATCGCCCTGGTGGGCTTCAACACGGGTTACGGTCAGCTGGACAAGGCGGCCATGGGCGCTTTTGTTCAGCGGGTGGTTGGAGACAGGGCCGCCGCATTCGCAGTGGATTATATCCCACCCTCCGGGGGCAGAGATGTCTTTGAACTGGAAAGCCGCAACGGAAAGATCGTTTTGCGGGGGAGCAACGGTCTCAGCGTCGGGTCGGCGCTCAACTGCTACCTGCGTGAATACTGTCATAGCCTGGTCACCTGGAATGGTACCGATCTCCGCCTGCCGGCCACTCTGCCCGTGGTGAAGGGGCGGGTCCGTCGCGAGACGCCGTATCAGTACCGGTACTATATCAACTACTGCACCTTCAACTATTCGATGGCCTGGTGGGACTGGGCGAGGTGGCAGCGGGAGATCGACTGGATGACCCTCAACGGCATCAATATGCCGCTGGCCCTTACCGGTGAAGAGGCGATCTGGCAGCAGGTCTACCGAAAGATGGGTTTTAGCGACGGCGAGCTGGACCGGTTCTTTTGCGGACCGGCCTATTTCAGCTGGTTCTGGATGGGGAATCTGGACGGATGGGGCGGACCCCTGCCGCAGCACTGGATGGATTCGCACCGCGAACTGCAGAAGAAGATACTCGGCGCCGAGCGGTCGATGGGTATGAAGCCCGTGCTGGCGTCGTTCACGGGCCATGTGCCCGCCGGGTTCACGCAGCGGTTCCCCGACGCAAAAGTGAAGAAGACGAATTGGGGGGCGGGTTTTGACGACGTGTATATACTCGATCCTTCGGACCCGATGTTCGAGAAGATCGGGCGCCAGTTCATAGAGGCGCAGACAAAAGAATACGGCACCGATCATTTCTATTCCGCCGATACGTTCAATGAGAATGTTCCGCCTTCGGATGACTCCACCTACCTCAGCGAAATGAGCAAAAAAGTCTATGCTTCCATGGCCGGTGCGGACCCCAGGGCTGTCTGGGTGATGCAGGGGTGGATGTTCCATTATGATTCTGCTTATTGGAGGACAAGGCAGGTACAGGCTCTACTGAAGGCGATCCCGGATGACCATATGATCGTACTCGATCTCTACAGCGAGAGCCATCCGGTGTGGACCCGGACTAACGCGTACTACGGCAAGCCCTGGATCTGGAACATGCTCCAGAACTTTGGCGGCAATATATCTCTTTGGGGCAGGATGGATGCCGTGGCCAGGGGACCGTCCCAGGCCCTGCACGATCCGCTGTCCGGGAAGATGAGGGGCATCGGTCTGACGCCGGAGGGGATAGAGCAAAACCCTGCCCTGTTTCAGCTGATGATCGACAATGTGTGGCGGGACAGCGTCATCGATCTTTCGGGTTGGTTGCGTTCTTATGCTGTTCAGCGGTATGGCGTAGACAATGAGAAGATCGGGGAGGCGTGGAAGATATTGTCGCAGACCGTTTATGCGGGTGGGCTTGGTGAAGGGGGGCCGGAGTCAATGATAGTATCGCGTCCGATGACGGATGTGTGGGGAGACAGGGTGAGGACAGTGCTGGACTACGAGCCTGCCCAACTGGTGAAGGCCTGGGGCCTGTTCGTCGGCGAGGCGGATGCGCTGAATGCCAGCGACGGTTTCCGGTACGACCTCGTGGATATCACCCGCCAGGTGCTGGCGAACTATGCACTGCCCCTGCAACAGAAATGGGTGCTGGCCTATCTGCAGCACGACGCGGCAGGATACGACAAGTATACCGGGGAGTTCCTGGAATTGATGGACGATATGGACAGGCTGCTTTCGACGCGGAAGGAATTCCTGCTGGGGCGGTGGATCGGGGATGCGCGTCGCTGCGGCGCCGACGCTGCGGAGAAGGACCTGTATGAGAAGAATGCGCGCGACCTGATCACGCTGTGGGGAGACAGGGAGAGCGGCCTGCACGAATACTCCTGCCGGCAGTGGGCGGGCCTGATAAAGGATTTTTACAAGCCGCGGTGGCAGCAGTATTTCGACGTCCTGCGGCACAAGATGGCGATCGGCGACCGGATGGAGACCACGGCGTTTGAGAAGAGTATTAAGGACTGGGAGTGGAAATGGGTGAACAGTACCGGTGGTAATTATCCGGAAGAGCCCGTAGGGGATGCCGTCGGGGTCGTGAAGGGTATCTACAAGAAATATGCGTCACGTTTATAGTTGGTTGCTGGCGGTCCTGTGGATTGGCGCCGTCAGGGCTCAGGAGCCCGCGGTGAAGGCTCTGGAGCCCGCCGTCAGGTCCGGGGAGCCGAATGATCATATCTTTCCGGAGGCGGCCCCTGCAAGCCGCTACATTCATTTTGACAGTAAGGGATTCTTTATCCATGGACGACGGACCTTTTTGGTTTCGGCGGGGATGGAGTATGCGCGGGTGCCCAGGGGTTTGTGGGAGGACCGGCTGCTGCGGCTGCAGCGTGCGGGCTTCAACTGCGTCGAGGTATATACCTTCTGGAATTTTCATGAACCTTTTGAGGGGAAATTTGCGTTCGACGGCGACCACGACCTCAATGCTTTTCTGCAGCTGGTGGCCCGGATGGGGATGTACGCGATCGTGCGGGTAGGCCCCTATGACTGTGCGGAGTGGGACAACGGCGGCTATCCGTTGTGGCTGAAGTTCAAGCCCGGGGTACGGGTACGGGAGCACAATACCGAATTTGAAAAATATGTGGCGCGCTTTTTTGACAAGGTGCTGCCGATAGTTGCGTCGAATCAGATCCATCGCGGCGGGCCGGTGATCATGGTGCAGCTGGAGAACGAGCATCCGCTGGGATGGGGGACGGACAAGCCGAATGCTTATTTTGAGTTCTTGCAGCGGAAGGCGCTTCAGTTGGGCGTTGAAGTGCCTTATTTTTTTAGCGGTCTGCACCATTCGGGCGATCCGGCGGGAGATGCTGCGACGCTGTACGACCCCGCGCGGCCCAATCCCTGGTTCACGACGGAATTCTGGAGCGTATGGTATAACGGATATGGATCAGGGCTTCCGGAAGCGCGTCTTTTTGAGGCAAGGACATGGAAGATCATCCGGCGGGGCGGCGGGGGATACAACTATTATATGGCCCATGGCGGGAGTAATTTTGGCTATACGAACAACGACGAAGACGCGGCGTCCTATGACTATGGGGCGGCGGTCGGGCAGGCGGGCGATCTGCGGCCGATCTATTATAGTCTCAAAAAGACGGCGTTGTTTGCGCGAAGCTTTGCCGAAGAACTGGCGGAGCGACGGGTCCATTTTTCGGACAGCGGCGTTGTTGTTGACGGGTATCTCCGGCTGACGGGGGATTCGGCGATGGTGCTGGCCCGGTGTGCGGCGGGCCTGGTGGTCTATGGAAAGGCCGGGAGTTTGCTGGGCCTCAGGTTTGAGGGCGGTAAGGAGCTTGGTGTCAGGGTGCCGGATGGGGTGATGCCGGATGTGCGCCTCGTTGGCGGTGTACGGGTATTGGTGATGAATGGCGAAGCGACCGACCGCACCTGGGTCATCGGGGACACGATCGTCTGCGGGCCGAAATATGTCGGGGCTCTCCGGTTGGGGGAGAGATCGATGGTGGCGGAGGCCCCGGAGGATATTGTCGATGCTATGGTATATACTACCCGTGGTGCGCAACATCTTTTTTCTGTTAACAGTCCTGGCCGGCCTGTTACCCGCGTCGACCCCGGGCTGGTACCATCCACTCCCATGACAGGAATGGCTATGCCGGGCTTCGATGACCGTGCCTGGATGGCGGCTCAGCAACCCCGGCAGATGGGCGCCGATGGGGATACTACCGCGGACGCCTGGTACAGGACATGGCTGGATGCGGCTAGTGACGGCGAGTATACTTTACTGGTAGAAGGCGCGGACCGGGGATTGGCGTTTTTGGACGGCAGGGCCTTGGGCGCGGTGAATATAAAAGAGGGGGCGATCGCACTGCATTTGACGAAGGGCAGGCACCTGCTCGCGGTGTTTACCGCGCACGACGGGCGGGACAAGCTGGCTGCCTATATCGGGGGACTTGATTCCGTGGCCCGAAAGGGGCTGTTTGGAAAAGCCCTGCTGGTAAAGGGGAAGCCGGCGGTCCGGACTTTGGACTCATGGCGCGTAATGAAGGGCGGGACCTGGGAACCCTATAAGATCGGCGACGACGTCTTTGACAGGAAGGCGGGCAAGGCGTGGTTCGCGACGGAACTGCCCGATGTGGCGCCCGGTGTCCGGCAGGCCGAGCTGAGGTTTGCAAGCGTCGACGAGAATGCGGATGTCTATATCAATGATCGAAAGGTTTTCCGTCATGAAGGATGGAACTCGCCTTTCTCGATCGTTATCGACCGGATCGATACGATGCAGCGGCCGGTGCGACTGAAAGTATTTATAGAGAACTATAGCAATGAAGGAGGGATCGATCAGCCGGTGCGTTTTTCGCCCTGGGCGTCCCCGGTAGAGGTCCACGGCTGGAAGATGAAAGGGGGTATCGGTGCTCCGGGTTCCGGGCCGGGGCCGCGCTTATATAAGACAACATTTACCCTGCCGGAAAATCCGGGATGGGTCAGTATATGGCGGTTGATACCGGAGGGGCTCGGGCACGGCTCGGTATGGGTGAATGGACACCATCTGGGGCGGTATCCGGAGAAGATACCCGTGAATGGACTTTATATTCCGGAGTGCTGGTTGAAACAGAGGGATAATAGCCTCGTGATATTCGACGAAGACGGGAAAGACAGCGCCCATATTCACATAGACCTTGAAGAGGCTGCAAGCAGAAAAGTATTTGTGCTGAAGGGCATCGGGTCCCCGCCTGAGGTTTCGGAGGCCACGGGACCACTGGCTGGCGATTCCGCCGGACCGGCGCGATGGGTCAACCCCTTCATCGGTACGGCGAAGAGCGACGCGTTTACCCGCTGGGGCAACGAAGGCGGGACCTATCCCGGGGCGGTAGCGCCATGGGGCTATATACAACTCACACCCGAGACGAGGGCTAACGGCGGGTACGACTATGCAGACAGCGTGATCCGTGTGTTTAGCTGTGTGCACCATCCGAGTGGTTTCCCGAATGGTTCGGCGGGCAGGTTCTTTGTAATGCCCTGGAAAGGCGGCGGCCCCCGCACATTCTCCCACGCCGACGAGATGGCGGAGCCGGGATACTACCGGGTCAGGCTACGCGACGACGGCACCCTGATAGAAACGACAGCCGATACCCTGTCCGGCCTTTTCAGAATTACTTTCCCTGGCGGGGCCGCGCCCGAGATATTTGTCGGCGACACCGCAGGCCTGCACTTCGGATTTAGCCAGCGGTACCTTTCCATCCGATCCGAACAGGGAGGAGAGGTCTTCTCTTTTCCGGCCGGCACGCCGACGATACTGGTATGGGTCGGTGAGGAGGAGAGCGATTTTGAGGGAATGCGCGCGGCGGTGAGACGGGCGTGGAACAAGGCCTTGTCCGTAGTGGACGTACAGGAAGGCGACGCGAGGGACAAAAGGATCTTTTACACAGCCTTCTATCATTCCCTGCTGGTACCCTGGGTGATGCCCGGCGGCGGCTATGGCAATTTTTCCCCATGGGATAGCTACAGGAGTCTGCATCCCCTGCTGACCCTGCTGTATCCGGACAGACAGGCGGCGATGATGCGGTCGATGATGGATATCTATCGCAAACACGGACATCTTCCGACGGAATCGATGACCGGCAATCACGCGGTACCCATATTGGTGGATGCATATTTGAAAGGGATAAAGGCCGTTGATCCCCGATCTGCCTATGAAGCCATGATGAAAAGCCTCGTCCGCGGGCCTTTTCAACAGGAAGACCGGCAGGTCTATGCGGACAGCGGATACGTGCCGATGACCTGGCCTGAGTCGGTAACCCGCACCGTGGAATATGCCTACGACGACTGGGTGCTCGGGCAATACGCGCGTTCGGTCATGGGCGACAGGGAGGAGGCGGAGAAGTTGAACAGCCGCTCGATGGACTGGCGCAAATCCCTCTATGTTCCTTCCCTGCTGTTGCTGCCGCATGTGGGAGACTCTTTCCGGATAAAGCCCGGCAACTCCGGATATAAGGAAGGAGACGCGTGGGTATACAGCTATTTTGCGCCGCAGGACGTGGAGGGACTGATCGACTGGATGGGCGGGGACCGGGAATTCGCTCTCCGGCTGGACTCCGCGCTGAAGGACAGAAGGATCGTTTTCGACAACGAGACCGTCCTGCACCTCCCCTATCTTTTCAATTTTGCGGGCAGGCACGACCTGACCCTTTACTGGCTGGATAAGATCATGCACCAGCGGTACACCGACCAGCCGGGAGGCCTGCCGGGTAACGACGACCTGGGGGCGATGTCCAGCTGGTATGTCTTCAGCGCACTGGGCTTTTTCCCCTGGTGTCCCGGACGGCCGGGCTATGCCGTCGGGAAGCCGTTGTTTGGAAAGACGGTGCTGCACCTCGCAGGCGGGGCGGAACTGGTGATCCGGCGGGGCCGGGGCGGCTACGACGAAATGACCATACCCCACAATATGATCGCCGCGGGCGGTGAACTGGTGATCGGCGACAGCGTCCGATCCATGCAGCGCCTGCGTCCGGGATTCCTGGTCCCGAAGGTCAGGCTGGTGTCCGCACACGTCCGGCCGGGGCAACTCAATACGGTAAATTTCTCAATCGAAAATAAGGGCGTTAGAGGTGTGAAGGTGCTTCGTCTCTTCGTAGGCGACCGCCTGGCAGGAAGCGTCAATTGTCTTGTCGGGCCGGGCGCGCGAATGGAGGATTCGATCCGTTTCCGCTGGTATCAGAAAGGCGAATTCCGCGTGCGGCTGGATAGTGTTGAGGCCGGTGTCCTTGCGGTGGCCCCTTCACGCGGCGCCGTGCCTCCTTCGATGCCCGCGGTAGAGGACCTGGATATGCGGGCGGTATTTCACATAGGCGATACCGTTAGTGCAAATTATACTGTTCAAAACACTGGTTGGGAAACGCGCGTTTTCCGGCTGCCGCTAATTGTCGATGATTCCGTGGTGGGGATCGATACTATGCAGCTGAAACCGGGCCAATGGAGCTCACGCATGGTATCGTGGGGGGGTGGCACGGTGGGTTGGCATCAACTTTGGATAGGTAAGAGTCGTCGGCGTTTCAGGGTTTACGACAGCGCGGCCTCGGCCCTCGTCCTCGATCTGGACAGCGCCTGGAAAGACGGGTCCGGGTTTGGGAACGACGGGGTCGTCACGGATGGCCTCGTGCGTCTGCCCGGCGGTTACAGCCTGAATGACCTGGGCCGGCGGCTGACGATGCTGCTATGGGTATACCCCGAAAAGACCGGGCGCGGCCTGACAGATATATTTACCAACGGTGACAACCACGTACTTCAGGTCGTGGATGGCCGGCAGCTGACTTTCTTCGCCGGCGGATGGGGAAGGGGAGACTGCACCGTCGATCTGCCGGCCGACTGGGAGGGGCGCTGGCACCTGATAGCCGGGGTTTGTGACGACACCGGGTTAAGAGTGTATATCGACGGCCTGCGGCGGGGGGCTGCGCCGTTGGAAAAAACTGTACATTTATCCGGGGGAGAGAATGTCTGGATCATCGGAGGCAATGACGAGTTTCCCGGGCAGCGGATATACAAAGGCAGGGTGCGGAGGCCGAGGATATTCCAGGAGGCCTTGTCCGACGAAGAGATCGGCGAAATATTTAAAAAAGAAAGTAAGAATCCATGAAGTATTATCTGATCTTGTTTACCCTGACTTGTATGACGGTCGGGGCTTTTGCGCAGGTAAGACCCGCTCCCGCATCGCCGCAGAAGTCCGGCTCCCCGGCACCGCAGGACAACCGTCTGTGGTATCGTCAGCCGGCGGCTGTGTGGACAGAGGCCCTGCCCATCGGCAACGGAAGGATGGGCGGGATGGTATATGGCAAAGTCGCCGACGAAACCATTTCCCTCAACGAGTCCACCCTATGGTCGGGAGGGCCCGTCAGGGCCGGCATAAACCCGGAGGCGAAACAATACCTTCAGCCGTTGCGAATGGCGCTGTTCACCGGGAACTACGATGAGGCTGAGCGTCTCGCGAAGAAGATGCAGGGTGGCTGGTCGGAGAGCTACCTGCCGCTGGGCGATCTGCAACTGCGCCAGGACATCGGAAAGCCCGGGTCGTACTCCAGGGAACTGAATATCCGCGACGGCATCGCACGCACCGGCTATACGGTCAACGGCGTGAAATATGTACGGGAGGTGTTCGTCTCTGCGCCGGACCGGATAATGGTGATCCGATGGACCGGCAGCGGAAAAGGCGCCATCAACCTGAAACTCGGGGCGTCGAGCCTCCTGCGGAACAGCCACGATGCAAAGGACAGCATCTGGACGATGCGGGGAAAGGCACCGGCGCACGTCGATCCCAGCTATGTGGACTATACAAAACAACCCATCATTTATGACGATGGGGACAGCTGTCGTGGAATGCCCTGGGCGATGTCGATGAGGGCGGTGAGCAGGGATGGAGGAGTGGCCGTTGATACGGCTGGTATCACCGTGAGCAGGGCTTCGGAGGTCGTCTTATACGTCTCCATGCAGACGGGATTCAGGGGCTATGACCAGTGCCCCAACGTGAATGTGGAGGATGCGGGGGCCATCGAATCGGCAATCCGGCTGGGGTACGACGAACTGAGGTCAAGGCATCTCACGGACATGCACA
>Ga0105238_10007014_pt1 | contig 11270 bp, 6 predicted proteins | sample KBSC34metaG_FD_81526 | JGI IMG/M metagenome (GOLD analysis project Ga0105238, IMG submission 81526) | Corn rhizosphere microbial communities from Kellogg Biological Station, Michigan, USA - KBS C3-4 metaG | ecosystem: Host-associated > Plants > Roots > Rhizosphere > Soil | place: Michigan, USA...
CGATTTCCCGTATGCCTCGTTCGCCGAGCTGATCGGGTTGCGCGGCATCGCGGTGAGCACGCCGGAGCAGGTCGCGAGCGCGTGGGACCAGGCCTTTGCCGCGGACCGCCCGTGCGTCCTCGACGTGCGCGTCGATGCCAACGTGCCGCCGCTGCCGCCGCACATCACGATGAAGCAGGCGAAGGATTTCGTGAGGGCGCTGCTCAAGCGCGATCCCGAGGCGTTCGAGATCGTGAAGGCCTCGGCCAAGGAAGTCTGGGCTTCGCTCGCCCCGTCGGGCAAGTAAGCGGTGGAGGCATGGACGAGCGCGCACCCATCGAGTCGGTCGAGGTGCGCGCGTACACCATTCCCACCGATGCCCCGGAGTCGGACGGGACCCTCGAGTGGCATGCGACGACGCTGGTGGTCGCGCACATCGCGGCGGCTGGACTGCGTGGCATGGGCTACTCGTATGCGGACACCGCGACCGCGACGCTCATCCGCGACAAGCTCGGGCCGCTGCTCCACGGGCGCGACGCGCTGGACATTTCCGCTCGCTGGATCGACCTCGTGCGAGCGGTGCGCAACCTGGGCCGTGCGGGCATCGCCTCCATGGCAATCTCGGCGCTGGATGTCGCCCTCTGGGACCTGAAAGCGAAGCATCTCGGCGTGGCGCTCGGATTGCTCCTCGCGCCCGCGCGCCGCGCGATTCGCGCGTATGGCAGCGGCGGCTTCACGTCGTACTCGATGGAGCAGCTGCGCGAGCAACTGGGCGGCTGGGCGCGCGAGGGGCTCACGGCCGTGAAGATGAAGGTCGGCCGCGACGCCGACGCGGACGTCGATCGCGTCACGGTCGCGCGTGAGGCCATCGGCGATGACGTCGAGCTCTTCGTCGATGCGAATGGCGCGTACTCGCAGCCGATGGCGCTGCGCCAGGCGCAGGCGTTCGCCGAGGAAGACGTGCGCTGGTTCGAGGAGCCGGTGTCGTCGGACGACCTCGAGGGGCTTCGCCTGCTGCGCGAGCGCCGGCCCGCCTCGATGGCGATCGCCGCGGGCGAGTACGGATACGACAGCTACTACTTCCGCCGCATGCTGCAGGCGGGCGCGGTCGACACGCTGCAGGCGGATGCGACGCGATGCGGCGGTGTCACGGGATTCCTCGACGCGGCAGCGCTCGCCGACGCTTTCGGCGTGCCGCTCTCCAGCCACTGCGCGCCCGCGCTGCACGTGCCGCTCTGCTGCGCCGCGCGCCGTGCGGTCCACCTCGAATACTTCCACGACCACGTGCGCATCGAACGCAGTCTCTTCGATGGCGCCCCCGAGCCGCGCGCCGGAATGCTCGCCTTCGACGCGAGCCGCCCCGGCGTGGGCCTCGAGCTCAAGGAAAAGGATGCCCAATGCTTCAGCGTCTCGTAGATGCACGCGGGATCGGCCACGGCGGCAGCCTGGCCGGCCGCCGGGCGGGCGATGAAGGCGCCTCGCGCCCGACGCCCGGCCTGCAGGTCGATGCGAAGGCGCTCGAGCAGGACCTGAAGCGCGCCACGGGCGGGGAGGTCCGGTTCGACGACGGCAGCCGCGCCATCTACGCGGCCGACGCCTCCAACTATCGCCAGGTGCCGATCGGCGTGGTGATCCCGCGCACGCGCGAGGACGTGATCCGCACCGTCGCGGTGTGCCGCGCGCACCGCGCGCCCATCGTCGCGCGCGGCGGCGGCACCAGCCTCTGCGGGCAGACCTGCAACGTCGCGGTCGTGATCGACTTCAGCAAGTATCTTCATCGCATCCTCGAGCTCGACCCCGTGAACCGCTTCGCGCGCGTCGAGCCGGGCTGCGTGCTGGACGACCTGCGCGGCGCGGCCGAGGAGCACCAGCTCACCTTCGGCCCGGACCCGTCGACCCACAACCACAACACGCTGGGCGGCATGATCGGCAACAACTCGTGCGGCGTGCACTCCGTGATGGCCGGCGAGACGGTCGCCAACGTGATCGAGCTCGAGGTGCTGACCTACGACGGCGAGGTGATGACGCTCGGGCCCGCGAGCGACGAGCAATACGAGACGATCCTGCGCGAGGGCGGGCGGCGCGCGGAGGTCCATCGCGCGCTGCGCGAGCTGCGCGATCGATACGCGGCCGAGATCCGCGCGAAGTTTCCGCCGATCCCGCGGCGCGTGTCCGGCTACAACCTGCCCGCCCTGCTGCCGGAAAACGGCTTCAATGCCGCGCGCGCGGTGGTGGGCTCGGAAGGCACGTGCGTCCTCGTGCTGTCGGCGAAGCTGCGCCTGGTCGACAGTCCCCCCGGCCGCTCGCTTCTCGTGCTCGGCTATCCGAGCGTGTACGAAGCCGGCGACCACGTCCCGGAGGTGATGAAGTTCGGTCCCATCGGCCTCGAGGGCATCGACGATCGCCTGATCGAGGACATGAAGGCCGTGCACCTGCACCCGGGCGATACCGACTTCCTTCCACCCGGCAAGGGATGGTTGCTCGTGGAGTTCGGCGGGCGCGACAAGGACGAGGCGGATGCGAAGGCCGCAAAGGCCATGGCGGCGCTGCGTGCGAAGCCCGACGCGCCCTCGATGAAGCTCTTCGACGACCCGAAGGAAGAGGCGATCATCTGGGAAGTGCGCAAGTCCGGCCTCGGCGCCACCGCGCACGTGCCGGAGAAGCCGATCACGTGGGAAGGCTGGGAGGATTCGTCCGTCCCGCCGGAGAGGCTCGGCGAGTACCTGCGCAAGCTGCGCGCGCTCTTCGACAAGTACGGCTATGGCTGCGATCTCTACGGCCACTTCGGCCAGGGCTGCGTGCACACCCGCATCGACTTCGACCTCGAGACGCGGCCCGGCGTGGACAAGTTCCTCGCCTTCCTGGACGATGCCGCGCACCTCGTGGTGAGCCTCGGCGGCTCGATCTCCGGCGAGCACGGCGACGGGCAATCGAAGGCGATGCTGCTGCCGATCATGTACGGCGAGACGCTGATGCAGGCGTTCCGCGAGTTCAAGCGCATCTGGGACCCGGACGGCCTCATGAATCCGGGCAAGGTGGTCGACGCGTACCGGTCCGACGAGAACCTGCGCCTCGGGCCCCATTACGCGCCGCCCGCGGTCGAGAGCCCCTTCAGCTATCCGGACGACCGTGGCGACTTCGCCCGCGTGACGCTTCGCTGCGTGGGCGTGGGCGAGTGCCGCAAGAAGGACGGGCTCATGTGCCCGAGCTACAAGGTCACGATGGAGGAGGAGCATTCGACGCGAGGGCGCGCGCACATGCTCTTCGAGATGCTGCGCGGAAATCCCTTGCGCGGCGGCTGGAAGTCCGAGGCGGTGAAGGAGTCCCTCGATCTCTGCCTCTCGTGCAAGGGCTGCAAGGGCGAATGCCCGTTGCACGTCGACATGGCGACCTACAAGGCGCAATTCCTGGCGCGCTATTACGAGCACCACGCGCGGCCGCTCTCGGCGCACATGTTCGGGCGGATCGATCGCTGGGCGCGGCTCGCGTCCCATGCGCCGGGCCTGGTCAACTTTCTCGCCTCGACGCCGCCTTTCAGCACGATCGCCAAGGCGGTGGGCGGCATCCATCCCGCGCGGCGCATCCCGCGCTTCGCCGATCGGACCTTCCAGCAGCGGGTCGCCGGGCGTGCGCCGAAGAACGCCGGCGGCCCGCGGGTGATGCTCTTCGCCGACACCTTCAACAACCATTACCACCCGCGCACGGCGCTCGCGGCGCTCGAGGTGCTGGAGCGGCGCGGCTTCCAGGTCGTCGTCTCGCCGCCGGGGCTTTGCTGCGGACGCCCGCTCTACGAATTCGGCATGCTGGACCACGCGCGGGCGTACCTCGAGCGGCTGATGGCGGCCATCGCGCCGGAGATCGAGGCCGGCACGCCGCTCGTGGTGCTGGAGCCCGCCTGCGCCAGCGTCTTCCGCGACGAGCTCACGAACCTCCTCTACAAGAGCGAGCAGGCGCGGCGGCTGGCGAAGCAGACGTATCTCCTCGACGAGCTGCTGGTGGAGCGCGACCACGAGGACTGGCCGCAGGTCCATCGCAAGGCCATCGTGCACGGCCACTGCCATCACCAGTCGATCCTCAAGATGGGCGCGCACGAGGAGCTGATGAAGCGCGCCGGCATCGATTACCGAACGCTCGATTCGGGCTGCTGCGGCATGGCGGGCTCCTTCGGCTTCGAGAAGGCGAAGTACGACGTCTCCATCGCGTGCGGCGAGCGCATCCTGCTTCCCGCCGTCCGCGCCGCGCCCGACGACACGCTCCTCATCGCCGACGGTTTCAGCTGCCGCGAGCAAATCGCCCAATGCACCGGGCGGCGCGCGCTTCACCTCGCGGAGGTGCTGGCTGCCGACTGGGGTCAGACCACGGTCAACATGTGAAACGGCCGCGCCGCATGTCGGAAGCCGTGCGGTGGCTTGCGTTTCATATGCTGACCGTGGTCTGACCCCGGTCGTAACCCCGGTCGTAATTTTCGTGAAGCGCGCGTGAACTGGCGCGCGGCAGGCGTGCGTCGTTAGGACCGTCCGCGGCCCTGTCCGGAAACGTGCGCCGGATGGCACAGTCACAGGCGGCATGAGATCCCGCCTTGCCCCGCTCCGCACCGCCTTCCTCGTCCTGCTCGCCCTCGTCGCGGCCTACGGGGTGATCGGCGCCTTCGTGGTGCCGCCGATCGCGCGCCACGTCATCGTGAGCCGGCTCGAGCAGAAGCTGGGACGGCACGTGACGCTCGACCACGTCGCCATCGCCCCGTACTCGCTCATGGCGCAGGCGAAGGGGCTGCGCATCTTCGAGCGCGACGGCAAGACGGTCTTCGCCTCCTTCGACACGCTCGACATCGACGGCAGCATCGCGTCGGTGCGCTATCTCGCGCCCGTCGTCGACCAATTGCGCGTCGGGCATCCGCGCCTTCGCGTGGTGCGCGAGGACGCCGGCCGCTTCAATTTCAGCGACATCGTCGATCGCCTCGGCAAGGCCTCGCCGCGGAAGCCCGGCCAGCACGACGAGCCATTGCGCTTCTCGGCTTCCGGCATCCGCATCGTCGATGGGGCCGTCGAGCTGGACGATCGTGTCGTGCACGCGGCCCATCGCGTGGACGCGATCGACGTCGCCGTGCCGTTCGTCTCGAACCTGCCGACGCACATGAAGGATCGAGTGCAGCCCTCCTTCGCCGCGAGCATCGACGGCTCGCCGATGCGCCTCGTGGGCGAGACCCATCCCTTCGAGGACAGCCTGCGCACCCACTTCGACGTCGACCTCAAGGACGTCGACCTCACGCGCTACGTGGCCTACCTGCCCGGCTCCGTGCCGCTCAGGATCGACAGCGGCAAGCTCGATGCGCACGTGTCGCTGCGTTTCAGCCAGGGCGCGAAAGCGCAGCCCGCCATCGACCTCGCGGGCGAGCTTCGCCTCGCCGGGCTCGCGCTCTCCTCGAATGAAGGCGCGCTCGCCCGCTTCGACCGCATCGCCGCGGACATCGCGTCGGTCGACCCGCTGCACGGGCGCATGAAGGTGAAGCTGCTCTCGGTCGAGGGCGCGAGCGCGATGGAGCGCGCGTGGAGCATCCCGGCCCTGCACGCGACGGGCATCGAGGCCGACCTGCCCGCGCATGACATCCACGTCGCCGCCATCGAGACCTCCGGCGGGCAGCTCGCCCTCACGCGCGGGAGCGACGGCGCCGTCGCCGCACCGCCCGTTCCCGACTTCGGCCCGTCGTCGGGGCCCTGGAAGGTCGCCGTGGCCAACGCCTCGGTCACCGGATACAAGCTCGCCGTGCGCGACGAGACGCTGCGCCCCCCGCTGCAAAGGAACGTCGTCGTGAAGCAGATCCAGGCTCGCGACGTCTCGCTCGCCCGCGGCGGGAGCGGCCACGCCGAAGCGGCGCTCGAAATCGACGGCGGCGGCCTCGTGCGCGTCGCCGCCGACTTCGGCCTCGAGCCGCTCGACGTCAAGGCGAAGCTCGATGCACGCTCGATCGACCTCGCCACCGCCCGCGCCTACATGAAGATGTTCCCGGCCGTCGAGCTCAAGGGCGGCACGCTCTCCGCGCAGGGCGACGTGAGCCTCGACGGGAGCGACAGCGCGATGCGGGTTTCCTACGAAGGCTCCGCGGAGGTCGACGGCTTCTCGACGTGGGACTCGATCAACCGCGAGGACCTCCTCAAGTGGAAGCGCGTCAAGGCCTCGGGCATCAAGGCGCGCTACGCGGCCAACGCGCCGCTCGCGCTCGCCGTCGCCGATCTCGATGTCGACGGCGCCTACTCGCGCATCTTCGTGAGCCCCGACGGCAAGCTCAACGTGCAGCAGCTCATGAACGCGACGCCGCAGGAGCCTTCGCCGCCGCCGGCCGCGGGCCCCGCGCAAGCCGTGAAGCGCGACATCCGCGTCGAGCGCATCCGCTTCAAGGGCAGCCGCCTCAACTTCACCGACCACTACATCCGCCCGAACTACACCGCCGACGTGGGCAGCCTGCACGGCACGGTGAAGGGTCTCTCCTCCGATCCCGCGAGCCGGGCGACCGTGCTGCTGCAGGGCGCGTGGGACGGGTCGTCGCCGGTGATGATCGCGGGCACCGTGAACCCGCTCGCCGGCGACCTCTTCCTCGACATCGGCGCCAAGGGCGAGAACATCGACCTCACCAAGCTCTCGACCTATTCGCAGCACTACGCGGGTTACAAGGTCGACAGCGGCAGCCTCTCGCTCGACGTCAAGTACCACATCGAGGGCGGGAAGATGGAAGGACGCAACCGCATCCTGGTCGACCACCTCGCGCTCGGCGACAAGGTCGAGAGCCCCGACGCGACCAGCCTGCCGGTCAAGTTCCTGATCAACCTGCTCAAGGACAAGGACGGGCGGATCAACCTCGTGCTCCCGATCAGCGGCTCGCTCGACGATCCCAAGTTCGACATCATGGCGGTCGTGTCGCAGATGTTCAGCGGGCCGCTGGAGAAGGCGAAGACGTCGCCCTTCTCGCTGCTCGCGGGCGCGTCGGCGGACGGTTCCGCCAATGGCGGCGACCTCGCCTACGTCGACTTCGCGCCGGGGGAATCGACGCTGACCGACGCGGCGCGCGCGAAGCTCGCGTCGCTCGCGCAGCTTCTGCAAGACCACCCCGGCGTGCATCTCGCGATCGCGCCGGCCCGCGTGAGCGCACGCGATGCGCAGGCGCTCAAGTCCGTCGCCGTCCAGCGCGCGCTCGCGGCCGCGCCCAAGGACCTCCCGAAGGAAGCGCGCGACCAGATCGCGCAGTCGGTGGAAATCACGCCGCAGGATCGCCAGGCGCTCGCCGAGGCGCGCGTCCAGCACGTGCAGGAGTTCCTCGCGACGAACGGGAAGCTTGGCGGCGACCGCATCGTCGCGTCGAACGAGGCGCAGCCCGCTCCCGACGCGGGCTCGGGCGGCACCGGCCGCGTGGACTTCGCGCTGCGCTGAGCGGAAGACTGGAACCGCGGACTGAAACCGGGGACGCAGTCGGAATTCGCATGTTGAAATCCGGGACGCAGTCGCAATTCAGTTGCGCTTCTGCGCGCACGATTTGACGTTCAAAGCGTTCGGATAGTCGAACTATCGACACTCAACACGTCGGTAGCATCTCTCGACGACATACGCGGCTCGACGCGCCGCGAATTCCGACTGCGTCCCGGATTTCACTCCTCGCAATCGGACTGCGTCCCCGGTTTCGGCGTCCCCGATTTCGGCTCGAGGGAGCGGCGGATCGCCTGCGCGCTCGCTTCGATCCCGCTCCACTCCTCGTCGCTGAGCTGCGATTCGAGCACCTGGCTCACGCCGTCGCGGCCGAGGCGCGACGGCAGGGACAGCGTGACACCGTACTTGCGGTGGTAGGACCCGAGCGGGATCACGATCCGCTCGTCCCGGACGATCGCCTCGACGATGCGCGCGGTGACGACGCCGATGCCGAGCTGGCTGGCGCCGGTGCCCTCGATGATGTTGATGTTGGCGAAGCGCACCGCCTCCTCGATCTCCTCGCGGAACGACGCGGCGTCCTGGCCCTTCGGCAGCAGGTTCGGGATAACGGGCGTGCCCGCGACGCGCGCCGAGGACCACGCATACACCTGCGAAGTGCCGTGCTCGCCGAGCACCATCGCGTCGACCGAGCGCGGATCGACGCCCAGCTTCGCGCCGAGATGGAAGCGCAGTCGCAGCGAGTCGAGGAAGGTGCCGGTGCTCAGCACCCCGTTGCCCTTGCACAGTCCGCGCGCGACGTCCGCCAGCGCATCGGGCGGATCGGTCACGACCAGCAGGATCGCGCCCGGCGCGGCCTGCGCGATGCGCGGGACGATGTCGCGGTAGATGGCGGCGTTCGACCCGAGGAGCCTGAGGCGGCCTTCCGGATCGTCGCGGCGGGTGGCGCCGCCCTTCTTCTCGTTGGTGCCCGCGGTGATGGCGACCACCGCCGCACCCTGCAGGTCCGCGTAGTCGCCGTCGCGGACCGACACGCCGGGCCCGAGCGCGATGCCGTATTGCAGGTCCGTCACCGCGCCGCGCGCCTTCGCGCGATTGCGGTTCACCAGCACGACCTCGCGCGCGGAGCCGCGCAGGGCCATCGCGAAGAGGCAGGCCACGCCCACGTTGCCCGCGCCGACGATGCCGACTTTCATGCGACGAGCCTACCGCAACACGTTCGGCGACGCAGCGGCCACACGGCGGTGATGTTTTGCAATGACGGTTTCCAAGTGTAAAAGCGCTGTCGCGCGCGCGCCGGAGACGCTAAGTTTCACGCATGCCCACGGCTTCCTGCCCGGCGCGCGATCCGGCCGGCCATGAAGCGTCGCGCGTCGCGCCCCTTTCCGCCGAGGCCTGGTCGGCGCTCACGAAAGCGCGGCCGGACCTCGCGGTCGACGGCTGGCTGCGCGACGCTTCCCTGACCGACCTGCGCCCGCTCGGCGTCGACGCCTGCGTCGTCACCGCGGTCTTCATCCGCGCGAACGGGATGTTCGGCCAGCGCAGCTGGCTCCTCCCGCCCGGGGAAGTGGAACGCGCCCTGCCCGGGTTCAGTTCACCTTGACGCCCACGCGGCGAATGACGTCGGGCCATTTCCCGGCCTCGCTGCGCTGGTAGTCCGCGAGCTGTGCCGGAGTGCCGCCCGCGGCCTCGTCACCCACCTTGAGCAGGGCCTGCCGCACGGCGTCTTCCTGCAGGAGCTCGTTCACGGCGCCGTTGATCCTGGCCACGATCGCCGGCGGCGTGCCCGCGGGAGCATAAAGGCCCCACCACGCGCTCGCCTGGAGGCCGTCGACGCCGAGCTCCTGGAACGTCGGCACGTCGGGCAGCAACGGCGAGCGATGGCTCGCGGTCACCGCGAGCGCCTTCACCTTGCCGCCGCGGATCTGCGAGAGCACGACCGGCATGTGGTTGATCGAGAACGTCACGTCGCCGCCGATCAACGCGACCATCGATTGCGCGCCGCCGGGATACGGGATGTGCGTCGCCTTGATGCCCGTGGCCTGCTTGAGGAGCTCCGCGCAGAGGTGCGGAAAGGTGCCCGGGCCGTTGCTCGCGTAGTTGATGGTGTCGCCGTGCGCCTTGATGTAGTCGACGAGCTGGGCGAAGTTGTCGACGGGAAGCGACTTGCTCACCACCAGCACGAGCGGCTCGGCGCTCACCTGCACGATCGGCGTGAAGCTCTTCACGGGATCGTAGGGAACGTCCTTGTACATCGCGGGCGCGAAGACCTGCGTCGCGGCTCCGCCGAGCATCAGCGTGTAGCCGTCGGGCGCCGCCTTCGCGACGCGGGCGGCGCCGATCGTGCCCGCCGCGCCGGCGACGTTCTCGACGATGACCTGCTGGCCGAGCGCGCCGGTGAGATGCTGCGCGATCACGCGGCCGACGATGTCCACCACGCCGCCGGCGGGATAAGGCACCACGAGCGCGATCGTCCGCGTGGGATAGTCGGCCGCGGCCGCCGCCTGCGCGCAGAGCCAAAGCGTCGCCGCCAGCCACAGCGCGCGCGTTGTTCGATGAGCCATCGCCATCCTCCTCGGGATCAGATCAGCATCGGTTGCTGGGGCCGCCGCTGCGACGGCATGCGCGCGCGCAGCGCCCCGCGCATCGACCACTCGAAAAGCTCGCGCAGCAGCCGCTCGCGGGTCTCGGCCGACGCACGGTCGTTCCAGAGATTGCGCTTCTCGCCCGGGTCGGACTGCAGGTCGTACAGCTCGCCGTAGGGCTCGCCCAGGTAGTACACGATCTTCCAGCGCGCATCGCGCTGCATCACGATGTATTCGGCGCCGCTCTGGATGTGGTCGCGCGCGAGCTCCGCGTAGACCTTGTCGCGGGTCGCCGCCTTCGTGCCCGCCAGGATCGGCGCGAGGGAGCACGCCTCCCAGTCGGCCGGGACGGGCACGCCAGCCGCCTCGAGGATCGTCGGTGCGATGTCGATCAGCTGCACGAGCGCATCCGACCGGCCCGGCTTGAAGCGGCCCTTCGACCACAGGACCAGCGGCACGCGCAGCGTGGCGTCGTACATCGTCCACTTCTGGATGTGGCCGTGGTCGCCGAGGGTATCGGCATGGTCCGAGGTGAAGATCACGATGGCGTCGTCGAGATATCCCTTGCGGCCCAGCACCTCCATGAGCTCGCCGACCTTCTCGTCGATCATCGAGACGTTCGCCGCGTAGTGGCGCCGCATGCGCAGCAACGCCTCCCGCGGCGGCCGTTCCTGCCATGCGACGGAATCGTAGTTGTTGCGGATCATGTTGCGCCGCAGCTCGGCGTGCGACGGCGGCTGGGCCGCGATCTCCGAGGGCGAGAATTCCGGCAGCGGCACGTCGGCATTCTCGTACGCGGCGAGATGGCGTGGCGTGGGATCGTAGGGCGGGTGCGGCCCGGGGAACCCGATCTGCAGGAAGAGCGGGCTCGTCGCCTTGCGCTCCTCGAGCCACCAGATCGCATTGTCGCCCACGAAATTGTCGGAGTGCATGTCCTCGTCCAGGTCCCAGGCGAAGGAGCCGAGAGCGGCGCGGTAGGCGTCGGGGTCGGCGGTGAAGCGCGTGTAGCGCGACGGCTTCACGAGCTTGCGCGCATGCAACGCCTTGTCCCATTCGTCATGGAAGGCCCGGTCGTGCTCCTCGAGGAAGAGCGGGCGGTCCTTGTTCTCGACCACGACGCGCTGGTGGAATCCACCCGGCGCGTCGTACGGGTTGATGTGCATCTTGCCGATGTTCACGCAGTGGTAGCCGGCATCGGCGAGCCAGCGCACCCACGTCGGCTGCCACGGATTGAAGTTGGTGAACACCGCATCGGCATGCGGATACTTGCCGGTGAAGAGGCTCGCGCGCGAG
>Ga0105238_10007016_pt1 | contig 11268 bp, 10 predicted proteins | sample KBSC34metaG_FD_81526 | JGI IMG/M metagenome (GOLD analysis project Ga0105238, IMG submission 81526) | Corn rhizosphere microbial communities from Kellogg Biological Station, Michigan, USA - KBS C3-4 metaG | ecosystem: Host-associated > Plants > Roots > Rhizosphere > Soil | place: Michigan, USA...
GTGTTCTTCCGTGCCGATGGCGCGGCGAAATCGGTGCGCGAGGTTTATGACTGGGCCATGCGGCAGCCGGGCGGCGAGGGTACCGTGCGCACTGCGCAGGCCGCCAATGTTGCGCCCGCCGACGTATCCGCGGCGCCTGAAATCACCAAGGATGCTGCGCGCATCAAAATCGCTTCGGCGCAGGATGTGCAGATCAAGGCGCTGCTGGAAAGCGTGATGAACTGGCAGCCCAAGCACGATGGCTTCAGCGCCCTGTTTGGCTCGGGCGAGGCAACACCCAGTTCGGCGATGAGCTTTGGCCCCGGCCTGCTCAGCATTCTGTCCGACGCCAGGAACCGCCAGTTCTGAGGCGTGCCGTCATGGCTTGCCATGACATGCAGGACTATTTCTTCGAAACGCCCGTCAGCATTTCATCCACCCGCGCATCGAGTTCGGCGATAAGCGCCTGGGCGGTACGGTCCTGGGTGTCCTGCATCTTGTTTTTGTGGATCACCATGATCGCATTCACATGCGCGTCCACCAGATGCAGCGGAATGGCGGCGCCCTGCGGCAGTTCGCCGATCATGCGCGACAGCGATGCGGCAACGCGGGCGATCAGCGGGTAGTTGAAGGTGGGCGCCTGGCCCTTGATGTCATGGGCGGCGCGCATAAGCGCGTTCCTTGCCGGTGCATCCGGCGTATTGGCATAGCGCTGGCGCGCATCCATCAGCGCCATCACGTCGGTCGCGATCCAGTCGCCGAATTCGCCGGACAGCGCCTGCATCGCCGCTTCGGCGCGCTGCATCGCCGCCATGTCGAGACCGCCAGGCCCTGTGCCGACCTTGGCCTTCAGCATATTGGGCGGCATGAACAGCTCGATCGGTTGCTTGCGTGCCATGGCTACACCGCTACCTGCTGGTTGGGTTGTTCGGCGCGCCGTTCCGATCCCTGATACTCGCCGATGGCCCGGCGCCTGCGGCAGGGGCCGAAAAAGCTGCCGGTGCGCACATAGGGACGGGGATGCTCGATCACCGCCACCAGACGGGACATCATGGTCTTGACCGATACCGGCTTGGCGATGAATTCGTTGGCGCCGGCATCGCGCGCCTGGCGCACATGATCGAGCGAGGTATGGCCGCTCAGCATGATCACCGGCACAAAGGGATTGGGCGCCTGGGGATTGCTGCGGATCATCCGGATCAGGTCTACGCCCGACATGCCTTCCATCACCCAGTCCATCACGATCACGTCCGGATTGGTTTCCCGCAAGGATTGCCAGGCGCGGTCGCCGCTTTCGGCCTCGCTGATCTGGGAGATGCCAAAGGCCTGCAGAATAGTGCTTACAAGTTTGCGCATATGGACATTGTCGTCCACCACCAGCACACGCAGCCGGTCAAAACGGTATTCACTCATGCCCCACTCACCCGCTGGCCCCCCGGCGCGACTGACTCGTTGTCAGTGTATAGCTTAACGGGTCTTAAGCATTGGTGAACTGCAAGTTGTGGCGGTCAGTCCATGGCGCCGGCGCAGTTGTGCAGGATGTGAAAAACAATTCCTCCATGTGACCGCCGTGCGTGGCCGTAGCGATTTCGCCGGTCAGGCCTTGCTGGAGGTCGCTGCTGCCGGACTGTCGCCGTGAAACGGCGAAAGTATTTGTGCAGATCGCTGCATTCGAAACTCAAATGGCTCGGTAGAGGCGATCGATTTTTTGTATTTGTCATCCTAAATTTTTCTGCGCGCAAATTATCACTCTGACTGATAGTCAATTGTATACGCGCACGAAAAAAAATCGCGCGTGATCTAAATCGAAACGTTTTCGATGTGTTGTCGCTGGTCATCCAGCGGATCAGTACGATAGCGAACTGAAAGTTCGCACAGGCGCTGGAAAAACTTTATCGAAGTTGTTTGCGCTGTTGCGATCGTCGCAAAAATTTCCGAATGCGAGGCGTTGACTCACTTTGACGAACTCGTCAGCGTGCGCGCCGTTTTGTGGTCACGCTGAAGGGTGAGGGGCTTGCAAATGCTGTCGAGAGTCATTTCGCGTATTAGTTTAGTGGCCGCAGTAGCCGGCATTCTTGTTCCGTGCACTGCTTACGCCGCCTGTTCACTGCCGAACAATCTGACGAACGGTCAGGTGACCGACGCCACGCAGGTTATGGGAAACTTCAGTGCTCTATCCACCTGTCTTGACAACAACGGATCGGTGAGCACCGGGTCTGCGGGTCAGGTCGGCGTCTACGGTAGCGCGGGCAAGCAAATATCAGGACAGAGCCTTTCGGGCATTCTCGACAGCAGCATTAGTTCTACCCAAGGCACGATTATCTATCGCGGAGCTTCTGGCTGGCAGGCCCTGGCTCCGGGGGGCACACACTATGTGCTCAGCACCAATGGCCCGGGCGCGGATCCTGCGTGGGTTCCACAAAGTGGCGGCGGCGGTGGCGGCAAATTCGGAGCATTCCCTGGCGGAACGAGCAGTTTTTCAGTCTCTGCATCTGCGATCATGAACGTAATACATGTCACGAACCCCATATCGGTCAGCGATCTGGCTTCCCTGTTTTCGCCTGTGGCCGGCGCCACATACAAAATGGGTATCGCCGGTTGGGATCCGGTAAACAAGAAAATCACGAGCGCTCCAACATATACCGCGTCTCAAACCGTCCCGGCGGGGGGATCAAGCGCGCCGCTGTATTACGCGTTCAGCAGCCCGGTCAATTTGACGGCTGGCAACTACGCTGTGATGCAAATCCGGACTGACGGCACGACAACGACCAGTACGGGCCTGCTCTTTGGCGGCGGAACGTTCTGGGCAGCCCAGCTCTATATGACAAGCACAAACACGTCCTTTTCTCTCACCAGCCAAGCGCCCACCACGTCTGACGTTTGGACGTCAAACGGAAGCGGCTGGTGGGATTTTGCTCTCATGTATTCCTACTAGGGGAGGGAAGCAGATGAGACCTCGCAGCAGCCTGATTTCGGGCGTCATCTTCTTAAGCTCGTTCGCTGTATTGGCCTTTCAGGGCGCGAGCGCATCAACGCGGCCACCGCACGACACTGTTATGCAAGGTCCGGACAATGCTGCCCCGGCGCTGCTACTCGCCCAGGCGACGCCGTCGGCCACGGTCAAATATGATGGAGCAGGGCGCACCGCGACGGTTTTGTACACCGACCAGACATGCGTTGCGCACAAATACAATGCTCAGGGCAACAGGACGGACGTGACCGTCACCAAGGCTGATACGCCCGAAACAAGCGTCTGGGGATCTGGTGCATGGGGATGCTCAAAATGGGCCCCCTAATAAAAGCGCGTGCGTACTAAATCCGCGCCACTGACCATCTCAGCAACATCTATCCATAGGTAATTCCCATGGGGCATACAGCGTCTTTCGGCTTTCTCCGCATCACATCTTCGGCGGCAGCCAAACTGGCATTGGCCCTGACTGTATTGGTGGTCACACTGATCTTGGGCGGGGCGCCGGCAAACGCCGATGGATGGAAGCCGGCATGTAACCCGCTGGTACCCCCGCCCTGTGGCACGCAGGGAGACCCTGTTGGGTCAGCGCTTACGTCTTTAATACATAACTATCCGGATGCCACCCCATCAGGCGGCGGCCACATTGGAACCGACGTCTTTGGCCACCCCTCCTTGGCCACGGTTGACGGAACGAGAACAAGTATACCTTTCAATGTGGGGGGCGCAGCGGTACCGGATTGTTCCAGTCTGTTATTCATGTCTCTCGTAGGCTGCACGGATGGGCCACGCGGTCCTCAAGGGAATTGCGATTGCCCGAAACAAGCACCAGTACCTGCGCTGGGGGTAGGCGATCCCATAAATGTGGCGACCGGAAATCACTACGAACAGGTGATAGATTTTACAACACGTGGCCAAGATGTCCTGACGCTTGTTCGGTCCTACAACAGCGATCTCAACTACGTCAATTCGTCAGCCGCGGCCTATTCTGGTGCCACAACGCCGTATCAATCCCGCTTTGGATTTGCCTGGAGAAGTCAGTATGACCGCTTCATCGGCGCGCTTTCGGGGCTGTCAACTTCCTCTACTCAGATCGACGCCTATCGTGGCGACGGCAATCCCGTGCATTTCATTCTATCGTCTGGCGTCTGGTATGTGTCCTATTGGAACCGTGCCACTGGTGCTTATTCGGCAGCCACCGATCCACGCCACAATGTTGATCTGCGCCTGACAACGGACGGCACCTATTGGTACATCCAGGATCAGAACAACACGGTCGACAAGTACGACATGACCGGCAAGCTGGTGCGGGTCGACTATCGCGGGGGCTATTATCAATCCTTCACCTATGACGGCAGCGGGAACAACACTGTCATCACCGATAGCTTTGGCCGTACCCTGACCTTCACCTATCTGGCCAACGGATTGGTCGACACAATGACCGATCCGACCAGCGGGGTAACCCACTATACCTACACGGACCGTTCCGGCATTGGCATTACACCCACCACAGGCACTGTTGGATTCTGGGCGCTGAGCACTGTCCAGTATCCCGATGGCAAAACCTTGACCTACCTGTATGAGGACAATACCAACTGGATAAACCGCTTTGCCCTGACCGGCATTACCGATGAAAACGGCAACCGGTTTGCCATCTGGACCTATGACAGCACGACGGGCCGCGCCCTTTCCAGCCAGCATGCCGGTGGCGCGGAGCTGACGACCATCTCTTATGACGATGTCGCCAATACACGCACGGTCACCAACGCGCTCGGCAGGCAGAGCGTCTATCACATGGCCTTGTTCCAGGGCGAGTATCAGGTGCAGAGCATCGAAGGCCTTGCCAGCGCGCACACGCCGGCAGCGACAGTAACCTATGTCTATGATGCGAATGGCTATGTGTCCCAGACCACAAGCGGGGAGGGCCGGGTCAACAAGTATGTCAACAATTCGATTGGCCAACAGACCAGCCGGACAGACGGCTTTGGCAGCCCGGTTGCTCGGACGATAACCACCACCTGGAATACGACCTGGCGGGAGCCCGACCAGATCGTGGCCCCCAACATCACCACCGATTTCACCTATGACGCCAGCGGCCGGCTCAGCCAGTCGAAACAGACGGACACGACCACAACCACTGTGCCCTACAGCACCAATGGTCAGACGCGGATCTGGAACTATACCTATTACACAAACGGCCTGCTCCACGCCGTGGATGGCCCGCTCTCGGGCACGGGCGACACCACCACCTATGCCTATGACACCAACGGATTTGTGAATTCCGTTACCGATGTGTTGGGGCATGTGACGACCATCACCTCCAACAATGGCTGGGGTGCGCCGCTCTCTTCGGTCGATGCCAACGGTATCACCACCAATTATGGCTATGACCTGCGAGGCCGGGTGACGGGGATCACCATCAACCCCGGTACGGGCCAGGCGGTCTATGGTTTCACCTATGACAATGCCGGTAACCTGACGGTGGTCACGCGGCCCGACAGCTCCACGCTCACCTATGGCTATGACAATGCCCACCGCGTCACATCGGTGACCAACAATCTGGGCGAAAGCATCACTTACACCCTCGATGCCCTAGGGGGACGCACCGCGACCGTGACCCGTTCCGCCTCCAGCACCATCACCAAGCAGGAAAGCGCGACCTTTGACGAACTAAGCCGGGTTCTGACCAACGTTGGCGCGGCGTCGCAGACCACGACACATGCCTATGACAAGGACAATAACGAAATCACCACCACCGACCCGCGTAGCAAGGTCTATGGTCATGCCTTTGACGCCCTGAACCGGCTGTACCAGGAAACCGATCCCGACCTGTTCCTCACTACAACGGCGTTCGATGCACAGGATAATCCGGTCAGTGTGACAGATGCGCGGTCTCTGACCACCGCCTATGTCCGGGACGGGTTCGGCGACGTGATCCGGCAGACCAGCCCCGACACCGGGATTGCCGACTTCTGGTATGACGCCAATGGCGCCGTTACCAAACAGATCGACGCCCGTAATGTTGAGACGGACTATGCCAACGACAATGCGGGCAGGGTACTGACCAGCACCTTCCCGGCCGCCTCATCCGAGAACATCACCTATACCTATGATTCCATGTCCGGCGGAAACAAAGGTGTCGGCAAGCTGACCTCGGTCGCGGACCAGAGCGGTTCGACGGCATTCGTATATGATGCGCTGGGACGGGTATCGACCGACACCCGCGTCATTGCCGGAAATTCCTATGCCACCGGTTACACCTATGATGCGGCGGGCAATATCCTGACCGAAATCTATCCTTCGGGGCGGATCATCACCTACACGCGCGATGCGTTGGGGCGGATCTCCGGGGTCAGCACCAAGCAGAATTCCGGGGCCGGCGCGGTCGCGGTGGTGAGCAGCCCGAGCTATAAGCCGTTCGGGCCGCTGTCGGGGCTGACTTTCGGAAATGGCGTGGTGCTCAGCAGCACATACGACCAGGATTATCAGCTCACCGGCATTGCCGCGGCCAATGGCGGGACCGCGATTCAGAGCCTGACTAACGGCTTTGATCCTTCCGGCAATATCACCTCGATCACCGACAATCTGACCTCGGCCCGCAGCCAGATGGTCACTTACGACAATCTGAACCGCATTAAGACGGCGGGCGGGATCTATGGGGCGCAGACCTATGCCTATGATGGGGTGGGGAACCGGTCCTCGCTGGCGGTAGGCAGCACCACCAGCAATTACACCTATGCATCAACAGCCAACCAGATTACGGAGATCACTAACTCGGCCACTCCACCCAGTACTGCCACCGGCAGCTATCTTTACAACGCCTTCCGGCAACGAGTTCAAAAGGTGGCGGGCGGTTCGACCACCCAGTTCGTCTATGACCAGGAAGGGCACCTGATCGCCGAGGCCAATAGCAGCGGCACGGTCCAGAAGGAATATATCTGGCTCGATGACATGCCAGTGGCGATGGTAGATGCCACCGGCACATCACCGGTCCTCTATTTCATCCATACCGATCAGTTGGGCTCGCCACAAAAGATCACCGATGGCTCCGTGGGTGTCGTCTGGGATGGCGTGTTCGATCCGTTCGGCAATCCGGCTTCAGGTGCTTCTCTGGCGCTGACCAATCTGCGGTTTTCGGGACAGTATGCCGACGGAGAGGCAGCCCTGAACCAGAACTGGAATCGAGATTATGATCCGGTAACGGGTCGTTATATTCAGAGTGATCCGATCGGCTTAGATGGGGGCTGGAACACTTACGCCTACGTCGGAGGCAATCCCTTCCACGATGTCGACCCGACAGGCGAGTTCGGGATCGTAGGCGCAGGGGTCGGTGCGGGAATAGATTTAACTATTCAACTCCTTACAAACGGCGGGAATTTAAAGTGCATTGATTGGACTAGTGTTGGCCTATCCGCAGCGTTAGGTGCTGTCACCGGAGGAACAGCTGAGGCGGTTCAGCTGGCAAACGCTTGGCGCAGGGCAGGACGTTCGATGAAAGCTGCAAATGCGGTCAGGCGTTATCGACGTGCGATGGAGGTATCTGGCGCTGAGGACGTGCATCACTGGCTGATATCCAGCGCCAGCAACGTAGCTGATTCAATTAAAAATCACCCGATCAATTTCAACCCGATCGCGCGGGGAATGCACCAGCTGTTACACAATGAATTTGGCCCATTGCGGAGATGGTGGTATGGCTGGCCAAACTGGGCGAAGATTGCCGTAGGTGCTCCTGTCGCTGGGGTGGTTGGGGATGCAGTCGATCCAGATTGTGGTTGTCAATAATGCGACTATCGGATTTGAACTACCCGGTCCTTAGGATCAATGAGCGCGGCGTCCTGACCGTTAAAAAGGCTCGTTCGCTTAGATTGATGCCGGAGCTTTTCTTCAAAAAGGGAGGCGTCAAGGCCCCAGTATTTATTCTAGATGCCGAGTGCCAACGTTTCGATGTTGTGCTGATTGATAAAGTTAGACGAAGCTGGGATTTGGATTATTTTTTTGGACCACATAAAATGTTCGTCGTTGAGTATGAAATTGGCGAGCCTTCGCAATTGTCATTCGAAGCGGCGCGCCAATTGGTGATGGAGCGAATAATCCACAAACGTTGGTATGGCCAAGGTGGTGAGAGTAGGGAGAAGTTTTCCAAACGATTTATGAACTATCGCTCAATGAGGGAAATCATTGATAGTATATCTGGCTATGGTCAGGTCTGGTATTAGTCGGGTCTGGAATCGGAAATTTAGCTAATTCCGTAAAAGGTGTGGCGCCCCTGCTGGGTCAGGATGGTTTTTCCTAATCCGAAAACTGCTCAGCCAAAATCCGCTCGTCGAGATTGTGACCCGCATCATAGAGAAGCGTCATGGCGATGGCGCGGTCTTCGACCACGTCCACGGCGGTCACGTCGCGCACTTCGAAGTCATCGGCCACGGCACTGACCGGGCGCTTGCTGCTTTCCAGCACTTCGAAGCGCACCTGGGCGCGGTGGGGCAAAAGCGCGCCGCGCCAGCGCCTGGGCCTGAAAGCCGAGATCGGCGTCAGCGCCAGCAGATCGGCGCCGATCGGCAGGATGGGGCCGTGAGCGGAAAGATTGTAGGCGGTGGAGCCTGCCGGCGTGGACACCAGCACGCCATCGCAGATCAGTTCGGAGATACGCGGCTTGCCGTCCACCAGGATGCGGATCTTGGCGGCCTGGCGGGTTTCGCGCAGCAGCGAGACTTCGTTGAAGGCGCGGGCATCGACCGCACCCTTCTGATTGTGTGCCGTCATCTTCAAGGGATGGATCACGGCGCGTTCGGCGGCGTCCAGCCGCCGCATCAGATCGTCCTGGTGAAATTCGTTCATCAGGAAACCCACGGTGCCGCGGTTCATGCCATAGATGGGTTTTCCGCGGCCGGTGAAGCTGTGCAGGGTCTGCAGCATGAAGCCGTCGCCGCCCAGCGCCACCACGATCTCGGCGTTGTCCGGTCCGGCATCGCCAAAGCGCGCGCGCAGAGCGGCGAGGGCATCCTCGGCCTGCGGCGCGGCGGTGAAATGCAGTTTGGTCATGGAAAGCACCCTAACATGTCCGGACGCCTTGGACAGGCGGGGCAGGGATGCGTTTAGTGGGAAACGCTGGACGCGCGAAGCTCGTCCAGCGCGGTCTGGCGGACGGTTCCGGAAAATACCGAATCCACAATCTCGAAATCGGCCGGCGTCAGCGTGGCCGGCAGGCTGCGCGCCTGGCGCGACAGATTGAACACGGTGGCGAAAACGGCGCGATCGATGCCCACGGCGCGGCAGGCCAGTGCCACGGCGCGGGTGCCGCCGCCATAGAAAACGGACCGGAAGCCGGTGGCGTCCATGTCCAGCAGGCGCGAGAAGGCGAGGTCGAACAGGTCGGTCTGACCCTGGCTGAGGACCCGCATCAAAAAGCCGGTCTTGAGCTGGCCGCTGGCGGCGAGCTTGTCGATCAGTTTCTGGGCGCTTTCGGCAGGGGCTTCCTTCGACGGCGCCCCGATCTTGACCATGCGCGTGGCGTCGTTCAGCGCCACCTGCACGTTCTTGGGAGCCATGCGGTAATTGGTGGTGATGAAGCCCTTCAGCGCATCCGACACCCACTCGCACATATTGGTGGCAAGTTGCGGCGGCAGGTCGGCGCGCTGGACCAGCGGCTCCTGCAGCCCGGTCAGGGCGCGCGATTTTTCCACCAGGGTGCGGTAGCTGGTATCGGAAATCTTGGCGGTGGCATTGCGCACCAGCGCCATCAGCACCGATTCATTCTCGGATTTGGCCAGCGCGTCGGTGACCGGCACGCCGATATGCGGACGCGCGGCCACGACGGCCTGATGCGCGACGTCGCAGCTTGCGATCAGCTTGAGGACATCGGTTTCGGTGAGCAGCGGGGAATTCAGGATCAGCGGGCGGGCGACTTCGATGCGGTCGTCCACCAGCAGCAGGATCAGATCGTGCGGGGCGGTGGTGTCATCGGCCAGGCGCTGGGCCAGCGCGATACGGATCGCCATTTCCACATCCTGCGTCAGCCGGCGCAGAATCTCGCGCATCAATTCGCGTTCGCGTTCGTTCAGGCCTGCGCCCTGGATGCGATAGAGGGAAGCGACCGCGAGATAAATCTCTTCGCGGCTGGCGCCGGACTGCGGATTCATGGCGAGGTGGGCCAAGCGGCCCATGTCGCTCATATCGTGTGCGGTAAGCCCCACTTGCTCTCGCCCCGTGCATTCTGCATTGGCCGCAAAAAACGGCCGTCACTCGCGCAATTTTCTATCAGCAGGGACGTTAACAGCGGATTAAGCAGGGGAACCTTATTCGCCTTTCGTTCCCATACTTTTGCCATCTATCCGTATAGGGAGCATCGCGTCAGCGGGCCTTGGACAGCCACATCCGTTTCAGGAAACCCAGCGCCGGATCGGTCACGCCCGACAAGGGCAGGGTCTTCTTGAAGAGGACGCCCGCCTCAAGCCCCTCCTGGCGCGCCAGCCTGGCCTCATAAGCGATGCGGTCGCGGATATTGATCAGATAGAAATCGGGGGGAAATTGTGCCCCCTTGGCGGCGACGATGCGGGCGCCGGTTTCCGACAGGTCGCGAATGGTGCAGTCGAAACTGCGCTGGCCGCCGTCAAAGGCGACGATCCCCGCCGCAAGAACCTGCTTGCGGGACTTGGGCCGCCGCTCGGCGGATTTGTCCGTTGTGTCTTCCTTGCGGCGCAAAACGCTTTCTCCCAGGACACCCAAAACAACCGTATACAGCCAAGCTTTGTGACAAGTTAACAGTGCCTACAACTAGGGGTAAAGTCCCAGCCAAAGATGTTCATAAGTTGGCTCTTGAGGTGAGATACGCCCAGTGCTTGCCTAGAGTTCCCGCACAGGTTGGGATGGTGAGGCGGTGGGAGAAATCGGACAGCGGACATGGCCGGGTGCCCTCTCTCCTGGATTCTGGGGTCGCGGCGGCAACGCCGAAGACAAGGCGCTGGAGGCCGTGTTCGATTCGTTGGGGCGCGCCTGTGTGCTGCATCTCGTCGCGGTGCCGCATCCCTTCGGTTTGCCGCCGCGCGACCGGCTGGTGGCGCAGCGCTGGCTGTCGCGCGGCAGTGTCCGTCAGTGGACGCGCGATCTTGCGATCGTACTGGGGCTGGTCGGCCTTGGACTGGCCGGCGCGTTGGTGCTGCTCAGCCTGTCTGGTGCCCCCGAGCCGCGCAGTGATGCGGTGCAAAAATCCTCGCCCCTGGTGACGCTGCGCGATTGATCTTGCATGCTGCGGCAAAAGGAGCGCCGTTCCATCATGCGCAAGACACGATAGCTGGCGATCGACCAGGGCACGACATCCACAA
>Ga0105238_10007017_pt1 | contig 11267 bp, 8 predicted proteins | sample KBSC34metaG_FD_81526 | JGI IMG/M metagenome (GOLD analysis project Ga0105238, IMG submission 81526) | Corn rhizosphere microbial communities from Kellogg Biological Station, Michigan, USA - KBS C3-4 metaG | ecosystem: Host-associated > Plants > Roots > Rhizosphere > Soil | place: Michigan, USA...
GCAGAAGGTCCCGCGCGAGAAGATCCGCTCCATCGGGTTCAGCTTGCCCCCGTCGCGCCCCGAGTTCTCGACGCCCGAGAAGACCTTCGAGCGCTGGCGGAAGGCGCTGACCGAGGGCGCCATGGACAAGGTGATCGACTGCTACGCGCTCATGTATCAAGGCCTGCTCGCGAGCCAGATGGGCCAGGCCAACGACGCGGTCAAGAAGATGCAGAAGGAGATCGAGGGGACGAAGTTCCAGGTCAAGGGGGCCTCGACCAAGGGCGACAGCGCGACCCTGAAGGTGGCGCGCCAGAAGGGCGACGACAGCGAGACGGGTGAGATCGCGTTCGTGCGCGAAAACGGCGAATGGAAGATGTTGCCCCCCGCGCAGTGAAGACGCCTCTCCCTCGCGCCACCCGCGCCCGTCGTTTCACCCGTCGCCGCTCTGCGGCCGTCGTCCACGCCGTGGGCTCGACGGCCGTCGTCCTTCTGGCCTTGGCCGCGACGACATTGGCCAGCGGGACCGCTCAGGCGGGCGTGACCACCGTTCTGCCCCGCGTTTCGACCAGCTTCGATCCGTTCCGGCGAACGCCGCGGGCGCAGGCCGAGCCCGCGCCTCCCGAGGCGCCCCCCCGGCCCGCTCCGCCGAAGGCCGTTCCGACGCAGTCCCCGCCTCCCGCCGGGCCCGCGAAGGCGCCGCTCCCGGTCGCGGGACCGACGAGCTCCCCGTCCGCTCCCGTCGCGTGCACCGATGACTCGCAGTGTCCCGACGAGCACATCTGCGAGCAGGCGGTTTGTCGGCGCATCGAGCACCGCGTGAACGTCTTCTATCTCTACTACCAGGAGGGGACATTCCGCGAGCTGTTCGGCCTCTACTGGTCGAAGCGGGGCAACACCGGCTACACCGTGCTGGCGCCGTTCTACTGGAGCTACTTCTCACCCAAGACGCGCTCGCGCATCGTCGCGCCGTTCTACTGGCATTTCGAGGACGACGTCGCGCAGAGGACATCGACGGTCATCGTCCCCGGCCTGCCCATCTCGTGGAGCCGGCAGCCCGGGGCCAGCTCCTTCGGGGTCTGGCCGCTCTTCTACAAGTCGACCAAGTTCGGCTGGGCCGCGCCGCTCCTCGGCTCGTTCGAGATCGCCGATCCCGACAAGGGGAAGGCCTGGGGCGCGGTCGCATTTCTCTACTGGTGGAGCCGAACGGGCAAAGGGACCGACCAGGGACGCGAAGCCTTCGACACGCTGATCCCGCTGTTCGTGTCGTCGCGCTCGCCGGCTTCTGCGTTCACCTTCGCCCTGCCCTTGAACTTCTACTGGCGCAGCGGGAGCGAGTCTCACACCCTCGCCATCCCCTTCTTCCTGGCGCACTCTTGGAAGAACGGGGCCAGCCTGTATTCATTGCTGGGGTACTACAACCGCCAGGGACCCGACGCCCGCGGCTCCGTGGCGTGGCTCTACTGGGGCGGGCGCAACTCGAAGAGCGGCGACGCCTACGACGTCCTCTTTCCGCTGCTCTGGAGCTTCCGGTCGCCCGCCAGCGCGACGTCGACGCTGTTCCCCATCGTGTGGAGCCTTCGACGCGGCGACTGGTCGTTCAACACGGTCGTGCCGGTGTGGTGGAGCGCCGGCAGCGACGCCGCCGCGGGCAAGGGCAAGAACCGATGGCGGTTCCGCACGCTGATCCCCCTCTTCTATTCCAGCGAATCCGAGAACGGTGCTCAGTTCTCGTGGCTCACGCTGCTCGGCGGCTACCGGCGCGACGACAAGGCCGGCTCGCGCACGCTGGTGCTGCTGCCGGGGCCCATCGTCTATCGGCGCGACCCCCAGACCGCGATCGATCTCGTGTCGCCCTTGTATTTCCGCTACACCGACAAGACCACCGACGCCACCACGCGCCTCGTCTCTCTGATCTTCTTCCGCCGAGACGATCCGCGGGGCTCGACCACCGCGCTGTTCCCCATCTTCTGGCGGTTCCATGACACCGCCAGTGGGCGCAGCACGAACGCCCTGTTGCCCCTGTTTCTCAGCCGGAGCACCCCCCGGGACCACCTGATCGCAGGCGGCGTGTTCCCGCTGTGGTTCTATCACCGGACGTTCACCGACCCGACCGGCGGGTGGAGCGGCGGCCTCTTTCCCCTGGCGTTCTTCGGCCATCGCGGCGACGCCTCGCACGCGGTGGTCTTCCCTCTCTTCTGGCACTTCGCCGGCGCGAAGGGCAGCACGACCGCGCTCTTGCCGGTCTTCTTCAAGACGGGAGACGCCCGCGGCTACGACGCCGGGATCCTCCCGCTGCTGGCGTTCTTCGGCCGCCGCGATCGCACGTCGTACCAGGTGCAATTCCCGCTGTTCTGGCGCTTCGCGGACGAGGGCGCGGGTCGCAGCACCACCGTCACGCCGATCGGCTTCTTCGGCAGCAGCCCCGAAGGCTGGCGGCTGGGCGTCGGGCCTTTGCTGCCCATCATCTGGGCGGCCGGGGGCGGACCTCGCGGCCACTTCGTGCTGTTCCCGCTGCTCTGGCACTTCCATGACGACCAGGCGGACAAGTCGACCACCGTGGTGGCGAACGTCATGCATCGCCGGCACGGGGGAGAGGTCACGGACGCCTTCTTCCCGCTGTTCTGGTACCGGCGCGGGGCGCGGCCCGGCGGCTCCGACGAGACGGCGTTCACGCTGTTTCCGCTCGTGCATTATCACCGCGACGCCACCCGGCGCTGGCTGGTCACGCCGCTCGGCGCCTCCGCCTCGGGTCCCGAACGTCAGGCTGGCTTCGTGGGCCCCTTCTTCTGGTACCACGGCAAGACCTTCACCGCGCACGGCATCCCCGCGCTCTACGCCGACGTCACGCGGGCGGACACGGGCGAGCGGACACGCCAGTTCGGCCCGGTCGTCGCCATCGACGGCCCGGACGATCGGCAGACGCGCGTCGTGTTCCCGCTGTTCGGCCGCCACCACGACCGCAACGAGACCGACACGTACGTGTTCCCGACGTACTTCCGCCAGCGCAAGGCCGACGGCTACGCGCTCGACTCGTTCCTGCCGCTCTTCTGGCGTTCCACCTGGAATGGCGGATCGACCACCGTGGTCGGGCCCTACTACGACCGCGAGAGCCCCGGCGTTCACAACACGGGCCTGTTTCCCCTCTACTTCTGGGCCAAGAACCCGGACCGCACGCTCCTGGTCGTGCCGCCGCTGCTGACGTATCACAAGCACGACTTCCGGGCGGGGACCTCGCTCACGTGGGTTGGACCGTTCTTTCACAGCGCCCAGACCGAGGGTATTCCGAAGGACACCACCATTCTGTTCCCGCTGTACTGGGCGGGCAGCGACGGCCCGCGGAGCCACCGCATGGTGTTGCCGATCTACTGGCACTTCGTGGACGCCCCGGACAGCCGGTCGACCTTGCTGATTCCCTTCTATTGGTCGACCCGCGGGACCACGCGCCTGCGGGCGCTCTTGCCCATCGCCTGGTACAGCCGCGACGACGTGAAGAAGAGCGGGAGCGAGGCGTTGCTGCCGCTGTTCTACGCGTCACACGGGCCTGATCATTTCACGTTGCTGACGCTGCTCGCCGGGGTGAGCCGCGCGCCCGACCGCCGCCGCACGTACGTGGGGCCGGTCTACGTCAGCGACACCGTCGAGAGCTCGACGCGCTTGGTGTTTCCGCTGTGGGTGAGCCACCTCGATCGGAAGACCGAGACGCGCACGCGCTTCTTCTTGCCGTTGCTCTACTTCTCGCGCGGCAACCCGGAGAAGTCGCTGATGACGGTGGCCGGGCTGTTCTGGCGGCGCACCGACGTCAGCTCGACCACCACGCTCGTATTGCCGTTCCTCTTCGACGTGCACGATCTGCGGCAGAGCCGGACCACGGTGTTTCTGCCCCTCTTCGTGCGTCACGCCAACGAGGTGACCGGCGAGAACATGTGGCTGGCGCCGTTCTTCTATCACCACCGGACCGGCTCCGACTCCACCAACGTCCTGTTCCCGCTGATCTGGGACTTCGCCCACGAAAAGACCCGCACGACGGTGGTGTTCCCGCTGTTCGCCCACTGGACGCGCGAGACGTACAGCGGGACCTACGTCTTTCCGATCTTCTATTATCGGAAGGGCCTCGCGAACGGCGAGCCCGACGGGACCTGGCGCCTCTTCGTGCCGCCGCTCTTCGACGCCGCCGTCCAGCGCCCGGGCGATCTGCGCTGGGAGATCCTGGGTGGTCTGTTCGGCAAGGAGCGCATCGGCCGCAACCACTACCTGAAGATCTTCTTCCTGACATTCGAGACGCAGCGGGCGGCGCCCAGCCAGACCTCCTGGTACGGCCAGCCACGGCGGCCTTCGCGCGGGCGCCCCGCCCGCGGCCTGGCCACCAACGCCTGGTAGCAAACCCGGGGGGCCGCGGACGCTCCCCACGGGCCCCCCTTCGTTTGTTCATTCCGGTCAGGTGAGGCGTTTCTTGCACTAGTCGGCGCGGGCGCGGGCCAGGTACAAGCGCCGGTGAAGCTCGGCGACGGCCTTCGCCATCAGCTCCTCCAGCACCTCGGTCGCCTCGTCCGTCATCGGTTCGAACTGGACGGCCAGCAACGGGCGATCTGCCGCGGCGGTGTTCCAAAGCACCACCCGGGCTTCGGCGAACAGAGGGTTCTCGCGGCCGCGCTCGCGGATCTCGAGCGACACGAGCTCGCCCTTGTCGAGGGGCGCCCCGCTCACGTTTAGCAGGGCGCCGCGCAGGTCCAGCAGGGCGCCGCCCAGGCTCAGGTTGATGATCTGCGCTGCGTGAGGAGCGCCGCGGACGTGCATCGTGGCGCGAAGATCGGTGAGCGCACGCGGATGGCGGCGTCTCTCTCGAGGGGGACCACCGTGCTCGGTCATGGGAGCCTCCCCTCCACTATAACCGACTGCCGCAATTTACAGTCGGCTCGCGTAGTCCATTTTCATCTGATCGTACAGGGCCAGGTCGGGCTGGGCGGTGTAGGTGGATCCGGACCGTCGTAGGAGATCGTGCCCCGTATTCCAGTCGCCGCGCGTGGTCGGCTCCCAGTTGAAGGTGCCGATGCCTCGCCGGCCGGCGAGACCGAAGACCACGTCGTTGATCTCGCGCTGCATGGGACCGTACTCGGCCGCGAACAGGCCGAGGTCGGGGAACTTCTGGGCCAGGCCGGTGAAGGTGTCGGTCCAACCGGCCTTCGTGGCGCTCGGGCTGTTCGGATCGCCCTGGTAGCGCTGATAGCAGGACTCCCCGAATGCGTCGAAGGTCGTGTACTTCAGCGCCTGGGTGATCCAGTCGACGCTCGCCTGCAACGCCGAGCCCGCCTTGTCGGCGGGTTTGTCGCCGCCGCGATCGATGTGAAACGCGACGAGGATCTCGGGATCGACCTCGCGGACGCCGTCGACACCGGCCTTCAAGAGAGCGCCGAGGTTGGGCCAGTTCCCGCTGGAGGCGAGACCGTTGATGGGGTTCATGGACACCGGCTGCCCGCCGCCGTCGCAGCGGTGAATCAAGAGGCCGGGAGTCGTTTCGTTCCCGATCTGCACCATGTCCGGTCGTGCGCCCCCGGCCACCAGCTTCTGGATCGCGTCCTTCGTGTAGTCGTGCAGCGCGCGCGCGAGCTCCGCGATCGTGGTGTACCCCTGCCATGCGACGGGCACGCATTGCTTGCCGGGGTCGGCCCAGTTGTCGCTGTAATGAAAGTCGATCAACAAGGCCAGGCCAGCGTCCTTGATCTGCTTGCCGAAAGTGACGGTGTGCGCGAGGTCGGCGTAGCCGTTCGTCTGGTCGTATCCGTCGGAAGCACGGGGATCGACGAAGGTGCGTAGCCGGATGGCGTTGAAGCCGTGATCCTTCATGAGGGTGAGGAGGTTCGCCCGGGTGGCGTCGGGCGCCACCTCCTGGTCGGTGACGTCGGCGCCGATCAGGAAGCGATCGCCGAGGGCCCCCCAGCCGCCCGCATCGTGGCCTCCTTGCGAGGTGCCGGCGCCGCCTCGGCCACCCGTGACGTCCAAACCGCCGGCGCCCCCTCGCCCGCCGCTCGAGGACGAGGCGCCCTGTCCGGCCATGCTCCCGTCGCTGCCCCCGCTGGCTGAGCCAGGCTCGGCGCCTCGCCCGCCGCTGCCCGGAGCGCCGCCGCTGCCCGGAGCGCCGCCGCTGCCGGCACCCCCCGAGCCGGAGTTGTGAACGCCTCCGCTCCCCGAGCTGGCGGCGCCCCCCGAGCCCACCATCGCGCCCGAGGATCCGCCGCTCGCCGACATGCCGCCGCTCGAACGAGAGCCGCACCCGAGCAGCTCCATGGCGAGCAAGGCGACAGGCAGGGGACGCCAGCCTCGAACCCGGAGTCTTGGGCCCACGGAGCTCATGAGCGATCTGGAAGGAAGGAGGCCATCGTATCGCAGTTGCGCGACACCCGACTCGTGGGTCAGCCGCCGACTTTCGATCGCAGGCCGGGGCGATCCGGGCGTCAGCGCACGATTGCCGGGATGGCCGGTACGATGGCCGCTGTCGCCGTCGGGGCCGACGGAGGCGGCGGATCGGACTTGCGCTCGCCCTCTTTGGGCGTGGTGAAGGCCACGACCCAATTCCAGGTCTCGCCGGGGCCATGCTCCTTGCGGGGAGTCGCCGTAGCGGGCTCGCGCAGGCTGACGTGGACGACCAGGTCCAGCCCGCGCTGGCGCACGGCGACGCCCGTTACCGCAGTCGCGAAGTAGCGGGTGTCGAGGGCGCGGCGATCATTCGCGTGGAGCGCCCGGCAGCGCCTGAGGACGAAGCTCGGTGCCGCTCGCGTCCCGCGCGTCTCGAGGTCGACCTCCGCCGACGTCTGCAAGACGACCTCGCTCCCCGCCGAGGTGACCCGGAAGCCACTCCTCAGCAGATGCGCAACGGGGGCCTTGACCCTGGACGCCGGAGCGGGGCGGCGGGCCATCACGGGGCGGGGCGGCTTGCCCGGGCGCGGACCGGTCCGGGGCACCGCCCCAGGACCGTCGTTGTCACCCTTTCCCTTGCCCCTGCCCTTCTCCTTCGCGAAGCGGGCGGAGGGCGTCGCGGGGGTGAGCGCCGGCGCCGGAGCGGCGTCAGCCACTTTGCCCGCCGGCTCGGCGGCAGGGGGCGCAGCGCCGACCGCTCCGGCCACCAGAGGCGCCAGCCAGACGGCGAGCATGAGAGACACGGCGCGCATGGGTTCGCCTTCGAAAGATCGGCGGATCCCGTCAGGCGCTGTATGTAAGGCGGGTCTCTACCTTCGACCCCCGTCGCGCCCCATCGGATCGAAGGTGGGAACGGGATCGCTGGCCTCGCCCAGCAGAGCGGCACGCACCGCTCCGACCAGGAACATGGAACCCGCGATGACAACCAGCCCGGCCGCTCCCGCTCGCCGGCGGGCCTCAGCGACGGCGGCCACAGGGTCATCCAGCTCGGCAACATCGACCTCGTCGACCGGTTCGCCGGGGCGAACCGCGGCCCGAACCAGCGCGGCCAGGGCCGGCGCGCCGAGGGCGCGCGGGCTCGGCGAGCGGGTCGCGACGACGACGTCGAACCGGGGGACGAGAGCGGCGAGCATGGGCGCCGCCGGCTTGCCGTCCACGATCGAGAGCACCAGCGCGCGGCGGCGATCGCGCGGCAGGGCGTCGAGGGCCGCGGCGAGCGCCTCCGCCCCCTCGGTGTTGTGCGCGCAGTCGAGCAGCAGGTCGGGGCCCAGCCACTCCAGACGTCCCGGCCAGGTCACGCTCGTCAGGCCGGCTCGGATGGCCGCAGCCATGCGGGGCGCGTCGGTGTCGCCGGTGCCCCCGTCGGTGGTCGCACCCGCCGTCGGCGTGGCGATGGCCGATACCGTGGCGCGGGCCAGTGCCACCGCCAGCGCGGCGTTCGCCGCCTGGTGCGCCCCGGCGAGGCTGGGCGGGACGGGCGCCGGCGGATAGTCTCGTCCGGCTCGTCTCACCGGGGCTCCCACGATCGCGGCGGCGGCCGCGATGGCGGCGTCGATCTCGGGCGCCAGGGGGCCGAGGAACAGCGGGACGCCGGGCTTGGCGATACCGGCCTTCTCGCGTGCGACATCGAGCAGGGTCGGTCCGAGAAGCTCGAGGTGATCATGCCCGATGCTGGTGATGGCGGTGGCGACCGGCCGGCACGCCGTGGTCGCGTCGAGGCGCCCCCCGAGGCCCGTCTCCAGCACCATCACGTCGACGCGCGCCTCGGCAAACGCCAGGAACGCCAGGGCGGTGCACACCTCGAAGTACGTCAGCGGGACGCCGGTGGCCACGATGCGCGCGTCCAGCTCCGCCAGGTGATCACCGTCGGCCTCCGCCCCGTCGATCCGGATGCGTTCGGTGAAGCGCACCAGGTGGGGCGACGTGAACAGCCCCGTGCGCAGCCCATCCGCGCGCAGGATGGCGTCCGTCATTGCGGCCGTCGATCCCTTGCCGTTCGTCCCCGCGATGTGGACGGCGGGAGCGGCGCGCTCCGGGTTGCCGAGACGGTCGAGCGCCACCTGAACTCGCTGGAGCCCCAGGTCGACGCCGAGCGCGCGGATCGAATCCAGGCGCAAAAGGAGATCGAGGAGCCGGGGGCGGCCCGCCGGAGCGGGCGCAGGGGCGCGACTTTCCGCTTCCCCGTCGTTCCCGATCGCCTTCCCGTCGTTCCCGATCGCCATCCCGTGGGGTCGCGACGGGCTCAGGCCACGAGCCGGGGGCCGAGCAGACGCAGCAGGCTGGTCAGCGTCGCCTTCAGGTCCGGGCGCGCGACGATCTTGTCCAGGAACCCGTGCTCCAGCAGGAACTCGGCGCGCTGGAATCCGGGTGGGAGCCGCTGCCGGATCGTGTTCTGGATGACGCGCGCGCCGGCGAAACCGATCAACGCCTTGGGCTCGGCGACGATCACGTCTCCGAGCATGGCGAAGCTGGCCGCCACCCCCCCGGTGGTCGGGTGGAGGAGGACAGAGATGTAAGGAATGCCGGCAGCCCGCAGCCGCCCCAGCGCCGCCGAGGTCTTCGCCATCTGCATGAGCGACAGCACACCTTCCTGCATGCGCGCGCCGCCCGACGCCGAGAACACCACCGCCGGCACCCGTCGTTCGAGCGCTCGCTCGTAGAGGCGGGTGATCTTCTCGCCCACCACCGAGCCCATCGAGCCGCCCATGAACTCGAAGACGAAGAAGCCGGCCTCGACCGGATAACCGCCGATGGTGGCCGCGCCTGCGCGGAACGCGTCACCCGGGCCGGTCGCCTTCCGGGCGGCGCGCAGTCGCTCCGAGTAGCGCTTCGAATCCTTGAAGCCGAGGGGGTCGATGCTCTCGATGCGCGTGTCCGACTCGACGAACGAGCCCGCGTCCGTGACCAGCTCGATCCGCTTGGCGGTCGGCATCAGGAAGTGGTGGCTGCACCGGCGGCAGACGTACTGGCTCTGCTCGATCTCGGCCGTCAGGAGCGCCGCGCGGCAGCCCGGGCACTTCGTGAAGACCCCGGCGGGAATGCTGCGTTTTTCAATGGCCGCGGCGTCGTCGTCTCGTTCTCGCTTGTACCAAGCCATACGGCGGGCAGGATACCATGCGGGGTCCGCGCGCTGGGCCGGAGCGTACGAGAGAAACCCTGCCGCCTTTCGCGACCGATGCGGGGGTCGAGGTGGGCCGCGGCGATGCTACACTGCGCGCCGTGAACTTCGGAACCTGGCACGAGCTCGGCGACGCGCGCAGCGCGGCGCCCGCCGATCCTGGCGTCCTGCAGGCGCGCGCGGCCGCGCCGCGGCCCTACCCCACCGGCAAGAGCGCGATGATCTTCTATGGCGCGAGCGGCGCCGGCGAACCTCTGAAGGCCTACGTGGCCGGGGGCTCGGGCACGGCCGCTCTCGACCGGGCCCGCGAGCTGGGCGCCAGCTTGGTGCGCTTCGGCGTGACCGCCACGCCGCGCGACGAGCTCGCCCGCCTGCTGCGCGGGTTCGCGGGGCGGTTCGGCGCGCTCCCCGCCGCGAACGCCCCCCTGGACCACGATGCCCTGGACGCGTCGTCCCCCTCTTCGAAGAACGGAGCCCCTCGCGATGTCTGACGCCCGCCCCCGCCCGCCCGGCACGCCGCGCGCCGGCCTCACCTACCGAGATGCCGGCGTGGACATCGACGCTGGCGACGAGCTGGTCGAGCGAATCAAAGGTCACGTCAAACGCACCTTACGGCCCGAGGTCCTCACCGATCTGGGCGGCTTCGCGGGCCTGTGCGCCTTGCCCACCGGCTACAAGGAACCCCTCCTCGTCTCCTGTACCGACGGGGTGGGAACGAAGCTGAAGCTGGCGTTCCTCATGGGCAAGCACGACACGGTCGGCATCGATCTGGTCGCCATGAACGTGAACGACCTGGTGGTCAGCGGCGCCGAGCCCCTGTTCTTCCTCGATTACTTCGCGTCGGGGCGGCTGGAGGTCGGGGTGGCCGAGCGGGTGATCGCCGGGATCGCCGACGGATGCCGCCAGGCAGGTTGTGCCCTGCTCGGCGGCGAGACCGCCGAGCTCCCCGGTTTTTACGCGGCCGGTGAGTACGATCTGGCCGGGTTCTGCGTCGGCGTCGTCGAGAAGAGCCGGCGCATCGACGGCCGTCGCATCGAGGTGGGCGACAAGCTGCTCGGGCTCGCGTCGTCCGGCTTCCACTCGAACGGCTATTCGCTGGTCCGGCGGGTATTTCTAGAGGAGATGAAGGCGGACCTCGCGCAACCGCTGCCGGGGACGGCCGGGATGGAACGCTCGCTCGGCGAGGTGTTGCTCGAGCCGACCCGGATCTACGTCAAGTCGCTGCGCAAGCTCGCGGCGGCCGATCTGTTGCGCGGGGCCGCGCACATCACGGGGGGCGGCCTGGTCGACAATCCGACCCGCATGTTGCCGGGCGATGCCCCCCTCAAGCTGCAACTCGAGCTGGGCAGCTGGCCCATCCCGCTCGTCATGCAGGTGCTGGCGCGCGAGGCCCGGGTGACCCCCGAGGAGATGCGGCGCACCTTCAACCTGGGCATCGGCATGATCGTCGCGGTTCCGGCCGCCCGCGCCGCGGAGGCTCGCCGGATCCTGGAAGACGAGGGCGAGCGCGTCTTCGAGATCGGCCGCGTGGCGGAGGCGCCCGCCCCCGACGCGCCCGTGGAGTTCCTCGGCGGCGACGGCGGCGCATGACCGCCGCCGCTCCGGCTCCCAGGCGGGTCGGCGTCCTCGCCTCCGGCAGCGGCACCAACCTGCAGGCCCTCATCGACGCCGGCGCGCGCGGCGAGCTCGGTCCGGCGCGCCTGGTCGGCGTCGGGGCCGACGTTGCTCGCTGCGGAGCGCTCGGCCGCGCGCGGGC
>Ga0105238_10007018_pt1 | contig 11266 bp, 6 predicted proteins | sample KBSC34metaG_FD_81526 | JGI IMG/M metagenome (GOLD analysis project Ga0105238, IMG submission 81526) | Corn rhizosphere microbial communities from Kellogg Biological Station, Michigan, USA - KBS C3-4 metaG | ecosystem: Host-associated > Plants > Roots > Rhizosphere > Soil | place: Michigan, USA...
CAAAAAACGCCGGTAGTTCGCCTAAAACTTGAGTTTACCGGAAAGCAGCCGTCTGCTGATCAGCTTAAAAAGCTCAGACCAACTCTCACTCTCTTAGAGAACGAACAGCCTGTACCCGGCACACAGTTAGTTACAGGTGTCTACAAAGAAGCCCATGGTTACTATGAATTCATACTGCCATCTCGGTGGTATGGCTATCAGTTTGGGTGGAATATTTTCAGCCGAAAGCCGCAACAGTACGAGTTGGATGTTGTGCCTAGCGATGACGTTAAAGATTCGTTTTCTAGCTACTATCTGGACAAACTTAGCGAAAACGACAAATGGCTGACAGTCAATCCGGCGGGCGACACATCAGGAGCTGATAGCGCTCCACTCTTCCGGGATTGGATTATCAATACAAAAGATATCGTCATGGTTCGGAATGGCGTACCTGTTCGCATATACCTGAAAAACATCAATACGGCTGGAGATAATCCTGCCACTGTGGATGTCACGTTCAGTATTGCTGGCAAGCCATCCGAACCTGTAAATCTGACAATCCCACCCAAACATCAGTACGTCGACTACGACGTAAGCAGATTGGTCGGGGAGGGTACCAGCCCCTTGCTTATGGTCTCCGCCAAGACCGATAAGGCAGTTTCAGAACATACTGACAGCAAGACGGTTCAGCATTCAGCGACCCCTGTAGAATTCCATCTGTCGTTTAAACCGATCCAGTCTCCCCCGGGAGCAGGAGCAGCCCCCCCAGGGCCTAACCCAGGCCCTGGAAATCCGCCACAGCCAGAAGGAGGAACGTCCTCTGGCTTCAAGCCGGTCGATCCTATTGGTGGCAAAACACCAGGCAACGATGACGGTTCACAATCTCCAGCTCAGCCCAATGATACAGGTCAAGGCAATCACTCTGAAGGTGGAAGGCACGCGGGGCCAGACATACCAAGGCACACCAAATCCAATGTCTATCAACTATTGATCAATGGACAGTGGAATGATGTTATAGATAATACAGAAACAAGCGCCGAGCCGGCTGATAAGGCGATGTATGCATTCGCTTCATATGAGCAAATCGGCAGTAACGAGGATGCGGATAAAAAGCTTCAGGAAGCTATAGCTGAGACACAAGATGCCAGCAGTACAGATTTTGCCAGACAGTTAGCGCTCATAGCCAGTGCGCGCCAGCACCTAGCAAGCTACATCAAGCGTAAGGATGCACAGGAGCGAGACATTAGTCTTCAGATTCTGAGTTCGGCGCAAGCAGAAAATAATGCGGATTCGCTTGCGTTATGGTATGTCACAGAAGCTGAGGCGCTTTCCTACGAAGATATGAACAGCGCCAACCAGTTACTGGAACGCGGCGCACGATCTCACAAGGATTGGCAGAAGTCACTTGATAATGCCGAGAAGCGCTTAAACAGTACGCCAATCTGATCGCTGACTAGTCGTAGCAACGAAATCGCCGGTTGGAAGTATCCAAAAAGATGATCCACGATCGAACCTGGCTGAGATTTACGGCAATTGCGATCTTATGGAGCACCACATCCGGCGCCTTTGCCGCTCGCGCAGCTGAATCGTCCGGCAGGATCGCGGAGATCACCCGAAACAATACCGGCATTTATGGCGAACCGGCCTTGAGATCCTTGCGATCGATCTGCTCCAAGGGACAGCACGTTGTCGTGCTCGCGGAGTCGAAAACGGAATACGAACTGTTGATGGCGAACGGAGCGCCGGGGTTCGTACTGAAGGCTTCCGTGCGCCTTCTGCCGTTCAGCACCTCTATCCATATTGCACGGTCGAGCGCACTTGGGCAAACGCTGGTTCGGACCGCGGAAACCTACCTGGGAGTACCGTATTTATGGGGAGGAACGACAACACAGGGCATCGACTGCTCCGGTTTTGTGCAGGCCGTATACCGGCAGAATGGGATCAGCTTACCGCGCGTTGCGCGTGATCAAGTCAATATCGGCAGCGTCGTCAATAAATTCGATGTGGGCAGCTGGGTTCCTGGCGATCGATTATACTTCGCCTGCCATCACGGCAGAGTTATCGATCACACGGCAATGTATGTTGGCAACGGTTACTTTATCCATGCGTCGGTCGGACATGGCGGCCATGTCGCAATCGACCCCGTAGCGAATAGATATTACTATGCGCACCTGATAGACGTTCGCCACTCGCCTGAGCTGGGACAATTAACGTGGACAAGGCCCACAAGCCCGGAAAAACCTCGGATTGCGAAACTGCCGAATACTGATCCCGACTCGGATACGGTCGCATCGCCAGAACAGTCAGCCAAGGAGAGCAACCCAGACGGAGACCAGAGTGCAGATGCCATCGCGACGGCGAAAACACATCTTGATCCCATCTATGCATCCCTCGTATCTGGAGATTATCAAGCCGTTATTCGAAAGACACAGAAGACAAAAAAGCCTGGCCAGATTGCCATGCGCGCAATAGCAATGTTGAAGATAGGAAGCAGCGAAGCCGATGTGACCCCGCTGATCATCCGAGCGATCGATGGTTCGGTTGCACAGCAACACAGCACCGATCGCGCACTCGCAGTAATTGCAAATGGGGTACTGCAGTTTAAACGTTACCAGAAAAACCCTAGTATAGATCAGATCCAATACGCGCGAAGCCAGTTCGACGAAGCAGTCATCGATGCCCCAAATCTAGAGCTAGGCCAAATGGAACTTGCGGAGACGAATGCCTATATCGATCCAAGCGTTGCAACCCAAAATATTCGCTGGGCTGAGGATATAGCCCGCCGGAACGGCCATCCTCAGCTCATCAGCGTCATTGAACGGTTAGAAGCCAGAATATTTCAGTAACTCGCCACAAAATGTCATCCCAGCTTTTGCTTCAATGTATCGTATTCGACATATTCCGTGGGATCCAAAGCCGTCCGACTGAGCCCATCGAAAGCAGAACGAGCCTTATCAGGCTGGCCGTCTGCATCGTACGTTAGTGCGAGCCTGAGCCTGATGGCGGGGTCGTTGGGCAATAGAACTAAGGCATGTTCGTAAAGCTCTTCAGACCGCTTGTAATCAGGCGCAGCATTCGCGAATTCATCGTCCGCTAGATTGCGATATAGCTCGGCTCGTTCCCTCTTCTGCTCAGCAGTCCTTAGTTGATAGTCGAAAGGAGCGTCACGAAAGTTAGCTGCTATCAAAACTCCCTGGATCGTCTCTTTGAGTGTCAGAGCATAGTTTCTAGCATCAAGGTGATTTAGTTTAGCGGAAGGTCGGTCTGCTGTCACAATCCAATTGTTGGGCGTATTGAGATCAGGACGCACAACATATTCCGAGTTCTGAATGTCTTGAAATAATGTCTTATAAAACTGAGGGTCAGCATTAAATTTATTTGTCAGACGCTCCGCGATCTTGGTAACACGTTGCTTCTGAGTAAGCCCCCCTGCATCAGCCTTGACCTCGACGACAGGTTTCCTGAAAGCCTTATCGGTATCGATAAGCCAGACCTTGCTCGTGATGATCTTACCCTGGTTGAACGTCACAGCACTAAAGTGCAAACCGCTAGCGGCGGCAGGCGCATCTGATGATTTGTTGCCTGCTTGGTCTGCAGCCACAGCTAACATCTGAGACGTTAAAGAGGCTATCAGAACACTGGCGGCAGCGAAGTATGAACGAGATCTCATATTTTCACTCCTCAAAGGCGAAAAAGCAGAGCTTCTTTCTTTTAAATCTTTACCGAAAGAAGCTTGTTTCGATTGCATACACAAAGTATCGCGTCTTGAGCTTGACCGGTCACCTTTCGGCGTTTGTGCTTTCTTAATCAGCGAGTGCCTTACCCATAACCTCCTGGATCGTCTCTTTGAGATACAGGGCATAGCGCATCGCATCAAGACGATTGAGGGCAGCAGAAGGTCGATCTGCCGTCATGATCCAATTATCGGGTGTATTGAGATCAAGACGAATAACATATTCATGGTTCTACACATCTATGAATAATTTCTTATAGAAATGAGAGGCAGTATTGTAGAGCTTGGGAAAGCGATCCGCGATATTAATAACATGTTGTTCCTGAGTAAGCTCCCCCGCACCAGCCTTAACCTCGACGACGAGTTTCTTATAAAGCCTTCATATTAACAACACCCCAGACACCGATCGTGACGCTTTTGCCTTCTCTAAACGTCACTGCGGCAAACTGATCTTCCTCTCTTAGACCTAGCCGCCATACATCGATTCTATTATACACGCCCGTCTGCCTGAATCTGGTATTCCGAAGAATCATTTTTAGTAGTCGATTTTCCTTGACAATGGGAGATATCACATGTATATTTAACCAGCAAACATACTTAAACGGAAGCTCGTTGAATCTCCCTAATCTATGCGCGTCTATCCTTTGATTTTGGCAATTGGTTCGATCTGGGCTCTTTCATCGGCCCACGCCGAGCCTTCAACGGTGTTTCTAGACACTGCGACAATTCCACCACAAGTTCAACAAATTCTTTACTCGCATGACGGCAAATCGTTTATTACTCTCGATGCCGATGCGCACGTTCAATTTTGGGACGCGAAGACGGGTGTCGAGACCGGGGTGTTCAAAGTTCCTGACGTAGGCCTAGTCAACAAACTAACTCTGATAGGACCTGACGGTAACACGGCCGCCATGGCAAATCCTAATGGCGATATTTATGTACACTGCATTACCAGCTCATCGCTTCCGCTTCGAACGCTGCGGCGAAAGTCCAATTCCCCGATAGCTCAACTCTGCTTTTCGCCTGACGGGAAATTGCTGGCAGCTGCCCATATGGATCGTTCCATAGATGTGTGGACACTGGCATCGGCCACGTGCAATTCTATCAGCCATTTACCGGCTCAATTGACAAGCCTAACGTTCTCCATCGACGATTCCGGACTTGCAGCCTCATTGGCAGACGGTTCGGTACGGAAGTGGCATCTGCCGGATCTTACCAGTTATGTGATCTCACAGCCAGATAAATCTGCTCACTACACCTGCATCGCATGGTCTCCAGGAAAAACAATAATCGCTGCCGGCTTCTCGCCTGCCAAAACTCCGAAAAGCGGTGAAATTCAACTATGGGATGCCGATTCGCTCAGCCCGATCGCCAGGCTTCGCAAACTCGAAGCGCCGCCGCTCCATCTGGATTTCAATACCAATGGCCAGCGCCTGCTTGTAACGATCGGAATTCCCGGCAATTCAGACTCGCCTCCTCGAACGCCGGGCAGCTTTCGGGCTCGGCTACTGGATTGGCAGAAAGACACAACAGCTGCGGAACTACCCGCTCAAACGAATGAGATTCCGAGGATGGCTTTTTCCCCAGATGGGCAGTCGCTAAGCATAATAGATGGGCTTCACCGGGAAATTCTAGAGTGTGATATAGCAAGCGGAGCAATTCGCAGCCGTATCGGCGGCACTGCCATTATGGCGTCGGATATTGCCTGGTCAAATTCCGGTACTTCCCTCCGATGGAAGGTGATTCGCGCCGGATTACAAAATCCAAGCGGAGAGAACCTGGGAACAACCGCCGCCAAGGGGGCATCGCCGAATGGCCTTACACCTCCCCCACCCAATGCTGAAGTAAATTGGATTGCATACTCTCCAAACGAGGTTTCGGGGAAGACGATTTCCGATAGCGATGCTAAAAGCAGCCAATGGAATATGTCTCACAGCGAAGACCGCGGCAAACTCACTGCGTGGCTTAGCCACGGAGATATCCATGTATCCCCGACCAGCGCTTCAGTCTGGGCATCGGGTTGGAATGCAGTTGTCATCTGTGATGGGCTCAATGTGAGCATTTATGACGCAAAAGCCAGGAAAAAAATCGCGATACTCACAGGAGCACAGTTTCCGATTACAGCCATCTCCATATTAGATCGGCCTGTCTTACCAGAAACTCCTTATCTGGTGGCCGGCACCACGGCATCAGGAGAAGTGTTTGTATGGGCGCTTCCACAATTGGAAGATTCACAATTTTCGATGTCCGTCATTCCGCCTACCCTGTGTATCTATTCCGATCTGGATGGTCATTGGCTTGCTTGGACTCAGCATGGTCTCTATGCTGAGAGCATCCCACCCGGATCGGCTCGTCTTAGGTCCAATACGATGCAGATTCAGAGCGATCATATGCTCCCTGAGGCTTATCATCGTCCTGCCGCACTGAGCCGTATTCTTGAGTCCGGCAACGAGATTTCTGCGTTGGCCGAAGCGCTTGCGGTCACAACGAAGCAATCCAAGTCCGAAGCGCCAGATAAAAAAGATGCCAAAGTAAGCCCGGTAGTGCCATCAGCAGCTACGGACCCCATTCTCGCGGTTACGACACCGGTGACAGCCACTCCGCCGACAACAGTGGATCCCGGTTTAACTCACCCAACTCGGTTACTGTCGAGATTGTTAATATCAGATAACACTCAGCCAATTGTTCCAGGCGATTACCTGGCCGCAATGGATATACATTCCTTGGCCGATGCGACGGCACAATGGAGTACTGCATTCGATATTCCCCCGGCAATCCTGCTTCAAGGCTCGGAAATAACTGTAGACGCTATAAAGGCAAAGTTAGGCGAGATCGGCGCAAAGTCATCTCCGTCATCACTTACAATTGTCTGTGTATCAGCTCATTTCCGCAGTGATCGTTCATTGGGATGGTTCATCGAACTGGCATCGGGAAGCGGAGTCAACATTCAAAATGCATTGCGGCCTGGACTGAGTCATGAAATAAGTGTCGATCAGTTCGCGAACCTGATAGGCAACATCCATGGAACACTATGGCTAGTCTTCGATACTCTCGACATTCCCTCTTCGGACAAATTTATCAAAGCATTCAAACCGTTGGGAAACCAACGCGAACAAGCAAAAGCGAATACGGTGATTTTCGTATCAAGCAGCCGCAGCCGGTCGAAAAAGTCGCCCCCCGAAAATAACCGCAATATATTCGCGGAAGCGGTAATCGAAGCTTTTAAAAAAATCCCTCCGCCGCAAAACTCCCCTGGCGCAGAAACCGCTACGGCCAAAGCCATTGATGGTTACCTAAAACAAAGGATCCCCGCTCTCATAAAGGAAAATCCTTATGGCGTCAACCAGAAATCTGCATCGGAGATGTTCGGTAGTAAGTCGACCAAACAGTAAATAATTCCGCTAAATAATTTTCAGCAGATCTTCTATAAACCGTTCCACCGGACATAATGGCGAAAATATATGAGAAATAATATTAATAAAACGACAGCGCTCCTCTGGATGCATCTTCTTCTTGCAAGTTCCGCCGTAGCCGAAGGACAACGTGTCGTATTTATGGACACCAAAGGACCTACTGCAACTGTTCGAAAACTCTTATTCACACCAGATGGAAAACGTATTCTCTCGGTTGGAGAGGATAAATGCGTCAGGGTTTGGGACGCCGCTAACGGCAAGGAATTGGGTACCATTACCGGGGCCATGGGAGCAGGAGGTGAGAACAAGCTTTTCGCCGCCGCGCTCTCTCCTAAAGGCGACATTTTGGCGACTGCAGGAGAGCTCCATCGGGGCCCTGTCGATAAAAACGATTGGCGCAACAATAACTATGTGATCCGGTTGATCAACCTCAAAAGCCTCGACACGAAACCCTTCAACGTAAGTATGCAGTTGCTCGGCAACGATCCGGCAGCGGGGCACACTGATACTATCACAGCCCTTGCTTTTTCGAGTGACGGAAAGTGGCTCGCGAGCGCCGCGCAAAACCAGAACTCAAGGCTTGAATATGGAAATATTATCAAGCTCTGGGATATGAATCACCCTGATCAAGCGCCTCTCAATATCGAAACCAGGAAATTTGACGGTCCTTTCTCAGGGTTGGCATTTTCGCCTGACGGCGGACGAATAGCAGCATCGTTTTTCGACGGCGCTGTTTACGTTTTCGATGTTCAGCACCCGGATAAGCCAAACGTGCTCTCTGAAGCAACAGTAGACTTGCATCAACCAAAATCCGGCGATCAATACGCTACCAGTGTCGCTTGGTCTCCTGACGGAGCGGCTATCTCGGTCACATATACGTCTCCGGACATCAATCAGGACGCCGGACATGTTGCTCTATGGGCAGGCAACGGATACCAAAAGCTGGCATCCCTTTCTGAGGCACATGGATGCACTTCAGTTGCATTCAGCCCCGACAGCAGCAGGATGCTTGTAACTCGTATGGATGGGCATTCCCTGGTCTGGGACTGGAAAAACCAAACAGCGGTCTCAGATTTTTCTATGCGGGCGTCAATGGCAGGGTGTGGCGCATTCAATCCTGCCACACCATCGGCAGTAGCGATAGCGCAACAAGATCCCAATCAGATAATCCTCTGGAATTCTTCATCTCGTAACGGCTCAGCCATCTATCAGACTAACGCAATCGCCGGCACAGCCTCCTCAGCCGCATGGTCGCCTGATGGAAGCCGACTGCGATGGGATCTGACTTCTTACGATGGGCAGAAGCGTCACTTTGTGCTCGACCTAACAACGGCTTCCATCTCATCGGCAAAACAGGCGGATCTTGCCGGCAGCGGATGGACGGCCAATCGTCTCAAGGCCGGAACCGTTTCCGTAGATCCTTCCACGCTGGTGAAAAATGCCGAGAAGATCATGTTAAATGTCGGGAGCGATAAGAAGGAAATCCAAAATAGAGTGGATTTGCACATCCCACACGACACCATACTATCTCCAAGTTGTATTTCTTTGACGGATGACGGTAAGTACGCTGTATTGGGTTCTCTCTTCAATCTTGCAGTCTATGACACAGCGATCACTAGAGGCGTTTCGAAACCGAACTATTTGCTGGTTGGACATACAGGCTCCGTAACTTCTGTTGCGGTATCTCCTTCTAATCAGGGACGCACACAATTTATTGCAAGCACATCCACAGACGGGACAGTGCGGCTCTGGTCATTGCAGGGCCCTCGAGCGGCCGGAGATGGACTGCCGAGCGGCGTTTCCGCTCTCGCACCCGTCGCGACTATTTTTGCCGGGGTTAATGGGGAGTGGGTAATCTGGTCTTCTGATCCTAGCGGCTACTACACTGCCTCACCGCAATTCGATACATTGGCAGTATATTCTCATTTCGATTCAGAGGATGGAAAGCTTTCTCAGGACGATGCCTTCCAATCAGGGCTCGCTCATCCCGAATTTTTTACAACCTATCTGCGAAAGCTCGACATAAATGAGGCATATCATGTAGTGGTACAAACAACCAAGGAAAATTATGAGGCAGCTCCGGTAGTACAGTATATCAATGCGCCAACTCCTACCGCAGACGGCAAATCGGCATCATGCACATTCCGGCTTTCCATGAAACATTCCGGCAGCGTTCACTGGGCGATTGCAGATAATGGAAGGATTGTCTACGATGGAAAGGAGGAACTGACCGAAGCAACCGGCTTCAGCGCGACCGTAACTCCCAATGTCCCGGTGCCGCTTCAACCTGGTGAAAACCACATTACCGTGACTGTCGACTCAAATGGCATGGCCGGAAGCCAGCCGGCATCGACAGTCACCCCCATCATAGGGCCGCCGGCTCAAAAAGGCAACCTCTGGGTTCTGGCTATAGGAATATCGGAATACAAGGAGTTTGTCGGCCTTTCATATCCCAACTCGGACGCAACGGCGATCGTGGATTGTTTGAAGAAACAGGGCAATGGATCGCTTTATGGCAAAGTTGCCGCAGCAACGGCGCTTACCGACAAGAACGCGACGAAGCAGAAGATCTTCGCGGCGTTCGATAATCTTTCGCAAGCTACAAACGATGACACGGTTATCGTCTTCATCGCAGGGCACGGAGGTGAAGACGAGCAAAAGAATTACTATTTCCTTCCCTATGATGCAGATACTCAATCACTGAAGGCAGTCCAAAAGACAACGATTAAATGGACAGATCTCCGCGATAGGCTGTTGCGGCTGCCAGGGCGGGTACTCGTTTTCCTGGACACGTGCCATTCCGGAGGCGTTCCCGGAAACGGCGCGGAAGCATATAGCGCTTACTATAATGTGCTGCGGGACCTGCAATCGAAAAGCACAAGTGACCAGCTTCCGGCTCTGGTCTTTGCCTCCTGCAAGGCAGATCAAGTAAGTCATGAAGCCGGCACTTTCACTGATGCGAAAGGAAACCCTGTAGCTTTCTCTCATGGCGCATTTACATATGCGCTGTTGCAGGCCTTAAGCCCAACCAAAGACAATCCTGCTGCCCAGCATGGTAAGGTCACTCCGGATGATCTGAATGTCTTTCTGCATTCCTATATAAATAAATACTGTAAACTCATCGAGGCATCAAGCAAGAAGCCACTTAATGATCTGAAGATCTCTCCAACCGATGCAAAGCGCATCCAATCCGGCTCGACACGCCTGAGCTATGATCAGCTCGGATGGAATGTTCATATCAACGGAGGTAACGGCTTCACACCTGGAGACTATTCAATTACAGATTTCGATGAAGATGGATTCATTGTTTTGAATGGGAACGGGGCTGGCATACCGTCTTCAAAGAATGGAAGTGCGATCGTCGAAGATTTGTCAGATCAGGATGTTGTAGAGACCGGTTTTGTCGGAGACTATACAGGCAGGCCTTTGATCGATACATTTGCCAATGCATCTTCAAGCTATCCAATGATCGCTGTACCGAATAAATAATTCAAGCTATCTAACCGTCTGCCTAAGCCTGTGCATTCACCAGTATGAAAACCGAGTTGGTACAATTCGGAGAGTAATAGCATGGATGTGCAGGCTTTTTCCTGTAGGTACCCAAGGCAGATGTCTATCCTCAACACCTATAAGCATCTGAATGTAATTACTATCTGATATTCAGGGTTCTTGATTTATTCGAACTTCTGCTTCCAATAAGGTTGGGAACTGCGCCATGGCTGTAACTCGGAGAATATCGAGAATCGAGCCTCTATCGAAGGTAATAAGCGAGAGAGCACAAGAAGACACAAACGAACGTGAGCCAGCCGAAATCGGAGGCTGGCTCACGTTCGCTTGATTATATATTCATGCGAATAATAACTCGCCAATACCAATACTAATGGAAGCTATATGCAACTCCAAGGGTGTAGCGAGATTGTGTATTACTCTCACCTGTTCCATTGACCGATGATACCGGTTTATATTTAACTGCCCAATAGCTTGCGGACAAGTTCACGGACTTTGTTAGATTGTAGCTCATTGCAACAAATCCGGTAGCCCCAGTATCTCCAAAGGACTTTCTGGGGATAAAGGGACCGGCACCGATCTGAGCGGCAAACTTCGATTTTGCATTAGGCTTGACAATATTGTCAATGACGAA
>Ga0105238_10007019_pt1 | contig 11265 bp, 7 predicted proteins | sample KBSC34metaG_FD_81526 | JGI IMG/M metagenome (GOLD analysis project Ga0105238, IMG submission 81526) | Corn rhizosphere microbial communities from Kellogg Biological Station, Michigan, USA - KBS C3-4 metaG | ecosystem: Host-associated > Plants > Roots > Rhizosphere > Soil | place: Michigan, USA...
GCAGTTGAAGAAGTGGCTTATGCGGGGCGGGTAGTGTACATCGGATGGGCGAAGGAGCAGGTGGCATACGAGACACGACCGTTTGTGCACAAGGAACTGGACATCATGGGATCGCGCAATGCGGTGCCGGAGGATTTCAGGGAAGTGATCCGGATGCTGGAGGCGAAGCGGTTTCCTGTAGAGGCTGCCGTGACACACATGGTGCCGCTTGAGGAGACGCCGACGATTCTGGAGGAGTGGAGCCGGGAGCCGGAGCGGTTCACGAAGATCATGGTGGATGTGAGCTGAAAGCTTGGTTGCCTGTGCGGGGTCTCGCAGAATCCAGAAGTGAGCGCACGAAAACCAATTGCGGTGGAATCCGGGGTTCTTAGACAAAAACAGCAAGTTAGCGCCGCGTTGCGGCGTTAGCGAGTTAGCAAGTTAGCGGTCAAGCGGTTCTCGTGCACAAGTCCCCTCAGTTGTGTTTCAGAGCGTTGCGCACAGGCTCATGCCCGCACCTTCGAGGCTAAAGATGTGCGTAGTGGAGGAGGAGTCCTGCAAGGGCGCCGCCAGCGAGAGGACCCAGCACCGGGATGGGTGCGTAGGTCCAGTTCGATCCACCTTTGCCGGGGATCGGGAGGATGGCGTAAGCGATGCGCGGGCCGAGATCGCGCGCGGGGTTGATGGCATAGCCGGTGGTTCCGCCGAGGGAGAGGCCGATGCCCCAGACGAGGCTGGCGACGAGCCACTGGCCGACTCCTGCGGATGGTGAGACACCGTGGGAGAAGATGGAGTTCGCAACGAGGACGAGCACCATGGTGCCGATGACTTCGCTGACGAAGTTGGCGGATGGATGATTGATTGCGCCACTGGTGCAGAAGACGCCGAGCTTGGCAGCGGGGTCGGGTGTAAGGGACCAGTGGGGGGCGAAGTGGAGGGCCATGATGGCTGCTCCGCAGATAGCGCCGAGGAATTGCGCGGACCAAATCGAGAGGAGCTGCGAGTAGTTGCCGCTCACGATGCTGGTAGCGAGAGTGATAGCGGGGTTGAGGTTGGCACCGGGGCTGCCGAAGGCCTGGGCGACGAGGACTCCGCAGAGGACTGCGATAGCCCAGCCGGTGGTGACGACCATCCAACCGGCGTCGGCAGCGTAGGTGCGGCGGAGCGTGACGTTAGCGCAGACGCCATTACCGAGGAGGATGAGGACGAGAGTTCCCAGGAACTCGCCAAACCAGACGGAGTGCATGTTTTCAATCCCTGTATGAATGCGGAATGAGTGTCGCAGATACGATACAGGTTGGGCAATACAGAAGGCGAAGGTCCATCCTGGCTGGAGATGTCCATCGTGGGCCCGGGCGTATCACTTGCTGACTGGATTTGTACTCTGACTTGCGGCGACGGGAGAGTCGGGCCACGTTCGAAGGAGAGCATCGACGACGGAATGTCCGACTCGGTAGGCGGCTTCGAGTGAAGGCAAATAGGCGCTGTAGGTGCCGATGCGCTGGTGGGCGAGGCTTTCGGCTGCACTCATGCCGCGTGGCTGCTGGTCGTAGTTGCTGACGGTGCGGAGGACGAGAATGCGATGCCAGTCGACGCGACCTGCGGCTGCAAGGAACTTGAGGGATTGCAGAGTGCCGGTATCTTCCATGCCGGTGGTGGTGAATTGTCCCTTGCCGCTGGTGAAGTAGCTGACCCATTCGTTGGCCCAGGCGTCGTTGAGCTTTCCATGCCAGAAGGTTGAGCTGGAGATTGTGTCGCCGATGGTGACAAAGGGTGGTTTTTGGGATGCCGCGCCATCGAACGAGGAGCGAGCCGCTTTCAAAACATCGTTGTCGGGTAGGGGCGTGTTCCGGCTGATGCTGAAGGCCCAATCTGTGAGCGCGGCATCGAGTTCATACGCCTGGCCATCAGGTGGAGTTGCAGGCGGTTCGAAAGGGCGGGTCTTGCGGAGGGGGATATATCCGGTGGACCAGTCCTGCGGGACTTCGCGGGAATCGATTTCGTAACCGAGGTCGCCATCGACGACGTAGTGAGCCCACGCCGCTGAGCCCAGGGAGATGCGGTTGGGATTTCCGCCGGCGATTCCGGCAACAATCCAGTAAGCGCGGGAGAAATCGAAGCGCGGATCGAGACCGACGGCCATGACGGTGGATGCTGCGTGCGCGGTGCCTGCGCCGGTGAGGATTGCCATCTCGCCCTGATTGTTCATCCGGACGGAATGATAGGCGTCGGGCATGGGATAGATCTGATCGAGGTGATCGCGTTCGACCCAGTATTGAAGTTCGCCCGGAGTGTCGCCGGTGTCGTTGCCGACTTCGAACATGGCGATGACCACGACCTTCACGGGGATAGGCATCGCTGCGAAGCAGCAGGGCGAGGCGACGCCTAGAAGGAAGGGCAGAGCAAGAATGCGCCTGATCATTGATGCGATGTTAGTGTATTTCAGCCTTGAATGATTTGTGCATTGAATGGGTCGCCACGCGAAAACTGTGCAGCATATGATTTCCGGAAAACATTGAGCTTCAATCATTCTGTTTCATGGAGATTAGTGCGATTCAGAGACAATCGGGAAGCAGGAAATCATCGTCTATTAACAGTTCGTTGCAGGTTTGAGAGCTCCCTTACGATAAACTTAGATCATCGCATCTACAGTTGAAGCGAACCGACAGGCCTACAAGGTCTGCGGGCGCAAACTTCACATTTCCCCGCATCGGATCGAACGCAAATATTGCTTTCCAGATGCATGTGTTGTGCATTCATCAACTTCTTTTGCGGGCAACGTCCTTATCTATCCAGATATTCAGCAGACTCCCTGGCACCACCACTTTAAGGAGATCCAGACGCATGATTTTCAATCTTTCGATCGGCAGAAAGAGCCGCAGCTTCGCCATCAGTGTGTTTGCCTGTTTGTCGATGTTTGCGATGTTTTTGAATCCGCTGCAGGCACAAACGGCAGGAGCGGGCACGATCAAGGGCACGATAACAGATTCCAGCCAGGCATCTGTTGCCGGAGCAATTGTTACTGTCACAAGTGTCGACACCGGGATTGCTCACGAGTACACATCGAACGATTCTGGCTTGTATGTCGCGCCGTTCCTACAGCCTGGGCACTACACAGTGACAGCGACGTCAACGGGCTTTGGCAAGGTAAGCGCAAATAATCTGACGCTGCAAGTTGGGCAGACGATGACGATCGATCTGAGCCTGAAGGTGCAGTCGGGTTCGACTACTGTGGAGGTTTCGGGCGAGACCCCGATTCTGAACATCGAGCAGACGGAAGTCTCGCAGGTGGTGGATCAGCAGATCATTCAGAACCTGCCGGTGAACGGACGCAATTGGAGCGATTTTGTATTGCTCACGCCGAACGTTGTTCAGGACGGCGGCAGCGGGCTGGTGAGCTTCCACGGAATCAGCGGCTTGTACAACCAGAATTATGTGGACGGCGCGAATAACAATCAGATGCTGTTCAGCGAAGCGCGCGGACGTTCGTCGGGTGCGCCGTTTGTGTACAGTCTGGATGCGATCAAGGAGTTCCAGGCCGAGGCTTCGAACTACTCGGCGGAATTTGGACAGGCTGCGGGCGGGCAGGTGAATGCGATTACGAAGAACGGGACGAACAATATGCATGGCGACCTGTTCTACGCGCTGCGCTATCCCAGCTTTAATGCTCTTGATCCGGTCAGCAAATGGTCGGCGCTCTTCAATCACGGAAATCCGTTTCTGTTGACGCAACCGGTGCACCAGCAGCAGGGATTCGGCGGCAGCATCGGCGGTCCGATCAAGAAAGACAAGCTGTTCTACTTCCTGACGTCGGATAATTTCCGCCGCACGGGGCGCGCGCTGTATTACGAGACGAACACGATAAGCCAGACGCCGACAGGGACCTTTACGTCGACGAACGTGATTTCTCCCACTCAGTGCCCCACGACCATCACATCTGCGCAGTGCACATCAGGAATCAACTTCCTGCTTGGCCTGCAGAGCGCGCCGCGCCGCTTTGCAAAGGAGACCCTGGTCTTCCCACGCATTGACTACCAACTCAACTCGAAGAATCTGATCTATGCGAATTTCAATTTCGCCAACTTTGACCAGACTTTTGGCTACGCGCCGAATCCTACGTACTCCAACACGTCAGCCAGCACCAATGCGCCGACCAGCTATCACGAGCGCTTTCTGATCGCGCATTGGACGTCGACGATCACCAGCACGGCGGTGAACGATCTGCGATTCCAGTGGGGACGCGATCTGGAGACTGCGGGTGCAAATGCCTCCGGGCCCAGCATCAGCATGGGAGCGGAGGTCTACGGCATGCCAAATGCGCTGCCGCGTACCGCCGAACCTGACGAGCATCGCTATCAAATCACGGACGTGTTCAACAAGGTGTTCGGCCGGCACACGGTGAAATTTGGCGGCGATGTGAACCTGGTCCACGAGGTGATGATCAACCTGTTCCAGGGTGGCGGTATTTACGGCTATTCAGGCAACGTGACGCAGGAATTCCAGAACTGGGTCGTGGATGCATTTGCCGGACAGCCAGGGAATACGGACCCCTTTGCGGGATCGCACTACAACACATTTGTTCAGACGATCGACCAGGTCAATTCCGTTGAGAGCGGGAAGGCCGGTGCCGACGACTTCTGGATGAAGATGTACGACGGTTTTGCGGAAGACACGTGGAAAGTGAGTTCGAGGCTCACGCTGAATCTCGGCGTTCGCTATGACATCCAGTTAACACCTGATCCAGTTATTCCGAACAAATCGTCGGCATTGGCCGCGAAGTACAACACGACAATCAAGAACGTGACGGACCGCGTTCAGCCGCGGTTAGGGTTCTCGTGGAGTCCGCATGCTTCGACGGTGTTGCGAGGCGGATACGGTATCGCTACGGGTCTCAACCAGGGAAGCACGTATTACGCGATGCGGGTTGAAAACGGTGAGTACCAGATCAATTACAACTACAACGGCTGCAATGCGACCTGTACGAGTCCTGCTGCGTTGCAGTTCCCGAATGTACCGTTCCTTCCGCCGGGCCCGCCGTTGTCCGCTGCGCTGTTTCCGGACGGGGGCAGGGCGCCTGCAGTTACGGGCGTGAACGCAGCGGCATCAGCGAGCTTCCACGGGCTGTCGCCTGACTTTGTTCCGCCGATCACGCACGAGATGAGTCTTGCGCTTGAGCAGGCGATCCCAGGGAAGATGTCGCTCTCTGTAGGCTGGGTTGGGACACGGGCGCTGCGTTTGCCCGTCTTCCTGGATGCGAACCTTGTGGGGCAGACGCCGCATGGAACGCGGTCGTTCAACATCACGTATCCGAACGGGCAGACGAAGCTTGTGACCGTGCCGTACTACCTGGCGACGGATCGCATCGATCCGACGCTGACCTCGATCAACGCTGGATTCAGCGTAGCGAACTCGTGGTATCACGGCATGGCAGTTACGATCCGGCGGCCGTTCGACCACGGACTGGAACTGCTGGTGAACTACACGTGGGCGAAGGCGCTGGATAATGACCAGGTGCAGGGTGCATTCGGCACTTTCTATGGCGGCAACCCGGTGCTCGATCCGAACAATCTGAAGGGCGAGTACGGCCGGTCGGATATCGACATGCGCGGCCGCTTTGTGGGCACGCTTATCTACAAGCCGGCGATCCCGTTCAGCAGCCGCATCATGAAGGAAGCGGTGAACGGATTCACGTTCTCGGGGACCGCGACGGAGTCTACCGGATTCCCGATTGTTGCCTCGATGAACAGCCCGGCGTCGGTAATCAAAAGCACGCCAGCGGCAGCGGACGGCAATATCTATGGCGGATCGATGAGCTCGTCATCGGGTGCACCGACGACGGGACGTCCGCCGGAGATTCAACGCAACAGCCAGCCGGGACCGGGAGTGCGCAACATCGACTTCCGTGTGACGCGCGAGGTTCCGGTACACGAGAAGATGCATTTCGAGTTCATCGCGGAGGCCTTCAACCTGATGAACCACACGATCATTTCGGGCGTGAATACCGCATTTGCGACACAACTGGCACCGACGGGAGGGACAGGGGCATGTCCTACGGCGGCTGTACCGGCTGGATCGCAATTTGCGGGATGCATTGTGCCGTTCGTGTCGACGACCCCTTCAGGAGCGTTCGGGGTGATGACCACAACCAACAACGCCCTGTACGGGCCGCGGCAGTTGCAGCTGTCGGGTAAGTTCTTCTTCTAGATCGAAGCAGCATCACGGGGCGTGGCGGCAGTTGCCGTCGCGCCCCTTTTCTTTTTGGGAGGGAGGCGGCGGGCAGAATAGGATGACATTGCGAAGCAAGGACGTTATTTCTCAGATCAGCTGAGGTGGAGTGAATGCAAAAGCTGTTGGCAGCACTAGTTGGTGTGACGTTGGTTGGGGCGGCGAGCGCGGTTGCGTGTGCGCAGCAGCAGGCTGGACATCACTGGGCGCTCGTGGTGCACGGCGGCGCTGGGGTGATCGAGAAGTCGCAGCTTGGGCCCGAGGGGGACAAGGCCTATCGCGCTGGACTCGACAAGGCCATTCACGCGGGCGCGGCGGTGCTGGATAAGGGCGGTTCCGCTCTGGATGCGGTGGAGGCGACGCTGCATGTACTGGAGGAGGATCCGCACTTCAATGCGGGTAAAGGCGCGGTGTTTACGCGCGAAGGAAAGAACGAGATGGATTCGTCGATTATGGACGGGTCGAATCTGAAGGCGGGCGCGGTGGCGGGTGTACAGCGCGTGCATAGCCCGATCAGCGCGGCGCGGGCGGTGATGGAGAAGTCGCCGCATGTGATGATCGCGGGGCGCGGGGCCGATGAGTTCGCCGCCAGCGTGGGATTGAAGATGGAGGAGCCTAGCTACTTCTTCACGGAGAGCCGATGGAAGGGGTTGATAGAGGAGTTGAAGAAGAAGGGGCTGCCGATTCCTCCACGGCCTGCAGGAGTGCCGCCGGCCGGCGAGGAGATTCCGGTGGCGGTGGTGGACGAGGCCGAGGATTCGGGAGTTCATGGAACGACAGGGGTGGTTGCACTGGACAGGAGCGGCAATATCGCGGCAGGGACGTCAACCGGAGGCATGCAGGCGAAGATGCCAGGACGGGTGGGCGATTCGCCGATCATCAACGCCGGTACATATGCGTCGAATCAGTCCTGTGCGGTGAGTGGCACCGGGACTGGTGAGTACTTCATCCGGCTCGGTGTGGCGCGGGAGGTTTGCAATCTTGTGTACTTCAAGAAGATGAAGCTACAGGATGCTGTGGATCAGGTGATTCACAAAGAGCTGGAAGCTCTGCATGGCGATGGCGGAGTGATTGCGATTACTCCGGATGGGCAGCTGGCGTGGAGTTTTAATACTCCAGGAATGTTTCGCGCGAAGCTTGCCGAAGGCGGGCAGGTGCAGATGGGGATTTATAACGACGAGCCGTAGCAAGGGGAAAGTGACGGATATTTCGCTGACAAACTTCCGAATCGAAATGGGTAGGCTGATTCTATGGCTTTGAAATTCACGACGTCGTATATCGAAGATGCGCTGGCGATCTTCCGGCAGTACAAGCAGCTTGGCGAGAAGGCGATGGCGCAGGTTACGGATGAGCAGCTGTTCGCTACGCTCGACGAGGAAGCAAATTCCATCGCGATCATCGTGAAGCACATTACCGGGAACATGCGGTCGCGGTGGACGGATTTTCTGACCAGCGATGGGGAGAAGGCGACGCGCAATCGAGATGGCGAGTTTGTGGATCCGCCGGCGACGCGCGAGGCGTTGCTGCGGGAGTGGGAGCATGGATGGGTTTGCGTGTTCTCGGCGATTGAGCCACTGACCGATTCAGACCTGGGTCGAACGGTCACGATCCGGGGCGAGGCGCATTCGGTGATGCAGGCGATCAACCGGCAGCTCTCGCATTATCCGATGCACGTGGGGCAGATCATCCTGCTCGCGAAACACTATGCGGGCGCACGGTGGCAGACGCTCAGCGTGGCCCGCAACCGGTCGGCGGAGTTCAATCGTAAGGTGGCGGCGGGAGAAGCAAGCCAGCGGTAAGGTGCGCGAGAACTAGCGAATCGCCTCGAATTTATCGAACGCCAGATTGCAGACCGGGCAGCGCTCCTGTTCCTCGGGCGTCTTTGTCGTGAATCCGCATGCCGCACAGACGTAGAAGTCGCACGCTGAGCCCGCCCAGGAATTCTTGAGGCCTTTCTCGACGAGATCGATAGCTTCGGCGTAGAGGCGGGCGTGGGTTTTCTCGGCTTCCATGGCCCACGTAAAGGAACGTCTAGCGACGGGAATGTCGCTCACGGCCGTTTCTGCGATGAAGGCGGGATACATGGTGTCTATCTCAAATTGCTCGCCGGCGAGTGCGGCCTTCAGGTTCTCGAGCGTGGATTTCACTTCAGCGGGATGGACCTGGCACTTTGCTTCAGCGCCAAGCTGTTTGAGGACGCGGGCGTGGTTGTTGGCGTGGATTTCTTCGGGCTCGCGCGGCGGCGCGAAAGAGGCTTGCGGCACCGTGCCAGCCCTCGGCATCAGCCTTAGCGGCAAAGGTTACGTATTTGGAATGGGCGTTTGACTCGCCTTCGTAGGAAGCTAGGAGATTTGCAAGTGTTGCGGTTTTCTCGAGGACTGAATCGAACATTCTTACCCTCCGGTCTTTCATTGGAAGGGTAGAAACATGCGGCGCTGCCGGGCTGTGATGTTCGGTACAAAGTGAAAGGCCATCCCGGAGGATGGCCTTGTTTGTACTCGAAAGATTGACTATTGGGCTGTGACGCCGTTGGCGCGGGCTTCAGCTTTCTGAGCGAGCACCTTGTGGGCACTATCTTCGAGCGCCTGAGCCTCAGGGAGGTAGGTGAGTGCCTTCTGGATCATCGGATCCCAATCGGCAAAGACACGCAGGCCTTGCTGGAAGCCGAACTGGCTGCCAACGACCTCTTTCTTGATATTGCTCTTAACCCAGTCGAGGTTATCATTCACCTGCTTGTCGCTTATCGCAATCTCAAGAGGAGACGAGGTGACGTACTGTTTGAATTCGCTCAGCACGGCGTCGTCGACCTGGAAATTGCGGTCGACCGAGCGGGTCGAGAGGTAGTGCGCGGCGAAGTGGAAGAACGCCGATTTGTAGATCAGATCTTCCTGGAAGCGATTGGGCTTGGGAGAGTCGATCTTTTCGTCGGGGGTGATGCCACCACCGCCGTAGACGGTGCGGCCAGAGTCAGTCATTTTGACTTCGCGGTTGCTGGATCCGGGTGCGGTAGCTCCGGCGTGGTTGTAGTAGTAGTCGTAGAGCGAGACGCCGGAGTAGTTGCGCTGGATGAGGCGGCCCGCCGGCGTGTAGTAGTGATATGTGGTCAGGGCGAGGCCGGTGTTTTCGCTCAGGTTATAAACAGTTTGAACGAGGCCCTTGCCGAAGGTAGTTTCGCCTACGATGAGCGCGCGATCGTGATCCTGTAAAGCGCCGGAGACGATTTCGGCCGCGGATGCAGTATTGCGATTGACGAGGACCACAATGGGGAACTGCTTGCCGCCATTGCCGTGCGTGGCGGTGTAGTTCTGGTCAGGGTAGGCACGTCCGCGCTGAGAGACGATGGTCTGACCCTTGCTGAGAAGGTGATCGCAGACTTCAACTGCCTGGCTGAGAAGACCGCCGGGGTTGCCGCGGAGATCGAACACAAGGCCCTTCAGGTTGGGGAAGCTGTCGATGGCCTGGTTGACTTCCTGCGCGGTGGTTTCCTGAAACTGGGTGAGATGGATATATCCCACGCCGGGGCGAATCTCGTACTTGAGATCTACAGAGGGGTGCGGGATTTCGTCGCGAACAAGATCGAAGGTGAGGGGCTTTGTCTGCCCATCACGAACAACAGAGACCTGGACGTGGGTGCCCTTGGGTCCTTTGAGGTTCTTGGCGACGACGTCGGAGGTCATGCCGTCGGTGGATTTGCCGTCGATGGCTGCGATGATGTCGCCGGGGCGAATGCCCGCGCGGAAAGACGGAGTGCCCTCGTACGGTGTGATGACGTAGACCTTATTATTCTGCTGCTGGATGACCATGCCGACGCCGTAGTAGTGGCCGCGCTGATCTTCGCGCATTTTGGCATAGGCCTTGGGATCGTAGAAGTTGGAGTGCGGATCCAGGACGCGAAGCATGCCAGGTATGGCGCCGTCGTAGATGGCGGTATCGGCGCGATCGCCAGAAATGGGCTCGGCGTAGTTCTGTTCAACCATGGCGTAGACGTCAGTGAAGGACTTGAGGCTGTCGCGAACCTGGCTCTCATCCTGCGAGGATTGAGCTCCCACCCTGCGCTGCAAGAAGGTGCCGACTACGGCACACACGGCGAAGAAAACGATGAGGCTGAAAAGTGCCCGGCGGGCAGGGGGGGTCATGCGGAAGGAACCTCCGAAGTGCGACTTCTACAGGCGCCTCCGAGGCACCTCGCAGGCCAAACCTGGGCTAAAGTATAGCACTGGCTAATTTGACGCCGATTCAGGTGTTTCGGATAGCTGGTTACCGAGGGGGAGGCCGGAGCCGTCTGGGGAATCCGGTAGCAGAAGGTAGCTGTGAATCGGAATCCAGCTCACAACGCACTCTCTTGCTGCCCCGGGATTTACAATGACGTCTATGCCTATATGGTGGTCCTCGCGGACCGCCTCGTTGTGTGCCAATTATGACTTTGAGAATCCTTCGTATCCCCGGAGCGCTGGCGCTCTCCGCAGTCCTGTTCACCGGTTTGGCCTTCGCCCAGCAGAAGCCAAGTTCTACGGAAAGCCCTTACGGTGGCACCACCGTGGAAGAGATTGTTGCGCGCGTCAATAACCAGATCATTTCAAAGTCGGACTACAGTCGCGCCCAGAACGAGCTGGACCAGGAGATGCGGCAGCGGGGATCGACCATGCAGGAGATCTCGGATTCGCACAGGGATCTGCTGCGGAATCTGATCGACCAGCAACTCTGGCTGGCCAAGGGTAAGGAACTGGGAATTACGGGCGATACGGAGTTGATCAATCGGCTCAACGAGATCCGGAAACAGTACAACCTGGCGACGATGGAGGACCTGGAGAAGGCGGCGAAGGAGCAAGGAGTGTCGTTTGAGGACTTCAAGGCCAACATCCGGAACCAGATCGTCACGCAACAGGTGATGAGGGACCAGGTTGGGCGGAAGATCCAGCCGACTCCAGGCGAGCTGCAGCGGTATTTCGAGACGCATAAAACGGAGTATTCGCAGCCGGAAAGTGTGAAGCTGGGGGAGATCCTGATTTCGACGGGGACGAATCCCGATGATCAGCAAAAGCTAGCTGAAGCGAAGACCAA
>Ga0105238_10007021_pt1 | contig 11261 bp, 9 predicted proteins | sample KBSC34metaG_FD_81526 | JGI IMG/M metagenome (GOLD analysis project Ga0105238, IMG submission 81526) | Corn rhizosphere microbial communities from Kellogg Biological Station, Michigan, USA - KBS C3-4 metaG | ecosystem: Host-associated > Plants > Roots > Rhizosphere > Soil | place: Michigan, USA...
AGCCGGCGATGCCGTAGATCAGCGCCGGCATGATCGCGAAGGTGGCCTGGATGGTGGCCATCATCCAACGGCCGGCCATGCGCTGGCGAAGCTCCAGGTCGGCCAGCCGCCGGCTCTCGTCCGAGAAGCGGTGGGTCAGCTCGCCGGTCTGGCCCATCGTCTTTGCCAGCAGCACGCCCGACACCGACAGCGACTCCTCCACCAGCGTCGAGATGTCGGCCAGCGAGCCCTGCATGGTGGTGGCCAGCGCCTTTCGGGTGCGGCCGACGCGGCGCGTCATCCAAACGAACAGCGGCAGGATCGCGAACGAGGCCAGCGTCAGCCGCCAGTCGAGCACCGCCATTGCGATGGTGGTGGCGAGCACCGTGGTGGCGTTGGAGACGATCGAGGTGGCGGTGGTGGTGACCACCGTTTGCACGCCGCCGATGTCGTTGGCGATGCGCGACTGCACCTCACCGGTGCGGGTGCGCGTGAAGAACGCCAGCGACAGCCGCTGCAGGTGCGTGTAGACGGACGCGCGCAGGTCGTGCATCACCTGCTGGCCGATCAGGTTCGACTGCCAGGTCTGGGCGACGCCGATCACGCCTGTCACGATCGGGATCGCCACCATCCCGCCCACCAGCAGCGTCAGCGTGCGGGTGTTCAGGTTGCTGCCCTGAGAGAGCACGTTGTCGAGTAGGTCGCGGAGCAGGAACGGCGAGATCAGGCTGATCCCGGCGGAGATCACGATCATCGCCAGCAGGCCGGACAGCCGTATCCGGTACGGATAGAACAGGCGCAGGATCCGGCGCGTCTGGGTGGGCTTGGCGGCCTCGGTCACAGGCCCGGCTCGAGCGCCCGGTTCAGGATCTCGCGCAGCGCGCGCTGATCGGTGGCCGAAAGCCGTGCGATCGGCTCCGGTGCCTCCGACAGGCGCAGCACGATCCGGCGACGCACCTCGAGGCCGCTGCTGGTCACCGCCAGCATCTTGACGCGGCGGTCGCCGGGGGCGGCGTCGCGGCGCACCAGGCCGCGCTCCTCGAGCCGGTCGACGATGCCGGTGACGTTGGACGCGTCGCAGCAGAGCTTGCGGGCCAGCGTGCGCATCGGCAGCGGCTGGTCAGGCTCCAGCAGGCGCAGCACATGCGCCTGCATGGGGGACAGATCGAACTCGGCGGCCACTTGCGGAACCCGCCCTCGCTGTGAGACGAACAGGCGGAACAGGAGGGTCCAGGCTTCGCTGGCGTCATTGCTCATACGCCTATAATAATCACAAACCGACATATTTGACAACCTCAACTATCGAGGTAGACTGCACATTATGGATACCTATCTGTTGATCCCACTGGAAGACGCAGTCGTCTTCCCGAACATGAGCATCACCCTCCCCATCGACGTCGGCGACGAGCAGCGCGTGCTGCTGGTGCCCACGCACGAGGGCGAGTACGCGAAGGTGGGCGTCGTGGCCGAGGTGACCGAGCGGGCGAGGCTGCCGCGCGGCGTCACCGCCGTGTCGCTGAACGCTCTGTACCGCGCCGTGCTGGGCGCGGCCGAGGCCGATTCCTCCGGCCGTCTGCGGGTCGCCGCCGAGCGTCACCTGGACGACACCCCGGCTCCCGTCAAGACGCGCGAGCTGGAGCAGGAGTTCCGGGCCGTGGTCGAGGAGAAGCTGGAGCTGCGCGGTGACGACGGCCGGGTGGCGGCGTTCATGCGCTCGATCACTGACGCCGGAGCGCTGGCCGACAGCGCGGGCTACTCGCCCGACCTGTCGTTCGAGCAGAAGCTGTCGCTGCTGGAGGAGCTCGATGTGATCGAGCGCCTGCGGCTGGCCTTGGAGGCGCAGCGCGAGGCGCTGGCGCAGGCCCAGGTCAGGCAGCGCATCCGCGACGACGTCGAGACCGGTGCGCAGAAGCAGCAGCGCGAGTACTTCCTGCGCAAGCAGATGGACTCGATCCGCAAGGAGCTGGGCGAGGACGACGCGTCGGTGATCGACGAGTACCGCGCCAAGATCGAAGAGGCCGGCATGCCGGAAGAGGTGCATGAGCAGGCCGAGCGCGAGCTGTCCCGGATGGAGCGCATGGGCGACCAGTCCGGCGAGGCGTCGATGATCCGGTCCTACCTGGATTGGCTGATCGCCGTGCCGTGGAGCAAGCGCAGCGACGAGCGGCTGGACCCGGTGCACGCACGCGAGGTGCTGGACGCCGATCACGCCGGCCTCGAGGACGTCAAGGATCGCATCACCGAGTACCTGGCCGTGCGCAAGCTGCGGCAGGATCGCGGCATCGCCGCCGACAAGCGCTCGGGTGCCATCCTCACGCTGATCGGGCCTCCCGGTACGGGCAAGACCTCGATCGGCGAGTCGATCGCACGGGCCACCGGCCGCGAGTTCGTGCGCATGTCGCTGGGCGGCGTGCGTGACGAGGCCGAGATCCGCGGCCATCGCCGCACCTACATCGGCGCCCTGCCGGGTCGGCTGGTGCGGGCGCTGCGAGACGCCGGCACGATGAACCCCGTGATCATGCTGGACGAGGTCGACAAGGTCGGCGCCGACTGGCGCGGCGATCCGTCGTCGGCGCTGCTGGAGGTGCTCGACCCGGCTCAGAACCACTCGTTCCGGGACCACTACCTGGACGTCGAGCTGGATCTGTCCGAGGTGCTGTTCATCGCCACCGCCAACGTGGCCGACTCGATCCCCGGGCCGCTGCTCGACCGCATGGAGGTGATCCGCTTCGACGGGTACACCACCGACGAGAAGGTCGCGATCGCCCGTGGCTACCTGTGGCCCCGCCAGCGTGAGCGAAACGGGCTGCTGGAGGACGAGGTGCAGGTGTCCGACGACGTGCTGAAGCTGATCGTAACCGAGTACACCCGCGAAGCGGGCGTGCGGCAGCTCGAGCGTGAGCTGGGGACGGTGCTGCGCAAGACCGCCACCCAGATCGCGTCCGGCAAGGCCAAGGCTCCGCTCGAGGTGACGGTCGACGAGGCCCGCTCGGCGCTGGGCAAGCAGCGCTTCTACCAGGAGGCTGCGATCCGCACGGCGGTGCCTGGTGTGGCAACGGGCCTTGCGGTGACCGGCACCGGCGGCGACGTGTTGTTTGTCGAGGCCACATCGGTGGCGGGTGGCTCCGGATTGGAGCTGACCGGCCAGCTGGGCGACGTGATGAAGGAGTCGGCGCGGATCGCGCTCTCCTACGTGCGTGGCCACACGGCCGAGCTGGGCATCGACGCACACGCGTTCGAGGACAAGGGCTTCCACGTCCACGTCCCGGCGGGGGCGATCCCCAAGGACGGCCCCAGCGCCGGCATCACGATGGTGACCGCACTGGCGTCGCTGCTGACCGAGCGGAAGGTCAAGCACACGGTCGGCATGACCGGTGAGGTCACGCTGCAGGGCCGGGTGCTGCCGATCGGCGGGCTCAAGCAGAAGGTGCTGGCCGCGCACGCGGCGGGGCTCACCGACGTGATCATCCCGGAGCGAAACCGGGCCGATCTGGAGGACGTGCCCGACGACGTGCGGGAGAGCATGAACTTCCATCCCGTGATGACCGTGGACGAGGTGCTGGCGATCGCCCTCGAACCCGCCCCGGTCCGCGTCTAGGTAGACAACGCACCACAGCCGCTCGGTGGCCTCGTGCCGCCGGGCGGCTGTGGTGTTATGCCAGCGTCAGCTCGGCGCTGCAGACGCCGGCGCGCGGATGCCGCGCCGTCGCACGCACCACCGCGCCGGCGGCCGCCGCGACCACCCACTCGACACGCACCCGCTCGCTGCTCGGCTCGTGGCCCGCGTCCCAGCCCAGCATGCTGATGGCGCCGCCGCGCCCGGTCAGCTGCCCCAGCTCCGTGTGCGCAAGGCCCGACACCAGCTGCGCGCCGTCGCCCAGCTCCAGATCCACCTCGACAGGGCGCACCGCCTTCTGCTCGATCGCCTTCTTCGACACGTTGGTCGGCAGCCAGCCGGTGTTCTGCACCACCAGCCGCAGGCGGTGGGTGCCGCCGGCCACCGGCTCCGCCGTGAACGACCGCACCGCCAGCCGCGGCGACACCAGCGCCAGGTAGACGGCCCAGTCGCTGTGGGGCGCGACCTCGGCCTCGAGCCGGTCGAACGGTGCGTTGCTGAGCACGTTGACCTCGTCCCAGCCGCCCAGCTCGACCGGACCCAGCTGGGGGTGCTGGAACGGGTACCAGTCGATGAAGCCGCGTCCACCCATCTCGTTGTCTGACCAGGCGAGCATCTTCAGGTCGTCCTCGATCGGGTGGTCCTTCCACCAGTCGATGAAGCGCATCCCGACGTCGACGCCGGCCGCCCGCATCGGGCTCCAGAACTCGGTCGTCCACCCGAACACGCCCAGGTGCTCGTAGATCCAGTCGTCGAAGGCGCCCCGCATCCACGTCTTCGGCTCGTACTGGAAGTGGTGGTAGACGGACGCGCGCGGGTAGCCGGTGAGGCGAACCGCCTCGTCGGCCATGCGGTCGTATGCGCGCAGGTCGGCGGGCGGGAAGTCGTCGTCCGGCCGGGCGCCGTAGGGCCGCAGCAGCACGCCGCCGAAGGTGTGGTAGCTGACGGCGCAGGTGATGTTCGGGCGGTCGACCACGGCCTGCACGGCGGCCCGGATCTCGGGCTCGGATGTGGGGTAGGCGCCGGCCCCGTTCTGATCGGAGTGGGGGCGCCAGTCGTAGGGGAAGTTGCGGTTGAAGTCGAGGCCGGCCAGGCTGGGCGGCAGCTTGATGATGTCGCCGTCGTAGTCGGTCAGGTGCCCCTCGGGCAGCAGCCGGTAGTACGGCCCGCCGCCCTCCTCGTCGGCACCGCGCGGCACCAGCAGGCGCGGATGCTCGGGGTGCGCCTTCCAGCCGCCGGTCTCGTCCTGGATCCGCATCGACAGGATGCGGCCGTCGCCGTCCACGTCGGATGAGTGCAGGCCGGGCAGCTCGGTCGGAAGCGGCCACGGCCGCACGCCGGACCGCACGTAGCGGGGCACGTCGGCCAGGGCCAGCTCGACGCCGTCGGGGTTCAGGCGCGGTACCACGTAGAAGCTGCGGCCGGCCAGGGCGCGGCCGATCCGCTCGTCCACCTCGTGGCCGGCCAGCAAGGTGTGCACCAGGTGCAGCGCGGCCGCGCCTCCGGTCACCTCGGTGGCGTGGATGTTGGCGTCGACCCAGACGGCCGGCTTGTCGCGCGCGGGCCCGGTGGACTCGTCCGTCACCTCGCACATCCAGATGTCGCGGCCCTCGTGGGAGCGCCCGATCGAGACCACGGTGAGCAGCTGCGGCCGCTCCGCCGTCCACGCCTCGAGTAGTTCGGTCAGCTCCTGGTAGCGGGGCCAGTGGTCGAACGGCGCGGGCGTCAGCGGTGCGGGCACGGGGGCGATCGTAGCGTGGCATCCTCACGGCGGCGGTTGTGAACCGCCGGGCTATGCGCTACGTATTCGACTCGTGCTCCATCCCACCCGACGCCGCCTGCTGCTGATCTGCGCCATCTCGGTGCTGTGGATCGCCGCCGTGCTGCTCGCAGACCGCGGCGCCGGCATCTGGATGCAGCGGACGCTGGGCGCCTTCACCTGGCTGCTGCTGCTGGCACTGCTCCGCGGCGAGAGCCGCTCGGTGCGCTACCAGGTGGGGGCCGTGATCGTGGCGGCGACCGTGCTCGAGTACACGGCCTCGCCGCTGCTCGGCCTCTACACCTACCGGCTGCACAACGTGCCCAGCTTCGTACCGCCCGGACACGGCCTCGTCTACCTGGCCGCGCTGACGATCGGCGGCGCCATGTACGGCACCCGCGCCGGCATCTGGTTCCCGCGCGCCGTGCTGGTGGTGGCCGGCGCCTGGGCCGTTTGGGGAGTGGCGATCAGCGGCCGGCCGGACGTCGGTGGTGCCGTCCTGTTCCTGTTCCTGGCCGCCTTCATCCTGCGGGGCCGCGCGCCGCTGGTCTATGCCGCGGCGTTCGTGGTCACCGCGTACCTCGAGATCGTCGGCACCAACGTCGGCACCTGGGCCTGGGCGCACCACTCCCCGATGGGCCTGGTCTCGCTCGGCAACCCGCCCAGTGGCATCGCCGGCGGCTACTGCTTCCTGGACATGGTCGGCATCTACGTGGCCGCCCGCCTGGCTCAGGTGCACGCGCCCGAGGTGGTGCTGGAGGCGGCGCCCGAGCCGTCCGTCGCCTAGCCGCGGCGCCTAAAGCGATTCCCGCGTTCTGCCGATACCGGCGGTGCTCCCCCAGGGAGCCATCGCCATGGGATGTCCGCACTTCATCCGCTGGTCGCCACTGGTCGCGATCGCCCTGCTTCTGACCGGCAGCGCCGCATCGCACGCCGCCAAGCCCGGCATCTACGAGGTCTGGGGAGCCTCCCGTGACGTGGCCTCACGCCCCTACGTGCATGGCGGCCAGATCGTGCTGCAGTGGAGCGACGTCGAGCCCTCGCGCGGCCACTTCAACTGGTCGAGCCTCTACGCACAGCTCGATGCCTACCGGGCGATGGGCAAGACGGCGACCGTTCAGGTCAACTCCACCCACGGCAAGCCCGGGTGGATCTGGAACGTCGTTGCCCGCTGTGGATCGGTCAACGGCCAGGCGGTGCCGCAGTACTGGAACCCCGCGTACCTGACGCTGCAGAGCGAGCTCGTGAACGGCCTGGCCGCCGCCATCCGCGCCTATCCGCATCCCGAGACGGTGGCGCTGGTGCGGGCCAGTCCGAACGCGATCGGCACCGAGCTGACGATGCTGCCGCACAGTCCCTCGTGCACGGCCGCCGCGCCGGCCGTGACCGTCGGCGGGGGGTGGTCGCCGAGCGTCGCCCACACCTACTTCCGAAACGTGATGGGCCTGTACTACGCCGCCATGACGCCCGACATCCACGTGGCGCTGCGCGCCGAGGCGTTCATCTCGGACGGGGCGCCACTCAGCTGGCTGGGCCCGAACGGTGCCTGGATCATGGGCACCGCCTCCGACATCGACTACAACCCCAGCCGCGACGCATTCGACGTGTACGCCCGCAGGTGGGACCGGGCGGGGCGGACGGTCAGCTACTGGGAGCCGATCTCGTATCGGGGCAAGCACAACCTGGTCAGCTGGAACTACTGGCGGATCCTGCTGGAGCTCTACAAGGGCGTGTCGTACATCGCCGTCTACGGCGAGCAGATCCGGCACGGCGGCAACTCCCAGTACCGCGCCGCCTTCGACTTCGCGAACCGCTACGCGGGCAGCGCGGCCACGCCGCAGACATCTCCGGGAGCGTTCATCGCGCTGCGCAAGGGCCGCGGCCGCACCGCCGGGAACCTCGGTCAGTTCATGACGCAGTACGCGCCCGGCCTCACGTCTAGGGCGCTCAGCAGCGGGCAGGGCAGGCACATGATCGGGCCCGCCCGCCAGCGCTTCGGCCGCTACGCGCGCCGCATCGCCGGGCACACCTCGCGGTCGTGGATGGGCTTCCGGCTGAACAATGATTTCGTGGCCGGCGTGAGCGGCCGCAAGCTGGTGATCGGGGTCTGGTACCTGAACGGCGGCCACGGCAGCTTCCGGGTGTCGTGGGGCAGGTCGGCCTCGGAACGGCACGTCGTGCACAAGACCGGCACCGGTCGCTGGAAGCACTTCACGACGACGATCGACGGCTCGCTGCTGCGCGGACGGCTCGCCCACGGCTGTGACATCTCGCTGAAGGCGCTGGGCCACTCGAGGACCGCCTTCCATATGGTCGAGGTACGCGTTCCCGGCAGGTAGCATGGCCGCATGCCGGCCACCCTGCCTCTCGACCTCGAGCGGTATCCGATCGACGACCTCGACGGCGAGCGGGCGCGGGCGCTGATCGCCGATTGCCGCTCGCAGCTGGAGCGCACCGGCCTCTGCCTGCTGCCGGGCTTCCTGGGGCCGGACGCGGTGGCGCGGTCGGTGGCGGAGCTCGAGCCGCGGGTGGAGGGTGCCTTCCGCAAGGAGCGCGCGATCGTGGCGATGAACGAGTCCGAAATCGACTCGTCGCTACCGCTGGACGATCCCGTCCGCGCGGCCCATCGCCACTCCATGCGCACGATCGCCTACGACCTGATCGATGAGGCCTCCCCGATCCGGGCGCTGTACGAGTGGGAGGGCATGAGGGGATTCCTGTCGGAGGTGCTCTCCTACCGGGTGTATCGCTGCGCCGACCCGCTGATCGCGCTGATGATCTCGGCCATGCCTCCCGGCGGGGAGCAGGGCTGGCATTTCGACGACAACGAGTTCGTGGTCTCGCTGCTGCTGCAGAAGCCGGTGGTCGGCGGCGAGTTCGAGTACGCGCCCATGATCCGCAGCCAGCAGGATCCGGCCAATGACCGCATCCGCGACGTGTTCCAGGGCGTCGGCGACGACGTGCGCGTCGCGCCGCTCGAGCCGGGCACGCTGGCCCTGTTCCGCGGCACGCGGTCGCTGCACCGGGTCTCGCCCGTGGTCGAGGGGCCGACGCGCCTGATCGCGCTGCTCAGCTTCGACCGCGATCCGGGCATGGTGTTCCCGGCCAAGGCGCAGCTGAACAACACCGGTCGCACCACGCACGGGTGAACGTCGAGGCCTACCTCGACCGGATCGGCTACGCGGGGCCGGCCGAGCCCACGCATGCGGTACTGGCCGCGCTGCAGCGCGCTCACATGCTGGCGGTTCCGTTCGAGAACCTGGACATCGCGCTCGGGCGCCGGCTGGTGCTCGACCGCCGCGCCAACTACGCGAAGATCGTGGAGCTGCGCCGGGGCGGCTGGTGCTTCGAGCTGAACGGCCTGTTCGCGTGGCTGCTGGAGCAGCTGGGCTACCACGTGACGCTGCTCGGCTCGCGGGTGGAGGGCGAGCGCGGTGCCGGCTGGGAGCTGGCCCACCTGCTGCTGCGAGTCGACCTCGACCGGCCCTACCTGGTGGACGTCGGCTTTGGCGAGGGTTCGCTGCAGCCGGTGCCGCTGGAGCATGTGGCCGACGGCGTGATGCGGCACCGAAACGGGCTGAACGTCGTGTTCACCACCAGCCCGCGGCGGCTGGAGGAGTTCCAGGCCATGTCCGACTTCCTGCAGAGCTCACCGGAGTCCGGGTTCGTGAGGACGCGGGTCTGCACGGTGGCGCTGCCGGACGGTCGCCTGCGCCTGCGCGAGCTCGTGCTCACCGAGCGCCACGGCGACGAGGTCAGCGAACGGGAGCTGGCCGGCGAGCAGGAGTGGCGCGACTGCCTGCTGGAGCGGTTCGGCGTCGCGCTCTAGTCGATGTCGCGGAAGAACGTGAAGTAGAACTGCCGCCAGGCCGTCCACCAGTCGTCGGCGCGTGACACCAGCGTGCGCCCGTCCACGATCTCGACCACGGCGTGGTGGCGGTAGCGCTCGACCTCCTCGCTGGTGGCCAGCTCGACGGTGATCTCACAGGGCTTGCCGGGGTCGTAGGGCGACACCGCGCCGAGGTCGGACAGCGCCTTGTTGGCTGCTTCCTCGATCAGCTCGCGGGCCCGCAGCGGCGAGATGTGGCGGGCGCTGAAGCGGCCCAGGCCCTGCTTCACCGCGACCGTCGTCAGGCCGCCGCCCAGCAGCTCCTGCGCCTCACGGCAGGTGGCACCGTCGCCCGTCACCATCAGCACCGGGCAGCCCCAGGTGCCGCACAAGGCCGCGTTGATGCCGGTCTCTCCGACCAGCGTGCCGTTGAACGACAGGTTGCGCCAGCCGGTGCCGGACACGGTGTGGTTCATGACGCCGTCCGGCGTGCCGGCCTTGGCGTGCATACCCACGAACAGGGCCGCGTCGCAGCCCTGCTCCAGGAACTCGGTGTACTCGCTCCACTCCTGCTGCACGACGAAGTCGCAGCGGCGATCGAGCAGGTCGGGGATCAGCGAGTTGAACGTCCAGCCCTTGCCGGCGCCGTGGCAGTCCATCACCACCACCTCCGTTGCCCCGCCGGTGAACGCGCCACGCACGGCCGCGTTGATCTCCTCGGTGTAGAGGCGCGACCGATCGGCGTGGAGCGCCTCCCCGCCTTCGGTCTCGGGCCACTTGGTGACGCCCGCGACGCCCTCCATGTCGCTGATGATGAAGACCTTCACGGCCGATAGCCTACAGACGTGATTGAGCTGTTTCTGCGAGAGGAACTGATCTCCATGGCCGCCGATGACGGCGCCATGCGGGAGCGGCTGGTCGAGGACGGCAGCCTGTTCGACGGCTACAACCCGCTGATGGCGATCGTCCACCGGCGCAACGGCGACCGCCTGGGCGAGATGGTGGACGCGCACGGCTGGCCCGGCGCGCCGATGGTCGGCGAGGACGGAGCCGACGCGGCGTGGCTGGTGCTGCACCACGCAATCGGCGATCCGGCGCTGCAGCGCCGCTGCCTGCCGCTGCTCGAGCAGGCGGCCGCCCAGGGCGAGATCCCGGCGTGGCATCCGGCCACCCTGCTCGACGGCATCCGCTTCTACGAGGGGCGCCCGCAGGTCTACGGAAGCATGTTCGACTGGGACGAGTCGGGGTGCCTGGTGCCGTGGGCGATCGAGGACGCCGAGGGCGTCGATGAGCGCCGTGCTTCGGTGGGACTACCGCCGCTGGCCGACCAGGTCGCAAGCGCGCAGGCGGCGGCCGAGCGGGAGGGCGACCACCGGCCGGCCGACCCGGCCGCACGGCGGGACGAGGCCGAGCGCTGGGCGCGCTCGGTCGGCTGGCGCGACTGAGGCGAGTCTTGTCACGGCTCTGGTGCAGCCGTGCAACGCCCCGCGCGACTCAATCGGGCTCAGAGCCCGACTCGGCCGTGGAGGGCGGTCCGACACGCGATCGTTGCGGGTCGTCCCCGAACCGCGACGGGCGGCCGCGTGGTTGAGCGGTGCCGGGAGCGGACGGCGTGATGTTTCCGGCGGTCGGGTGTGCGGATCGTTGCGGAGGTTGCCGGGATCGTTGCGGCCGCGTGAGGATTGTTGCGGGATTGCGTGTCACGCACGGGTCACGGATCTGCCTGGGCCCTTCCGGAACAGGAGCAGCGCGAACCCGAGCGTGTCCCGGCCGCCCAGCTCCGTGTAGCGCCGCCGGCCATTCTGGATCCAGTCCAGGAACTCCGCCAGGCCCGGCTCATCTGGGTGCTGGGCCGCGTAGCGCTCGCCGTTCGCCGCCCAGGTCGCCTCGTAGCCATCCCACTGCTCGACGCTGCTCGGTAGCGCCCTCACCAGGGTCAGGCCGTATGGCGCGCCGATCGCCAGCGTCGCCTGCCAGTCCAGCATGTCGTCGATCGTCGCCCCCAGCGCGTCCAGGTAGACGTCGCCGGGCGGTTGCCGCCAGTAGCCCTCCCCCATCAGCACCAGGCCGCCCGGCCG
>Ga0105238_10007024_pt1 | contig 11260 bp, 9 predicted proteins | sample KBSC34metaG_FD_81526 | JGI IMG/M metagenome (GOLD analysis project Ga0105238, IMG submission 81526) | Corn rhizosphere microbial communities from Kellogg Biological Station, Michigan, USA - KBS C3-4 metaG | ecosystem: Host-associated > Plants > Roots > Rhizosphere > Soil | place: Michigan, USA...
CCTTGCGCACCCGCAGCGCGTAGCGCGGAGGGCGCGGCTCCCGGGGTGCATTTCTTTTGGTTACTTTTCTTTGTGCAAGCAAAGAAAAGTGACCCGCGCGCCGGACGCGCGCGGAAAACCGAACGGACGCGGTCAGAAAGAATCGAAAGCTACAACAAAAACTGGATTCCGGCTTTCGCCGGAATGACGGGCCAAAGCAGCGCAGGAACTCAATTTCTACCCCGCGGAAATCCCCCGCAAGCGCGACAAAGCCAAGACGATCGGCGACAATACGCGCCCTTCTCCAGACCCTGTCGAGCGATACCGCCATGCCGAGCCGCAAGGAACTAGCCAACGCCATCCGCGCGTTGTCGATGGATGCCGTCGAAGCCGCCAAGTCCGGCCATCCGGGCATGCCGATGGGCATGGCCGATATCGCGCAGGTGCTGTGGAGCGATTTCCTCAAGCACAATCCGACGAATCCGAAGTGGCCGGGGCGCGATCGCTTTGTGCTGTCGAATGGGCACGGCTCGATGCTGCTGTATTCGTTGCTGCATCTGACCGGCTACGGCCTGCCGATCGATCAGCTGAAGAAATTCCGTCAGTTGCACTCGAAGACGGCGGGCCATCCGGAAGCGAGCGAATTTCCCGGCATCGAAACGACGACCGGGCCGCTCGGCCAGGGCCTGGCCAATGCAGTCGGCTTCGCGCTCGCCGAGAAGGTGCTCGCGGCGCGCTTCAATCAGGCCGATTGCAACATTGTAGACAATTATACTTATGTCTTCCTCGGCGACGGCTGCCTTATGGAAGGCATCTCGCACGAAGTCAGTTCGCTCGCCGGCACGTGGAAGCTCGGCAAGTTGATCGCGTTCTACGACGACAATGGCATCTCGATCGACGGTGAGGTGCACGGCTGGTTCACCGACGACACGGCCAAGCGCTTCGACGCCTACGGCTGGCAGGTGATCGGGCCGATCGACGGACACGATGCTGACGCGGTCAAGGCGGCGATCCTCAAAGCGCAGGAGAACGAGAACAAACCGAGCCTCATCATCTGCAAGACGATCATCGGCTGGGGTGCGCCGACCAAGCAGGGCACCGAATCGACGCACGGCGCGCCGCTCGGCAAGGACGAAGTTGCCGCGACGCGCGCACACATCGGCTGGAATTACCCGCCGTTCGTGGTGCCTGACGAGATCTATCAGGGCTGGGATGCAAAGGCGAAGGGCGCCGCCGCCGAGGCGACATGGAATGAGACCTTCGCGCGCTACAAGAAGCAGTATCCCGAACTTGCCGCCGAATTCGAGCGCCGCATCAAGGGCGAACTGCCAGCCGATTTCCACACGCACGCCGACGCGTTCGCACGCAAGCTGCAGGCCGACGGCCCGGTCGTCGCCTCGCGCAAAGCCTCGCAGATGTCGCTCGATGCTTACGGCCCGTTGCTGCCGGAACTGATTGGCGGCTCGGCGGACCTCGCGCCATCGAACCTGACCATCTGGAAGGGCTCGAAGGACGTGCAGTCGAACGACGCCAAGGCGAACTATGTACATTACGGTGTGCGCGAGTTCGGCATGACCGCGATCAGCAATGGCCTCGCGCTGTACGGCGGCTTCATTCCCTACGACGCGACCTTCCTCGTGTTCTCCGACTACGCACGCAATGCGGTGCGCATGTCGGCGCTGATTCCGACCCGCGCGATCCACGTCTACACGCACGATTCGATCGGTCTCGGTGAAGACGGGCCGACGCATCAGCCGGTCGAGCATCTCGCCTCGCTGCGCCTGATTCCGAACAACCACGTCTGGCGTCCGTGCGACGCGGTCGAAAGCGCGCTGGCGTGGAAGTCGGCGATCGAGCGCAAGGACGGCCCGGATTGCCTCGTCTTCTCGCGTCAGAACCTGCCGCATCAGCAGCGTACGGACGAACAGATCGGCCTGATCGAGCTCGGCGGCTACGTCCTCAGCGATCCGGCGAGTGCGAAGTTCGACGCGATTATCATCGCCACCGGCTCGGAAGTCGGCATCGCGATGGACGCGATGCGTATTCTGGAGCAGCAAGGCGTTGCCGTGCGCGTCGTCTCGATGCCGTGCGCTGAAGTGTTCGATCGCCAACCGCCGGCGTATCGCGAAGGTGTGCTGCCGTCCTGGTGCCGCAAGCGCGTGGCGGTGGAGGCGGGCGTCACCTCGTATTGGCGCAAGTATGTCGGCCTCGACGGTGCGGTGGTCGGCCTCGACCGCTTCGGTGCATCGGCGCCGGCGGATGCGCTGTACACGTACTTCGACATCACCCCGACCGCGGTGGCCGATGCGGTGAAGAATCTGAAATAAGGCAGACGGGCGCCGGAAAGGCGCCCGCTTTCCGCTCCGCGCGCGGCCTAGGGAACTGTGTACCATTGCCGGGGCCCAGAATCGTCAACCACCCGCAGGGAGGCGTTCGATGATGTCCGCTGTTCGCTTCGTGCTCGCCGTTTCGGCACTGTGCTTTGCCGCCGCGGCGCAAGCGGCGGTCGATCCCGTGCTCGAGGCGATGAGCGCTGAACTCGCACGCTCACAGACCGCCTATTTCAAGGCAGCGGTGCCGGCCTACTTCATCGCCTACCGCATCAACGACGATGAGCAGATCGGCGTCAATGCCGAATTCGGTACGCTGACCAATTCCTCCTCATTGCACGTGCGCTCGCTCAACGTCGAGTTGCGCACCGGCAGCTACGCATTCGACAACACCCATGCGGGCGCGCCCGCCAGCCTGCCCGGCTACGCGCGCGGCAACGCGACGGCGCGCATCGGCCTCGACGACGACGTGCGCGCGATGCGCACGGAAATCTGGAGCGCGACCGACGGCGCCTACTGGCGCGCGGTCGAGGAGTTGTCCAAGGCCAAGGCCGACGCCGCGGTGCAAACGGCGGCCGAGGACAAGTCCGACGACTTCAGCCGCGAGAGCAAGCTCGAGCTGATCGAGCCGAAGCTCGACTATGCGATCGACCTCGACCGCTGGCGCGAAAAAGTAAAGACCTACAGCGCACCGTTCAAGCGCGATGCGAAGATCTACAACGCGCGCGCCAGTCTCAGCGTGGCGCGCACCACACGCTGGCTCGCCAACAGCGAGGGCACGCGCGTGCGTCACGCCGAGCTGACCTACCTGCTCGACATCGCCGCGGCGACCAAAGCCGACGACGGCATGGACCTGCCCGGTATGGTGCGCTTCGTCGCCAGCCGGCCGGACGCGCTGCCGGACGACGCGACCGTGCTCGTCGCGGTCGAGAAACTCATGGCCGACTTGAAGGCGCTGCGCGAGGCCCCCGTGATCCAGGCCTACGAGGGCCCGGCCATCCTCGACAACCGTGCGGCCGGCGTGTTCTTCCATGAGGTCGTTGGCCATCGTCTCGAAGCGCACCGCCTGCGCGACGAGAACGATGCGCAGACGCTCAAGAAGAAATTCGGTGAACGCATCTTTCCCGAAGCGATTTCGATCACGTTCGATCCGACGCGCACGGAATTCGCGGGCCAGGCGCTCATGGGCGGCTACGCGGCCGACGACGAAGGCGTGCGTGCGCGTCCGGTGCCCGTGGTCGAGCACGGCGTGCTGAAAAATTTCCTGCTCGGGCGCACGCCGATCGATGGCTTCGCCCACTCGAACGGCCACGGCCGCTCGCAGTCCGGCTTTCGACCCGTGTCGCGCCAGTCGAACATGATCGTCGGTGTGGACAAGCCGGTCGATTACGACGCGCTGAAGAAACGGCTGCTCGCCGAGATCGCAGAGCAGGGCAAGCCCTGGGGTTTGATCATCCGCGATCTCGACGGTGGCTTCACCGAGACGGCGCGCGCCAGCACCGGCGGCGCCAAGCTGCTGCCGACGATGGTCTACCGCCTGTATGCCGATGGCCGCGAGGAGCTCGTGCGCGGCGTCGATCTGGTTGGCACGCCGCTGACGTTGCTTGCCCAGCTCGAAGCTGCGGACGGGCGTTTCGGCGTGTTCCACGGCTGGTGTGGTGCCGAATCCGGTTTCGTACCCGTGTCGACGGTGGCGCCCGACCTGCTTATCCGCCGCATCGAGGTGCAGCGCAAGCCGAAGTCGCAGGAGCGCCCACCGATCCTGCCGGCGCCGGGTGCGACGGCGAATGCGAAGGGCCGTTGAGATGAAAAGTATACTTCTTGCCTTCGCTGCTTTTTTTAGCGCCAGCGGCTTTGCGTGGGCTGCCGACGACATCGTGCAGCGCGCGGTGAGCGACGAGCTGCAGCGCTCGATGCAAAGCCTGCAGTTGGTGGGCGAGGCGAAGCCGTACTTCATCGCCTATCAGGTCGAGGACGTCGCTATGCTTGACGTGCAGGCCTCACTCGGCGCCGTGGGCTTCTCCGGCGAGCGCGGTTGGCGCTGGGCGCGCGTGGACGTGCGCGTCGGCGACGCCAAGCTCGATTCGAGCCGCATGGCCGGGCGCCAGCCGATCTTCATCGAACTGCCGGTTGAGGACGATTACGATGGCGTGCGCCGCGCGCTGTGGCTCGCCACCGACCGGGCGTACAAGCGCGCGGTCGAAGACCTCGCCGCCAAGCGCGGCGTGCTCGCCGCACACGACGAGCCCGACCGGCAGCCTGACCAGACGCCGGCACCGTTGCTGCGCGTGATCGATGCCGGTGCGGAATCGCCCGGCTTCGACCGTCCCGGCATTGAAACGAAACTGCGCGAACTCTCGCGCGTGTTCGCCGACCATCGCGATCTCGAGCAATCGCAGGTGTGGCTGTCGCAGCGCGTGCGCCGCGTCTGGTTCGCCAACAGCGAGGGCAGCCGCCTCGAGAAGCGCGTGCCCGAGGTGCAATTCGGCGCCGCGGCCCGCGCGCGTGCGGACGACGGCCTCTCGGTGTGGGACTACGACGCCTTGTCCGCGAATGACGTCGCCCAGCTGCCGGCGCAGGCCGATCTCGCCGCGCGCCTGCGCACGCTCGCGCAGCGTGTCGGCGAGCAACGCAACGCGGTCCGCCTTGCCGACGACTACACCGGCCCGGTGTTGTTCACGGATGATGCCGCGGCGAACCTGTTCGGCGGCCATTTCGCGCCGCAGCTCTGGCCAGCACCGCGGCAGTATTCGAACCAGGGGATCGGCGCGGTCGGCGGCGGCTTCGAGCACCGCATCGGCTCGCCCGTGCTGCCGCCGGGCGTGTCGGTCAGTGACGATCCGCTGCGCACGGATTTCCAGGGGCAGGCGTTGCTGTCCGCGTTCCGCGTCGACGACGACGGGGTGGCTGCGACGAAGAAGGAGCTCATCGTCAACGGCCGCCTCAAACAACTGCTTTGCGCACGCGCACCGGTAGGCAAGCATTGCAGTGCGGGCAACAATCGCAGCGGCGTTGCTGCGGGCTCGATGCTGGAGCTGGTCAGCGAGCATCCGAAAACCGAGGCGATGCTGCGCAGCGAGCTCGTGCGCGCGGCGCATGACGCCGACTTGCCTTACGCGCTCGAAGTCCAGCGCCTGCTCAGTGGCGACGCGCTCCAGCGCCTCGTCTTCGGCAGCCAGCCGACGTGGATGGGCAGCGGTGGCCAGGGCGAGGTCGTGCTGCGCGCGACGCTGCGCTACGCCGACGGACACAGTGTGCCGGTGCGCAACGTGCGCCTCGGCAACGTCGACCTGCGCGACTTCCGCACTGTCGTGGGCATCGGCGACACGCCTGCGCTCTACGCCAAGAGTTTCGGCGACCGGCAGATCGCCTTCCTCGTGCCGTCGTTGCTGTTCGAGGAACTTACCGCGAGCGACGATCACAGCAGTACAGTGAAGCCGCCGCTGCTCAAGAGTCCCCTGGCGGCGCCGTAGGGGCGCGATTCATCGCGCCCGGTTTTTGATCTTTCAGGTTCGACCCAAGCGGGCTCGATGAATCGAGCCCCTACGTACACATGTAGTGGACCGCCGTCACACGCGGCTGTACGTCCAGCTCAGCATGCGCCCGTCGCGATACGGCATCACGCCGTGGAATGCGCGTGGATCGGCGTCGAAGACGAGCGGCAGGAAGTGCCGGTCGCCTTCCCACAGCGGCAGGTCGAGGATTTTTTCCGTCTCGACCCATTCGAGCGTGCCTTCGGCGTTCCGTTCCAGCGGCGTGCCGGTATAGCGCGTGATGACGAAGACGAAACCGAACCAATCCTCGCCGTGCTTGCCGAAGCCGGGCCAGCTGATCGTGCCGCGCAGGTTCATGTCGAGGCAGTCGATGCCGGCCTCTTCCATGATTTCGCGGTGCATGCCGGCGACGACATCCTCGTTCGCCTCGAGCTTGCCGCCAAGGCCGTTGTATTTGCCGAGATGATGGTCGCCTTCGCGTGTATTGCGATGGATCATCAGCACGCGCTCGCGGTCGGGTGACAGCACGTAGCCGAGTGTGGCGAGGATGGGGGTGTAGGGCATTGCGGCGGTCGGGATGAAGTGACCGCCGCGATTATCGCAGAGTTGCCGTCACGCCGCGCTCGACACCTGCGCGTCTTCGTGCTTCGCGATGAAGTTGGCGATCGCCGTGCCGATCAGGTCGGGGTGATCCTCCTGCAGATAGTGCAGGCCGCTCGGCAGTTGAATCAATTCGCAACGATGCAGCGACGCGGCGAATTCGCGTGCAAACGCTGGCGAAACGAGTGCGCCGGGATTGCCGGCGAACAGCATCTTCGGATAGCGCGAGGCGGCGAGCGCGGCATGCGCGGCTTCGAGCGTCGCGTAGACATCCGCCGGTTCGCCGGCGATCGGCAGTTCGTTCGGCAGGCGCCAGGTCGGCAGGCGCGATGGCCGGGTTGCGAACGGTGCGCGGTAGACGGCGTGTTCCGCATCGGTGAGACCGCGTGCGACCGACCCTGGCAGCACGCGCTCGACGAAGACGTTGTCGTCGAGGATCAAACTTTCGCCGACGTCCGGCGTACGGAACTTGCGGAACGTTTCGCGCGCGGCCGATGACTGGTGGAAGTCGTCCCAGGTCGGCATCGGGCGGATGAATTCCATGAACGCCATCCCGCGCACCCATTGCGGCCGCCGCGCGGCGAGGTGGAACGCGAGCGCGGTACCCCAGTCCTGGGCGACGAGATAGGCCGATTCGACCTGCATGGCCTCGATGAAGGCGTCGAGATAGCGCACCTGATCGGCGAAGCGGTATTCGATCTCGGGCTTTCCCGACTGGCCGAAGCCGATCAGGTCCGGCGCGATGCAGCGTGCCACGGGTGCGACGTGTGGCAGGATGTTGCGGTAGAGATACGACGAGGTCGGATTGCCGTGCAGAAACAGCGCAACCGGCGCGGCGCGTCCGCTTTCGCGGTAAGCCATATGCGAATCCAGCACGCGGACGGAAGGCAAAGCAATATCGAATGGGGCGATCATGTCGGCTCCTTGAACACCGTGGCGAAAGCAATTCGTTTGAAGCGCTGCAGAGGCGCCGCGCTGCGCTCCACTTTCGTGCGCAGGATCGCGCCGTGCCAGGACGCAAGCAGGAATTCGGCGAGTTCGTCCGCGGCGAACGTCTTGTCGATTTCGCCGGCCGCCTGAGCTTCGGCGACGCACGCGGCGAACGGCGCACGCCATTCGGCGAAGATGCCGAGCAGGCGCTGGCGCAATTTCTCGCTGTGCGGGGTAGCTTCGAGGCTGAGGTCGGCGATCAAACAGCCGCGCATGAACTCGTCTGCAGCAAGTTTTCCGGTGATCACGTCGAGATAGCGCTTCAGCCGCCGCCGCGGCGACCGCTTCGGATCGTCCAGCGCATCGGCAACGAGCGTCTGCACGTAGGCGAAGTAGCGGTCCAGCACTTCGAGGGCGAAGGCTTCTTTCGAACGGAAGTGGTTGGTGAACGAGCCCTGCGGCGCATTCGCCGCGGCGCAAACATCACGCACGCCGGTGCCGTTGTAGCCCTGCCGGAACATGACGTGCAGTCCGGCGTCGAGGATATTTTCACGGAGAGAAGGTCTGGCCATGGAGAAATAATACGTCCGTACGTATTAATGTCAAGCCCCTCATGTGAAACGTGTCGCGGCACGGCGAATTCATAGGACGCACGCTTGACATCTGAAATTACGCGTGTAATCTAAATTTCAATTACACCCGTAATTAGAGAAATCCGATGCCGATCAGCGATGCCGAAAGCGTAGTGATGGACGTACTCTGGCGCGCCTCCGCGCCAATGAGCGCCGAGGACGTGGTCGCCGCACTCGCCGAGTCGACCGAGTGGCAGGAACCGACGATCAAGACCCTGCTCAACCGTCTGCTCGGAAAGCGCGCGATCAGCGCCGTGCGCGAGGGCAAGCGCTACCTGTACAGCGCCAAGCTCAAGCGCGAGGACTATGTGCACATCGAGAGCAAGAGCTTGCTCGACCGTCTGTTCGGCGGCCGTGTCGCCCCGCTCGTCGCGCATTTTTCGGAGAAGGGCAAGCTGAGCAAGAAGGATGTCGCCGAATTGAAGCGGCTGATCGAGGGGCTCGACGATGATGCATGACATTCTCCCCCTGCTCGGCCGCGGCGCGCTCGCCGCAGGTATCGCGTTGGCGTTCGTGCTCGTTCTGCGCGTGCCGGCGCGGCGCGGGTTCGGCGCGGCCTTCGCTTATCGTTTGTGGCTGCTCGTGCCGGCGGCGCTGCTCGCGATGCTCCTTCCCGCACCCGTGCGGCCGCTGCTGCCCGCGTTGCAGGTCGCGCCGTCCGCACCGTTGTCTAGCACAACCATTGATTTGCGCGCGGTGGCCGGCGACACAGCCGCAATCGACTGGCAGGCGTATTTCCTCGTGCTCTGGATTGCCGGCGCGCTGATTTTGTTGTCGATATTCGTCTATCAGCAATGGCGCTATATGAAAGCGCTCGGCGCGCTCAGCGTCGGTGACGACGGTACTTTGCGCGCGCAGGCAGACGCGGGCAGCCCGGCGCTCGTCGGCCTCCTGCGCCCGCGCATCATCGTGCCGAGCGATTTCGCATCGCGCTACACGCCGCGTGAGCGCGAACTCGTGCTCGCCCACGAACGCATCCATCTCGTGCGCGGCGATGCGCAGATCAACGCCTTCGCCGCGCTGCTGCGCTGTCTCAACTGGTTCAACCCGTTATTCCATTTTGCCGCGTCGCGTTTTCGCTTCGATCAGGAAATCGCCTGTGATGCGGCCGTTATGTCCCGTTTTCCGGAAGCGCGTCGGTGTTACGCCGACGCGATGTTGAAGGCGCAACTGGTCGGCGAGCCGCGGCAGGAGCTGCGGCTCCCGGCTGGTTGTCTCTGGCCTCCGGGCCATCCCTTGAAGGAGCGAATTGCCATGTTGAAGTTTCCGAAGTTGACAGGAACACGGCGCGCGCTGGCCAGCGCGACGATCGCTGCGTTGATATTGAGCGCGGGTTATGCGAGTTGGGCGGCGCAGCCGGGCAAAGCACCGGCCGGTGCCAGTGTGGCGGCGGACGCCGCTTCCCAGGGCGGAGCCGAAGCTTCGTCCAGCGCGAAATTCGTGCAAGCCGGTTTTGTCGTTAGCATCGATGGCGTACGCGTGGGCGGCAACCGTGGTGTGGGCGTGCAAAGTGGAGTGCCGGAAAAAGAGCGCTGGACCTTGTCGTTCGATACCACGAAGTACGCCGTGGCGCAGTCCGCGCAGAACGGCGAGGTGACGATGTTCAACCGCTTCGGCGACGAGTTCAAAATGTCCGCCAACCGCGGCGAAGAGCGGTGGGAAATCGAAGGCGCGGCCAAAGACCTAGGCGACGGTACGATCGAATTCAACGGAACGATCTGGCACAACGGGACGGCGCTGAGCCGGCCGAGCATCGTCGCCATGGACGGCGCGCCCGCCGCGCTGCGAGTCGATGACACGGCGCAGGCCGGCAGCAAAAGCTTCAAGTTGGATTTGACCCTGCACAAGACCCTCGATGCGCTGCCGACGGAAAACCTGAGCTATCGGCGCATGTATCCGCCGAAATATCCGGCCGAGGCCGTACGCAACCATATTTCCGGCAAGGTCGTGTTGAAGGTGGCTGTCGATGACAACGGCGTGCCGACGTCGGCCGAAGTGGCCAGCGTGACGCCCGAGGAGTCGGCACACGCGCTCGCGGACGCGGCGATCGCGGCGGCGATGCAGTGGCGCTATAACCCGGCACGCAAAGACGGCAAACCGGTCGGCGGCGAAGTATTTGTTCCGGTGGATTTCGTCCTAGACGATGGCAAGGGCGCGATGCTGACGCCGAAAGTCGCTTCCGCGGACGCCAACGTCAGCTATCGCAAGATGCGTCCGCCTGCGTATCCGAAGGAGGCGATTGCGGCGAAGGTCAGCGGAACGTTGTACGTGCGCGCGCACATCGATGCCGAGGGCAAGGTCAGCGACGCCTACGTCGACCAGGCGGTGCCGATAACCGCGTTGGCGCTGAAGGATTCGGCGCTCATTTCGATCAAGAACTGGACGTTCAATCCGCCGACGCGAAACGGCCAGGCGATGGAAAGCGACGTGCTGGTGCCGATGCAGTTCCGTATCGAAGGCGAACCTTCTCCGTCTGTCGGCTCGGCGCCGGCGTATCCCGATACGGTGCGGCAGTTGGAAATGATCTCGGTCACCGGCGCGGCGAGCTAGAAGATGCACAGGGATGTGGCGGCTCATTCCAGCAATGGCTGCGCGCTGCTGATACCGGCAGGCTTGTTCACCTTGGTCGGTTGCGTGCAACAGACCAAGCCAAGCAGCGTGCCGCCGCAGACGAACGTCCGCTATAGCGCGCACGTTGCTCCTGGCGCGCCGCGCTACGAGGAAAAGGAAAACGAAGTTTCCAACCGTCCATTGCCGCTCGAGCATCCGCCGCCCGCCTATCCGCAGGCGGCGATGGCGCTGGGTCTGCCTCGCGTCGAGGTCAGCGTCAAAATTGTGGTCGACGCCGAAGGCAAGGTCACTGATGTGCGTATTTTGCCGCCGGAGAACACGACCGTTCATCCTCCCGTATTCGACGAAGCGGTTCGCGAGGCGCTGTCGCGATGGCGTTTCATCCCGCTCACTTTCACGAGCTGGGAAGACGTGAAAGACGATGAGGGCAACGTCGTCGACGCGCGCCAGGTTCGCTCCGAGCGCAGGCCTTTCAGTCTCGACTACGATTTCTTCTTCGAGCTGCAGAACGGCAAGCCTGTCGTTGGTGTTCCATCGCGTCGAGACTAACTCCCCCCGGCCGCCGCCATTCGCGTGAAAACACGCTGCATCCAAAGCATGTTAATGTGTTTGAGAGCGAGTCAAGGAGTCGCTCAGTTCGGGGGATAAACAGCCTTTGGGGAGAGGCTATATGGAGTTTGTTGGGGAGCGGCCGCGTCAAGCGTTGTTGGTTATTGCACACCCC
>Ga0105238_10007026_pt1 | contig 11258 bp, 10 predicted proteins | sample KBSC34metaG_FD_81526 | JGI IMG/M metagenome (GOLD analysis project Ga0105238, IMG submission 81526) | Corn rhizosphere microbial communities from Kellogg Biological Station, Michigan, USA - KBS C3-4 metaG | ecosystem: Host-associated > Plants > Roots > Rhizosphere > Soil | place: Michigan, USA...
CAAGAAACGTGGGATTGAAAGCAAGTTCGACGGTTTGATAAATGCCTTTTTGAGCATCCAGGGGATGGTCGCGAGTGTCACGTATATATGTGCTCGAAAGGGTCGAGAGTCGTACATGCTGATCCTGAGGCGAAGCTAAATCGGGTATCAGCAAGTTGCTCAGCGCCGTTTGCTCATAGTCGTAACGCACTGAAATAGTCTGAGTCGCCGCCTCGTTCAATGGCCTTTCGAGTTGAAAGCCTGCATCTCCCAGGCGGGAGGTAAAGATTGGGTTCTCACTATTGCGTTCACCGGAAAGCGTCAGGTTCGAAGCCCAGTTGGTCCCGATAAAATGCGGATTCACATAGGTGGCAGAGCCTCGCTGGATCAGTCTCGCTCCGAGAACTGAGAAACTCAAAGTCTCACCCAGCCCGCGGAAATTGTGCCTAAAGTACTGAAACGTACCGCGAGGCCCCCAAAACGTTTTCTGGCTGGTTTGGAAAGATGACGGCAAACCGACTGGCGGAAGTCCAGGTAAAGCTACGGTGCCACTGGGTATGCTGCCGCCGCGATTTACCACTTCGAAACCGAAGCCGTATCGAATATCGTTTTGCCGGGCCTCGTGAAGTTTAACCAGAGCGTCCTCCGCGGTTTGTGTCGTTATCGGGCGACGCGGGTCAATCTCGGCCCAATCAAAAACCCCGGCCAAGGAGTAGAGGCGGCCCTCGGCGGCCAGAAGGTCGTCGGCGCGAAGCGGCGTTTCGGTTTTGAGTTGAACAGTCTTGTCGATAAGTGACTGTTTCGTGACTTTGGCGCCGAGAGTCATCACTGAATCCAAAAGAACTTTTGGTCCTTCGGAGATGGTGTAGGTGACGTCGAGCTGGTGGGGATTGTTTTTAAAAGAAAGCGCAGTGGATCGAAAGGTTGCGTTCAGGTAGCCCATCCGCAGATACTGTGCGCCAATCTGATTGCGGTCTTCGTCGACTTTCTTGACGGAATACGGCTGACCTTCGGTGACTTTCAGTCCTGCAGGCGCGAGGGTTGCAACCGGAACGGTATTGTTGCCAACCACATGCAATGAGGCGACGACATCCTGAGGTCCCTCGTTGACACGAAACTGCACGGAAATGTTGCCGCCGCTTCTCTTCACCTCAGGCGTAACCGTTACACTGCTGAATCCTTCAGCTTCGTAGGTACGTTTGAGATTGTCGGCACTGGTTCTGACCAGACGCTGGCTGAAATTGCCACGAGAGAAGAATCTCCCTTTTTCCACCTTGATTCGGCCGCGGAGCTGCTTGTTCGAAAGGCTATGGTTGCCCTCGACCGCAACTTCCGTCAATTTATGACGCTCTCCTTTAATAATGCGGAACAGTATGGTTTGACCATTTTGTGAAGGCTGAACATCAGACTGCACGGCAACGTCGAAATAACCCTTTGTCTGAAAGTGCGAGATGAGATTCTCGCGGCTTTCCTGGATCAGCTCGGGATCAAGGCCAGCGATTTGGTATATCGGCAGCAACTTCTTTCGCGTATGTCCCCATAGATGCGCGCCCTCAACTTTGACATACGCAAGTGCTCCCGGTGTGACCTCGAATCGAATATCGGCGCGGTGCGTGGCGGCATCGTACTCGGCGCCCGCCAGTTGCACCCTGCTCCCCAAATAATTATGGTTAATCAGCTGCCCCTCGAGGTATTGGGTCGCGTTCTGAATCGTTTTGAGTGAATAAGATCTTCCCTGACGGATGGCAGAACCTCGAACCCGTGCCCGCCACGACTTCAAGGCCTTTTGCAGCCCATCTTGCTCCTCCGGCGGCGCGCCATGAAGAAGTACTCTTCCGAACTTGGCGCGCCGACCAAGGCTTACATGGAAAATCACGTTTACTAGGCCTCGCTGATTGTCGGTAATCACCTCGGGATTTACCACCGCCTCGAAGAAGCCATTCTGTTGAAAAAACTTGAGTAGAGAGGCCTGTGCGTTCTCGATATCGACCGGAGAATAAGCGCCGCGTGGAGGATAATCAGAGACCTGCAGCAAACGAGAATATGGAAATCGTCCGTCAGCCCCGGGAAATTCGAAAATTCCGAAATAAATCGCGGGCTGACACACGAGCAGCACTCGAACTCCGTTCGCCTGGGGCCGGATTTCGAGTTCTACTTCTTTAACCTTCCCGCCATTTTTTAGCGCTGCGATGGACTCGTCGATCTTTGCCTGGGAAAAAGGCTCTCCCTGTTTTTGGATCAGCAAAGCGAGCAGCTGTTGCTGGTCCAATTCGGGCCGCCCGGCTATCTCAACAGAAGCTACGGTCTGCCCTTCGTAGGACGGCAGCACTTCTCTAACTTGCGGGGCAGTGGCCGGAGCCTGTTTTTGAGCCAGTGTCTTGGCAGAGTCCTGGGCTCGTAGACAAACTCCGGCAAACAAGGTTGCCGCAAAAACCAAACGAATGAAATTGATTTTCCCGAATTGCATGGCCTCAGATTACATTCATGTGCCGCCCGAGCCGGGCGGAAGCTGGCTCCTTGTAAACACACCGGCGGCAGACGATGAAACAACTCCTCTCGATCTTGGATGACGAGAAAGTTGATTGTTTTGTATGGCCTTCGGAGAAAACCCCGACATTCGATCTACCGCTCCATGCCGCAAGATAATGCGCCTGTAACTCTTGCATTCTCGAGACAAATGGCATCTAAGGCGCTGTGCAAATCCGGAAAGTAAAGTCGGCGGTCGTTCGAACCTATGCCAATGTTGAGCGCAACCGCACTCTGCAAATGGGCGCCGCCCTGTCCTATTATTTCGTGATGGCGCTTTTTCCCGCGCTAATCTTCCTCTCCGCTATCGTTGCTTTCTTGCCTGTTGCCGGTCTTTTCGATCAGACGCTTGACCTCATGGGCCGGTTTGTTCCCACCGAGGGTATGGGCATTGTGCGTAAAGTCCTCTCCGACGCCGTGACGCCGAACCGTGGCACTTTTTTGTCAATCGGTTTTGTTGGAACCTTGTGGACGGCCTCGGGTGGTTTTGCGGCGGCGATTGAAGCTCTAAACGTGGCCTACGACGTCGACGAAACCCGCCCTTTTTGGAAAACGCGCCTCCTGGCGATATTGCTCGCGATAGTAATTGGTTTCCTTCTACTGGTTGCGCTGTCCATCATGATTGTGGGTCCTCATTTCGGAGCGTGGTTGGCTGCTCGAGTGTATTTGTCGCAAGTGTGGTTGTGGAGCTGGCCCTATCTTCACTGGCTCATTTCGGTCAGTTTCACCATTCTTGCAGTCGAGACTCTTTATTTTTTGGGACCGAATGTAAAGCAGCGTTTTTGGGCAACATTGCCCGGCGCAATTCTCTCTGTGGCTTTCTGGATCGGCTTTTCTTACCTGCTGGGTATCTATTTCAGGACGTTCGCAAACTTTGACAATACCTACGGAACCTTGGGCGCGGGCATTGCGCTCATGGTGTGGCTGTACTGGACCGGTTTCGCCATGTTGGTCGGGGCAGAGCTCAACGCAGAACTGGCAAAACGCACGAAAGAAGGGGCCATCGAGCAAAAAGAGGAAAACAAAGAAGATCCCCCGCCGTCAATGAAGCTGAGTGCTTAATGAAGTTCGATTCTTTCCTTCTGAGGGTCCTTTTCCGACGCAGAGACCTCAATCCTTTGCACGCCCTTTATCCTCGGTCATGGCCTAAAGTGCCTTTCGGATTTGCCATACCGCTACCGAAACTCCGAGCCATGTTTTCGGTGACCCACCGCGACCTTTCTTGGAGTGCGCACAAATTCTGATTAACGGGCAAACCGGAAACCAGCGGCTTCGGCAATTTCTTATTTGCCGAGCAACGGGCCCAGAATCTTCGCGCACGGATAAGACTGAGCGTTCTTGGATTGCGTATCTTCACAAACATCCTGCGGCGGAGCTGGTAGCCAATTTCTTGAAACTCACGAGTTAATTCACACCCTCCAGTGCAATCGTGGATTCATGGTTGGCGAAAAATCGCCATTACACTCATTGAGGGGGCGGACCTGTCCGGGTCAATGAGTGTAATCGCCTGTACAACAATCCAGTTGACCCTACTCGGTCCGCGGGGGTAGGTTTGCGCTCTCCTTTAGCTCCGCAGAAATATGGCCTCAAAAGAAGCGACAGCAGTCTCCACCCCATCGACCGGTGTACGCCCACACGTCCGTTTCATAGGTTCTTCCCCGGCATGTCATTATTCGCTCTTGCCGTTCTAATTTTCGCCTTTGTACCGGAATATGTTCAGTATTCGCAGGGGAGCTTCCCAATTGCCTGGGTTTTGCACATCCACGGCGCAATCATGGCGGCGTGGGTCGGGGTCTTTTCATTGCAGGCTTATCTCGGCGCAAGCGGGCGCATTGCGCAGCACCGAAAAACAGGCAATCTCGCATTTGCCATAGGGTGGCTCGCGTGGGTCTCGATGATTTTCGTCGAGTGGCGAGCCCTGATTGTGAAGGCGCCTTCTGACGACATCCGCGCTTACGATTGGCTGCTTCCCGGCCCTTACGTCTATTTGACCTTTCCGCTGTTTCTCGCGTGGGCATACCGAACCCGGCAGAGACCGGAGTGGCACAAGCGCCTTATAACATTTGCTCTGTTCCTGTCACTCCAAGCTGCTCTCCAACGATTCTTATGGATTCCAGACCGTTACGGGTACTGGCCTTTTGCTGGAGTATTAGACGTTTGCCTGCTAGTACCGCTGGTCGTCTACGATCTAAGCATGCCAAAGCGGAGCATGCATCCTGCGACCATTCGAGGTGCGCTGTTGTTGTTCGCTGCTCAAGCGATTCTCTTTTCATTGTGGGGGACAGCGGCCTGGAGGCAGTTCGCATATGCCGTGGCCCACGCGGCCCGGCGGTAATCGTCCGCTTGCGATGGTTGACGTAACATCGCCATATCACTCATTGACAAGCTTCCGGAAATTGGAAAAAGAAGTCGCACAATTTGTCGATTCTGGCCTTGTTCGTTCGATGTACTCACAGAAGGAGTGCTGGACATGCGATTCGCACGCGCCCACCGAGTGGCTGACCTGCAAGGTGTTGAACTGCCGAGTGGAGCAGAGCTGGTTAAAACGCAGCACCGTCATTCACGGCTGAAGAGGATTGCGTTGGCCGCTCTGTACCTGTTTGCAGGCGGACTACTGTTGCTCCTAATTACTATTCGCGTAGCGTTCGACACGGGAGGAGAAACTATGGGAGCTGCGCACAAAACAGTCAGTTCCACGGACGGTACGACCATCGCCTACGAGCAATCCGGCGCTGGGCCGGTGCTGATCCTGGTTTCCGCCGCCCTGGCTGACCATAGCGGCACGGTGCGACTGGCGAAACGGTTGTCCGCACATTTCACAGTCATCAACTACGACCGCCGTGGCCGTGGCGCTAGCACCGACACTCTGCCGTATTCACCAGAAAAAGAAGTTGAGGACATCCACGCACTGGTTGATGCGAACGGCGGATCGGCATTCATCTTCGGCAGTTCCTCGGGCTCTGTGCTTGCCCTTGATGCCGCGAACAAACTCGGCTCCAAAGTAAAAAAGCTCTTTATGTTTGAGCCTCCATTCATTGTGGACGAAAGCCGTCCTGCGATTCCAGAAAACCTCGGCGGTGAAATTTCGGCTCTGGTGGGACAGAACCGCCGGGATGCTGCTGTAAAACTGTTTTTCACAAAAGGCATGGGAATACCTGGGCCTGGGGTTACGTTGATGCGTTTCCTGATGCCTGGCTGGTCGAAGATGGCCGCCATGGCGCAAACCGCCCCGTACGACTTGGCTATCCTGAATGGCACGCAGACAGGGCAGTCATTGCCCTCAAATCGCTGGACTGCGGTGACTGTGCCGACGCTCGTAGCGGTCGGGGGAAGGAGCGAACCCTTCTTTCATAATAGCGCCAAGTCGCTCGTCAAAATGCTGCCAAATGCAGAGTACAAATCGCTGAAGGGCATGAATCACGGAGCCGTTCTACTGTCTGCGGCGGCTCTTGCATCACAAGCGACAGATTTCTTCCTGAACCAAAACTAAGCCATGGAGTTTCGAAATGAACTGTATTCGCAAATGAGCGTTGCCTAGTTGTCGATAAATCGCCATTACACTCATGACCTGGAAGACTCTGTGATCCTCGTCACATCGGGTCGGGCAGTTCGCGAATAACATCTCAGCCGCTATGAAAGCCGCCGTCTACACCAAAGGCAAATCGGGAAAGGTTCTCGAACTGAAGGACCTAGACCAGCCACTTCCGAAGAAGAACGAAGTCGTCATGCTGGTTTGCGCCGCTTCCGTCAATCCGCTGGACTGGCGCATGAAGAGCCACCGGCCCGGCGTTGATGTCGCTGGCCAGGTAGTAGCGGTCGGGGAAAGGGTGACGCAGTTCAAGCCAGGAGAAGCGGTGTTCGGCGTTTGCAAAGGCGCCTTTGCCGAATACGCGTGTGCTCCCGAAGACAGGATAGTCCTGAAACCGGAAAGCGTGAGCTTCGACCGAGCGGCTGCTGTGCCGATTGCAGGTCTTACTGCCTTGCAGGGGCTGCGCGACAAGGGACACCTTCAGCCGGGGCAAAATGTCTTGATTAACGGCGCGGCGGGAGGCGTCGGCACCTTTGCCGTCCAGATCGCGAAGTCGTTTGGGGCCAACGTAACCGGAGTTTGCAGCACGAAGAATGTTGAATTGGTACGCTCCCTCGGTGCCGACCGGGTCATAGACTATACCCGCGATGACTTCACTCACGACAGCCAACGTTTCGACCTGCTTCTCGATAACGTGGGAAACCGCACATTGTCAGCAATGAGGCGCGTTTTGAGTCCGAATGGCAAGTGTGTCATGGCCGGAGCGCCTAAGGAACTCTGGGCGGTGTTTACCCGATTGTGCAAAGCAGTCGCGTGGTCACCGTTCATGAGGCAGAAATTCACATTCTTCATTGCTAAAATGAATAGGGACGACCTGATGACCCCCTGCGGACTTATTAATGCCGGAAGGATAACCCCGGTGATCGACAGACGCTACCCTCTGACCGAAACCGCCGATGCCATCGCGTACGTAGAAGAAGGGCACGCCCCGGCGAAAGTCGTCATCATGTTCCAATAGACTTAGGAGACGCTGCCAAGCCTCCCCTTCGTTCGTTTTCAAGACGGTCTGTCACGTCGTAATTGGCGTAATATCGCCATTACGCTCACAACCCCAACCGGGCGGTCTGGTGACCGTAGTTGGTGATAACGCCTGTTTGCAACAGCCCACCTCCTTGACAAGAGAACTCCGTAAGCCTCTACTTGCAGCCTCAAATCTCGGGGGATACCGCATATGTCAACTCTCAGCCGTCGCACCCTCCTCCAGGCCTTCGGAATTGCATCGCTTACACCGCTTCTGCCGGCCCAAACGAAGTCGATCCAGAAGGCCGTGATGGCAAAGCCAGGGGAAAGTCGCTTTCGCTATTCCATTCCCGATCCTTTCCTCACGCCGCCGTGCAAGCTCAGCAAGGAAGACAGCGCAGGGGCGTGCTCGAGTTTCGAAGTTGTCATACCCCCAAAAGGAGGGCCTCCACGGCATGTCCATCATCGCGAAGACGAGTGGTACTACATAATTGCCGGAGAGTTCCTTTTTGAAGTAGGTGACGCAAAATATTCGTTACCGGTGGGCGGAAGTATCTGGGCACCGCGCGACGTTCCTCACGTCTGGGCGAATGGAGGCACGGTGGCCGGAAAAATGATTTTTATATGTCTACCCGGGGGCTTTGAAAACTTCTTTGAGGATTCTGCGAAGGGCATGAACGACAAAATGACACCGGCGCAAATGGAGAGAATCATGAACAATTACGGCATGGAGCTGCTAGGGCCACCCTTGTTTGCTCCTGGCTCCTAAGTTCACGGTAGGAGTTAGCTATGAGACGAGACATTGAAAAGGCAGCTACGCGAAGCCACAATTTTAGCCGACGAGAAGGAATCACAGACTGCCAACTGGCGAAAAATCGCGATATCACTCAGAACCCCAAACCGGCGGCCTCGCCCCCCTGTCATTTTTGCCAGTCTACAAAACAGTTCGTTCAGCACGGTTGCGTACCGACGGGTAGTCAATCTCGCTGTAGATTGACGGTTTTTACCTCTTACCTGCGTTGAGGGGGAAATCGCATGTTAACAGTTCTCGTCGTCGACGACTTCGAGCCGTTTCGGCGATTCATTTGTTCAAGGCTGGAAAGCAGGCCGGATTTAGAGGTCATCGGCGAAGCCTCAGACGGGTTAGAAGCCGTTGAGAAAGCCCAAGCACTGAAACCAGACTTGATCTTGATCGACATTGGTCTTCCCAGCCTAAATGGGATCGAAGCTGCGCATCGGATATGTCGGCTCGTTCCAACCTCAACAATCCTCTTTGTAAGTCAGATCAGCGATGCGGATGTGGTTCAGGAAGCTTTAGGCAACGGCGCGAAAGGATACGTTTGGAAGCAGGACGCGGGCACAGACCTGCTGCCTGCGGTAGAAGCTGCTCTACGGGGCACGCACTTTGTCAGTAGTGGAATTCAGGCGGCTAATCCGCGCGAAACCGAGGAGGATTACTCAAACGGCCAATTTCCCGCGCAGTAGGTTTCGCTGCAGCCGAATCGCCTTCCACTAACTGTCGTAACTCGGCTTCGGGAATTTCAAATTCCGTGAAGCCACAATCCAAACAAACTAGAAGCTTCGGAAAAACCCAAACTATGGGTTTCTTCAGTCCTTCGAGTCCAGGAAAGTGAATCGCAATCTCACCGTTGAACGTGCTCTGGTTGATTGATTGGCATGACTTGCAATGAGTGCTGGTTTGGGCGGACATCATACACCTTACACGTACAAGCTTCTGCGACGAAGCCACGAGGCGACATTTGAAGTTAGTATGCCCCCAGCCCCACATTCGCAGCTTACACGCCTGCACCAGAGATTGTTTAATTTTCTTTCGAATCTCGATGATTCGGCGATGTGATATGCGGTGGTCGGAAAGCCGACGCAACATGGCACCCGGGTAGTTGGTGAAAAATCGCCATTACACTCACAAACTTGGTTGGAGGGTTCCTTTTTTTGGGGTCTCCGGGGCCGTAGACCCTCCGTTCTGCCAAAAGGTTCGGTTGTTCGGTTTTCGGAACAAAAACCAATCACCTGGGGACCTCCATTTGACGGCGAGTATAAAGGTGCTCTTTTGGAGGCTGTCATGGATGACGCCCAGCTTCAAATCATTTTGCAAAGTATGGGTACGCTGCTTCTCAAGGTTTCGGAAGCAACTAGCAATCTGCTGGAACAAAATGTGAGTCGCCTCGCGGCGGATGCAGTTCCTGAGCAGCAGCGTGGTAGAACCGAAGAGATACATCTCGTCTGTTTGTCGCTGAAATCAATGCTTCTTTCAATTGGTCCGAATCTGTAGGTCGTTGTTCTCGTTTCCCTCTCCGTAGCAACACCAAGGGAAACGGCATGGTTGACGAAAAATCGCCATTACACTCACGACCCCGAAAAAGCTGCCATGGGGGACCCTCCAAGGTCGTAAGAATGCTGGGCCTTTGATTTGGCCGGCGGGCAAATCGATGACTGTTAACAAATCTTTTACGTTCCTTTGACACCCATTTGTTTTGGCGGGATCAATCTCCTTTGCTAAGGAGATTTTTTATGAAACACCTGAATGTTCCAGTCAATCGGCGTTCGTTTGTGAAGAGTGGACTGACTGCGGCAACGGTAGGCGCAGGGCTGCTATACCCAAGCGCATCTGTTCTAGCCCATGGAGACTCAGAAGAACGTAGCGGACGCCTGGACAAAGGCGACTCCGCAATTCTGCGGTTCCTGGCTGCGGCCGAAATCCTTGAGACCGACTTGTGGCAACAATACAACGAACTTGGGGGAATCCCAGACAGCGAAGTTCCGGGCGGCAGTGGGAACCCCACCTATACGGCTGCGCTGGCCGTTCTTGATGCGGACATGGCGCAATACATTCACGACAACACCGAAGACGAGCTTACCCATGAAGTTTTCATCAATGCTTACCTGGAATCCAAAGGGGCGGATACCGTCAACCTTGACCAATTTCGCACTCTGCCGAGTAGCAAGGCAACAGGAGCACAACAAATAGGGCGACTTACCAATCTGATGCAGCTCACCGTGGACACGAGCTGGTGGACGCGGTACCGGAGCGGCGACAAGAACCCGGATTTCGGTGACGCTTTCGATCAAGCGGTACCTAGCCTAAGCAAGGGGCAGCATCCGGCGATTCCAAGAGACGATGATGATCTCACTCCCAACGATCACATCCAAGCGATTGCCAACACGGCGGGTTTTCACTTTGGCACCATCGAACAAGGGGGGACCAGCCTTTACCCACAACTCGCCCAGCGAGTTACGAATTCGGAGGTTCTACGTATCGTCCTCAGCATTGGACCAACTGAAGCAATGCACTTTCAGACTTGGAGCGATAAAGCAGGCAATGCACGCGCTCTGACCGACCCGAAAGATCCGTCGCTGGTCTTCCCGGACCTCAATTCGTCTCCGTTCGGCGGAGAGGAATTCCAAACCAACCTGATCATGCCGGAGCCTACTATTTTCTTAAGTCGAAAACTGCCGACGTGTTCGATCGTGCGGCCGACGGCGACGAAGGGCGCTGCAATGGGAGCGCTGAAGTTCCTGACAGACATGGGTTTGTTCATCGGCCAGTCTCCCGCATTCTTTGAATTGATGCGCGATCTTGCCGAGGATGCTGACGACGCCAGGCGCTGAGGTGTAACGGTGGATTTTGCTTCAACCGATCAGGCCCTGCCGCTGTTACCGAGCCCGGTGCAGCGGTTTTTCTTTTATCCCTACCGTTGATGCCAAACCATCTTGCGGGGTCAATGAGTGTTAATCGCCTGGTTTCAACAGTTAACTCTCCGCAACAACGACCGGGCAGTGAGATGCCGAACAAATGAAGATGCCCCGCGTCCGGTACTGGCCGCCGCAACCGGTGGGCAGGGGAGAATGAGAGCTGTGAACTAAAGAACAGCGAGCGTCATTGCATAGGTGAAGCCGGAGGCGCAGATGGTCCCGAGCCACGTGTCCCAATGCCAATTTGCATAGCGGTGTTCTTCGGGAAGACGACTTCGTTTCCACGTGCGATGAAGTGAGAATAGACCGACATTCCCGCACCGTAGGCGCCCATGCTGTACCCCAAGGCACGCGAGGGAACGGCCATGCCGAGCGCCATCCCGACTAGTTTGAATCCTCCGAGCCCGCCAGCGCCCCGACTAATCGGATCGCTGCCGCTAAGGTTGTCGTGATCGCGGTCGCCTTCCTGATAAGCCGACATCGCAGCCAG
>Ga0105238_10007027_pt1 | contig 11255 bp, 8 predicted proteins | sample KBSC34metaG_FD_81526 | JGI IMG/M metagenome (GOLD analysis project Ga0105238, IMG submission 81526) | Corn rhizosphere microbial communities from Kellogg Biological Station, Michigan, USA - KBS C3-4 metaG | ecosystem: Host-associated > Plants > Roots > Rhizosphere > Soil | place: Michigan, USA...
CCTAGCTGCGATAGTACGCGAAATTCAGACCAAGTGCAGCAGCCAGTGCCAACAATCCGATCAAGCCGATCAGAGGCATGTTGGATGCGGTCTTCGGAAGCTCCGCCGGCGGGTTGTTTTGTGCGGTTTCAACTGCTGGGGCCGGTGTTGTTGCCGGCTCGCGAACGGCTGGAGGCGGCGGCGGAGCTTGTGGCGCCGCAGCGACAGTTACGGGCTCGGCTGGTGCTGGCGTCGGTTCCGCGACCGCAACGGCCGCTGGTGCCGCAGGCGCGGGCTCAGCGGTTGCGGTTGTGTCCAGCTCTGCGGGTTTCGTATCGTCCGTCGGCACAGTCGCACCGCTGTTGGTCGCAGTGATCTGCGCGGCTACCATTTTGGGATATGCGAATTCTTGCCCGAAGTTATCCCCCGGATAGAACCAGGCGCGAAGTGCCTTGGGCTGTCCGGCCGGAACTTCCCAGAACGCAAATACGCTCTTGCCTGTTGGGCGGAGCCGCATATTCGGGATCGCCAGGATCGTGGTCACCAGATGCTTTTCGTCCTTGTCGAACACTTTCACGACATGACGGTTAGATTGCGAGTCATTTAGCTTCAGTACATAGGTCCCCGGTGGCAGCGTTGCGTTTGGTAGTTGCATCGCTTCGTCAATGGTGATTACAGTTTTTTTGTCCCATTGATCGGCAGCGGCAATGCCTGCACCGGCGATACCCACGATTGCCACTAGAGCAATCTTCAGTAGGTAATTCTTCATCGTAGATCTCCTTTATGTGCAGCCGGCATGCTTACCGAGCTACGAACTCGATGTCGCAACTTAAGGGCCATCCAGGCGCTTCAGGCATATGCGGCTGATCTCAAACAGGTTGCGCGGGGCAGCTTATTTCCGAGCCTGAGTGGGTGGCGCGCATTCAGCAATTACTGCTGAATTCTTGGAGATTTTGTACTGCTTTGCCAACTGGCGACGACCTGCTGTATCTGCTGCAACTCCTGCTGCTTTTGCACACGCAATAGCAAATCTTGCAATTCGAAAACGCGTAAGTCATTCGTAAGATTGAAGTCCTTGTGGAATTCCAAATGCTTTCTATACGCACAGGAGTTCTACAGCAATGACAGTCGAAGCATATGGACAGGCATACCAGCGAGGGTTCGATCGCACCATCCGCCTCTTGCTGTCTCGCGGCGCTCAGATTGACTGTGCCCGGGAAGCCGCTCAGGCCGCGTGGGCAAAGGGATGGGAGAGAATCGGCCAGCTTCGCAATGAGAGCGTGGTCACCACGTGGGTGAATACCATCGCACTGAATTGTTACCGCAGAGTGATGCGCAGCGAGAGCCATCAATTGCCGCTCACTGAGCTGGCGACAACTGCCGGCGTGAATCTTGCGGTTATTGATTTGGATCGCTATTTGGCGCGCTGCCGGCCCAGTGATCGTAAGCTTTTTGATGATTACTTAGAGGGCTATCCCCTTGAAGAGATCGCCGTGCGGCAGGGAATCAGCTATACGGCGACTCGCATCCGGCTACTGCGCGCACGTCGCGCAGTGCAATCGCAGATCAAGGAAGGCGAGTCAGTGGTTCGGATGAATCGGGCGCGGGTGATGGCGGAGTGCCAAGTGGCCGCGTGATATTCGTCCAATTCCTCAAGAACAAAATGTATCGTTTGTGTCGAAACAATCTAAAATGCTCAGGGTCTAATTTGTAGGGAGTTTTTAATATGAAACGCTTCAATTACACAGTAGGTTTGCTCGCTATGGGGCTGCTTGGTGGACAGTTCATGTCCGCTCAAGAGTTCTCGCATTTTTCGTTTGATCTGGGAGGCGGCTTTACGCAGCCTGTCGGTAACACCGGACGACATCTAGACGAAGGATGGAATGTTCGGGGCGGAGCCGGCGTGAACTTCTCGCAATATGTCGGTGCGATGGTTCAAGTGGATTACAATCGCTTTGGCATCAACGGTGCCACACTCAATTCCGCGGGATTTCCTGGTGGCGATGTAAGTGTATTTTCCGCTACGCTTAATCCGATCGTTCATTTGACGCCGCGGGGACACTTTGACCTGTATCTGATCGGCGGTGGCGGCTTGTATCACCGGACCCAGGAATTCACGGCACCCGGCTTGGCTGCCGTCACTGGATTCGATCCGTTCTTCGGCTTCTATCAGACGGCCATTCCAACCACTCAAGTTCTGTCGTCTTACACGGTGAATAAACCCGGAGTCAACGGCGGCGCCGGTATTGCGTTCGGAACCAAGTGGCACGGAAAGATTTTCGCCGAAGCTCGCTATAACAGGATTTTCATGGGCAACAACACCCACACCGATTACATACCGGTGACTTTCGGTTACCGCTGGTAGAAACGCTTATTCCGTCGGAGCGTAATACCCATGCCGGTAATACACACTCGGAACCGGCATTTCTGGCGATACATCTACACTTACTTTGACTTGCCGGTATTTTCCATCGCGAGATGGGTTGGAAGAGACGTAGCCTAAGAGGTACTCGTTTCGAAGCGCAGTACCAATTGTTGCACTGACGGTATCGAGATCGTCAAGACGGTCCACAGTAAAAAGCCGTCCTCCACTTTGGACGGCAAGCTCATCGAGCAACTGTGGGCCGTTTTTTTCTTCCGCCGAATGTTTGAGCGAATCGAATATCCCCATGGCGTACATTTGAATCTCTGACTCAAGCAGCGCGCTTTTAATCTCCCGTCGCGTATACCGGCTGCGATTGTCGCCGCCGTCAGAAAGCAGCACGATGGCTTTCCTGGAATTTCGTGCGTTCTTCATCTGAACCAAAGCCAGGTGAATTGCGTCAATCAGTGACGTGCGGCCGAACGGTCTGGTTCTTGCGATCTTCTTATAGATCTGGTCGGAATCCGACGTGAAGGGCATCATAAGCTTCGGTTTTTCGCCGAACTCCACCAGGAAAAATTCATCTCCGGTGCTGGCGGTCTTGAAGAACGCAGCTGCAGCTTCCGCCGATTCGTGAATCTTGTTCGCCATGCTGCCGCTGGAGTCGAAGACTAAGCCCACCGAGACCGGCGAGTCCTGTTTCGAGAAGTAGGAAACTTTCTGTTCCACTCCGTCTTCAAACAGGCGAAAGTTTTCTTTCAGTAAATCGGTTACGGACGTCCCGCGGTCCGACGTAGCGTGAATGGGAACTAGAACCAGGGACGCATCCACTCGCAGATGCACATCCGGAGCGCCTGCCGCCTGCATCTCGGGACGCGCGCGGGGAACAATAGAGACCCTTGGCTGCGAGGTCGTCGTTTGAGCGCGGCTAGTGACGCAAAGCGAAGACAAGATGATGAAGCACAAGAGGCTGTGACGGACGCAGGCCATGCGGCAAATTGTATACCAATTTTGGTAGCCGTGCCGAAGTGAAAATGTTTTGAATTCCTAAGGCCAATCAATTAAGGAAGTTGCCGATGGGCGGCGCCACAGAAATTCATAAATGGGGATGTCGGTCGATCTTCTAGATCGCTCCGATACAATAAATAAATGGCATCTTCAACATCCGCGCGTGTTTTGGTGGTGGACGATGACCCGCAAGAACGGCAGGATCTAGCCAAAATCATCACCGCCCTGGGTTACATTCCTGAGATCGCTTGCGATGGAGAGCAGGCCCTCGAAAAGTTGGGCGCAGCACCAGTTGACGCCATCGTCACTGACTTGATGATGCCGCGCATGGACGGGTACACGCTGCTTAAGACTTTGCTGGAGCGCGGCGATCTTACGCCGGCGATTGTCTTGACCGGCTTAGGCAGCATCCGCGAAGCCATGGCGATCGTTCACGACCTACGCGCATTTTGGTTTTTGGAAAAGCCGGCCCAGCAGGCTATCCTTGGACCGTTGCTGGAAAGAGCGATTCGCCAAAAGACCTTAATGGCTGAGACCGAGCGCCTGCAACGGCAACTCAGCCTCCACGGAGTCCTGGGCGACATGGTGGGAACATCCGAGCCCATGCGCCAGGTGTTCTCGCTCATTCAACAGGTAGCTCCCAAGACCGCTTCGGTGCTGATCAGCGGAGAAAGTGGAACCGGGAAAGAGCGGGCCGCCGCCGCGATTCACAAGCTGAGTGCGCGGGCCAATGGACCCTTCGTCGCCATCAACTGCGCCGCCATTCCCGAAAGTCTGATTGAAAGCGAATTATTCGGCCACGAAAAAGGAGCCTTCACCGGAGCCATCGGACGGCAGGCCGGCTGTTTCGAACACGCGAATGGCGGCACTCTGTTCCTGGATGAAATCGCGGAGATGCCAATGCCCATGCAGGCCAAGCTTCTGCGGGTTCTAGAAGAATCCAAAGTACGCCGCTTGGGAGGACAGGGCGAAATTTCCGTGAATGTCCGGGTGCTGGCAGCGACCAACCGCCCTCTGGATGAAGCTCTGGAAAAGAAGCAATTGCGCGAAGACTTGTTTTATCGTCTGAACGTCTTCAACATTTTCCTGCCGCCTCTGCGCCACCGTAAAGAAGACATTCCCAGGATCTCGGAGGCGTTGATCCGCATTCTCAATCAGCGCAACGATTGCCGGGTGACTCATCTGGATGCGGAAGCCCTGGGAGTCCTTATGGGTTATTCATGGCCGGGAAACATCCGGGAATTGCGCAATATTTTGGAGCGGGCCGTAGTCATCGCCCGCGAGGGCGTGCTTTCCGCTCACCATTTCCCGGCGGGTTTCAATCTGCCGAAGAGGCCAGCCTCGTCCGTCGCCACTCCGGCGGCCGTCGCGGCTCCCGAATCTGCCTCTGGGTTCGAGCCCGGCAAGTCTCTACAGCAAATGGAAGAGGCCTACATCCGGTTGACGCTGGCGCATACCAACAACAATCGCCAGCGTGCCGCTGAGATTCTCGGTATCAGCCTGCGAACTCTGTATAAGCGGCTGTCCGAGTTCTCAAAAGCAGAAGACGAGCCATCGTCCAGCTCCAAAGCGGCGATAGGAACAACGTGATCGTTGCGTCATGGTGGTCCAGGTGCATACAGGATCACCATGAGTAGTCCCCGCTTTTATATCGTGCTAGTGGAAGACGCCGAGCCCGATGTCATTCTGGTTCGCGAGGCCTTAGAACAATCTGGCCTCGACTTTGATTTGCGTGTATTCGACGATGGCGAACAGGGTGTGGACTTTGTAAAGAACATCGATCGCGATGCTGCCGTCGCGTGTCCCCACTTGTTTCTGCTCGACCTCAACCTGCCTAAGAAGAGCGGCGGTCAGGTGCTGGAACGTGTGAGGCAAAGTGTGCGCTGCGGTGCGGTCCCCGTCGTCATTCTTACCTCATCCGACTCCAACAAGGACAAAGCGCAAGCCGCCAATTTGAAAGCTACCGGATATTTTCGCAAGCCATCCAGGCTCGACGAGTTTATGAAATTAGGACCCTATCTACGGGATCTGCTCACAAATCCGCCGCAGGCAAACGGAAGCTGATAGTGGTTCCTCCGCCAGAACGCGAATCGGCCCACATCTCTCCACCATGCTGTTCGATGATTTTCTTCGCCAGCGTTGAGCCCAGTCCGCTCCCTGGAAATTGCTTCCCATTAAGCCGCTCAAATGGCTTGAAAATTCGTTCCTTGTAGGCCGGATCGAATCCCACACCGTTGTCGCGGACTGAAAAAAGCCATTTGTCCCCTTCGCGTACCGCCCCGATGTGCACTGCCAAGGGGGCTTCTCCGCGGAACTTGCAAGCATTCGCGATAAGGCAGCGCAGAGCTGTGGCGAGGGACGCGAAATTTCCCATCACCACCGGCAATGGATCGTGCGTGAGGGTCGCGGCGCAGCTTTTAAGCTCTCCGGCAATCTCGTTTCGCGCCTCGATCAGGACCATCTCAAGATCAACCTCAGTATGCTCGGGCGTGCGCACTTCTTCATAGCAGTACTCGGCGATATCGTTGATCAACGTCTCCATCCGATTCGCGCCATCGGCAACATAGCGCGTACCGCGACTGGCATTTTCAGCGGAGGGACTCGCGCCATCGGCCGCCAGCAGCTGTGCGCCGAGACGGATCGCCCGTAAAGGTTCCCGCAGGTCATGCACCGCCATGGAAATGAAGTCTCGAACGGCTTCAAGATCCGGCGCCTGAATTTCCGGTGCGGTCGCCTCTGCATTGTCTTTCATACGGCTAGGAGTTGACATTGTTATGATATGTGATCATTCCGCTCGGTCAGGCAGCGTGAAATAAAAGGTAGATCCTTTATCGGGCGCGGACTCGACCCAGATCTGCCCCCCATAATTCTTCACAATCCGCTCGCAAATAGCCAGTCCGATTCCGGTCCCCGGATAGTTGCTTCCATGCAGCCGCTTGAAGATCCCGAAGATTTGGAGCGCATACTCGGGCTTGATTCCAATTCCGTTGTCCTGCACCGAAAAAAGCCAGTTGCCGGGACGGCGCTCGGCATCGATGTGAACTTTGGGCGTTTCGGTGCTGCGGTACTTAATGGCGTTGCCCACCAGGTTCTGTAAGAGTTGAACCAGCCGGATCTCGTGTGCTTGAACCGTCGGCAGCCCGTTGAAGGTTACGACGGCCTGATTCTGATCGATGCTCGCCTGCAGGTTGAGTAGCGCCTTGCGCAGCGCATCCGAGCAAACTACGGGGCCCGCCGGCTCCTCGCTTGCAGACGACCCCACTTGCGAGTAGTCCAGCAGATCGCGCAGCAGCGTCTCCATGCGGTGTGCCCCGCTGATGACGTAAGAAATGTATTGGTCCGCTTGCGGATCGAGCCGCTCTGCATACTTTCTCTGCAGGATTTGGCTGTACAACGCCACCAGCCGCAACGGTTCTTGCAGATCGTGACTCGCTGCGTAGGCAAACTGATTCAAATCCTCATTCGATTTTCGAAGTGCCTCGTTGGATTCCAAAAGGGCAGCCGTACGCTCGGAGACGCGCTGCTCCAGGCTTGCGTTGAGATCCCGAATCTCCTGATCCGCTTTCTTGCGTTCAGTGACGTCGCGTATCGCGGCAGTCACCAACAAACCTTCCTCGGTATCCAGCGGACTCAGGCTGATCTCAACCGGAAATTCCGTACCGTCTTTGCGGACGCCGAACAATTCCAAACCCGTTCCCATTGGCCGGCTTCTGGGTTCATCGAAAAATCCCTCGCGGTGACCGCCATGCCGCCCCCGGAAACGCTGCGGCACCAGCACTTCAATCGCTCTTCCCAGCAACTCTTGCCGGCGATACCCAAACACTTTTTCGACCTGCGCATTTACCAAAACGATATGCCCGAGACCGTCCACCACTGCCATTGCGTCGGGAGCCGCCTCCAGCAACGCACGAAATTTCTGTTCCGCCTTACTTAGAACTTCCGCCTGCTTTTGCAGCAGCGCGGTGTTCCGGCTCAACTCCACGAACACCTTGACCTTGGAGCGCAAGATCTCCGGAACAATCGGCTTGAAGAGAAAATCGACCGCGCCCAAGTCGTAACCCCGGAACAATTGCTCGTCGCTCTTGTAGCCGGTCAAAAACAAAATCGGAACGTGCCGCGACCGCTTGCGGGCCCGGATCAGTTCGGCCGTTTGAAAGCCGTCCATCTCCGGCATCTTCACATCCAGCAGCACCGCCGCGAAGTCATCTTCCAGTAGGTGTCGCAGAGCCTCGGTGCCGGACTTCGCCATTACCAGATCCTGACCCAATCCGTCGAGCGCCGCTTCCAGAGCGATCAGGTTCTCTGGCGTATCGTCTACCAGCAGAATCTTTGCTCTATCCGGCGACCGACGTTCCTGGGTATCGGGAGTCTCCGTTAGCATGGGGCTCTTTAACATTTTAAGACGTCACGCTCCAGGAGCGACCATTTGACTCTCCTCATGCACATTGCTTCCCATGCAAACGCGCAGCACTGAAAATAGTTGTTCGATATCCACCGGCTTCGTGATGTAATCCGAGGCCCCGGCCTCCAGGCACTTGGCGCGATCCCCCTTCATGGCCTTCGCAGTCAAGGCCACGATGGGCAGAGAGCGGAACTGGGGAATCTTCCGGATAGTGCTCATGGTTTCATATCCGTCCATTTCCGGCATCATGATGTCCATCAGCACTAAATCGATATCCGGTCTACTCTCCAGCAACTCGATTCCTGCGCGGCCATTCTCGGCGTGAACCGCCTTCATGTTGTGTTCTTCCAGCAGGCTGGTCAGCGCGAAAATATTGCGGACATCATCGTCGACCACGAGAATCGTTTTGCCGTAAAGCGTGGGATCGGTCCGGCGCAATTGATCCAGGATGCGGCATTGATCCGCAGTGAGGTCGGTCTCCGCGCGATGCAGCAGTAGAACCGTATTGTCGAGGACACGCTCTATAGTATGGGCCCGCTTCACCACGCTGATTCTCATCGCGCGAGCGAATTGTTGCTCTTCCGTCACCGATAGGGAGCGCGTTGCCATCAAGATCATCGGCGGCACCTGCGGGCTGAGTTGATTTTGGATCTCTTCCACCAATTGCAGCGGACCAAGGTCGTCGAGATCCGGGTGAAGCACAATGCCGTCGAGATATTGCTGCTTGGTAACGGCCAGCGCCTGGCCTGCGGTCTGTACCGGAATCACTTCCAGATCCGGGGCCGTGATCAATTCGGCAACAGCTTCCCGCTCCTCTCTATCCGCACACACCAATAACAATTTCTTTACGCGTTTCTGCGTGGATTCCTCGATGGCGGCGAAGGCATCCACCAGCGAATCTTTGGCTACGGCCTTTTCCAGGTAGCTCATGGCGCCAAGTGCCAGCCCACGGCGTCGATCCTCATCGCCGGAGATGATATGAACCGGTATGTGCCGGGTTATAGAATCGTGCTTCAGGCGATCGAGAATGGTCCATCCCGCAACATCGGGAAGAGTGATGTCCAGCGTGATGGCGCCGGGCTTGAACTCACGGGCCAGCGAAATAGCGCTGCTGCCGCGAAGCGCAACCAGCGCTTTGAGTTGATGATCGTGCGCCAGGTCCACCAGAATTCGGGCGAACGTAATATCATCTTCGACGATTAGCAGGACAGAATCTCCCGGCTGGATCAGATTGCGGTCATCGTCGAGAACCAATTCCTCGGTGAGCTCTTCGTGCTCCAACGGCGACGAAAGAATCACGTCCACCTCGGAATCCGCCGCGCCGGCCACTTGATCGATTTGGATCGGAGTGATCTTCAGAGCTTCGCTCTTGGGCGCCTGTGCTTGCGCCACATAAGTCTGCGGTAGATACAAAGTGAAGGTGCTGCCTACGCCAGGCGCGCTCTGCAGGCGAATTTCACCGCCTAGGAGCCGGGCGAGTTCGCGGCTGATCGAAAGACCCAATCCCGTGCCGCCGTACTTGCGGCTGGTGGTTCCATCGGCCTGTTGGAACGCCTCAAAAATAATGCGCTGTTTGTCAGCCTGAATCCCGATGCCGCTATCCATCACGGTGAACGCGATCACCGATTTCGCGCGCGATAGGATCGGATGTCCGAGGCTCCAGCCACTGTAGGCCTTGTCGATGGTGAGTTGCACGGAACCGTGTTCAGTAAACTTCAGAGCGTTGGACAACAGGTTCTTCAACACCTGCTGCAAGCGCTTGGCATCGGTGTGCATGATTTCGTTTGCCACCGGGCCTCCTAGGTTGATACCGAAGTCCAGTCCCTTGCCTTCGGCCACGTGACGGAACGTCTTGCCGCAGTAGTCTTGAAGCTCGGCGAATCGCACGCCTCCAATATCCAGGTCCATCTTCCCGGATTCGATCTTGCTCAGATCCAGAATGTCGCTGATCAGCGCTAACAGGTCGGTTCCCGATGTGTGAATCGTTTCGGCAAACTTCACTTGTTTCGTAGTCAGGTTCTTGTCCGAATTCTCGGATAGCATGCGCGCGAGAATCAGCAGGTTGTTCAGCGGAGTCCGCAACTCGTGACTCATGTTGGCCAGGAACTCACTCTTGTATTTCGAAGTCAGTGAAAGCTGCTCCGCCTTCTCTTCCAGCGCCTTCTTGGCTTGCTCGACCTCCAGATTCTTGGTCTCGACCTCGGTTTTCTGTTCCGCCAGCAATTGGGCCTTTTCCTGCAATTCTGCGTTCGTGGTTCGCAGCTGTAGCTGCTGGCTGCGAAGCTCTTCCGCCAGCGCTTGGCTCTGCTGCAGGAGCTGCTCGGTTCTCATCGTCGCGGCAATCGTGTTTAATACGATGCCGATCGATTGCGTCAACTGATCCAGGAACGCCAGGTGAACATCATTAAATTGTCCGAAGGAGGCCAGCTCAATGGCCGCTTTCACGTCGCCCTCGAAAAGCACCGGCAGCACGACGATACTCACTGGAGCGCTTCCTCCCAGACTGGAATTGATCTTTACGTAGTCACCCGGTACGTCGGTGACCAGAATGCGTTCTTTCTCCCTGGCGCACTGGCCGACTAGTCCCTGTCCGATCCTGAAGCGCTTCGGCACGTCATCCTCTTGCTCGATCGCGTACCCCGTTAAGAGCGACAACACGGGAGTTTCGTCCACTGTGTCGGTGATATAGAAGGTTCCATGCTGCGCGCCGATCAGCGGAGTGAGTTCGGAAAGCAGCAATTGCGCGACGGTGAGTAGATCGCGCTGCCCCTGCATCATGCCGGTGAACTTGGCGATGTTGGTCTTCAGCCAATCCTGTTCGTTGTTCTTGCGCGTTGTCGCCGCGAGATTGACGATCATCTCGTTCAGGTTGTCTTTGAGCGACGCCACTTCGCCTTGCGCCTGCACAGCGATGGATCGCGTCAAATCGCCCTTGGTCACGGCCGTCGCCACTTCGGCGATCGCGCGGACCTGCGTTGTGAGATTCGCCGCCAGCTGATTGACGTTGTCGGTCAGATCGCGCCAGATACCGGCCGCACCGGGCACACGCGCCTGTCCGCCGAGCTTTCCTTCGATACCGACTTCGCGCGCCACCGTCGTTACCTGATCGGCGAACGTCGCCAGGGTATCGATCATTCCGTTGATGGTGTCGGCCAACTCCGCAATCTCGCCCTTGGTTTCGAGAATCAGTTTACGTTTCAAGTCGCCGTTCGCGACAGCGGTTACGACTTTTGCGATGCCACGCACCTGCGTGGTGAGGTTCGCGGCCATGAAGTTCACGTTGTCGGTCAGATCTTTCCAGGTACCAGCCACGCCTTTTACTTCGGCCTGGCCTCCCAGTTTGCCGTCCGTACCGACTTCGCGAGCCACGCGCGTCACCTCGCTGGCGAACGAATTAAGCTGATCCACCATGGTGTTGATGGTGTCTTTCAGCTCCAGAATTTCTCCTTGCACGTCGACAGTGATTTTGCGCGAGAGATTGCCGTTCGCAACGGCCGTCGTCAC
>Ga0105238_10007031_pt1 | contig 11253 bp, 12 predicted proteins | sample KBSC34metaG_FD_81526 | JGI IMG/M metagenome (GOLD analysis project Ga0105238, IMG submission 81526) | Corn rhizosphere microbial communities from Kellogg Biological Station, Michigan, USA - KBS C3-4 metaG | ecosystem: Host-associated > Plants > Roots > Rhizosphere > Soil | place: Michigan, USA...
ATCGACGCGAACGATCCCTCGCGGCGCTCACTTGCGCGCTACGAGCGCGAGACTGAGCTGAAGGGCACTGTAGATGGAACGCCGCGGCCGTTCGGCAGCTTCGGCGCGAACGAGCATGGCCTCATCGATCTCTCCGGCAATGTCTGGGAGTGGACCAGCACGTGCTTCACGCGCATCGCGCTCGACAATCCGGCTGCCGCCACGGTCAATTGCGGCGTGCGCGTCGTCGAAGGGCAGCACCGCAGCTATGTGACGGACTTCATCCGCGATGCACGCGCCGGCGGCTGCGCGGCAGGCATCCCGCCAAGCAATCTCGGCTTCCGGCTGGTGCGCGAGCCGACCGTGCTGGAGCGCTGGTTCGGGCTGTAGGCGAGGGCAGGCAAGTGCGGAGCATCAGTCCTGGGATGGCGTCCCGCGAGCCTGTTTCGGCGCAAGGTCGGTGAGGAAGTCCATCACTGCGCGCACCCGCGCGGTCCGGACGATGTCGCGGTGGACTACCACCCACAGCTCGACCGTCAGGACGCGCTCCGGCGGCATGAGACAGATCAATTGCCGTTCCCGCTCGGCCAGTTTTGTCGGCAGGATCGCGATCCCCATCCCGGCCTTGCAGGCGGCAAAATGAACGCGCGCCGAGTCGGATGCCAGGACGATTGGTGAACGTGACGCGTGCTCGGCGAACCAGGCGCCGCCGCGCACGTGGGCGTAGTCCTGCGTCCATGTGATGATGCCGGCGTTTGACAGATCGGAGTTGCCCGGCGTCAGCTTGCGCGATTTCGCGTAGCTGCGACTGGCGTAAAGCCCCATCGACCACCGTCCGGCAGGGCGCACCACGAAATCGCCGTCCGCAGGCTTGCGGCCACGGATTGCGATATCCGCCTCGCGGCGAGTCAGGTTGACCAGGTCCATTCGCGCGAAGATCTCGATCGCGATGGAAGGATATTTGCGGCTGAACTCGGGAAGGCGCGGCGCGATGACGTGTGTGGCAATGTCGTCAGTCGCCGCGATGCGGACCTTTCCGGAGGGCCGGGAGTCCTTTCCCAAAGCGTCGCGCTCGACCGACAACACGGCGTCTTCGACTTCCTCAGCCTTCCGCTGGACGGACTTGCCGTTCTCAGTCAGCGCATATCCGTTTCGCGTCCGGTCGAAGAGCCTGACACCGAGTTGACGCTCCAGGCTGGCGACGCGTCTCGCAATGGTCGAGGGACTTGTTTTCAGGACACGCGCGGCATCGGCGAGGCCGCCGGCTCGCGAAACCGCCAGAAAATGCTTGAGGTCGTCCCACTCCATCGTGCCCCAAAATTGAAATCCAGCCTCTCGATTTTGGCTGTTTGGAACGCGATCCCGCAAGAGCTAAAGATTCGTCGCGGAGATTTGCGACGATGAAACTTGCACGCGAGGCATTGTTGATCGTGCTGGCTGCCGTGCTCGGGACCGCCCCGGCGGTCGCCGAGCAATACCCCGCGCGCCCGATCACGCTCATCATCCCGTTCGCGGCCGGTGGGCCGAGCATGGCTTTGATCAGGATCATGGAGCCCGCCCTGACCAAGGCGCTTGGTCAACGGCTGATCATCGAGAACGTCAGCGGCGGATCGGGCGCAATCGGCACCGGGCGGCTCGCGCGCGCTGCGCCTGACGGCTACACCATTGGCCTTGGCCAATGGGACAATCTGGTTCTCAACGGCGCGATTTCTTCGTTGCCCTACGATCTCAAGAGCGATTTCGCGCCGATTGCGCTGTTCGCCACGAACCCGCAACTCATCGTGGCGCGAAAGGACCTCCCGGCCGCCAACCTGCCGGAGCTGATCGGCTGGCTGGGTGCACATCCGGACAAGGCCGCGCAAGGCACCGCCGGGCCCGGGAGCGCCGCACATGTCAGCGGCGCCTATTTTCAATCGGTTACCAGCACGCATTTCGCGTTCGCGCCGTACCGCGGCGCCGGGCCGGCGATGCAGGACCTGGTCGCCGGTCATATCGATTTGATGTTCGATCAGGCCGGGAACGCGCTGCCGCACGTCCGCGAGGGAAATATCCGCGCGTATGCGGTGACCGCTAAAACGCGACTCGCGGCTGCGCCCGATATCCCGACGGTCGATGAGGCTGGCCTGCCTGGATTTTACGTTTCGATCTGGCGCGGATTGTGGGCCCCGAAGGGAACGCCTCCTGATGTCATCGCGAGGCTGAATGGCGCGGTCGTTTCAGCGCTGGAGGACCCGACGGTTCGCCAGCGCCTCGGCGACCTGGGTCAGCAGATTCCGTCTCTCGGGGAGCAAACGCCCACCGCGCTCGGCGCCTTGCAACGCGCCGAGATCGAGAAGTGGTGGCCGCTGATCAAGGCGGCCGGCATCAAGGTTGAGTGATCCAGGCGACTGGCGAAGCAGCGGGGCACCCTAGTCCCCGATCCGCACCGGGAGGTGGCTGCCCTCGGCGAGATCGGAGAAGCGCGTGACCGCCGCCTCGAACTGCAGCGGAACCGTGCCGGTCGGACCGTGGCGCTGCTTGCCGATGATGCACTCGGCCTTGCCCATCACGGCGTCCATCTCGGCCTGCCACTTGAAGTGCTCCTCGGTGCCGGGACGCGGCTCCTTGTTCTTCAAGTAGTACTCCTCGCGAAACAGAAACAGCACGACGTCGGCGTCCTGCTCGATCGAGCCGGATTCACGCAGGTCCGAGAGCTGCGGACGCTTGTCGTCGCGCGACTCGACCTGGCGGGAGAGCTGCGACAGCGCCACGATCGGCACGTTGAGCTCCTTGGCGAGCGCCTTCATGCCGGTGGTGATCTCGGTCACTTCCTGGACGCGGCCTTGACTGGCGCGCTGGCTCGAGCCGGTCAGCAGCTGGATATAGTCGACCACGATGAGGTCGAGGCCCTTCTGCCGCTTCAGGCGGCGCGCGCGCGCCGCAAGCTGCGCGATCGAGATGCCGCCGGTCTCGTCGATGTAGAGCGGCAGCGCTTCCATCTCGCGCGCGACCTGCGCGATGCGATCGAAGTCGCTCGGGTCGATCTCGCCGCGCAGGATGCGGTGCGAGGGGATCTCGGTCTGCTCCGCGATGATGCGGTTCGCCAGCTGCGAGGCCGACATTTCGAGCGAGAACAGCCCGACGATGCCGCCATTGACGCTCTCGGTGAGGCCGTCCGGCCGCACCTCGCCGCACCAGGCACGCGCGCTGTTGTAGGCGACGTTGGTGGCAAGCGAGCTCTTGCCCATGCCGGGGCGGCCCGCGAGGATGATCAGGTCGGACGGCTGCAGGCCGCCCATCATGCGGTCCATGTCGCGTAAGCCGGTCGAGAGCCCTGAGAGCTTGCCGTCGCGCTGGTAGGCCTTTGCCGCCATGTCGACCGCGGTCGTGAGCGCGGTCGCGAAGCGCTGGAACCCGCCATCGTAGCGGCCGGTCTCCGCAAGCTCGAACAGCCGCCGCTCGGCATCCTCGATCTGGTCGCGCGGCGCGAGATCCACCGGCGCGTCATACGCGACGTTGACCATCTCCTCGCCGATCATGATCAGCGTGCGGCGCGTGAACAGGTCGTAGATGGTGCGCCCGTAGTCCTCGGCGTTGATCACGGTCGTCGCCTCGGCGGCGAGCCGCGCGAGGTATTGGCTGCCGGAAAGCCCGGAAACGTCGAGGTCGGGCGGCAGGAAGGTCTTGAGCGTGACGGGATTGGCGATCTTGCCGGCGCGGATCAGGCTCGCGGCGAGCTCGTAGATCTTCTGGTGGATCGGCTCGAAGAAGTGCTGCGGCTGGAGGAAGTCAGAGACGCGGTAGAACGCCTCGTTGTTGACGAGCAACGCACCCAGCAGCGCTTGTTCCGCCTCGACATTGTGCGGAGCAGCGCGAAAGACAGGTGTATCGGGCGCGGCCTTACGCGCTGTTTGCTCGCCAGCCATGGTTGAAAGACGCACTCGTGTGCCTACGGGGTTCGCGTCTTAGCATCGTGTCGCGCCGAATGAAATGAAGAGAATCGCGCCGAACCGGTGCCGATACCGTTGTCCACGATTCTCACCGGCGCAAGCTTTTGCGGGCGCGTGTGTAGAAACCTCTTGACGGATTTATGTCCGCATTGCGCACGCCCGCGCGGAAGAAAATCTACGCGCCGGCAAACCTACTCGCCGGCAAGACGCAGGGGCGGGCGGCTGCCACCTTCCGCGGCGCGCAGCCGCGCTTCCTCGCGCGCGATGTAGTCGCGCGTGATCGGCACGACGCCTTGCCGTTTCGTCAATTGCAGTTGCATTACCATCATGTTCTGCTCGCGGAACGTCATCTCGGAGGCCGCGAGATAGAATTCCCACATGCGGGTGAAGCGTGCGTCGTAGATCTTTTCCAGATCGTCGCGGTGCGCCAGGAAGCGCTCGCGCCATTGCTTGAGCGTCTCGGCATAGTGCAGCCGCAGGATCTCGATGTCGGTCACCAGCAGGCCGGCGCGTTCGACCGCGGGCAGCACTTCCGAGAGCGCCGGAATGTAGCCGCCCGGGAAGATGTATTTGGCGATCCAGGGATTGGTGATGCCCGGCCCCTCGGAGCGGCCGATCGAGTGCAGCAGCATCACACCGTCGTCGCCGAGCAGCTCCGCGCATTTGCCGAAGAAGATGTCGTAGTAGCCGACCCCGACATGCTCGAACATGCCGACCGAGACGATGCGGTCGAACTGCTCGGCGATGTCGCGGTAGTCCTGCAGGCGGAACGCGACGCGCCTGGCGAGCCCTTTCTCCTCGGCGCGCGAGCGCGACAGCGCGAGTTGCTCGTCCGACAGCGTGACGCCGGTCACCTGCGCGCCGCACAGCTCCGCGAGGTAAAGTCCCATGCCGCCCCAGCCGGAGCCGATGTCGAGCACGCGCGCGCCGGGCGCGATCAGCAGCTTGGAGGCGATGTGGCGCTTCTTGGCGAGCTGCGCGTCGTCGAGCGATTCCTCCGGATACTCGAAATACCCGCAGCTGTATTGGCGGTCGGCGTCGAGGAACAGCGAGTAGAGGCGCTGGTCGAGATCGTAGTGATGGGCGACGTTCTCCCGCGCGCGCGCGGGCGGATTGAATTGCGCGAGGCGCCGTCCGAGGTAGCGAAGGAGCCAGGGCAGGTGAGCCCAGGGCGTCGAGGGGCCGCGCTTGCTGCCTTGTGACAACGCCAGCGAGAGGAAGTCCGCGATCGAGCCGCGTTCGACCACCAGCGTGCCGTTCATGTAGGCTTCGCCGACCTGCAGCTCCGGGTCGAACAGGACCTTCCACTCTGCCGCGCGGGTCATGAAGCGCACGGCCACCGGGTCGCCGGTCCCGTCGCCGAACCGCAGCACCTTGCCGCTCGCGGTCGTCAGGCGCAGCGTTCCGCGCCGGATGAACGACCCCAAAACCAGTTCCAGCACGCTATCCATCTGCCAACCCCACACCGCCGCCACCCAGGCAGCGCAGCAGATGCAAAGCAAACAGAGCCGCGCTGAACTGAAAAACGCACGCCTGCACTCGCAGGGGTCACAAATATGACGGCCTCATTAGAACAAAGTTCCGGGCTATCGGCAATGCGACCTGAGCGGGGGAGCGTTGCAATTTGATCTCCCTTTCGGCTGCGAATGCGCTAGAAATCCTGCCGGGGGTGACGCAGTGGCGGGCGTCGGCGCTGAGGAGGCTTATCCCGTGTCTCTCGTGTCCCGATCCGGACGACTTGGTCTGATCAGCGTGGTTCTGGCCACGGGGGTGGGTGCGACCGTCGCGACCCTGCATGCGCAGACGCAGCTGTCCGATCCCAGGGACGCGCCGAAGATTTTCGCCTCGACCTGTTCGGCCTGCCACAAGAGCCCGGCGGGGCTGGCCAAGAGTGGGCAAGTCGCGGGCTTCCTGCGCCAGCACTACACGACCGGGCCGGAGATGAGCGCCGCAATGGCGGCCTATCTGGTCTCCGCCGGCAGCGGCCCCGCGGGCAAGAAGGCGGAAGCCAGGAAGGAGCCGGGCGAGCCGGCCGCCAAGGCTAAGCAGAAGCGCGAGGCTTCGGTCCAGCCGGGCGAGCCCAAAGAAGGGATCAGGAGCGCGAAAGAGGCTGCGAAAGAAGGCAGAGAGACGAAGGAGAGCGCCAAGGAAAAGCGTCTCCTGCGCAAGCAGCTCCAGGCGAAGGCGCATGAGGAGCAGACCGCGCCGCATCCGTCCCCGGCCTCGGCCGCCGAAGCGGGCCGGCCCGAAACAGGCAGATCTGAAACGAACAGGGGCGATACGAACCGGCCCGAAGCGGGCAGCCGGCCCGCACCCGTGCCGGCAAATGCGGCCGTCGCCGAGGCGCCGGCGGCTCCAGCCGCCGCGCAGGCCGCACCGGCTGCGCCCGCCACAGCGGCGCAGCCGATGGTGACCCTCGACATTCCGATGCCGGAAATGCCGACAGCGCCGCCGGCCGACCTTACTCAGTCGGTCTTCTCTTCCTCGCCGGTGCCCTGATCGGCTTCGGCGGCTTCCGGCTTCTCGAAGAACGCGGCGGCGTCCGCCGCAGCCTCCTCGGCCTCGGTCTCCTCGCGCCGCTGCGTGACGTTCTCGCCGCGCGCCTGCCGCTCGGCCTCGTCGGGGTTGCGCGCGACGTTGATGGTGATCGCGACCTCGACCTCCGGATGGAGCGCGACCGGCACCGTGTGCAGGCCGATCGTCTTGATCGGCGCCTGCAGCGTGACCTGGTTGCGCGCGACCGAGAAGCCTTCCTTGGTGACGAGATCCGCAATATCGCGCGCCGACACCGAGCCGAACAGCTGACCGACGTCGGACGCCTGCCGCACCACGATGAAGCTCTTGCCGTTGAGCTTGCCGGCGACGATGTCGGCGTCCTTCTTCTGCTCGAGATTGCGCGTCTCGAGCTGTACCTTCATGCCGTCGTATTTGGCGCGGTTGTCCTTGGTGGCGCGCAACGCCTTGCCCTGCGGCAGCAGGAAATTGCGTGCAAAGCCATCCTTCACGCGCACCACTTCGCCCATCTGGCCAAGCTTGGCGACACGTTCGAGCAAGATCACTTCCATGGTTTTCTCCTTGTTTAGAGCTCAACGATCCGGTGAGGGGGGAAGCGCGCGCCGCGCCGCAGCGCGCGCCCGCAGGGAAGCCATCGCTTCGACCAGGCCGAGCGCCGCCATCAGGATCAGCGGCCAGCCGAACAGCACGATGGCGAGATAGAGGCCGGTGAGCATCACGCCGCGCCCGCCGACGCCTGCGGTGACGGCGTGCAGCACGGCAAGACCGAGCAGCGCGTAGGCAAAGAAGAGACTCGCGGCGAACATGCTGCCGATGAGCCCGACGAGATCGGGCAGGAACGTGAGCGCGACCGCGATCGCGAGCACGGCGGGCGCGAAGGACGGAAACGACATCTGGGCGATCGCCGGCCACGGGCGGCGCAGGCGGCCGGAGGTGCGGACCACCCGGCCGGCAAGCCAGAGATTGATCAGGCTCGTCGCCGTCACGGCGAGGGCCTTCATCGGCGGCACGATGAGCACCAGCAGATCGAGCAGCTGCTCCGGGTTCTTCACGCTCGGCAGATCGAGCGGGCCCTCGCGCGCGCTACCGGTCAGGAAGCGCAGCGCCTGCTCGAGCTCGTGCCGCAGGCCGGCCCGCATCTGCGCGGCGTCGAGCCCGTAACGCAGCATCGAGGCGATCGTCACGGCTGCGGCCAGGATGGCAGTCCAGACCACGATGCGGCCGACCGGATACCATTCTGTGGCGCCGTCTACGCCCGGGCGCGCAATCAGCGCGAGATAGCCGATCCACCAGGCCGGGAGGCCGATGCTGATGAAGAATGCGAAGCCGATCGTGGTGCCGAGCATGATCGTCAGGCCCGCCGAAGCGATCAGCAGCGCGGCCAGGCCGGCCAACTGCGTCCAGCCGACCGCCGCGATCAGGATCGGCAGCTGTGCGAAGTTCGCGAGCAGGAACGACAGCGTCGTGCCGGAGACGACCGACGCGAACAGCAGCGCCGACGCCGCGCCTGCACACAAGCCAATGAGAACGATCTGCACCATCACCAGCTGTCCCGCTCGAGGAGCGGTTAGAGGCGGATCGGCGTCCGCCCCAACCATCGACCGGCGGACGAGCCCGCCGGTCTCTCGATTTCAGTGGGCGCGCGGCTTCAACGCAAAACCGGCGACCACTTTTGCTTGCCGCGCGCGCGACCCCTAGCGGATCACGTAGTTCAGAAGTCCGAGGAAGCGCGCACGCTTGATCGCGCGCGCGAGCTCACGCTGCTTCTTGGTCGAGACCGCAGTGATGCGGCTCGGCACGATCTTGCCGCGCTCCGAGACGTAGCGCTGCAACAGCTTCACGTCCTTGTAGTCGATCTTCGGCGCATTGGCGCCCGAGAAAGGACAGGTCTTGCGGCGACGGAAGAACGGGCGGCGGCCCTGCGATGATGCGAATTGCATGGTGCTTACTCCTCGCTCGCCGTCGCCGTCGCGGTCGTCTCTTCGCCATCGCGCGGGCGCCGCGGCCGGTCGCCGCGATCCCCACGATCGCCGAACCGGTCACCCCGATCCCCACGATCTCCGAAGCGGTCGCCGCGGTCGCCGAAGCGTCCGCCGCCGCGCTCGTCGCGCTCACGGTCGCGATCGGCCTTGCGCATCATCGCGGAGGGGCCTTCCTCGTGCTCGTCGACGCGAACCGTCAGGGAGCGCAGCACGTCTTCCGACAGCCGCTCCTGCCGCTCGACCTCGGTCACCGCGGCCGGAGGTGCGTCGAGCTTGAGCATGGTGAAGTGCGCCTTGCGGTTCTTGCGAATGCGGAAGGACAGCGTCTTCACGCCCCAGTATTCCGGATCGGTGACGAGCTTGCCGCCGAGCCCTTCGATGACGCCCTTGAAGGTGGCGGTCATCTCCTCGACCTGCTGCGCGCTCAAGTCCTGGCGCGCCAGATAGACGTGTTCATACAATGGCATGCGAATGCCTCTCCGATTATGAGGCTCGCTCCGGCGCCAAGCCCTTCATGCCCTTTCGGAAAGGCAGGAAAGTTCTCAGGAAGGCGGGAACACGGGACGCCGGACCATGCGGTCCTGCGGTTTCTCGTCCAGGGACTAAGGAAACCGCCGTCCGTTCAGCTCCCGGCCGGGGTCGAGCGGAGCCGGCGTTATAGCCAAAATCGGCCAGAAGACAAGAGCATGATCCCGAAAAGTGGGCTCCGATTTTCGGAAAAGATCATGTTTCACCAATAACTTCAACGGGCTTTGGTGGCCCGGCTCAGCTGGTCGTCGATGGCCCGGATCCGGTCGGCGAGATCGACCGCGACGAGCGCGCCTTCACGCAGATGCACCGCATTTGCGGCGGCAAGCTTGGGGGAATGCTGCATCCGGTGCAGCGAGTCGAGCAGTTGCTCGAGGCCTCGCGCCAGCAGGACCTGCTTGAAACGCGGGTCCTCCCGCGATCGCTCGATGTCCGCTTCGCTGATCTTATCCACGGCCCCGGCCCACCCGCATGGACGACATGTTGCGAGACCGAATCTGGCATCTAAAGGTTGTCCAAAGGTTCTCAAGGGTTCCGCAGATCGGAACAAATTTGGCGAGCCTTGACACCTTTCTGTCATGCGTGGCTTTAACCACCACATTGTTCTCCTGGGACAAATTGATGAGCACCGCATTCATCTTCCCTGGCCAAGGCAGCCAGGCGGTCGGCATGGGCAAGGCGCTGGCCGACAGTTTCCCGACCGCCCGCAATGTCTTCTCCGAGGTTGACGACGCGCTGAATGAGAAGCTGACCACCATCATGTGGGAAGGGCCGGCCGACAAGCTCACGCTGACCGAGAATGCCCAGCCGGCTCTGATGGCGGTATCCCTTGCGGCCTTGCGGGTGCTGGAGCACGAGGCCGGCGTCGATCTCAAGCGCGACGCCGCATTCGTCGCCGGTCATTCGCTCGGGGAGTATTCGGCGCTCGCCGCCGCCGGCTCGCTCACCATCGCCGACACCGCGCGGCTTCTGCGGATCCGCGGGCGTGCGATGCAGGCCGCAGTGCCGGTCGGGGAGGGCGCGATGGCGGCGCTGCTCGGCCTCGAGTTTGGCCCGGCGACGCAGGCCGCGGCCGAAGCCGCGCAAGGGGAGGTGTGTCAGGCCGCAAACGACAATGGCGGCGGGCAGGTGGTCGTGTCGGGTACGCGCGCCGCGGTCGAGCGCGCGGTCGAGCTTGCCAAGGGCAAGGGCGCAAGGCGCGCGATGCTTCTCCCGGTGTCCGCTCCGTTCCATTGCGCGCTGATGCAGCCGGCCGCCGACGCGATGGCGCAGGCGCTCGCGAAGGTCACCATCAAGCCGCCGATCGTGCCGCTCGTCGCCAATGTGCTGGCGCGCGCGGTCAGCGATCCGTCGGAAATCGTTGCGGCGCTCATCGCGCAGGTGACCGGCACGGTGCGGTGGCGCGAGTGCATCGCCTACATGGCCGACCATGGCGTCGACCGGTTCTACGAAGTGGGTGCCGGCAAGGTGCTGTCCGGCCTGGTCAAGCGCATCGCGGCCTCAGCGAGCGGAACCGCGATCGGAACACCGGATGATGTCGCGGCGTTCAAGGCAGCGCGCGCCGGATAGGTGACGCGCGCGCCATCGTGGCGCTGCCGGACCGAGAGAATCTGCGCTGCAATCTGTCTTCGAATTTCCCGTCTTGGCGACGTTGCGGCGGGTCGCGATTCGAAGGTGACACGGCAAAGATTTGAATGATAAGTCACGCACTTGCGGGGAGCGGCGGATGCCGGCTGCGTCTGCTGGCCAAGGCTTTGGAAGTATGGTAACCGAACCCGGGCTTGGTCGGGCAGCCGGGCTTTTGGGGGCCATCCTACCGAACCCTCCGGGAGTGCAACGTCTCTAACGCCGCCTTCCGCTATGATGAGGCCGCGACGGCTCGGGTCGCGCGGCGAAAGCCCATGAGAAGAACGCGAGGGTGAAAGCGATGAGTGATATTGCCGAGCGGGTTAAGAAGATTGTGGTGGAGCATCTCGGCGTTGAAGCCGACAAGGTTACCGATACCGCCAGCTTCATTGATGACCTCGGCGCCGACAGTCTCGACACTGTCGAATTGGTGATGGCGTTCGAGGAGGAATTCGGTTGCGAGATTCCCGATGACGCGGCCGAGACGATTCTGACCGTCGGCGACGCCGTCAAGTTCCTCGAAAAGAACGCAAAGAGCTGATTTTCCCGCACAACACGTCAAGATCGCAGGGCCGCGCAGCGCAGCGCCTTCGCGCGTGAACTCACTGGGCGCCAGGCGCTTCGGGTTGTAGCGATCTTCGTGGCGCAGATCCACGCGGCCCAGCGTGACGCCCACCTGCACGTCGATGGTGCCA
>Ga0105238_10007032_pt1 | contig 11251 bp, 5 predicted proteins | sample KBSC34metaG_FD_81526 | JGI IMG/M metagenome (GOLD analysis project Ga0105238, IMG submission 81526) | Corn rhizosphere microbial communities from Kellogg Biological Station, Michigan, USA - KBS C3-4 metaG | ecosystem: Host-associated > Plants > Roots > Rhizosphere > Soil | place: Michigan, USA...
CGAGAGGAAACGGTCGTGAAGAACTTTCATCAGTATGTTGGCCCAGGCGGACAAACTCTTCACGGTTACATGCGCCGCTACAAGAATGTTCGACTTCGCAAGAAAGGCTTTACAAGTAAGGCCGAAGCTGAAAGACATCTGCGTCAGGCAATGAACGATATAGACGCGGAAGAACGAGGTGAGATTCGCTGTAAACCAACTACCGCCCAGGAAGCTCTCAACATTTATCGCCGCAACCAGGAAGTGCGAGCTCGAGACAAAGGCTATCAATACGCTCACAACGTCAGATCCAATTGCAAAATCATCCAGCAGTTTGTGGACCACTTTGGTCCCAACCGATTAATCAGGGAATGCACTGAAACTGACTTGCGCGAGTTCTACCAAATACTCTGCTTTCGTCCGACCCTTAATAAGAATAGCGCCGGCGTCTTTATTAGCCGCATTCAAGGAATGCTGAAGGCGGCACAAAAAGCAAAACCCGACTTAATCAACTGGCTACGCCCAACGCTGAAAGTCAATCGCACCCCTGAATTCGAACATCGCGTGGTGGAGTTAACCGAATACGCGACTCTTGTTCATACGCTACTAAATCCACCTTTAGCTCCATCTCGGCGTACGGAGCGCAATAAACTATGGCGTGATGCCGCTGATGTTGTTCAGTTGCTTCGATTGACCGGAGGCAGGCTCAACGAGATCGTACGAATACGACTCAATCAATTCCTGTGGACCAAAGGCAAGCTTCGCTTATATGCAACCAAGACCGAAAATCAACGCGACCTGCCATTATGGGACTGCATTAAAGAGATCGCTCAACGTCGAATCCAGGAAGGCCTCACCGATAGCGAGCTATTGTTTCCCCGTGCCAAAACTGCGACCTTTGACAATGCCATCGCAAGGGCGTGCCGGAAAGCGGCGCGACTGGCAAACCTCAACTACGGCCGAATGAATGGCTTCACTTGCCACAGCCTCCGTCATACCTTTATCACAGACATGATGGAAGCAAGCGGAAACAACGTGGCGCTGGTCATGTCCTACAGTGGTCACAAATCGCTTGAGTCATTCAAGATTTATCTACACGCCCCAACACAAGGCTGTGTAGCTACTGATCAGCGCATCGAAAGCGTTGGCCGATTCTTGGCGTCTTTTGGAGGATTGAACGGAACATCGGGAACAGTGGACCAGAATGATGAACCTGTGGAAAAGCAGAAGATTTCGGCATCATAGCCACTTTATAAAAGCCATCTGCCTGCTTGCTTAACTCAGCAAAAAGAGTAATTCCTCGAGGCTGCATCTATTTACAGCATGAGCTTAGTTCCTTCTTGCACAACCTGCCGCTGAATCTCATAATCGGACCATGACAGAGAAAGAAATCGTACTTGAAACGATTCGAGCCTTGCCGGATGACTGCTCACTCGAAGAGATAGCCGAGCACATTAGTTTATGGCTGCGGTACAGAAGGGTCTCGATCAACTCGACAGAGGCGAAGGCATTCCTCACAACGAAGTAAAAAGTCAGCTGGCCTCATGGCTTACAAAGTAAATTCGTCCCGCTGCACGAGACAGCCTCCATATCGCCGTCCTCATTGAGCAAATATCGCTAACCGCGCAAAGGTCTTTCGATTCGACCTCTTTCCGGAACTTGGACAGATCGACTGCGAAAACTTCTTTGGGGTTGGGCCAAATTGGTTTCAGGCGCACAGGAGAGTGCGAATATTCGCCCGATTACTCCCGCCGTACCGAATCGTGTACCGAGGCCTTACCAAGAACTCAAGAACACTATGCACGTAAGCATGTTGGTTGTGGATCATGCTACCGACACATGCCTTCGTCCTGAACGGAGAAAGTCCAAGAAGCTAATCCCTTTGTATTTGCAGGTCTCACAAATGCTTAAAAGAATTGCATATTCGCGCATGCCCTTCGGCGAGCTTGAGCCTCGGACAACGTTGCGGAGCAAGGCAAACGATTTGATTGCGTGCTCGGCGTTGTTGTTGTTCCACGGGATTCCATCAAAATCGAGAAACGTGAAAAGCTTACCGCGATTCTTCTGAAATCGCCTCTGGTAGCTGGTCGCGATTTCGCTCTGAAAATCTGAGTTTGCTACCTGAGAGAAAAACCGGTCAACATCTCTTTTATGCTTTCGGAGAAAACGGGCCTTGAGACCAAATCGATCGATAGTCTCAACAATCGGCTGCATGACGGCGGAGAAGTCTCTAACCATCTTAGAAAGTTCACTATCAAACGGCTGCTTGCGCAAATCCTCATTAAGGTCCCGAATTAGATGGATGAGACATTTCTGTTGCGGACAGACCATCGAGTCATAAGCGTTGTAGAAATCGGACACTAACACGCCTCGAAATGTGCTGAACAGAGTTTGAAGCACTTGAGCTTCGCGAGTTTCCGTGTAATAGAAAGCGACCTCTTCAAGATTGGTAAATACCCATACATAACCCGAGCCGCCTGCGACATTGATCTTTGTCTCGTCGGCGTGAAGAAGGTGTCCATTTGATAGCTTCCTAAGTATTGCATCGTAGGCTGGCCTGTAGATTCGCGCCGCTGTTGTTTTGAGTCGTCCGACAATGGCTTGGCTCAAGTCAAGGCCAAACAATTCTCTCATGCTCAATCCAAAAGTCCGTTGTGGTAGTTTGAGTTCAATCACCTGATACATCGCATAGGCGATGACGTTAGGACCAATCTTTCCTCTAATGGAAAGCCACTGCCTCGACCAAAAAGTCGCCTTGCACTCAAGACATCGATATCGATGTGACATGTACTTTACAATCCAACGCCTGATACTCGATCTACCAAATCGCAGATCGTGAACTGTCTTACCGTAGCGCCCAATTTTGTAAAACTCAGTTACCTTGCAGTGCGGACACCGACGAGGAGGTGGTAATTTGACAATCTTATTCGGACGGTAGGATCTATCACTAGCTTGAGATTTACTCTTCATGCTCTTTTTGAGACGCGGCGACGTTCTTACGTAGACGCGGCTGCGTTGGTAATCCCAATAGGCTGCCCTATTAATAGACTCAAGCTCGGGAAAAGCAAAATCGACTGGCCCAAAACGTTGAGGATATGTCCTATGTAGCGACGATACGTCTACGACGTGGTCTGATTCATTAGCAGAAGACTCACGCCGAGGTGATGACTCGCACAGGTGGGCAACAGCGTGAGTTACTCGTTCGAGTGCTTCACAGTCTTCGGCGTTGTATCTAATCAGACTTTTTTTCAGGTTATCATCTCGAAAGAATTCCCACTCGACTCGCCAGTGCAACGACTGCAAACCCGACGCATTGGCATCGGACCATTCGAATCCCAAGTATCGAGCAATGTCTTTGAGCCCATTTGAGTATGTAGGAAAGTAAATCGAACCAAAGATCACCGAAAGAAGATTCACAGGGCGATCGATTATGGCGTTGGCGATCCGCAAATTGCGAATACCGTATCGCTCTTTCATTCGTTTCAAGAAGAGCTTCTCATGGCTTCCGTAATGAATCAGTTGAGGGGCGGCGAGGCTACTCAACGTCTCGAGGAAACTCGCCCAGATCTCTCTTTCCTGCAATGGATCATCTGCCCAAAACGAGTGCTGAATCGTGTTGCCGGAATGCAATATCCGGAGTCCGATCAGGTAATAGAACTGTCGATCCGGAATAGACTCGACGTCTAAGTAGACGGGCGTACCAGACAAGGCGAAATCTGGTTTTCCGTCGACGTGAACCTTACGCTCGCGAATGGCAAGCGCCTGGAGGGGAAGGTTGTGTTTCTTGGTGAGGCCAGCAAACCGCTTCGGCCTTCTTCTCGGACGAAATGTATATGAAAGTTGAGTAACGGTAAAAAGGCCTTGTGAGCGTAGCTTCTTTCGCTCTTTTTCCGTTATTCGGGATAGCAGACTGAGATCATCTTTTTCTACGGCGGTCTGTCGGCACTTTGCTTTAAATTCACACGAGGAACAATGATCGTTCAGAATCAGCTCAGGCGCCGTCTGGATCGAGAGTTGAGCGGAAATGTTTTGGACAATTGCTCTCGCTGAGGTGATTAGCTCAGACAAATCAATCTTTGACGCTTTGTATTCAACTCCATGAATTATTCTGCCGAAGGGTGGTATGTCACCGAGTACCATCGAGATGACAAATGCGTCAAAAGCGAGTTGCAGCTTTTCATACTTTTCGATTTTTTGTGCAGGAACAAAGCGAACCGGAATGTACTTCTGTGGCTTTACAATCGCAGCAGATGGGAGTTCCAGTGCATGGAACCTCGATTGAATTTTCTCGGTGCCCAAGACACAGTCGAAGATCAATGAGTATTGTTTTGAAGTTAGAATTTCGGGGGAGATGTTGCCAGCAAAGTGCCCCTTGCAAACTTTCGTCGCCAAGTAACGCTGGCAGTTTTCGCTGTAATTCTGTAGAACACGCCGCCGAAAATCGAGGGCCTCATTTTGATCTATTTTGATGGCTGTTGCGGTTAAATACGATTTGGTTTTGCATCTGATGAAAGCCGCGAAGAGTTCATCTGTAATCACCATGAGGTCCGGCAACGATCACATGGAACCAACTTATTACCCTTAAAAGTTCCAGCCGTGATGAGACATGAACTCTTCGAGATTGACGCACGGAATCCCAAAATGCTGACACACATTTGGAATCTTTGCAGCATTTGGCTTAAGACTTTCCTGCGTGACGACCGTGGCTCCTCTTACAGCGGCAGCAGCAACTACAAATGGATCGGCAACAGGTCGACCCGTCAAGATTGATTTCTGAGCAATCAGAGCTTGGAAATGCGCTATCTGAAAGATACGCGCGACGAACTCGGTTTCATCACTTGTGGGGATGGCAAAGATCTCTTTGTGGTTCTTGGCCCATTCTAGAACCGGGCCGGGATCATCAAACCGCTCCAGTTCATTGAAAACCTCTCTCGTCGAAGTGATCTCGCCTGCGGTAACTAAATCTTCCAGACCTGCCCACACCGATGGGAACCTGTTCGGATAGTAGTGACGCAGAATGCGAAACGAACTGGTATCAAAGACAAAACTCACGCGGGCGTGGCCCCCTGAACCGCAAATTCCTCCAGTCCGGCCACGTTCTTCGGCTTGACGCCTAGATAATCGGCAACTTGATCAAGCGATATTCGTCCCTGGTAATGCTTGCCGAGCACGAGTGTCAAGTAATGCTCTCCAAGATACGCTGCTTGCGTCGCATAGTAGTTGCCACCTTCAGTGTCTTTCTTCTCTGCTTGTGCTGCCCATTCAGCAGCCTTTTCTTCGTATAACTCTTGTGAGACAAGTCCTTTATCAAGCAATCGGCGCATGACAGCTTCACGGCTTACACAATAGCGGTTTGCAAGTCGTTCAACTGACACTTCGTTTATGCGAAGATCGCGCAATTGCCGATCAAAATCCGCAGAGGGCAACAGCAATTCAGCAGCGAACGAATTGCAGAATTGCTCAATGCGTCGTTCGGGTGGGTGAAGATCTCGAATGTAGGATGGATTGAATTTCGATATACCGTTGATGCGAAACAACAGATGGGCCAATTCATGAAAAAGACTAAAGATTTGTCGTGTCTTGGTGGTGCTATTGTTCAGGTAGATGATTGGAAACTCAGCATCGATCAGACAGAAGCCCGATATTTGTCTTTCCTTGAAAGCGTGCTTGAAAACGAAAACACCGACTTCCTCAACTGCATTCCGCCATGCTTTCAGTGCGGTTTCACTGTTTCGCCAGCGCTCCTGTTGCTGGAGCGTGATCCCGAGATATCGCCGCACAGCTTCTGCGGTTCGCGGGATGTTGCTTTGTAGTGTCAGCTGAATGTCGCGAAAGATGACTCTCTCAGCAGGGTTTCGGCCCTCGAGCAGTTCGCGAAGTGAGAGCTGGAGCGAATGAGCAAACCGTATTTGATACCGCGTATCAGCAGTGAGGCTTTCCAAGTCATACTCAGGCAAGGTTCTGAATTCGCGCTCTGGTTCTGGTTCTGCTGGAGGTGCAGGTAAAAAGAAGACGGCTAGCGGCCGTTTGTAAATCTTATAGGCGAGAGTTTCGAGTTGGACGTAAGTGGGACTCTCAGCGCCGGTCTCCCACGCCGCTACCTCGGAAGGATCACGCTTCAATCGTGACGCCACTTCTTCGATTGAGTAGCCTTGCGACTCCCGCGCCCACCTCAAAACCGATGGTTGAGTTCCTGTTATCTTCTCGGCCATTCGAGTTCCGCCTGTATTGTGTTTCCGGTCAATGGATCAATGCAACTGAATTCCGCGCCGATCTGCTCCTCGCCCGTAAAATCTCCTTAGCGGCCTGCAAAGATCAAGTCAAGATCTCTCTACACGCCCCAACACAAGGCTGTATAGCTACTGATCAGCGCATCGAAAGCGTTGGCCTATTCTTGGCCTCTTTTGCGGGAATGAGAGGAATACCGGGAACGCAGGGAACAGCCGACGAGAAGGGTAAGTCTTTGGAAAAGCAGAACATTGCGGTATCATAGCGGTCCGATAAAAAAGATTGCCCGCTTGGCTCAGTAAATGGGCTCACGCTCACAAGCACCGTCTTTTCAGTTGCTTACAAACTTAAATGTTAACGTTGACGGAAACCTTGACGGCAAGTCACAATCAGCATCGTTTAGCCCTTCAGCTTTAACGATCAGAGTATGGGTGGACGACCTGTTGGCAAGCAATCAACAACCTGCTATGTGGTCTAAGCTATTGTACTTTTCGGTAAACGCGTCGAGCTTTGGCGTTGCCAAGGCGATCCGGAAATTTTTCACAGTTGAAAAAAATACGATTTCTAGTCTCAGTTGGGTCACAACGATTGTGCTCGGAACATTCTGTGATTAAGTCTATAAGTAGACTGACACTGAGGCTTCACTCCTTTATAATCTTCCCGCTCCGAATTTCCTCCCAACCTGAACGGCTTAATGCCACTCACACCTAAGGAGAACGTCATGCTGAAACAACTCACACGTAAACTCTTCATCCTGTCCACGTCGGTCACCTGCGTTACGCCTGCAGATTCCTTGCCCCCAACCAAGCTATCCGCTAACAAGTTATCGCCAGGTCTACTTCGGCTAAGCAACACGCTCGTTTTCCCTGCGAAATCTATCAGTGAACCGCAGTTCGTCTCCCTTACATGGGATGCCGGACCGAGATTCGTGTGGCAACGACACTTGTCGTCTACCACCAAACTGTTAATTTTCACGATCAACTAAAAGAACTCGAAGGTCCAGCATTGCTTGACCAGCGTCTAAATGATTAGCGTATATCTGTGCCACCTCAGTTAGGCATCGCAGATGATTTTATCCCTCTCTCAACTCTACGAAAGACAAACAAGGAGCAATTTCATGAATACCTCAACCGTTAAATCCACGCTCAAAAATACAATCTTGCTTCCCCTCTTGATCCTGTCTGCTTTCAGCATCAACGGTCTCTTCAACTTGGCAGCTTTTTTTCACAGTCGCCAGATCGAGACCTACACAGTTACTCCTTACCCAATGAATGCACATGACAAATCACGTCAAGCACTAGTTGGCGAAGCTTACGGCAAATTACCCTTGAGCTTCGAAGTCAACCAAGGTCAAACCGACGCACGAGTCCGGTTCGTGTCGCGCGGGAGCGGCTACAACCTCTTTTTGACACCCACTGAGTCAGTCTTAACTTTGCAAGCGCCTATAGCCCCACAGACTGCGACAAAGTCTTCCACGACACCTTCTATCACGTATAGCAGAAATCTAATCGGCCGTGGAAACACACAGCAGGATGTGCTGCGAATGACGTTCGTGGAGGCTAATCCTTCGGCGCGTGTAACGGGGCTTGAGGAGTTGCCAGGTAAGAGCAACTATATTCTTGGCGAGGACCCGAAGCGATGGCACACTAACGTCCCGCACTACCTGAAGGTCAAGTACGAAGATCTTTACGCTGGCGTCGACCTCATCTACTACGGCAACAAGCAGCAACTCGAATACGACTTTATTGTCGCACCCGGGGCCGAACCATCGAGCATTAGGTTCGCATTCGACGGTACGCAAGACTTTGAAATAGATGCCGAGGGCGATCTCATTCTGTCGATGCGCGGTGCTACAGTACGCCAGCGCAAGCCCTTCATATATCAAGAGATTGGTGGTCAGAAGCACAAAATCGACGGATGGTATGTCAAAACAGACAACCAACAAGTGGGTTTTGGGATCGGCGTATATGATCCGAGCATTCCGCTGGTAATTGACCCTATGCTCATCTACTCAACCTATCTTGGCGGCAGCGGCGACGATCGGGTTGAGGGTATCGCCACTGACGGTGCAGGGAACGTATACGTAGCGGGGTATACAACTTCGCCCACTTTCCCAACAACAGCTGGCACATTTCAGGTAGCCTTGGCTGGGAGTTCGGACGCGTTCGTGACTAAGCTAGATCCCTCCGGCTCAACACTACTTTACTCAACCTATCTTGGAGGTACCATCAATGGAAACGACCGAGCCGCCGCCGTCACTGTCGACAGTCAAGGCGATGCATACGTTACCGGCGCCACGGATTCATTCAACTTTCCGACAACACCCGGCGCTTTCGATCCGCTCGGAGATTCTGCCTACGACGTTTTCGTAACCAAGCTCAGCCCCTCCGGTTCATCTCTCATCTACTCGACCTGTCTTGGGGGTAGTGGTGCCGAGGAACCGTTTGCTATTGCTATCGATGGAACTGGTCAGGCCCACATAGCAGGTTCCACAAAGTCGCTCAATTTCCCGACAACGCCAGGTGCCTTCGACACGTCGTTCAACGGCATCTCCAGCAATCACGATGCCTTCGTCACCAAACTGAATACTTTGGGATCGGCACTCGTTTACTCCACCTTCTTCGGTGGCAGTAGCAATGACCAAGCTACCGGCATTGCGCTCGCCCCGTCAGGAAACGCATACGTGACAGGGGTCACGTCTTCGACTAACCTCCCGACGACCTTCGGCGCGTTCGACAATTTCCTGGGCGGCTCTGGTGACGCGTTTGTGGTGAAGCTGAACGCTACAGGCTCGGGTATGTTTTATTCGACTTATTTAGGCGGCAGTGATTCTGACGTCGGGTTCGGAATTGCACTGGATGCGTCTGGCCAAGCTTACGTTACAGGATATGCAACTTCGGCTGACTTCCCGGTTACGTCGTCAGCTTTTGATCGGTTCTTCGGCGGTGGCGTCGACGTTTTCGTGACTAAATTGAACAGTTCCGGATCGGGGCTCATCTACTCCACCTTTCTTGGCGGCAGTGGGTTTGATGTAGGCTTTGCCATCGCCGTGGACGGTTCGGGTCAGGCCTACGTAACGGGCCATACAAATTCCTCTACCTTCCCCACAACCTTCGGCGCCTTCGATACTGTTTATGCAGGAATGGGATTTTCAGATGCTTTTATAACAAAGCTCAGCGCGTCAGGCTCGACGCTTTCCTACTCCAGCTATCTCGGCGGTGACAGTAATCATGACGAGGGACGCAGTATAGCAATTGATGTGGCGGGAAACGTGTACGTGGGAGGGAAAACGGCGTCAACCAGCTTTCCGACAACTGTGGGAACGTATGACACGTCCTACAATGGTGGCCCCTTTGATGGCTTCATTTCCAGGTTTCAATTCCCGTAGTAGACGCACGGATCGACTCTCTAGCAATGGTGATAAGAAACTGAGCGATGCCTCCGTCGGCCTAGGGAACAGGTGATCGCGGTAGGACTGCCATGTGAGTTGGCAGCCCCGCACAAAAATGCCGGCGTGCGGTTTCCTGCACTCGGCTCTTCGTAACACTCGCTTCCCGGAAAGACTGGAGGCTGCTTGGCCCATAGGCGCGATGCGGCGTTGTTCGAGTGCGAGCAGGCGCATCCGTTCGTATCGGCGGCCCAGGTATGGCTGCGCCGCTGACTGCCCTGAGAGTAGAAGTTATCCTGATAAAAGCAATTTTTCTACTCCGCGCCTATAGTGATTGGTGGTTATAAACGGGAGCTGGCTCAAGAGGTGCTTCGATCTCAACATTAACGAATGAAGCTAATGCCATTCTCGTTTTTCGTTTCGGTCTATAATGCGATACTCATTGCGCTCGCGTCAGAAATGATGATCACGAAGATATGATAGTGGAAACAGTTCCTCGCGCGCTTTTCCCTGCCCGCCGTCGGGTCATAAGGCTCAATCACCGCCGAATCAAGCGCGACCTTCCGCTTAGGAGTCAGTTTGAGGACGTTTACTTGAGTTATCTCCGTGTATCACAAACTGCACGATTAGCCGATCTTCATTGACTGATTCTGCGCTAAAACCTCTCCAGAACTCACTTGATCCATCTGCTAATATCATCCGACTTGTGTGCAAATGTGTGTGCAAAGTTTTGACCGCAGTTTTGGACCAACGGAGCAGGTAGCATGAAAGCGAGAACTGGTTCGATAGTCAAGCGTAAGCCGCGAAGGAAAGGTGCGAAGGCAACATGGTGGGCACGAGTTACCCACATCGATCCAAAAACCGGCAAACGTCACGACTTGCAACGGCGCGGTCAGAGCAAGGCCCACGCTCGAGATTTATTGCAGGCACTGTTGCGCGACATTGACGCTACAGATGGCCAGGCGCCGCGCAGTGAGAGAAAGACCTTCGCCGAGCTTTGCGATTACTTTGAGAATCATTACGTAAAGGCAGCCGAGTACGTCGACGGTCGAAAGGTGGCTGGTGTACGCTCGCTCGGAACAGCGAAAGGTCAGTTGAATGTCCTGCGCGATTACTTTGGCTCATGCCGGTTGCGTTCAATTACTCATGGTGATGTGCGTCAGTTTCGTGCGGCGAGGCTTGCGCAAGAAACGCGCACAAAGACACAACGAACGATTGCCAGCGTCAACCGCGAGCTCTCGATGATGCGACGTATGCTGAACGTCGCCCAACGCGAGGGCTGGATCCTGCGCAACCCATTTGCGGCTGGAGATTCATTGATTAGCCTGGCGGACGAGAACAAGCGCGAACGAATTCTCACGCGCGAAGAGGAAGTTAAGCTACTCGAAGCGTGCGAAAATCCGCAGCGAGCACACCTGAAACCTATATTGATCTGCGCACTCGATACCGGGATGCGACAGGGCGAAATATTCTCGCTACGTTGGCGCAACGTGGACCTCGAAAATGGAGTCTTGAACATTCAAGCGTTCCACACAAAGACAATGAAGGAAAGCCTGGTCGCGATTACCACGCGGCTCAAGTTGGAACTGGAAAGCTCGAGAGCTGACGCACCAGACAATCCAGATGTTCTGGTTTTGGGCATCATTGATAACGTCA
>Ga0105238_10007035_pt1 | contig 11248 bp, 10 predicted proteins | sample KBSC34metaG_FD_81526 | JGI IMG/M metagenome (GOLD analysis project Ga0105238, IMG submission 81526) | Corn rhizosphere microbial communities from Kellogg Biological Station, Michigan, USA - KBS C3-4 metaG | ecosystem: Host-associated > Plants > Roots > Rhizosphere > Soil | place: Michigan, USA...
AGGTCTACGACCACCCGGCGACGCCGTTCGTGGCGTCCTTCATCGGGGGGGCCAACGTCCTGCAGGGCATGTTCTTCGACGGGCGCCTTTCGGTGGGTGGCAGCTCGTCCTTCGAGGCGGTATCCGACGGATCGGCGGCCCCGGGCGCGTCGGTGCAGGCGTTCGTGCGGCCTCACGACGTGAAGGTGACCAAGGCTGTCGAGGGCGCCGCGTCCTCCGACAGCGGCGATCTTTCGATCGGCCGCGTCGAGCGCTTGGCCTGGCTCGGGGGGCACGTGAAGCTCTCGCTGCGCCTGACCGACGGTGCGATGATGACCGTCGAGATGGCCCGTGCCGAGCTGGACGCGCTGAAGATCGACGAAGGCGACCTGGTCATGGCCGACCTGCGCCAGGCCAAGGTCTTCGTCGAGGACTACAGCATCTAACGCGCCTTCGGCGCTCGCGGGAGGGGAGGCCCCTCCCGCGAGCCCACCCCGGAGTAAGCCGACGACGCCGGCGCGGCGAAGCCGCGCCTCCCGGGTGCTTGGACCCGCTCGCTGCGCTCGCTCCGACGTGCGGGCGCCTTCGGATCTCGTCTCATTCATCCAGATCGAGTGACTCCTGCGAGCCCCGTGGCTGAAGGTGGGGACCGCCTAGCTGCCGCAGGCCCAGACTTTGTCGGGGCAGCAGTCGCCGATCGAGTTGCAGGCGCTGTCGCACCAGCACGCGCCGTTGTTGACCGAGCCGCCGCAAGCGTTGGCGTAGAAGCAGCTGTTGGTGCTGGCGCCGCCGCAGGTGGCGCCCTTGTCGGGACAACAATCCCAAAAACCAAACTGCGAGCAGGCATTGTCGCACCAGCATTCGCTGAATGGATTCTGGTCACCGCAGAAGTTGCCACCGTGGAGATCGTTGCAGCCGAGGGGATCGCCCGGGTCGTCGTCGAGCGTGGAGCGCAGTGTGGACTGAACCGCGGCAGGGCGGCCCCGGCTCGGCCGGCGGGACGTGGCCGCGCCGGCCGCCGGTCGAGCCCGCATGACCCGCCCGCTGGCCAGCGCCTTCACCACGTCGGGGCTGAGCTGCGTGAGCCCGCTCTCGACGGTCGGCTCGGCGGTGTTGGTGCCCGAATTGTTCGGAGTCCCGTCGCCGCCGCTTTCGACGGCGCAGGCGGCGACCGTCAGCACGCAGGCAATCGATAGAGCACCCAGACTTGAGAACGGCTTCCTCGACATGGCTTCTCCTCCTCGACGTTCGAGTGTTGTCGGACGACCTCGTCACCCCCTCAGGCCCTCACACGTTCACCGTGCAGATCTGCGCGACCGACTGTACCGGTCGCGCCTGTACGATTTCGGATCGAAGATCGTGCGAACTTTGATCGTCACGCCCTCGAAACGCGTGGCCCGACGAACGGGCGAATCAGGATGCGCGGTCCCCATGTCGTGGGCGTGGCCCGACGGCGGTCGGGCCACGCCCCTAGAGTGGTCATGTTCGGCCACGTCGCGAACCACCGACTCGATTCACGCACGGATGTAACCTTGTGCCGGCACGTGTCCGGGTGGTCTGCTCGACGCGGCCGTTCGGATTCGAGGCGCGGTCGTCGCCTGGCACACATCCCGAGGAGCCGCCGATGGTGGGTGAATCACGGCACATAGTGATATTCGGGCCGCGGACCGCTGACCTCACCTCCCTCGCCGAGGTCGAGTCGTCGCGGCGCGAGCGCGTTTCGGTGACCTTCGTGCCCACCGATCAATACGTCGGCCGCGCGCTCCTCGGATTGGCCTCCGCGGTGGTCATCGATGCCGCGGAGCAACCGCTCCTGGCCGTCGCCGAGTGTGCCCGCATCCGCGGGCGAGCGCCCCTGCTGCCGATCATTTTTCTCGGCCGCGGCGCGGCTGCCGAGCAGGCGGCCGCGCGCCGGGCCGGCGCCACGTCTTTTCTCGTGCGGCCTCTCGATTCGAGCCGTATCGCCCGTTGTCTGGAATCCGTCCCGGCGTCCCCGGGGAGATCGGTTCAGGGCACGCGTCGGATCGCGCTGTGCAATGACGTCGTGCTCGATCTGGATGCGCGTCAGCTCTTCATACAGAACGAAGGCAGGCGGCTGAGCTCCAGCAAGTTCGACCTGCTGGCCTACTTCATCGAGCACGCAGGCCGTGCGATCGCCGCCGAGGAGCTCGTGCGCGAGCGGCTCCTCATGCCCAGCCAGAGGAGCCGCTATCGGTCTGTGATTCTGGAGCTGCGAGGACGCCTCGGGCCGGCGCGGGCGCTCCTTTGCGCCGTTCCGGGCTACGGCTATCGCCTGGACTTGTCGTCAACGGAAGCGGGAACGATCGCGACGGCGGCACATTAGGGGAGCCTCAATCGCTCGCCTCTTGAGCCCCGGACGACATCGTCCCGCGCTCCCCGCGCCGCGCCCGCCAAACCCATGGCCTGGGCCAGGCGGCCGCGGGGCGCCAGCTCGGCCGTCAACGCGCCGGCCGTGCTGAACCCTGATGGTCCAGGTCACTCCCTCGCTGGCCCTCAGGTCGGACTCCTCAACCGCCGAGGCGGCCCGAGGCAATCAACGCGAAGATGATGATGCCGGCCACGACCCGGTAGACGACGAAGGGCATCGTGGTCCGGGTCCGCAGGTAGCGGAGCAGCCAGGCGATGCTCGCGTAGCCGGTGGCGGCCGCGACCGCCAGGCCGACCAGCAGCGGGACGAGACCCTCCTTCGTGTGGAGGACGTCCTTCATCTCGAAGATTCCGGCGCCCGCCACGGCGGGGATCGACAGCAGGAACGAGAAGCGGGCCGCCGCGTCCCGCCGCAGGCCGATCGCCATGGCGACCAGCAAGGTGATGCCGGAGCGCGAGACGCCCGGGACGAGGGCCAGCGACTGACCGAGCCCGATGATCAGGGCATCGCGCCAGGTGATGTCGTCGAAGGACTTGCGGTGCTTGGCGAGCCTTTCAACGAGGCCCAGCACGATCCCGACGCCGATCATGGCCGCCGCGATGACGGGCAGGGCGCGCAGCCCGCCGTGGATGGCCTTGCGGAACAGCACGCCGGCCACGACGACCGGAATCGTCCCGACGATCAGCTTTCCGATGAGCCTCACCTCCGGGTCGCCCCGCCGCGCCGGGGTGAGCGCGGCGCGTACCGCCCCCTTGGCCATGGCGCCCAGATCGCGCGCGAAGAAGACCAGCACCGCGGCCAGCGTCCCGAGCTGCAGCACCGCGGTGAAGGCGGCTCCCGGGTCCAACCAGCCGGCCAGCGCCGGCACCAGGCGTAAGTGCGCCGTCGAGGAGATGGGCAGGAACTCGGTGATCCCCTGCACCGCGCCGAGCACGATCGCTTCTAGATTCGTCACGGCATCTATCTATCACCGCCGCCACCTCGGCTGGGCCCCGGTTCACCAAGGCGACGCCACCGGTCCTTCAGACGGTGGGGACGACCTCGCCGGAGACGACGAGGTGCAGGGTCCCGTCGTCGGCGCGCAGGCGAAGGGCGCCGTCGGCGGAGACACCGTCGGTCACGCCTTCGACCTCGCGGTCGCCCACGCGGACCCGGCAGCGCAAGTCCCGGTCGGCCTGCTCGTTCCAGGCGGTCACGGCCGCCGGGGGGCCGAGCGCGCAGAACCGTTCGTAGGCGGGCTCGAACGCTGCCAGCACGGCCGCCAGCACTTGGCCGCGGTCGAGAGGCTCGCCGTCTGCCTCTTCTCGCCCGTCTCGTCGCGCCAGACGCAGGGACGTCGCGCGGTCGGCCAGCTCGGCCGGGAAGCGGGTCGTGTTCACGTTCAGGCCGACGCCGACCACCACGAAGCCGACGCGCTCGCCCAGGCTCGACGCCTCGGTCAGGATGCCGGCCACCTTACGGCGGCGTCCGAGAGGGACGCGCTCGCTGCCGGCGCCGGCAACCCCTTGGCCATCCCGTGCCGGCCGCCCGAGCAGCACGTCGTTCGGCCACTTCACGCGCGCGTCGAAGCCCAGCCCCCGGAGCGCCCCGGCCACCGCGGCCCCCGCCATCAGCGTCAGCGGCGGGATCTCGACCGCCGGCCGCGCCGGCCGCAGCAGCAGCGAGAACGCCAGGTTCTCGCCGGGCGGCGCGTGCCACGTCCGCCCGAGCCGACCGCGTCCCGCTGTCTGCGCGTCGGTGGTGACCAGCAGGCCCTCCGGCGCTCCGGCGCGTCCCTCGGCCGCGGCCCGGTCGTTCGTCGACGGGCAGGTGGGCAGGTGCAGGTGGCGCCGCCCCAGCCACGTGGTGGCGAGCGGCAGCGGCGCGAGCGTCGTCAACGGCCGGCCACCGCGATCGTCACCGGTCGCGATCGGCGAGACCTGTCCGGCCGCCGATCACCGGCCGCGCCTCCAGCGACAGATCGACCGCTCGCGCCGAGTGCGTGAACGCCCCCGCCGAGATGACGTCGACGCCCGACTTGGCCAGCTCGCGGATGCGGTCGAGCGTGACGCCGCCCGACACCTCGACCAGCGTGCGAGGGGCCTGCTCGCGGATGCGCTTCAGGGCATCGGCGATGTCACGGGTCGCGAAGTTGTCGAGCAGGATGATATCGGCGCCCGCCTCCAGCGCCTCGTCCACCTCCGCCAGCGACGTCACCTCGACCTCGATCCGCAGCCCGTGCGGTGCGTTCGCCCGCGCGCGCCGGACCGCCTCGCGCACGGAGCCCACCAGCGCGATGTGGTTGTCCTTGATGAGGACGCCCGACGAGAGATCGGCGCGGTGGTTGTATCCGCCGCCTACTCGCACCGCGTATTTCTCGAGCGCGCGCAGGCCGGGCGTGGTCTTGCGCGTGTCGGCCACCCGAACCTTGGCGCCCTCCGCGGCGGCCACGTAGGCCTGGGTCAGCGTGGCGATCCCCGACAGGTGCTGCATGAAGTTCAGGGCCACCCGTTCGCCGGCCAGCACCGCCTGCGCCGGTCCCCGTACGGACGCGATCAGCGTCCCTGGCGTGACCGGATCACCGTCGGCGACGCGCGTGCGCATGCGCGTGCGCCAGTCGAAGCGCGTGAAGACGGCCTCCGCGATGCCCAGGCCGCACACCACCAGCCGCTCCTTGGCGACGATGTCGGCCTCGGCCTCCTGTCCTTCGTCGATGACCGCCGCCGACGTCACGTCGCCTCGGCCGGCGTCCTCTTCCAGCGTCAGATCGAGGAGGCGCTGAACTGCCGGGGTGTACCAGGGGGCTTGGAAGATGCTCACGAAGTAGCCTCCGACCAGCTCTCGACGATCCATCCGCGCCGCCGAGCCGCGCGGCGCAGGCGAGGATCGGGGTTCACGATCACGCGGTTGCCGACCCGCTCCAGCATGGGCAGGTCGGTGTACGAGTCCGTGTAGAACCAGCTCTTGTCGAGGTCGACGCTGAGGCGGCTGCCCAGGGCCTCGGCCCAGTGGACCTTGCCGTGCCCGAAGCAGGTGGGCGCCACGACCTGGCCGGTGAACAGCCCGCCCGCGACCTCGAGGCGCGTCGAGATGACCTCGTCCATGCCCAGCTTCTCGGCGACCGGGCCCGCGATGTAACTGGGCGCGCTCGAGAGGATGGCCGTGAAGTGCCCTGCTGCGCGGTGCTCCTCGATCTTGCGAACCGCGTCCGGCAAAAGCCGCGGCAGCACGTCGGCCTCGACCAGCTGCCGGCACTTGGCCGCGAACTCCTCCTCCGACTGGCCTCGCATGCCGGCCAGCAGCTTGCCCGCCATGCGCTCGCCGTCGATCAACGAGAAGTGGTACTTGAGCAGCCAGCCCAGCGCGCGGGCCACGCGCAGGAGGTTCAGCTCGCCCCGCCGGCGCAGGTCGTTCAGGTACACCCGCGCCGTGTTGCACGACACGACGGTCCGATCGAGGTCGAAGAAAGCGCCGACGCGCGCCATGGTCTCGCGACTTTACCAGATGCGCCGCGGACTTGGGCGTCTGGCGCGCCCGGTCGTTCGGCGCCTACCTCCGGATCGGGGACGCGCGGGCGTCGTGGACTCGGCGAGCACCATCGAGATAACCTCCCCTGATGGTTTCGGAGAGCGCGGGGAACGTCGGAGGGGCGCCGTCGCCGCGAGGGCTGGTCGTGACCTCGACGATCGCCACGCTCGGCTTCTCCGCCGGGATCGGCAGCATCGTCGTGCGGCGCTGGCGCCGAGCGGCCTTCTGGCTGGCGTTGGAGGCCGCCTTCATCGCGGCGTCGGTCGCCGCCATCCTGGCTGCGCGACCGACCTTCATGTGGCTCGGCTTCTTGGCGGCCCTGGGGGTTCGCGTCGCCGCCGCGGTCGACGCTCACCGGCTCGCGCGTCGGGCCGTCGAGCTCGCCAGCTGGCGGGTTCTCATCGCCGCGTGGCTCGTCCTCACCGTCGGTCCCGCCGTGCTCGCGGCGGGCCTGATACGCCCCTTCGTGGTCGAAGCTTTCCGGATCCCGTCGAAGGCGATGTACCCGACGTTGCTCGTCGGCGATCAGATCTTCGTGGACAAGGTCAACCGGGCTCCTCACCGGGGGGACATCGTCGTGTTTCGATATCCGCCCGATCCGGCACTCGACTACGTCAAGCGCGTCGTCGCGCTTCCCGGAGACAAGGTGGCGATCTCGGACGGCAGGCTCTCGGTCAACGACGTCGAGCTGCCGCTCGAGCGCTACCAGGAGGACTGTCCGAAAGGACCGGATGGCTTCACGGCGTACGAGGAGGCCATCCCGTGCGTCCTCTCGAAAGAGACCCTGGACGGGCGCAAATACGGCATCGGCACCCAGGCGGTGCTCGGAAAGTTCGGGCCGATCGTGGTTCCTCCCGGTCACGTCTTCGTCCTCGGCGACAACCGCGACAACAGCTCGGACTCGCGCGTCTGGGGCCCGGTTCCCCTCGAGAACGTGAAGGGCGTCGTCCTCTTCATCTGGTGGTCGAGAGGTCCGTCCGGCGTGCGGTGGGACAGGGTAGGGCTGACCGGGTCGTAGCGCTCGCGAGCGGGTTGGCGCATCGTGAGATGAACCGCCGGTGGCCCTGTCTATACTCCAGGGCATGACCGACCACCCGAGGTCCTCGTCCGATCTGGGTTCGAGAGGTTTCTGGTTGGCGTTGGTCATCGTCGCCGGCGCGGCCGCCTGTTCGAGCGGCTCCGCCACGGGGGGCAGCGGGGGAGCCGCAGCCGGCAGCGGCGGGTCGCCGCCGGCCGGCGGGAGCGGCGGCATGGCGAGCTCCGGCAGCGGCGGCGGGAGTGGTGGTTTGCCCGGCGGTAGCGGCGGGGCGGCGAGCGCGGGCTCCGGTGGAGCGACCGCCACCGGCAGCGGCGGCGCCGCGGTGTCCGGTTCGGGCGGCGTCGCCGGCACGGCGGGCGCCGGCATGACCGGCGGGACCGCGGGGGGCCCGGGGGGGGGCCCCGGTTCCGGAGGCGGCAACAAAGGCACGGGCAATGGAAGCGGCGGTTCCAGCGGCGGCGCGGGCGGCTCCGCGGGCCCGGGCGGCACCGCCGGCAGCGCTTGGAACGGCACCCTCCCGGCGTTCACCAAGCACACCATCGCCTCGTTCGCGAGCGGCTACGCGATGGCCATCGGCGACGTCGACCACGACGGCATGCCCGATGTGATCGCGCTGTCGTCGGGATCGGCCGGTCTCGTCTGGTTCAAGAACCCGTCGTGGACGAAGTACACGATCACCACCAAGCCCAAGTCGCTCATCTTCCCGTCGGCCTACGACGTCGACGGCGACGGCGACCTCGACGTGGCCTTCATCAGCGACTTCGCCATGACCGACACGAGCGCCGGGGGGACCATCTCGTGGGCCGAGAACCCGGGGACCCCGACCACCAGCCAGGACTGGGCCGTGCACGGGATCGGCGCCATCCCCACCTCCCATCGCGTGCGGTGGGCAGACCTGGACGGGGACGGCAAGAAGGAGCTGATCGCGTTGCCGCTGTTCGGGATGGGATCGGTCGCGCCCGCGTACATGGGCGCGGTCAAGATGACGGCGTTCTCGATCCCGGCCGATCCCAAGACCGACAAGTGGACCTCGAAGGTCATCGACGACACGCACCTCGAGGTCGCCCACGAGCTGACCGTCGTGAAGCTCGACGGCGACAAGGGCGAGTCGCTGATCACCTCGGCCAACGACGGTGTGGACATCTACCGATCGGCCGCCGGGACGGGGACGCCGTCGCGCGTCCACGTGGGCGACGGCGCGGCCGGCCAGGCGCCCAACAAGGGCTCGAGCGAGGCCGTCCTCGGTAGCCTGGCGGGCCAGCGGTTCATCGCGACCATCGAGCCGTGGCACGGGACGGACGCCGTGGTCTACATGCTGGACGCCTCGTACCAGGGGACGAGCCGCAAGGTGCTCGGCTCGGACTTCGAGCACGGCCACGGCATGGCGGCCGGCGACTTCAACGGCGACGGCTACGACGAGTTCGTGGGCGGCGGGGGGCAGGGCGCCATGGTCCAGAACATCTACCGCTACGTCCCGAGCACGAAGGCCTGGGACAAGATCGAGCTCGACAAGGGCAGCGTCGCGGTCTCGTACCTCGACGTCGCCGACATGAACGGCGACGGCGCCCCCGACATCGTCACCCTCGGCACGAGCAACATCGTCTGGTACGAGAACATGCGGGCCAAGACTCCCCGCTGAGGCGAGAGGCGTGGTCGTCGTCAGTTCGCGCGTACGACGTCGACCACCGTGAGCTCGAGGAAATTTCCCGTGAATGGTTGCGCGGTCTTCACGTTGGGCACCTTCAATGAACCGTTGTTCGCGACCTGATGATGGTCCCCGTCGATCGTGAAGAACTGGATGGTGGCCTGTCCCGAGATGGGAATGGTGACCGTGTAGTCCGCCATGTACGTCTTGTGGGGCTGCCGGTCGGTGCCGTCGAAGTCGGTCGTGTAGTTCAGGTAGTAGCTCTGCTTGGGTGAAGACACCGTCATGGCGAAGATGTTGAACCCGTTGTAGCAGCCGTCGCTGGGACGGATCTCCGTCGGAACCGTGAACGGCAGCTTGTATTGATTGTCCGTATCGGGGGGGTGAATCTTGCAGGCCCCTTGCCCGGGACGGAGGTTGGTGTTCGGAGCGGGGCCATGGATGGTGGGCAGCCCGCCCGTGTAGAAGAGCTTGCTGGTCGGGTCCAGCGTGCCGCCCTCGTACCAATAGCGCTCCGAGACCCCCGCGATCCTGAGCTTCACGTTGTACGTGACGTTGGAATCGCCGCCGAATTGCTTCGTTATGTGCTGGTTTTCAGTGTCGGCCGTCTCTTCGCACGTGGTCCCGTCGTTGGCGTTCCCGGACGGTTTGAAGCTGGCCGGGCAGGGTTTGACGATCGCGAAGCCATCAAGAACGCTCGCCGCCGCCTTGGGGTCGCCGGATGCGCCCGCATCGGGCGGGCTCGCATCGGGCGGGCTCGCATCGGGCGCGCCCGAATCGGCGGCCGGCCCCGTTTCGGAGGCGGCTGCGTCACCGCCGTCGCGAGACGGCGCGTCCGTCGAATCGGCGTCGGCGGGGCTCCCGGAGTCGGCGCCGTCGCTCGAGGGGCGGTCCGTCGAACCGGCGTCGGCGAGGCTCCCCGGATCGCCGCCGCTGCCCGTCGATCCACCGGTCGGTGGGGCACTGCCGCCCGAACCGGTGCCACCGCCGCTCGCCGACGGGCCCCCGTCGCGCTGGGGGCCGCCGCCGTCGGGACCGGCGCCGCCGGTTCCGCCAGCTCGTCCCCCGCCGCCGCTGACCCCGCCCGAGTGGGACATCGAGCCGGCGCCTCCCGACGAGGAGGTCCCCCCCGATCCTGGCATCCCGCTTTGCCCGCTTTGCCCGTTCTGCCGGCCCTGCTCGTGGACGCATCCGAAGGTGGCCAGCCCTACCAACGCGACTACCAGTCTGGTTTTCATCGAGCTCCAGGGGCTAGGGAATGACGACGTTGGTGATGCACTCGAACGTGGTCTCGATGTGAAACGTCGAGCCGCAGCAGTGCCGGTCGGCATAAAACAGGGCCATCTCGTAGATGCCGCCGGTGCTGATACCCAGCTCGCCCGCACGCGCATCCAGATCGACGCTGCCCGTTTGAGCCGTGTGAATGCCCCCGAGATCGACGGCCAGGTGGCCGTTGATGAACACGAACACGTCGTCGTCGCCACGGAACGTGAAGGTCTCACCGCCCCGATAGGGGAAGGTGAAGTGCATCTCCGCCGTGAAATCGTGGTTGTGGTCGGCGTAGGGATCAGGCCACCCCATCTTGTCGATGGGGAAGAAGTTGTCGTTGTCGTACACGAAGACGCGCGGCCGGGCCGGGTCCTCGGTGAGGGGAATCGAAACCGCGACGTCGACGTTCACGCCGTCCACGTCGCGATACCATTGATCGAAGTTGTCCTTGCCGGTGGTGGTCGCGGTGCCATTCGGACCTCCCGCGTACACCGGCTTCGAATCCGTCCCCAGGGTGGGCGAGACCAACCCGTGATCGTCGGTGATCGCCTGCTCGAAGTCGGGGTGTCTGGGACGGCCATCCTGCTCGCTGCCTCGAAAGTCCCGCACCACCACGCGAAGCTCGTGCGAGCAATCGGTGCCCTCCAACAAGTCGGCCATCAGGCCCCCCGCGTCCGGATGGACGATGACCGGGTTGATGCCGCCCGTTCCCGTCGAGTCTCCGCCTCCGTTGCCGGTCCTTCCGCCCCCGCCCTCCTGCGGCTTGACGGAAGCGCATCCGATACCGAGGGTCAAGGTCGAGGTCAAGAAGATGATGAAGGAGGGTTGTCTTCCACGCATTCGGGACACGAAAGCCGAGGATCAGGTCACGCGCAAACCGGCGAGCTCGGTGCTCGTCTGCCCGTTGCCCTTGCCGATGGTCTTCAAGCCGGCGCCGAAGATGTTCGCGATGGTGAGGAGCGCCGAGGACAGATTGCCGTTGGCCGCCCGGAAGTGTTGATCTCCCTTCAGCGCGCCGCCCGCCTTCCCGAGGAAGAGGACGGGCCACTCCGAAGTGTCGTGGACCTTGCCCCACCCCGTGCAGGAGGTCACGTAGATGAGCATGTTGTCGAGGACTGTCCCCGCCCCTTCGGTCATCTTCGACAGCTGGCTGGCGAAGGTGTTCAGCCCCTGCATCGCGTAGACGATGCCCTTGTGATAGCGGGTCTGGTAGCCGGTGGTGGCGTTGTTCCCTGCATCGTTGTGGGCGATCGTGTCGTGGAAGTCGGCGTTCAGGTCCGAGCTGATGGACCGGTAGTACACGTGGGCGGCCGGCAGCGTGAACATGAAGGTCGCGTTGTTGGTGATCCCGGAGGCCAGCGCGACCGCCAGCATCTGCGCCATCACGTCGTTGACCTTCAGGGGGGCCTCCGACTTCGTG
>Ga0105238_10007037_pt1 | contig 11248 bp, 12 predicted proteins | sample KBSC34metaG_FD_81526 | JGI IMG/M metagenome (GOLD analysis project Ga0105238, IMG submission 81526) | Corn rhizosphere microbial communities from Kellogg Biological Station, Michigan, USA - KBS C3-4 metaG | ecosystem: Host-associated > Plants > Roots > Rhizosphere > Soil | place: Michigan, USA...
CACACCATCTGGGTGGCGACGGGCGCGCGATGATCAGGGATCACCAGCACCTGCATGCCGTTGGTGAGTGCGAATTGGAATGTGTTGTTGCCGGTCTGACGGGGATTGGCGGGCGCGGGCTGGGACAGCTTGGCGCGATTGGCGGCGGTGTCCTGCTGCGCGAGCGCAGGCTCTATGCAGAGCGCCGCGAGGACAAGGACGGCCCTGTGAAAAACGCGATTAGAACCAGTCAAACCAGCCGCCGCTCTCTTTCTTCTTGGGCTTCGCCGCGGTTTTGCGTCCCTTGGCGATTTCGGCATCGGCATTGACCGGTTTGCCGGTGTCGGGCGTGGCCTTGCTGCTCAGAATACGGTCGGTGAAGCTGCGGTCGGCATTCTGTATCGAGGCGCGCTGATCGGCGTTCAACCGGGCGCGAATGACGGGATCGCTGTTTTGCACCTTGGCATTGGCGAGCAGCATTCTCTCGCCCGGTGTGTAGGTGCCTACAATGCCATTGGCCACGACCTGGGGATCAGAATTGGCGAACAGCGCCATCTCGGCGGTGGTGGAAGGATCGCGGGTGTTGGACGGCGGCGCACCCGGCGTCGGCGGAACCAGATTGAAGTCCGGCGGGATCACCAGCGGCGCCTTGGTGGTGACGGCGAACTCGTCCGGCGATTTCTTGGTCAGGCCCGCGGCATTGCGCAGGGCGGTACAACCGCTCAGCACCGTTGTGCAGAAGCACAAGGCCAGAAGGGCGTGCAAGACTTTCATTTCAGACCTCGCTCGACATGGGCGAATGCTCGGGTTTGAGCACATCATAAATAATCAGAATGGCTCCGACGGTGATCGTCACGTCCGCCACATTGAAGATATACCAGTCGTAGCCGAAACCGTAAAAGTGGAAAAAATCCGCCACTTTGCCGTAAATCACCCGGTCGACCAGGTTGTTGCCCAGGGCGCCGCCGATGATCAGGCCATAGCCGATCGCCAGCGAACGGCTGGTGGCGCGCCACAAAAGCCAGCTCAGGACGCCCACCGCGATCACCGACAGGCCGACCAGCAGGAAAGTTCCCACCCGCCCGGAGGCTGGAAACAGGCCGTAGGAAATACCCGGATTCCACACCATCACCAGATTAAAGAAGGGCAAGACGGGCACCGAGGCTCCCGGCAGCATTTGTATGAAATCTGCGCCATAGAGCATGAACAGCTTGGAGCCCTGATCGGCAACCAAGGCCACAGCGGCGGCGATCTGGCCCATCTCGCGCGGTTGCAGCCCTTTGACGGCGGTCATGCCGGCTCCGCCACCGCATCGGTGCAGCGGTTACACAAATGTGTGTCGGTGCGGGTCTCTTCCAGAACCCGCCAGCAGCGGGCGCATTTGCGGCCGTCGGCCTTGGCGAATTTGGCGCCGGCGCCTTTGATCTCGGGAAGAGTGTAGAAACCGTCGAAATTACCGACCACTTCCACCGAGGCAGTCGAGGTGATGGTGATTTCCGCCAGATCGATGGTCTCAAACAGCGTCTTGTCAGCGGCGTCGGCTACGCCCAATAACGGCGCGGCTTCCAGGCTGGAACCGATGATCTTGTCGGCGCGCGCCAGTTCCAACGCGCCGGTGACCACACGGCGCAACTCGCGGATACGGGACCATTTCTGGATCAGCTCGGCATTGTCCCATTCCTTGGGCGCGGGGAAGAAGTCGTTCAAATGCACGCTCTCATCCATGCCGAAACGTGTGGTCCAGGCTTCCTCCATGGTGAAGCACAGGATGGGCGCAAACCAGGTTACGATGCGGCGGAAGATTTCGTCGATCACCGTGCGGGTGGCGCGGCGGCGCGGGCCTGAGGCCGCATCGCAATAAAGCGCGTCCTTGCGGATATCGAAATAGAAGGCTGACAAATCGTTGGTGCAGAAATTGAACAACGATGTGAACACGCCGTTGTAGTCGAAATGCTCATAACCGTGGCGCACCTGCCCATCGAGCTCGGCGATGCGCGCCAGCATGTAGCGCTCCAGCTCCGGCATATCCTTCGGCGCGACTTTCTCCTTGTCGGAAAAGCCTTCGAGGTTCGCCAGCATGAAGCGGATGGTGTTGCGCAGACGGCGATAGGCATCGGCGCTCGCCTGGATCACGTCCTGGCCGATGCGCAGATCGGCGGTGAAATCGGTGCTCGCGGCCCACAGGCGCAGGATGTCGGCGCCGTTCTTCTCCGCAACCGATTGCGGGCTGATGACGTTGCCCAGCGATTTCGACATCTTGTCGCCTTCGCGATCCAGCACGAAACCATGCGTCAGCACCGCGTCGAACGGCGCATGGCCGGTGGTGCCGCAGCTTTCCAAGAGCGAGGATTGGAACCAGCCGCGATGCTGATCCGAACCTTCCAGATAAAGATCGGCTTTCGCCTTCTTCGGCCATTCTTTTTCGAGTGGCTGTTCGACGGTGAACACGTGCGTCGAACCGGAATCGAACCAGACGTCGAGAATGTCGCGAACCTGCTCGTAATCGTTGGGATCGCGCTCATTGCCGAGAAAGCGTGCGGGCGGTGAATTGAACCACGCATCCGCACCTTCGATTTGGAAGGCTTCCTTGATGCGCTTGTTCACGTCGGCGTCGTTCAGAACCTTCTGCGTCTTCTTTTCCACGAAGATCGCGAGCGGCACGCCCCAGGCGCGTTGACGCGACAACACCCAGTCCGGGCGATCCTTCACCATCGCGCCGATGCGGTTCTCACCGGCTTTCGGGAACCACTTCGTGTCGCGGATGCCCTGCATGGCGAGTTCGCGCAGCGTTTTGCCGTTCGAGCCTTCGAACGGCTTGTCCATATGCGCGAACCATTGCGGCGTGGCGCGATAGATCACCGGCGCCTTGGAGCGCCAGCTATGCGGATAGGAATGGCGCAGCGTGCCTTTCGACAAGAGCTTGCCCGCCTCGATCAGCGCCTTGATGACAGCACCATTGGCGTCGCCATCCTTCTTGCCGTCACGGTCGAGAATGAATTTGCCCTCAAAACCCGGCGCATTCTTCGTGAACGAACCATCCGGCCCCACGACATTGAACGCTTCCGGATTGGTGCGCGCGTAATCTGGGAAGTTGGAGAGGATGAGTTCAAAGTCTTCCTCGCCGTGTCCCGGCGCGGTGTGCACGAAGCCCGTACCGGTATCGGCGGTGACATGCTCACCGGGCAGCAGTGGCACATCGAATTCATAGCCCTGCCCGCGCAGCGGATGTGCCGCGACAACGCCCTTCGGATCGATCTTGGCGACGCGCTTCAGCGTGATCTTGGAATGCTTGGCGACCTGATCGGCCAGCGCGTCGAGCAGCACCAGCTTTTCGCCGACCGCGGCAAGCGCGCCTTCGCTGACGCTGTCCACTTCGTAGAGCGCGTAATCCATCGTCGGCGAAAACGCGATGGCGCGGTTTGCCGGGATCGTCCACGGAGTTGTCGTCCAGATGACGACGCTCGCACCCTTCAGTTCATCCGAGCCTTTGACGACCGGAAACTTCACATAGATCGTCGGTGACTGTTTCTCGTGATACTCTACTTCGGCTTCGGCGAGCGCAGTCTTCTCGACCGGCGACCACATCACCGGGCGATAGCCGCGATAGAGCAAACCGTTGCCGGCAAACTTGTGCAGCTCACCCGCGATGGTCGCTTCAGCGCGATAGTCCATCGTCGTGTAAGGCTTGTCCCACTGGCCGATGACGCCGAGGCGCTTGAACTGTTCGCGCTGCACGCCGATCCAGTGATTGGCGAATTCGCGGCAATCCTTGCGCAACTGATCAATCGGAACGCTGTCTTTCGACTTGCCGTCCTTGCGATAGCGCTCCTCGATCTTCCATTCGATCGGAAGGCCGTGGCAGTCCCAGCCAGGGATATAAGGTGCATCCTTGCCGAGCATCGTCTGCGAACGGCAGACGAAATCCTTCAGAATCTTGTTGAGGCCCGTACCGATATGCAGATCGCCATTCGCGTAGGGCGGGCCATCGTGAAGGATGAAGAGCGGGCGGCCCTTCGCATTGGCGCGGATCTGGCCATAGAGATCCATCTTCTCCCAACGCACCAGCCATTGCGGCTCGGCAGCGGGCAAGCCCGCTTTCATCGGGAAATCGGTCTGCGGAAGAAACAGCGTCGCCTTGTAATCGCGGGCTGGCTTTGCGTCGGTCGTGTCGGACATTTGTCTCAGGTCTTTATCAGGTTGGCGGACAGGGCGGGATCACCCGGCATCCGCGCGACCAGCAGGGATCATTCCCCCGGCGGCGGAGCCGGGCGGCGAATTCGAAATCCCCCAAAACCCACGCGGTTCATCGGTCGAAAGCCCAAGGAAATCAGTTGGAATTGTTCTAACAGCCGCCCCCACGCCGGTCCAGCGCTCAGGAAAAGGACGAAAGCGCGCGGATTTGGTGGCCGTGCTCGTCAAAATTGCGCGGATTGAGCCACGCCTGGAAGCGGCCGGAGATGGCAGGCCATTCGCCGTCGATGATCGAATAATAAACGGTGTCCCAGTTGCCGCCCTTGGTCCAGCTTGTCTGGCGCAACATGCCTTCCTGCGTGAAGCCATAGCGCGCCGCCGCGCGGCGGGACGCCTCGTTCTCCGGTCCCGTGCGCCATTCGAGGCGGCGATAACCGAGCGTACCGAGCGCGTAATTCGCCAGCAGATAGAACGCCTCGGTCCCCGCCGATGTGCGCTGCAGCGCCTTGCCGTATGTCAGCCCGATTTCGCACGCCGCGGCTTGCGGATCGATGCGCAGCAGGAAGTAGAGGCCGGTGGCCTTGCCGGCTTGCTTGTCGCGGACGGCATAAAGCACTTGCCCGTCGCGCGAAGAACGATCGCGCAGCCAGTCCTCGAACGCTTTTTCATTCGCGAACGGACCGGACGGAATGTTCTTCCACACCTCGTCATCCGAACCGATGGCCTGCCAAAGTTCTTTCGCGTGACGTTTGACGTCGATGCGTTCCAGATCGGCAAAGCGCCCTTCCAGAATCGTTGCGTCGGGATAGGGACGCGGGAGAACAGGAGTTTTCATGCCGATGCCAACACTTTCCTTGCGGCTTCCGCGTCCTTCGCGATCTGGGCCTTCAACGCGTCCAGCCCATCCAGCTTCGCCTCGCCCCGAATGTAATGCACGAATTCCACCGCCACGTGCTTTCCGTAGAGGTCCCCATCGAAATCGAACAGCCAGGTTTCCAGCAGGGGTTCTCTTGTCTCCCACATAGGCCGAATACCGAAATTCGCAACGCCGTCCTTGCGCATGACAGGCTTGTCGTCCTCGTAGATCGTCGCGCGGACGGCATACACGCCATAGGCCGGCTTCAGCGCGTCGGTTATGCGCATATTCGCCGTCGGAAATCCAATGGTGCGCCCGCGCGCGTCGCCATGCTCCACGCGCGATTCCACACTCCAATAATGGCCGAGCAGCTTTGCCGCAACGTCCGGCCTTCCGGCTTTCAACGCCTCGCGGATATGCGTGGAGGAGATTTTCTCCACGCCGTCTTCCAGCACGGGCTCGAAAATCTCGACGCCGAACCCTTCCATCTCGCCCATATAGCCCAGCACGGCAGCATTGCCCGTGCGGCCTTTGCCGAATTGGAAATCCGCGCCGACGATGACGCACGACGCGCCAAGTCCATCGACCAGAACATCGAGCACGAATTCCTGCGCGCTCTTGGACGCCATCTGCGCATCGAAGGCGAGTGCGTACATCACATCCACGCCCTGCTCCGCGATGAGCCGTGCCTTGGCGCGGAACGGCGTGAGGCGGAAGCTTTCCGGCGACGGCCGGAAGAATTCCTGCGGATGCGGCTCGAATGCCAGAACGCCCATCGGCGCGCCGCTGGCATGGGCATGCGCCAGGCCGCGCGCGATCAACGCCTGATGGCCGCGATGGACGCCGTCGAAATTGCCGATCGCCACAACCGCGCCTTTGCAATCGGCGGTCACGTCATTGTAGTGGCGGAAGATGCGCATTCGGAGCGGCGTCAGGCTTTCGGGCGGGCGGGCGCCATCACCAGGGTTTCGGCTTCCACCACCACGGTGTCGCCCACCTTGCATACGCAATCGAAGGTCACGCGGCGCTTGACCGGCTCCACGCTTTTCACCGTGCAGGTCGTCACCACCGTGTCGCCGATGCGCACCGGGAATTTGAAGCTCGTGGTTGCGCCCATGAAGATCGTGCCCGGGCCGGGGATCTGCATGCCCAGCACCTTGGAGATATAGCTCAGCGTGATGACGCCGTGCGCCACGCGGCCGCGGAAAATGGTTTTGCGGGCATAGGCCTCGTCGAAATGGACGGGGTTCATGTCGCCGGAGACTTCGCCGAATTTCTGGATGTCTTCCTCGGTGACCGTGCGGCTGTAGCTCTCGCTCATACCCGGCTTGAGGTCGTCGATATAATAGGTCACGAGCGGCGCTCCTTGTGCGGCTATCCGGTTCTTATCGGCGCCAAGCCTACCAGACAAGCGCGCGCATCGCCGCCTTGGCATGCACGCCCGCTTTGGCGAACAATTCGCCCATGTGCCGCTCGGTCATTTCGGCCACGTCCTCGCCATGCACGCCGTCGGCGATGAACAAGGCGTCGATTCCGGCCGCATTGGCCCCCTTTATATCGGTATGCATCCCGTCACCGATCGCCAGCAGCTTCTTCGCGCCTTTGGCCGCCGCGCGGACGTATTCGTAGATCGCCGTCTTCGGCTTGCCGTAATAGATGACCTCACCGCCGATCTTCTCATATTCGTTGGCGAGCGCGCCCGCACAATAGACCAGCTTGCCGCCGCGCTGCACCACCCAGTCCGGATTGGCGCAGATCATGGCGAGCTTGCGCGCCTTCATCTTCTCCAGAAGCGACACGTAATCGGCGGGCGTTTCTTTCTCGTCATCGTAGAGGCCGCTGCACAGAACAATCTGCGCGCGCTCCGCATCTACGGTTTCTATGTTCAGGCCCTCGAAGATTCCGCGATCCCGCTCCGGCCCCAAATGCAGCATCGAGAGCCTGCCGGATTTGGTGCGCTTTTCGAGATCGTCGCGTGTGGCGACACCGGAGGTGACAATGGCATCGTAGCAATCCAGCGGCACGCCATACTTTTTGACGAACAATTCTTCGACGTCGCTCACCGGGCGCGGCGCGTTGGTGAGCAGGATCACCGGGCCGTGCTTTTCCTTGAATGTCTTGAGCGCGGCGCAAGCCGGCAGATTCGCCTTGTCGCCATTGTGCAGCACGCCCCAGACATCGCACACCAGCGCGTCATAGCCGGATGCAATCTCGCGCAGACCTGTGAGGATTTTCGTCATGAGAAAGCGGATCGCACGACCGCGACCGCCCGGTCAATGCGGCTTAGGCGCTGCGCTTGAACGGCACGATGGAGGCGGGGCGTTCCGGCGCCACGAATTCCGGCACGCGGACCTGATCGTCGCGCACCGCGCGCGGTTCACCGAACAGATAGCCCTGTGCAAAATCCACATTGTAATCGAGCAGTTGCACAACGGTCTTCTCGTCCTCGACGCGCTCGGCGATGAGGTTCAGGCCGTGACGCGACAGCAGCTTCTTGAAATCTTCCGCGGCCACCAGTGCGTTGGCGCCCTGCATGTCGTTCGTCAACGTCTGCGCGCGCACCTTGATGTGGCGGAAACCAAGGCCCTTCATCTTGGCGAAGTCCAGCGCGAGGTTGTCGACATGATCCATCGACAGCGCGAAGCCGAGATTGGACAGATACATCAGGTTTGAATCGCCCTGGCTTCCCGCCTTGGTCACGGCGGCCTGGCTGAATTCGAAAACGATCTGGCTCGCCAAATCGCGATTGTGATGCATGTATTCCAGGAATTGCGGGAAGAACTCCTGATCCGCGAGCGTGTCGCCAGAGATGTTGCAGAACACGGCGATCTCTTTGGTCTTCACCGTCAGGCGGCGAACGATCTGCACGCAGCGGAACAGCAGCAGATTGTCCACCACGCTCATCAGGCCCGCAGGCGCGGCCACTTTCATGTATTGCGCCGGCATGATGACGGCGCCGTCTTCGGCGCGCAAACGCGACAGCGCTTCGTAATAGCGCAGCTTGCGCTGTGGCAGGCTCACGATCGGCTGCAGATAGAGATCGACGCGGTTCTCTTCCAGCGCGGCGCGGATGGTTTCCAGCAGCTCCGGCTCGCCCAGCGTTTCGAGATAATTCTTGGCGCTCGCGGTGGTGCGGCGTTCCATGATCTGTTCGGCGGGGCCGGACGTCGCGGCGCGCGCGGAAGTCGCGATCTTGCCGGCGAAGTCGCGCATCAGGCTTTCCAGCACCTGCAATTCGGCGACGATCTTCTTGCTCTGCGCCGAGGCCTTCGCTTCGACCGCTGCCTTCACTTGTTCGATGTGGCCATGCGTTTCCTGCAGGGCGACGCGGATTTCCTTGTTCGCCTGCTTCAGACGCGCGATCTCCGTGCGCGTGGCGCGCTTCTCGCGTTTGCGCAGGATTGCGGCGTGAAACTGCGTGATGCCCAGAAACACCGCGGCGCCGGCGAGGATCGCAATCGGCAAATCCACCACATTGAAGAGGGCAAGCAGCAGGCTGCCGATCGCGGCGAGCATCGCGGACGTAAAGACAAGGATCACGTTCGTCATCGGCATGGCTCTGGGCCTGATTCCAGCCCAGTGTCACCCAGCCCCTGTTTCCAATTCGTTAACCCTGGAAAACCGGCCTTTCCGGCCGATAGGCCCCCAACGCCATTTCTGCTAAATCAGCGCCATGGCCCAGAAGGACCCCAAACTCATTTCCCGTCTCTCCCGCATCGAGGGGCAGGTGCGCGGCGTCGCGCGCATGGTGGAAGAGGAGCGCTACTGCATCGACGTGCTGGACCAGATCCAGGCGATCAAAGCGGCGCTCAAGAAGGTCGAGGAGCAGATTCTGAAGGATCATTCCGCCCATTGCGTGGCCCACGCCATCAAGAGCGGTGACACGGGCGACCAGAAAAAGAAATTCGATGAGCTGGTGGAGCTGTTCAGCCGCTACTCGCGGTAGGATTGCCTCAATTAAATAGCTGTCATTCGAAACAGATCAGCGCAGCAGGGTTTCCTGCGCCGTGAGCGCACGCCACATGCCATCGCGATACTGAAAGATGTCCTCGAACTTCACACGCGCGAGCAGGCTGCCATCCGGCTTCGTCGCCGTGTTGATGCCGCGCGCCATGGCACGGTCGCCGGACAATTCCACCTTCATGTTGCTCAGCTTGATGCCGTTCGCCGGGCGCTTCGGCAAAAATGCCAGAACCTCCGCACGGGCGTGAAGTTCGCCATTCCACGCCATGTCCATGAAGCCTGGTGCGAGGAGGCAGGACAGCGTCTTCGCATCTCTCGCCGTCAACGCATGGACCCATGCGTTCTCCGCCGCGATCACCCCGGCCGAATTTCGCGGCTGGCGAAGTGTTGAACAACCGGACGCCGCCGCAGGAAAAGATGCAGCGGCAAACATCAGAGCGAGAAGAAGCGTTCGCATGGGCTTGATCTTTAGGCGGCAACGGGCGGACGATCAACATCGCCCCCGGTCACGAGGATGCCATGAGCAAAACGGCCTATGATTTCTCCTTCACCTCCATCGACGGCAAGCCGCTGCCGCTGTCGCAATTCAAAGGCAAGGTGCTGCTGGTGGTGAATGTCGCCAGCCAGTGCGGACTGACGCCGCAATATTCCGGCCTCGAAGCCTTGTGGAAGAAGAAGGGCAAGGATGGCCTCGTCGTGCTGGGCGTTCCGGCCAATGATTTCGGCGCACAGGAACCGGGCACCGAAAACGAGATCAAGACCTTCTGCGAAACTCGCTTCAACGTGGATTTCCCGATGACGGCGAAAGAGCATGTCGTCGGCAGCGATGCGCACCCGCTTTACAAATGGGTGACGCATGAGTTGGGCGACGACGCCGCACCCAAATGGAATTTCCACAAATACCTGTTCAACCGCGACGGCACCATCGCCGGCACTTACGGCTCTCGCGTCGAGCCGGGCGATCAGGGCCTGAACGACGAGATCGACGCCGCGCTGGAGAAATAACGCCCTATCCGGCAGCCCGGGCGACAATGCGAATCTCGATGCGCCGGTTGCGCGGCTCGTTCATCTGATCGCCGGTTTTGACCTTCAGATTCTCCTCGCCATAACCACGCGCCTGCAGGCGCGACAGCGGAACGGCGTCTTTCACCAACTGCCCGCCGATCGTGTAGGCCCGCTTGCGTGAGACTTCCATGTTCTTGTCCGCCGCGCCGCTGGTGTCAGTATAGGCATCGATGAAGATTTGCGTGTGATCGAAGCGGCGCAGCACCGGCGCCAGCTTCCACAGAACGTCCTTGGCGCGCGTGCTGAGATTGTAGCTGTTGCCGTCGAACATCTCGTCGCTCTTGATATGCAGCACGATGTCGTCGCCGGGCCGGCCGACCAGCACGCCCGTGCCGCGCATGGCGCTGCGCAACTCGGCTTCCTGGTTGTCCATGTAGCTGCCGATCATCGCGGCCTTGAGCGGACCGGCGCTGGCCACCTTGGGCGGGGTCATGGGGCGCGACGGCGGGGCTTCCGCGGGCGGCTGCGGCTGCATGGCGGAATAAGGTTGCTGCGGGCCATAGCTTACCGGACGGGGCGGGCCATAGTCACGGCCGCGGGGCGCGCCACCGCAAGCGGTCAGAACAAAGCATGCGCCGAGAACTGCCAGTCTTTTCATCCCAATCTCCATCGAGCCGCCGCAACCCAAACGCCCAAATGTGGCAGCGGTTTGTCGGATTGCCTCCGCGCGATTAACAATGCGCCCGAACGATATTTCGATCCATTGGAGGAAAGCATGAACCTGTTCGATCTCACCGGCAAAGTCGCGCTCGTCACCGGTTCCACGAAGGGCATCGGCGAAGCCATCGTGCACCGCTTCGCCGAACACGGTGCGAAGGTCGTCGTCTCCAGCCGCAAGGCCGATGCCTGCGAGAAGGTGGCGGGCGACATCAACAAGGAACGCGGCAAGGAAGTTGCGATCCCGATTGCCTGCAACATCAACTACAAGGAACAACTCGAACAGCTCGTCGCCCAGACGCGCGCGAAATGGGGCAAGATCGACATTCTCGTCTGCAACGCCGCACTCAATCCCTATTACGGATCGAGCATGGATATTCCGGACGATGCCTTCGACAAGATCATGGGCGCGAATATCCGCTCCAATCACTGGCTGTCGCAGCTCGTCATCCCGGAAATGAAAGAGCGCAAGGATGGCGCAATCATCATCGTGTCGTCCATCGGCGGATTGCGCGGCTCGCCCGTGATCGGCGCCTA
>Ga0105238_10007039_pt1 | contig 11246 bp, 14 predicted proteins | sample KBSC34metaG_FD_81526 | JGI IMG/M metagenome (GOLD analysis project Ga0105238, IMG submission 81526) | Corn rhizosphere microbial communities from Kellogg Biological Station, Michigan, USA - KBS C3-4 metaG | ecosystem: Host-associated > Plants > Roots > Rhizosphere > Soil | place: Michigan, USA...
CCGCCGCCGCCGACGGAGTGCACGCCGCCTCCGCCGCCGTGCCACCACGAGCACCACCACGAGCACCGGCACCGGCACCATCACGGACACCACTGCGAGCACCATGGTGAGCACCACGGCGAGCACCACAACGTTCCCCCGACCGAGGAGATCGGCCAGCTGCCGCACACCGGCGCGGACGTCCTCGACTACGCGGGCATCGGTGCCGGAGCTCTGCTCCTCGGTGCCGGAGCGGTCGTCGCGGGACGCCGCAGGTCCGGCTCGGCGAGCTAGCAGACCGCGTCGGAATCACGCACAACTGAATCAACGCACAACCGGTTCAGCGCACCACTGAATCAAGGCACTACTGAACCAAGGCACGACGGAAGCGGGCCCCTGGACATCCAGGGGCCCCGCTTCCGCTTCCGTTCCGTCAGACCTTCCCCGACAAGACCGCTCCCAGGTATCCCTCGACATCGCCGTCGGTCTGGCTCCCCAGCATCGTCCGCGTCCAGGCGCGCCGCTCGTGGTCGACCACCGCGAGCTCCCACACGCAGCCGGCCTGCCGGGCCGGGCAGCGCGCGATCTCGGCCGGATCGGAGAACCGGGCCGAGTACGCGGCCGTGGACAGCAGACAGCCGTACGCCCACCACCCGACCACGTACGAGTACGCGTCCGGCGTCCGGTGCGCGATCACGAATCCCACCCCGTAGCGCCCGCCCCCGGTCCCGGGCCTCGGCAGCGCCTCCTCAGCGGCCTTGCGCGCGCCCTCCCGGGCGGCGTCCTCGAGCTCTCCGCCGGGCGTCGCGGACAGCCCGTGGAGCTTCACCCGCCAGTCGTCGATCCGGAGCAGGCCGAGTGGCCGCACCCTCCGGGGGGTGTACGGGACCCCTGCGAGTGCCTCTGTCATGACGCAGGATGCTGGCACACCTCGGGATGCGACTCAATGCCCTGCCGCAGCTTTCACTCGCGGCGGCATCGCGGCCGGGCTCCCGCACCCGGTCCGGCCCCGGGAGCGCGGCGGGTCCGCACCGGGTGCGGCACCTCAGCCCATCAGGGCGTCGACCAGCCACTCGACCACCGCGCCGAGCCAGTGGTACATGACCACTATCTCGTAGCGGTCGTCCTTCTCGTCGATGCGGTCGAAGGGGTTGTCGTCGTCGTCCTCGATCTCCAGCCAGACCGAGAGGACCAGCCGGACGTCGTTCACCGCGCCGAGCCAGGCCTGGGCCTGCTCGCTGTCCAGGGAGAGCTTTTCGCCGGGCTCGTAGTCCTTCAGCGTCTCCAGCACCTGACGGGCCGTGGCGCGCTTGCCCTCGCGCAGGTCGGGCTCGGTGAGGCGGCGGAACTCGCTGGCCTCGTCGGCGTCGCCGTAGGCGTCCGGAAACAGCCGGGCGAGCGCCGGGTTGTCCGGCTTCTTCACCGGGCCCTCGGCGATGCCCAGGGCGGCGGTCAGCGAATCCGGCTCCTCGCCCAGCGGATCCTCCTCGTCCAGCAGCGCGAGCTGCCCGGTGAGCAGGAAGCGCAGGACGTCGGCCTGGCCCTCGGTGAACGCGCCGACGATCAGCCCGGAACGCCGGTGAGCCTGGAAGGGCTTGAGCACGTGGGGATCCCCGATCTGGTCGTTCCGTTCAGCCGTCCTGGCGCTGCACGGTGGCCCACAGGCCGTATCCGTGCATCGCGGCCACGTCCTTCTCCATCTGTTCGCGGCCGCCGCTGGACACTATCGCCTTGCCGAGGTTGTGCACTTCCCGCATCAGCTGCTCGGCCTTGCCCTTGCTGTACCCGAAGTAGGTCATGAACACGTAGGTGACGTAGCTCATCAGGTTCACAGGGTCGTTCCAGACGACGGTGACCCACACCGGATCCTGCACCGGAACCGCCCGGGTCTCCTCGGTAGCCTCCGGATCGACCTCCACCGGCGCGACACTCATCCCACCAGACTACGCTGATAGATCGTGAACAGCACCGCGCTCCTCACGGACCACTATGAGCTCACCATGCTGGAGGGTGCCCTGCGCAGCGGGGCCGCCCACCGACGCTCGGTGTTCGAGGTCTTCGCCCGCCGTCTGCCCGACGGCCGTCGCTATGGTGTCACCGCCGGCACCGGCCGCCTCCTGGACGCCCTGGAGGAATTCCGCTTCGACGCCGCCGTCTGCGACTTCCTGCACGAGTCCGGGGTCGTCGACGAGCCCACCCGCGACTGGCTGGCCGGCTACCGGTTCACCGGCGACGTCTTCGGCTACGCCGAGGGAGAGTGCTACTTCCCCGGCTCCCCGCTGCTGATCGTGGAGTCCACGTTCGCCGAGGCGGTGCTCCTGGAGACGCTGGTGCTGTCGGTGCTGAACCACGACAGCGCCATCGCCTCCGCGGCGTCCCGTATGACCTCGGCCGCGATGGGCCGCCCCTGCCTGGAGATGGGCTCGCGGCGCACCCACGAGGAGGCCGCCGTGGCCGCCGCGCGCGCGGCCTATCTGGCGGGATTCTCGGCCTCGTCCAACCTGGAGTCCCGCCGGCGCTTCGGCGTGCCCACGACGGGCACCTCCGCGCACGCCTTCGTGCTCCTGCACGACAGCGAGCGCGAGGCGTTCAGCGTGCAGGTCGAGGCCCTCGGCCGGGGCACGACACTCCTGGTCGACACCTACGACGTCGCCGAGGCCGTGAAGGTCGCGGTCGACGTGGCCGGCCCCGACCTCGGCGCGGTCCGCCTGGATTCGGGCGACCTGCTGTGGATGGCGCACCGGGTGCGCAAGCAGCTCGACGACCTCGGCGCCAAGCACACCAAGATCGTGGTCACCTCGGACCTGGACGAGTACCAGATCGCGGCGCTCGCCGCGGCCCCGGTGGACTCCTACGGCGTGGGCACCTCGCTGGTCACCGGCTCCGGCGCGCCGACCGCCGGCCTGGTCTACAAACTGGTGGCGCGCAGCGCGAGCGTCGAACCGGACGCGCCGATGGTGCCGGTGGCGAAGAAGTCCTCGGAGAAGGCCACCCGCGGCGGCCGCAAGTTCGCCTGGCGCCGCATCGCCTCCGACGGCGTGGCGCAGGAGGAGGTCGTCGGCACCGGTGCCGTCCCCGAGGCGCTGAAGGCCGAGGGCCGGGACCTGCTGATGCAGTACGTCGCCAAGGGCGAGGTCATCACCCGTCCGAGCCTGGCCGAGATCCGGGAGCGCCACGAGGCCTCGCGCGCCGAGCTGCCGCCGTGGTCGACGCAGCTCTCGCGCGGCGAGCCGGCGATCCCTACGGTGTACCCGAGCTAGCAGCGTCCTACGAAAGAGGCCGGCCATGACGCACGCACTGATCATCGTCGACGTCCAGAACGACTTCTGCGAAGGCGGCTCGCTGCCGGTCTCCGGCGGCTCGGCCGTCGCCGCCGGCGTGAGCGCCCTTCTGGCCGCCCCGGACCGGGGCGGCTTCGAGCACGTGGTCGCGACTCGGGACTGGCACACCGACCCGGGCTCGCACTTCGCCGCCGAACCGGACTACGTGAACAGCTGGCCGGTGCACTGTGTGGCCGGGACTCAGGGCGCGGAGTTCCACCCGGACTTCGACCGCACGCACGTGGACGAGGTCTTCTCCAAGGGCGCGTTCCAGGCCGCCTACAGCGGGTTCGAGGCCGTGGACGGCACGGACACGCCGCTCGGCGACTGGCTGCGCGCCCGCGGCGTGGACGAGGTGGACGTGGTCGGGATCGCCACCGACTACTGCGTCCGCGCCACCGCGCTGGACGCCGCGAAGCTGGGGCTGCGCACCCGGCTGCGGACCGATCTGGTGGCCGGGGTGGCCGAGGCCTCGACCGCCGCCGCGCTGGACGAGATGCGGGAGGCGGGCGTCGAGGTGCTGCCGGCCGCCTAGGGACCGGTGCCGGTGCTGGTGCCGGTACTCGTACCGGCACCAGCACCGGTGCGACGGCGGCGCGGAGCCGACCGGACCGCGTGTCCTACCGCTCCCGCCGCCGCTTCAACCGCATCGCGTACAGCAGAGTCACAACCAGCAGCACCACGACCATCCCGGCGAGGTACGCCTCGGAGGTGCCGTCGAGCACGTTCATCTTCGTCGGCACGGTGATCTTCGCGGCGAGCTTGTCCTCGCGGTCGTGCACCGACTGCAGCAGCAGAAAGGCCAGGGGCACGATCCCCACCGCCGAGATCAGTAGCACGGCCAAGGCGTGCCCGGCACGCTCAACCGGCCCGGTCTTCACCACCACCTTCGGGGCCTGCTTCTGGATCTTCGATCCGCGCGGCTTGTCGAACTCGGTGCGGGACGGGCTCTGTGCGTCCTTTTTGGGTCCGGTGGTGATCTCCGGACCGTCGAAGGGTTTGCCGTCCGCGCGCAGCAGCCGGATCCGCAGCGCCTGGTTCGTCGCGGACATCTGCGCGGGGGTCTGCTTCGGCGGGACCGTCATGCCCGGCGCACCGGTGATCGAGATGCCCATCCCGGCGGCGCTGCCGACCTGCGGGCCGGGCGACGTCATACCGCCGCCGCCCGCTCCGGGAACGGGCATCGGCGGCGGGCGCTGGGCCTCGGGCTTGGCGTCGTCGAAGCTGGTCTCGGCGAGCGACCTCGGCCCGCCGAACGGTGACGGGGCCTTAGGCGGCGGGGACTGCGCGGCGACCGCGTCGTCGAAGCTCACCTCGGACAGCGGGCGCGGTGGGGCGAAGGCCGGAGCCTTCGCGAACGAGCTGGCGACCAGGTCCTCGGCGCTCTCCTGGCTCTCCTGGCTCTCCTGGAAGGACGCAGAACCCAGCGATGCCTGGGACGGCAGCGGCAGCTCGGTGGTGAAAGGCGGCAGGTGGCCGCCGGTGGACCCCACGACCTGCTCCGCGTCCCCGCCGCCGACGGCCTTCTTCGGCATCGGCTTGCTGGTTCCCGGGACCCACTTCGAGCCGTCCCAATACCGGATGTATCCGGGGACTGAAGGGTCGGGGTAATAGCCGGGACGCGGTGAACTCTCCACGATCACCGAGCCTAGAACACCGCCGCCCAAACCTGTACGGGTGCCGGGATTCCTTACGCAAGCTTGGGGAATCCCTACACCCGCACGATGACCAGGGGCTACGTCCTTTGCAGTAGACGCGCCCGGCCGGGGCCTCACAGGTTGCCGCGGCGCTCCTGCTCGCGCTCGATGGCCTCGAACAGTGCCTTGAAGTTCCCCTTGCCGAAGCCCTGGCTGCCGTGACGCTCGATGAGCTCGAAGAACACCGTGGGACGGTCCTGCACCGGCTTGGTGAAGATCTGGAGAAGGTAGCCCTCCTCGTCGCGGTCGACGAGGATCTTGCGCTTCTGCAGCTCCTCGACCGGGACGCGGACGGTGCCGATGCGGGCCCGCAGTTCGGCGTCCTCGTAGTAGGAGTCCGGAGTCTCCAGGAACTCCACGCCGGCGGCGCGCATCGCGTCCACGGTGGCCAGGATGTCGCCGGTGTTCAGCGCGATGTGCTGCACGCCGGGGCCGCCGTAGAACTCCAGGTACTCGTCGATCTGCGACTTCTTCTTCGCGATCGCCGGCTCGTTCAGCGGGAACTTCACCTTGCGGGTGCCGTCGGCGACCACCTTAGACATCAGCGCCGAGTAGTCGGTGGCGATATCGTCGCCGATGAACTCGGCCATGTTCGTGAAGCCCATGACCCGGTGGTAGAACTCCACCCAGTCGTCCATCTTGCCCAGCTCGACGTTGCCGACGCAGTGGTCGATCGCTTGAAAGATGCGGCCGTTCGGCTCGACCAGCGGCTCGCGCTCGACGTAGCCGGGGGCGTAGACGCCGTGGTAGCCGGAGCGGTCGATCAGCGAGTGGCGGGTGTCTCCGTAGGCGGCGATCGCGGCGCGCACCAGGACGCCGTTCTCGTCCTCGACCTCGTGCGGCTTCTCCAGGCCGGCGGCGCCGTGCGCGAGCGCGTACTCGTAGGCCGCGTAGACGTCCGGGACCGCGATCGCCAGGTCGGTGACGCCGTCGCCGTGCTCGGCGACGTGCCGCGCGATGTCGGTGCCGGGGCGGACCGAGCCCTGCAGCACGAAGCGCGCGCTGCCCGACTCCAGCACGTACGACACCCGGTCCGCGCGGCCGGTCTCGGGGCCGGAGTAGGCGACCACCTTCATGCCGAAGGCGGTGGAGTAGTAGTGGGCGGCCTGCTTGGCGTTGCCGACGGCGAACACGACGGCATCCATCCCCTTGACCGGGAACGGGTCCTTGGTGGCGGTGGCGGAGTCAGTGCCGGCAGCGGCGGTGGTGGCAGCGGTTTCGGTCATGACCCCAGCTTCGAGCCGCAGATCAAAGTGCGCAACGGGAGGTCGGAGAGCTATACAATCTGCCCAGCCACACGGTGCTCACAGCGGTATTTCTGTACAGTGTGACCAGCGACACATCGGCGCAAAACCGACACGGAAGGAAAGCGGACGTTATGTCCCCACCTGAACCCTCCATCGATGGCCTCGACTCCCGGCTGCTGGCGCTGCTCACCGAGGAGCCGCGTATCGGCATCCTGGAGGCGTCGCGCCGACTCGGCGTAGCGCGCGGGACGGTGCAGGCGCGGCTGGACCGGCTGCAGGCGCGCGGGGTGGTACGCGGCTTCGGGCCGCTGATCGACCCGGCGGCGCTGGGCTACACGGTGACCGCGTTCGCGACGCTGGAGATCCGGCAGGGCCGCGGCGTCCAGGTCCGGGAGCACCTGGCGGCGATCCCGGAGCTGTTGGAGATGCACACGATCACCGGCGTCGGGGACATGCTCTGCCGGATCGTCGCGCGCTCGAACGCGGACATGCAGCGGGTGATCGACAAGCTGGTCTCGTTCGAGGGGATCCAGCGGACGTCGACGGTGATCGCGATGGCGAATCCGGTGCCCTACCGCGTTCTGCCGCTGACCGAAGTGTGCGCCGCCGAGCAGCACTCCGAGGGGTAAGGATTTGCTCCGGGGGTTTCTCAGGAGTCGCATTAGGTCACGGACGTCACGACTTGCCAGAACGGCGTTTCCAGGGGTCGGACGATCCGTTAGGTTTGCTGCGTGTCCGAGCCGATCGAGGAAGCCCCCCCGCCCCTTCCAGACCCCCCGCACACGGCTCCTCCTCAGGCACCTCGACCATGGTGGTCCCGGGTCCTGCTCGGCGTCTCGGTCCTCGGCATCTCGGCCCTGGCGCTGTACCACCTGGGCATCACATTCCTGACGAACTCGCCGACGAACACCGTCAGCACGAAGTTCGCCACGCCCATCTCCAAATGGGTCTATCCGTGGTTCGAGCAGAACTGGCGGCTGTTCGCGCCGAACCCGATGTCCCAGAACTTCACGGTCGAGGCCAGGGTCTCCACCGACTGCTACAGCAGCGTCACACCCTGGTACAACCTGTCGCAGATGGACTACGACACCATCGCGCACAACCCGTTCCCGGGCCACACCGAGCAGAACGAGCTGCGCCGGGCGTGGACCGACGGCTACGCCGCGACCCACGACAACTCCGACGTCGGCACCTCCGGCCGCTCGGACATGACGCGGCAGTACCTGGTGAACATCGCGCTGGAGCGGATCGACCCGCGCAGCGGCAAGGACGGCGTCCCGGCGAACAAGATCATGAACATCGAGTTCCGGGTGACCACCACCGACATCGCACCGGCCGAGACCCCGAAGCAGGTCATGCAGCCTTCCGTGCACATCATCCCGTGGCGCCAGGTGTCCCCCGACGCCGTCTCCTACGGCTGCCCGAACGGGAGTGTGGCTCCGTGACTTCGGAGATCGAGGGAACCGCCCCGGTCGACGACGTGGCCGCCGCTGCCGCGGCCGCTCTGGCCGTGGCCGCCGCCGGCGCCACGTGCCCGCCGTTCCGTGCGCGGCCGCTGACTTGGGTCGCCTTCAAGACGCGCCAGTCGTTCACGCTGCTGACCACCCGCGCGGTCGCGCTCCACGGCACCGCGGTCCTGCGCATCGGCTACGGCTCGCTCTATCTGATCTTCCTGCTGCACGAGTACCCGAGGCACGACGCGCTCTGGGGCCCGGACGCGCCCTGGACGCCGGCGCTGAACCAGCAGTTCGCCAACGACCCCGGCCTGGACTGGTTCGCGGTCGACCGCTGGTGGTACACGTTCCTCGGGCACGGCGGCCGGACCTGGTTCGAGTTCTGGTACCACGTGGCGATCCTGGTCTGCCTGCTGTTCGTGCTGGGCTGGCGGACGCGCGTCACGTCGGTCTGCTTCGCGCTGACGATCATGGCGTTCACCGGCCGCGACGTGTTCCTGACCGACGGCGGCGACAACATCATGGGGCTGATGGCCATCTACCTGGCCTTCAGCCGCTGCGGAGCGCGCTGGTCGCTGGACGCGCGGCGCAGGCGACGCCAGGCCGGCAAGCGCGAGGCGGCCGGCATCGCGGACTTCAGCTGGCCGGACACGCCGGGCTGGCAGGCGGTCGCCGAGCTGGACCGCACGCGCGAGGAGATCGTCACCTTCCTGCACAACGCCGCGGTCCTGGTGATCGCCGCACAGATCTGCGTGGTCTACGCCGCGGCGGGGCTGTACAAGTCGCAGGGCTCATATTGGCAGAACGGGACGGCGCTGTACTACACGCTGCACCTGGACTGGTTCCGGCCCTGGCCGGGGTTGTCGGACTTCATGGCGGGCCAGAGCGTCATGATCGCCATCGTGGCCTACCTGACGGTGTTCGTGCAGATCGCGTTCCCGTTCGCGGTGTTCAGCAAGTGGCTGAAGTACCCGTGCCTGGTGATGCTGGTCGGGATGCACTTCTCGATCGCCGTGGTGATGGGGCTGCCGCTGTTCTCGGCGGCGATGATGGTCGGCGACGCGGTGTTCCTGCCGACGAGCATGTGGGTGTGGGTCGGGAAGCGGGTGTGCGGGCAGGTGCGGCGGCTGCCCCGGCCTGGTCTGGATGTGTTTTCGAAGCGGGATCAGGCTTCGGAGGGGGATCTGGATTCGAAGCGGGATCTGGGTTCGAAGCGAGAGCCGCTTTTCAAGCGGGATCTGCTCTCCAAGCGGGATCTGCTTTTCAAGCGGTCGCGTTCTGCTCCAGCCACTCCGCAAAGTCCTGAAGCGTCCGAACTCCCCCATCAAGCACAGCCTCATAAATCAGCGTCCCATTGACCTGACGGCCGTATTCGGGGCGCGGGGTCCACTCCTCCTTGATGCGCAGGATGGCCTCGCGCGTCTCGTCGGTGAGGCGCGGCAGGATCGTGCGCAGGTGCGCCAGGTCCGGCTGCCGCTCGGGCTGGTCGACGAACCACAGGTCCAGGCTCCAGTCGCGGGGGCGGGAGCCGGCGGAGCGGTACTGGATCTGGAGGAAGAGACCGTCGGGGTACTTGTCGGGCTCGGTGTTCCAGGCGCCGGTGTCGTTGCGGAAGGTCACCTGGCGCACGCGCTCATGCCTCGCCAGCCGGGCCGCCAGGTGCGCGACCGCGTCGAAGGCCGCCAGGTCCAGGAGGGGGCAGGCGGTGGTGACGTCGATGTCCGGCTTCACCATCACGCCGAGCGCGGAGCTGCCGGTCCGGATGGGGTCGCCGACCGCCTCCAGCCCGGCCAGGAGGTCCAGGTCGTCCAGGACCGCCTCCGCCTCGCCCTGCAGGAGCCGCTGCCGCCGGAACAGATCGTCGTCGATGCCCATCCGTCGAGTATGGGTCACCGACGCCTTAGGCTGCGGATATGACCCGCACCGATCCCGTCTCGCCCACCGGCTCCGCGGCGGAGCCGGAGACCAGCCAGACTCTGGACCGGGGGATCCGGGTCCTCGCGGCGCTCGCCGACGCGACCTCGGGTCTGACCGTCGCCCAGCTGGCCGAGCGCGTCGGCGCCCCGCGCACCGCCGGCTACCGCCTGGTCGCCACGCTGGAGGCGCACGGACTGGCGCGGCGGGATCCGGACGGGCGGGTGCACCTCGGCGTCGGGGTGCTGCGGCTCGCCGCGCGGGTGCATCCGCTGCTGCGCGAGGCCGCGACGCCGCCGCTGCGGCGGCTGGCCGAGGCGGTCGGGGCGACGGCGCACCTGACGGTGGCCGAGGGGCCGGACGCGCTGGCGATCGCGGTGGTCGAGCCGACGTGGACGGACTATCACATGGCATACCGGGTCGGGTCGCGGCATCGGCTGGCGCAGGGGGCTGCGGGGAAGGCGATTTTGCTGGGGCGGTCGGGGGCGGGGTCCAAGACCCCTGCGACCGCGTACACGGTCAGCGAGGGCGAGTTACAGGCCGGAGCACACGGGATCGCGGCGCCGATCCGGGAGGTGCCGGGGCTGGAGGCGAGCGTCGGAGTGGTGTCGTTCGCGCCGCTGGACGCCGCGGAGATCGCGCCGCGGGTGATTCAGGCGGCGGCGGAGATCTCGGCTGCGCTGAAGTAGCGGGGCGTTGGTCGGTGAGGCGTTGCTCGGTGAGGCGTTGCTCGGTGAGGCGTAGGTCAGTGAGGCGTAGGTCAGTGAGGCGTCGGTCGGCGCGGTGTTGGTCGGGGCGGTGTTGGTCGGGGCGGTGTTGGTCGGCGCGGTGTTGGTCGGTGAGGCGCCGGTCAGCGAGGCGTCAGCTCGAAGACCCGCAGCTCCCGGCCGCTGCGCTCGGTGTAGACGTCGAAGTTGGGCCAGGTGTCGGTCAGCACCGGCCAGATCTCGGTCCGCTCCTCGCCTTCCAGCAGCCGCGCCGTGACCGGGATCTTCTTGCCCTTGACGGTCAGCGTCGCCTCGGGGTTCGCCATCAGGTTCAGCGTCCACACCGGGTGGTGCTCCTGACCCCAGTTCGAGCCGGTGAGGTAGTACTTGCCCTCGTGGCCGACGTAGAGCAGGGGCACCGAGCGCTCCTTGCCGGTCTTGCGGCCCACAGTGGTCAGGAGCAGGCCGGTGAGGCCGGAAGGGCTCATGGCGCCGACGCGGCCGCGGGTCGCCTTGTACAGCACGCGGTCCACGTGCGGGAGCGTGCGCTTGCCGACCGCCACGAACCAGCTCTGGCGGGCGAGGGACTGGGCCGTGCGCTTCAGTGCCTTGGGCGTCATGGCGCGGAGTATGGCATCGGGCGTGTCATGAGAGAAGGGCGGAAAGGGCGGGACGCTCGGGCCGCGTGTCGGTTTCGGTGTCGGTGTCGGTGTCGGTGTCGGTGTCGGTGTCGGTGTCGGTTTCGGTGTCGGTTTCGGTCATCGCTCTGGTGTCGGTTTCAGCCGCGAGCTGCGGCCGGCAGGGCAGCGGCGCGATAGCGGCCCGGCGTGGTTCCCAAAGCCTTGCGAAACGTCTCGATGAACGCACTCGGCGTCGCGAAGCCGCACGCGGTCGCCACGGTCGTGACCGCTTCGCCGGTCGCGAGCAG
>Ga0105238_10007040_pt1 | contig 11246 bp, 9 predicted proteins | sample KBSC34metaG_FD_81526 | JGI IMG/M metagenome (GOLD analysis project Ga0105238, IMG submission 81526) | Corn rhizosphere microbial communities from Kellogg Biological Station, Michigan, USA - KBS C3-4 metaG | ecosystem: Host-associated > Plants > Roots > Rhizosphere > Soil | place: Michigan, USA...
CTTGCTTTTCTGCTCATCGCCGCCTGTCACAAGGATCAGCCGCCGGCACCCACGGCCGAGCAATCGCGGCAGCTCAACGACGCCGAGTACATGCTCAACAACATGGCCGAAAATGAAGAAGGGCCGGAAGCGAATGCCTCCGGCCCCTCCAATTCATCGGACTGAATAGGACTTCTTAGAAGTCCATCCCACCCATGCCGCCGCCGGCCATCGCCGGAGCCGGCTTGTCCTCGGGCAGCTCGGCGATCGTTGCCTCGGTGGTGATCAGCAGGCCGGCGACCGAGGCCGCGTCCTGCAGAGCCGCGCGAACGACCTTGGTCGGATCGACCACGCCCGCCTTGACCAGGTTCTCGTACTTCTCCGTTTGGGCATTGAAGCCGAGCGTCGAGTCGTTGCCTTCGAGCAGCTTGCCCGCAACGACCGCACCGTCGTGACCGGCGTTCTCGGCGATCTGCCGCAGCGGCGCCTGGAGCGCCTTGCGAACGATGTCGATTCCGCGCGTCTGATCGTCGTCGGCACCCTTGATGCCATCGAGCGCCTTCGTCGCGTAAAGCAGAGCCGTACCGCCGCCTGGAACGATGCCTTCCTCGACCGCGGCGCGGGTCGCGTGGAGCGCGTCATCAACGCGGTCCTTGCGCTCCTTCACCTCGACTTCGGACGCGCCGCCAACCTTGATGACCGCAACACCGCCGGCGAGCTTCGCCAGCCGCTCCTGCAGCTTCTCACGGTCATAGTCGGACGTGGTCGTCTCGATCTGCTGACGGATCGCGCCAACGCGGCCCTCGATATTTTCGCGAGTGCCGTTTCCGTCGACGATTGTCGTGTTGTCCTTGTCGATCGTGATGCGCTTGGCCTGGCCGAGCATGTTCAGCGTGACGCTCTCGAGCTTGATGCCGAGATCCTCGCTGATCATCTCGCCGCCGGTGAGGATCGCGATGTCCTCGAGCATCGCCTTGCGGCGATCGCCGAAGCCCGGAGCCTTCACCGCCGCGACCTTGAGGCCGCCGCGCAGCTTGTTGACGACGAGCGTGGCGAGAGCCTCGCCCTCGATGTCTTCGGCAATGATCAGGAGCGGACGGCCGCTCTGCACCACCGCCTCGAGGATCGGAAGCATCGCCTGCAGGTTCGACAGCTTCTTCTCGTGGATGAGGATATAGGGGTCGCTAAGCTCGACCTGCATCTTCTCGGGATTGGTGATGAAGTAGGGGCTGAGGTAGCCGCGGTCGAACTGCATGCCCTCGACGACATCGAGCTCGAACTCGAGACCCTTGGCCTCTTCGACGGTGATCACGCCTTCCTTGCCGACCTTCTCCATCGCCTCGGCGATCTTCTCGCCGACTTCCTTGTCGCCGTTGGCCGAGATGATTCCGACCTGGGCGATTTCGTTCGAGCCGGACACGTCCTTCGAGCGAGCCTTAAGATCGTCGACGACCTTCTTCACGGCGATATCGATGCCGCGCTTGAGGTCCATCGGGTTCATTCCGGCCGCGACCGATTTCATGCCCTCGCGGACGATCGCCTGGGCGAGAACCGTCGCGGTGGTGGTGCCGTCGCCGGCGATGTCGTTGGTCTTCGAGGCCACTTCGCGCACCATCTGCGCGCCCATGTTCTCGAACTTGTCCTTGAGCTCGATTTCCTTGGCGACGGTGACGCCGTCCTTGGTGATGCGCGGAGCGCCGAAGCTCTTGTCGATCACGACGTTGCGGCCCTTCGGGCCGAGCGTCACCTTCACCGCATTGGCGAGGATATCGACGTTGTTGAGGATGCGCTCGCGCGCCTCACGGCTGAATTTGACGTCTTTGGCTGCCATTTTTGGCTCCTTCAGTTCCCCGGCGCAGGCCAGGGTCCAGTTAAAACAAATGAATCCTGGGGCCCGGCCTTGGCCGGGAAACAGTCAGCTTCTTCAGCCAACAATGCCCAGGATGTCGCTTTCCTTCATGATGATGAGGTCTTCACCGTCGATCTTCACCTCGGTGCCGGACCATTTGCCGAACAGGATCTTGTCGCCGGCCTTGACGTCCAGCGGCGTGACCTTGCCCTCTTCGGACTTGGCGCCGCCGCCGACGGCGACGACTTCGCCCTCCTGCGGCTTTTCCTTGGCGGTGTCGGGAATGATGATTCCGCCCGCAGTCTTCTCGTCAGCCTCGACACGGCGAACGAGAACGCGGTCATGAAGCGGCCTGAAACCCATAGGTCTGAACCCCTTATCTTGCTCTCAAAGTTGAACTGCAGCTAGCACTCTACGAGCGAGAGTGCCAGCGATGGGGCGCATATGGTTGCGGTCCCTTTGTCCGTCAACAGCGAGACTCAAGCCTTTTGGCGCATTCCGTGTCTCGGACGCGTTCGGCCGTTTCAGACCTCGAGGTCGAGAATGACTTCGTCGAGCAATGGAATGCCGTTGAGAACATGGGGCCGGTAGCCGCGCTCGGGGATGTAGAAATCGCGGATGATCCGGCGGATTCGGAAGCCCTGCCTTTGGTAGAACTTGAGGGCGTCGGTGCTGGCGGCAGCCGTCGCGAGCTGGACGAGCCGTACGTCCATTTCGCGGCATCGGTCGAGTGCGGCCTGGATCAGAATCGCGCCGATCCCGAGGGAGCGCTTGCCCTCGTAGACCGCGATGCTCTTTATCTCGGCGACGCCCCCATGGCCGATGATCTGGACGTGACCGACGATCTTCCCGTCGTCGAGGGCCACGAGGACTTCGCCGAGGTCCCTGTAGGATGCGATCTCGCTTTCGGAATCGTCGGCTTCGGAGAAAAGGACGTCGAGCGCATCGCGGGGACCGCTATGTTTCTTCACCTCGATCATGACGATTGAGGTACGCGGCGGCTCACCGCAGCGATACAAGCCCCAGCCGTTCGCGCATCGTCCACCGCGCCAGCATCAGCGCAGCGACGCAGGCGAGGCCGCTCGCGAGGCCGATCCAGATCCCGACGCCCTTCCAGTCGGCTCCGAACGCGAGCCACGAGCCAATCCCGAGGCCGACGACCCAGTAACCGACGAGCGCGAACAGGAGCGGCCAGCGCGTGTCGTGAAGGCCGCGAAGCATGCCCGCGCCGATGACCTGGGCGCCGTCGACCAGCTGGAATGCGGCGGCAACCCGAAGGAAGCTTACCGCGAGCGCGATCACGACCGCGTTCTCGGGCACGTCGTGAAGGAACAGGGTGACGAGGCCGCGCGGGAAGCTCCACATGACGATCGCCATCGTCCCCATGAAGCCGACGCCGAGGACCCACGCCGTCCAGCCGGCACGCGTGATCCCCGCCTCGTCGCGTCGCCCAAGCGCGAGGCCGACGCGGACCGTCACCGCTTGTCCCAGGCCCAGCGGAACCATGAACGTCACGGCGGCGCACTGAAGCGCGATGGCGTGCGCGGCGACCGCCGGCGCCCCGATCCAGCCCATGAAGTAGGCCGCGAGTGCGAACACGCCCATTTCGAGCGCGAGAGTCAGGCCGATCGGCCAGCCAAGGCGGATCATGGCCGCAGTCCGCTCCGGATCGAAGCGCCAGAAGCGGCCGAACAAATGGAAGCGGCGGAAGCGCCGCTCGCGAATGCATATCGTGACGAGGGCGCCGCAGATGACGATCCAAGTCAGCGTGCTTCCGAGGCCGCCGCCGACGAGACCAAGCGCCGGCAAACCAAAATGTCCGAACATCAGCGACCAGCTGAGCAAAGCGTTGAGCGCGATGCCGCCGAGGCTGAGCCACAGGACCACCCGCGGCCGCTCGAGTGCCGCCACGAAGTTGCGCAGCAGCTGGAACAGCAGCCACGGCGCGGTGCACCACATGTAGGCGCGCAAGAACGTCTGGCCCTGATCGGCAAGGATTGGTGCTTCGCCAAACGCGAGCATCAGCGTCCCGGCGTGCCACAACAGCAGCCAGTAAGGCGGGATTGCGAAAATCAGCAGCCAAAGTCCGGCCCTAAACGTTCGGCGCACATCTCGCACCGCGTTGGACCGTTGCCCGAGCGCCGTCGCCATCATCGGCGACGCCGCGGTGACCAGCCCGAGCAGGAAGACGTTGATCGTGAACGTGAGATTCAACGCCAGCGTCGCGGCGGCAAGCTGGGTCGCGCCGAGGCGGCCCATCAGGAGGACGTCGGTCGCCTGGATGACCTGCTGCGTCACGTTGGCGAGGATCAGCGGCCAGGCGAGCGCCAGCGTCGCGCGAAGCTCGACGAGCCACGCGGACCTGCGATCGGGCAAGGGAGTTTCCGCCGCCGCTGCCATGTGACCGTCCTTGGGAGCAGCAGCCGGTACAGGCAAGCCGGGGTCGCATTGCCGGCGGTTCTCCGCTAGCTACCCGAACGAAATCCTAGAGGTCTTTTTCCATGAAATTCGTGCGCGCAATCTGGAAGCTGCTGGTCGGGATCAAGGACGCCCTCGTCCTCATCCTCATGCTGATCTTTTTCGGCGGGCTCTACAGCGCGCTCTCCGCCAAGCCGGCGCCCGTGAAGGATGGAGTGCTCGACCTCAACCTCAACGGAAGCGTCGTCGAACAGCCGGCGCGCGCCCATTGGTCGGACGTTGCGAGCGGCAATCGCCTCGGCCAATACCGGCTCCGCGACCTTGTCGAGGTCCTCAACAAGGCTCGCGACGACAGCCGGGTCAAGGCGGTCGCGCTCGATCTCGACGGGTTCACCGGCGGCGGCCAGACGACCATCGGCGATCTGGCCGACGCGGTCAGGCGGGTTCGCTCGGCGGGCAAGCCTGTGATCGCTTATGGCGTCGGCTATACGGACGACAGCTATCAGCTGGCGGCAGCGGCGTCGGAGATCTGGCTGAACCCGCTGGGTGCGGTGCTGATCGCGGGCCCGGGCGGAAGCAATCTCTATTACAAGGGCTTGCTCGATAAGCTCGGGGTCACCGCGAACGTCTATCGCGTCGGCACTTACAAGTCGGCGGTCGAGCCGTTCATCCGCAACGACATGTCGCCCGAGGCGAAGCAGAATTACATGGCGCTCGACCAGGCCGAGCTCGAAAGCTGGCGGCAGTCGGTAAAGCAGGCGCGGCCCAAGGCGAATATCGACGCCTTCCTCACGAACATGAACGGCGCGGTTGCGGCTGCTGGCGGCGACATGGCCAAGGCGGCGGTTGCGAGCGGACTGGTCGACCGGATCGGAAGCCGGCGCGAGTTCGAGGAGCGGCTCGCCCAGCTTGGCGGCAAGGGTGACAAGGGCACCGGCTTCGCGCGGATCAAGCTGTCTTCCTACGTCAGCGACGTAGTCGAGCGGAACCCCAAGGGCCCGATCGGGATCGTCACCATCGCGGGCGACATCGTCGACGGCAAAGCCGGACCTGGAACCGCGGCCGGAGACACGATCGCGAACGAAATCCAGGACGGCATCGACGGTGGGATCAAGGCCCTGGTCGTTCGCGTCGATAGCCCCGGCGGCTCGGTACTCGCGTCGGAGCGAATCCGGCAGGCGCTGCTCGACGCCAAGGCGAACAAGATCCCGGTCGTGGTCTCGATGGGCAGTGTCGCGGCATCGGGCGGCTATTGGGTCTCGACCCCGGCCGACTTCATCTACGCCGAGCCTTCGACGATCACGGGCTCGATCGGGGTGTTCGGGGTCATCCCGAGCTTCCAGGGCACGCTCCAGAAGCTCGGCGTCGGGGCGGACGGGGTGAAGACGACGCCGCTTTCGGGCGAGCCGGACGTTCTCAAGGGGCCCTCACCGGAGGCCAGCCAGCTGATCCAGGCGGGCGTCAATTCAATGTATGGGCGGTTCCTCAACATTGTCGCGGAGTCGCGGCACAAGACGCCCCAGCAGGTCGACCAGATCGCGCAGGGACGCGTGTGGGACGGCGGAACCGCGCACCAGCTGGGCCTGGTCGACGGGTTCGGCGGGATGAACGAGGCGATTGCCAAGGCGGCGCAGCTCGCCGGTCTCGGAAATGAGCGCGGGATTCGCTACCTCGAGCCGCCGGTCAGCTTCCGGCAGGAACTGATCGAAGCGCTAGCGGGCGAGCAGGCCGACACGACTGCGGTACCGCAGGATGCCTTCGCGTCCTTCGCACGAGCACCGCAGCAACAGCTCGCGACCATGCTCGCCGAGGTCCGCTCGATCATGGCCGGCCCGAGCATTCAGGCTCGGTGCATCGAATGCCCCAGCCCCACGCCGCGACATCTCGACAAGCAGGATCTCAGCCTGCTGGCCATCCTGAAGGAATGGCTCTCCTGACCCGGTGAACATCTCGCGCCGCGGGCGCCGCGATCCGCTGTATCAGCGGTCGCCGATGGGTGCGGTCATTCGTCCGGCGGAAGTGCGCGATTCGGTCGCGATCGCGGCGATCTATCGACCGTACGTCGAGCGGACCCACTTCACGTTCGAGGAAGTCCCGCCGGACGCCGGTGAGGTCGCTCTTCGGATGGCGAATCCGCTGCACCCATGGCTCGTCGTCGAGGAGGAAGGTCGCCTGCTCGGCTATGCGTCCACGGCGCCGATGCGGAATCGCGCAGGGTACCGCTGGAGCGTCGAGACGGGCATCTACCTGGCGTTTGACGCACAGGGCCGTGGGCTTGGGCGCAGGCTGCTGGGGGCGCACCTAAACCTACTCGAGCAGCAAGGATTCGTGACCGCCATCGCGGGCATCGCGCTCCCGAATGAAGCGAGCATCGCTCTTCACGAAAAGGCCGGCTTCGTTCGTGCCGGAATCGAGCGCGGAGTCGGGTTCAAGCTCGGCAAATGGGTCGATGTCGGTCGCTGGCAACGCGACCTCGCGCCGCGCGCGGATATGCCGAACGAGCCCCTTCCCTACGCGGCTATTTGACGCGCCTGAAATGGAGCACCGCATTGCCGGCGGTGGACGCGGATTTGACGAGTGAGCGGACGTCATAATGGTCATCGTCGACGATGCGCCATTCGGAATCGATGGCTTGCGGCGGCTTGTCGGGTGAGCCGCGTATGCTTCCCTTGAAGTGAAGGATTGAGCCGCCCGGTTCGACCGTGCCGCGGCCTACGCCGCCGAGCGAATTGAAGTAAGTGAACACGGCGCTGTTGCCGTCGAGGCTGTAGACCGTTTCGCCGGCGTAGATGGTCTTGCCCTTCTCCTTGACCTCGTGGCGGTCGCGGACGTGCGCGCCGCCGTACATCACCTCGAAGCAATGCGTGTCGCTCATCGTCGGGGTGAAGTCCGCGACCCAGCAGGAGCCGACGAATCGATCGAAAGGCGCGGACGCGCTCGGTTGAACCGCGGGACCAGCCAGGGCGAGAAAGATCGCCAGCACGCTCGCAAACTAGCAGAGCGCGATCAGGTCGGCCATCAAATGTGGATCGGCTTGCCCTGAACCGCCATCGCCGCTTCCTTGAGCGCTTCCTCGTGCGTCGGATGGGCGTGGCAGGTGTAGGCGATATCCTCTGAGGTCGCTCCGAACTCCATCGCCAGCGCGGCTTCGCCGATCATCGTTCCCGCGACCGAAGCGATAATCCAGACGCCGAGCACGCGGTCGGTCTTGGCGTCGGCGATGACCTTGACGAAGCCGTCGGGCTCGCGGTTAGTCTTGGCGCGGCTGTTGGCGAGCATCGGGAACTTGCCGACCTTCACCTCGCCTTCCTTCTTCGCTTCCTCCTCGGTGAGGCCGACGCCGGCAATTTCGGGCATGGTGTAGACGACCGACGGGATCACGGCGTGGTTCACGATTCCGGTCTGGCCGGCGATATTCTCCGCGACCGCGATGCCCTCGTCCTCGGCCTTGTGGGCGAGCATTGGCCCGGGGATTACATCGCCGATCGCCCAGACGCCGGGGACCTTGGTTCGGAACTCGTGGTCGGTCTCGATCTGCCCGCGCTGGTTGGTCTGAATGCCGGCCTTATCGAGGGCGAGGCCTTCCGTGTTGGGCTTGCGGCCGATGGAGACGAGGACGACGTCGGCTTCAATCGTCTCGGCCGCGCCGCCAGCCGCGGGCTCGACAGTCAGCGTGACGGTATCGCCTTTGCGCTCGGCCTTGGTGACCTTGGTCGAAAGCTTGAACTCGAGGCCCTGCTTCTTGAAGATCTTGTTGGCTTCCTTGCGCACGTCGGAGTCGAAGCCTGGGAGGATCTGATCGAGGAATTCGACGACCGTTACCTGGGCGCCGAGGCGCCGCCACACCGAGCCAAGCTCGAGCCCGATGACGCCGCCGCCGATGACGACCATGCGCTTGGGCACCTGCGCCAGCTCAAGAGCGCCGGTGGAATCGACGATCCGCTCCTGATCGATGGTGATTCCAGGAAGCGGAGTGACCGACGAGCCGGTGGCGATGACGATGTTCTTGGCGCTCACCTTGCGGTCGCCGACCTGAACCGTGTGCGCATCGATGAAACTGGCGCGGCCCTTCACCCACTCCACCTTGTTCTTCTTGAACAGGAACTCGATGCCCTGCGTGAGGCCCTTCACGGCCTCAAGGCGGGTCGCGTGCATCTGGCCGAGGTCGAGCTCAAGGTTGCCCAGCTTCACGCCCCATTTGGCGAGCGTGCCGTCATGCGCCTCTTCGAACAGCTCCGAGGCGTGAAGTAACGCCTTCGACGGGATGCAGCCGACGTTGAGGCAGGTGCCGCCAAGCGTCTCGCGGCTTTCGGCGCAGGCGGTCTTGAGACCCAGCTGCGCAGCGCGGATCGCGGCTACGTAGCCACCGGGCCCGGCGCCGATCACCAGAACATCGAAATCAAAACTCTGAGAAGCCATTCATACCTCGTTCCCCGACGAAGGTCGGGGTCCAGTCCGAAAAAACAAGGACGGCGCGGGAGCGCCGCCTGGGCCCCGGCCCTCGCCGGGGAACAGGTTAGAGATCAATCAGCAGCCGCGTCGGGTCCTCGATCGCTTCCTTGACCCGCACGAGGAACGTCACTGCCTCACGACCGTCGATGATGCGGTGGTCGTAGGAGAGCGCGAGGTACATCATCGGCCGAGCGACGATCTGGCCGTCCTTGACCACGGGCCGCTCTTCGATGCGGTGCATTCCTAGGACCGCCGACTGCGGCGGGTTGATGATCGGCGTCGACAGGAGTGAACCGAACACGCCGCCGTTGGAGATGGTGAAGGTGCCGCCGCTCATCTCGTCGACCGTGAGCGTGCCTTCCTTCGCCTTCTTGCCGTAGGCGGCGATCGTCTTCTCGATTTCGGCGAAGCTCATGCTGTCGGCGTTGCGGACGACGGGGACCACGAGGCCCTTCGGCGCGCTAACCGCGACCGAGACGTCGAGATAATCGTGATAGACGATCTCGTCGCCCTCGAGGCTGGCGTTGACAGACGGGACGTCCTTGGCGGCGAGCGCGCAGGCCTTCACGAAGAAGCCCATGAAGCCGAGGCGGATGCCGTGCTTCTTCTCGAACAGGTCCTTGTACCGGGTCCGGGCGTCGATGACGGCGCTCATGTCGACGTCGTTGAACGTCGTCAGCATCGCTGCGGTGTTCTGGGCGTCCTTGAGGCGCTTCGCGATCGTCTGGCGAAGGCGGGACATTTTGACCCGCTCTTCCCTTCTGTCCCCCGACGAAGGCCGGGGTCCCGGAGCCGAAGGCTGTTGTACAGGGGTTGACGGAAGCTTTGCTTCCGCCTGGCCCCCGGCCTGCGCCGGGGTACTGCCAGCCTGCGCCGCAGCGATCACGTCGTCCTTGGTTAGCCGACCGTCTTTGCCGGTGCCCTGAATCTTGCTGGGATCGACATGATATTCGAGCACCGCTCGACGAACCGCGGGAGACAGGGTCGTCACCTGATCGTCCTCGGCTTCGGCGACGGGCGCGGTCGAATCGCCCTTCAGCGCCGGCGTTTCACCCGCCCCCGGCGGATTGGTCGTCGCTTCCGCCGCGGCTTTCGCCGGAGCAGCGGCTGTTCCGCTTTCGTCGATGCGGGCAATGGGCGCGCCGACCGCGACAGTATCGCCTTCCTTGACGAGTTGCTCGCTCATCACGCCCGCGACGGGAGATGGTACCTCCACGCTGACCTTGTCCGTCTCCAGGCTGGCGATCGGCTCATCCTGAGCGACCGCCTCTCCAGGCTTCTTCAGCCACTGGGCAAGCGTTCCTTCGGTAATCGATTCCCCGAGCGCGGGGACCTGGACGTCGGTGGCCATTCTATTCCTTCATTCCGCCGCGACGGCGGTTCCAGCCGGGCTGCTATGGCCGAGCGCCGCGGCAATCAAGGCCGCCTGCTCGGCCGCGTGACGCTTGGCGAGCCCGGTCGCCGGAGAAGCCGCGGCGTCGCGGCCCGCATATTGCGGCCGGATCGCGCCGAAGCCCGCGTCGGCGAGGCATTGCTCGATGACCGGCTCGACGAACATCCATGCACCATTGTTCTTCGGCTCTTCCTGCGCCCAGATCAGGTCCTGGAGCTTCGGCATCGCCTTGAGACGCTTCAGAAGCGGCTCCGAGGGGAAGGGATAGAGCTGCTCGATCCGGATGACCTCGACGCCAAGGTCGCCAGCCTTGTCGCGCGCGTCCATCAGTTCGTAGGCGAGCTTGCCCGAGCAGAGCACCAGCCGGCGCGTCTCACCCTCTGCCGGCGGGTTGAGGTCGGACAGGATGCGGCGGAAGTGGCTGTCGCCGGTGAAGTCAGCCGCGCTCGAAACGGCGAGCTTGTGCCGGAGCAGCGACTTGGGAGTCATCATCACCAGCGGCTTGCGGAAGTCGCGGCGCATCTGACGCCGGAGGATATGAAAGTAGTTCGCCGGAGTCGTGCAGTTGGCGACCTGCATATTGTCCTCGGCGCAGAGCTGCAGGTAGCGCTCCAGCCGCGCAGAGCTGTGCTCCGGTCCCTGACCTTCGAAACCATGCGGGAGCAGCAGGACGAGGCCGCTGGCGCGCAGCCACTTGGCTTCGCCGGCTGCAATGAACTGGTCGATGATGCTCTGCGCGCCATTGGCGAAATCGCCGAACTGGGCTTCCCAGAGCACGAGGCAGCGCGGGTCGGCGAGCGAATAGCCATATTCGAAGCCGAGGACCCCGAATTCCGAGAGAGGGCTATCGCGTACCTCGAAGCGGCCGCCGTCGATGGTCGTCAGCGGGATATATTTCTGGCCGGTTTTCTGGTCCACCCAGACGGCGTGCCGCTGGCTGAAGGTGCCGCGGCCGCTGTCCTGGCCCGAAAGACGGACGCCGTTGCCGTCGGCGAGCAAGCTTCCAAACGCGAGCGCTTCCGCCGTTGCCCAATCGAAGCCTTCGCCGCTGTCGAACATCTGCTTCTTCGCGTCGAGGATGCGCTGCAATGTCTTGTGGATGGTGACGCCTTCGGGCACCCGGGTGAGTACGTCGCCGAGCTTGTTTAGCTCTTC
>Ga0105238_10007045_pt1 | contig 11242 bp, 8 predicted proteins | sample KBSC34metaG_FD_81526 | JGI IMG/M metagenome (GOLD analysis project Ga0105238, IMG submission 81526) | Corn rhizosphere microbial communities from Kellogg Biological Station, Michigan, USA - KBS C3-4 metaG | ecosystem: Host-associated > Plants > Roots > Rhizosphere > Soil | place: Michigan, USA...
AGGGTCCCTTGCAAGAGATCAAGTCTGGAGTCGCTCATTCTGCTCCTGTGGCGTTGCCACCCAAGCATGCCACAACTCCCTGTGGGCACGCCACAGGAGAATACGCAAGCGAACTCTTTCTGGTTCAATAATATTTTTCAAGTAATTAGTGCACGGCGATAGAGGGAGTACCGTGGAAAATTGCGCTATTGCTTAGGCGCCGTCAGCGCCGCGACAGGCACGAGCATATCTTCCTTGCGCATCACCAGGTTGGTGGCGTTTAGAGTAGCTAGCTCAAAACCGTGGCCATGGGTAATGGCGTCGGTTGGGCAGGCTTCAACGCAGTAGCCGCAGAAAATGCAGCGGTTGTAGTCGATGTTGTAAACCTTTGCGTAGCGCTCTGACGAGGAAATGCGCTGCTCTTCAGTGTTGTCGGCTGCCTCAATGTAAATGCAATTAGCGGGGCATGCAGCGGCGCAAAGAAAGCAGGCCACACATTTTTCCAGACCGTTCTCGTCGCGCTGCAGAACGTGCGCTCCGCGATAACGCGCCTCTAATACGGCTCCGCGCAGGGGTCCGGGTCCATCAGGGTAGTTCTCAACCTGAGTAGGCTCCAGCATCTCCTTGAAGGTGATGCTCATGCCCTTTACCACGCCCGCAACGTCGCGCACGATCGACATGACCTTAGTATATGCCAGGCATCCACATTGCCCAAAGCTGCTGCCGGAACCGTTTACCGCCTTGCGCTCTCGCCTTTGGATTCAAAGCAAAGGATCGTCAATGCCGCGGGCCCGGCAACCCCATTCTGCCGCGATTATTGGCCGGCGGTGTGGTCACCGGCTTGCGTTCCGCTGGAGGCAGCATTTTCTGGCAGACGGCGGAATCCTGCCCGCGCGTGAGCCCGGCAACTGCATCCTGGCCGCGACAGATGCGCATTTCCATATCGTGTGCAGCCTGCCCGTTGAGCAGCTGTGTACGATCAAGTCCGCTGGCAGGATCCTGATCGTAGCGATAGAGAAAATCGTCCGATGGCTTTTTGCTGGCGTAATCGAAGTGGCTCCATGTCACGATGTATTCACGGCCGTTGCCCTCTGCGAAGGCTGCGTAGGCTTGGGTCCAGTCCACACCCGGGGGCGTGTTTGCGCTATACATCGGCACGCCTTTTCCATTGCTGATCCATCGCGCCAGCCAGTTATGCGTCTTCATGTCAAAGTGAAAGGCAGTGAAGTAGGTGTTTGCAATGCAATCGCGGCAGTCATCATAGAGCACTGCCAGTTCATAGGGAGCATCGTCGGCAAAGCGCATCCAATCGAGCCAGCGCAAGTTTACTCCGCGAATAAGAGGCGTGACCGTGTGTTGGGTGAGCGAAGCGCTCCAGATGGTGAACGTGTCGGAATTCGGCGGCGACTGCGGTGTGGCGCGATTCGTAGTAACGACAAGCGCGGCGTCGTATTCAACCGCAATCTCGCGAATAGCCGTCCAGTCACCCACGGCCAGCGAACGCGTTACCCAAACCACGACATCCTGATCCTTGGGTGAATGAAAGTTGATCCAGCGGAAGTTTTCAGGAGCCTGCTGCGCAAAGACTGAAGACGCTGCGGCCAGAAAAATAGCGACTAGAACTGGTCTGGCAATGAGGCGAAGCATGATTTTAGATATAGCAGAACACGCAGCCATTTCGAGAATGCGACTGCTATGCTGAATTCCGTTCCCCGCCCCGTCGTGATCGTCGGCCGAGCAGCGCGCAATCAATGATTCAGAGCCCAAGCTTTCCCCAGATCGCGTCAACCTTCTCCTTGGTGGCACGATCCATCTCAATCATTGCGGGCCATTGCCGCTCAAAGCCCTCGGCTCTCCATTTGCGCGTGGCATCAATACCCATTTTGGAGCCATAGTTCGGCAGGCGCGACGCGTGGTCGAGTGAATCGATGGGCCCGAGCATGAACTGAATGTCGCGTTCGGGATCGATGTTGTTGGTAACACGCAGCACCACTTCGGCCACGTTCTGCACATCACAATCTTCGTCGACGACCACAATGCATTTTGTGAACATGGCCTGGCCCAGGGACCAGATGGCGTTCATAACTTTACGCGCGTGACCGGGATAACTCTTCTTGATCGAGACCAGCATCAAGTTGTGAAAGACGCCTTCGACCGGCAGATGGATATCGACCAACTCGGGGATCTGCATCTTCATCGCCGGCAGAAAAATCCGCTCGACGGCCTTGCCCATCCACGCGTCTTCCATGGGTGGCTTGCCTACGATCGTCGCTGCATAGATTGGGTCTTTACGATGCGTGATGCAGGTAAGATGAAACACGGGATAATCATCTGTGAGCGTGTAGAAGCCAGTGTGATCGCCGAAAGGGCCTTCACTGCGCAGCTCGCCAACTTCCACGTAGCCCTCAAGAACAATCTCTGAATTCGCCGGCACTTCTAGATCAACAGTTTCGCACTTCACAATCTCAACCGGCTCGCCGCGCAGGAAGCCGGCAATAAGGAATTCTTCGATTTCAGGGGGCGCGGGGACGATGGCTGCGAATGTCATTGCCGGATCGGTGCCGATAGCCACGGCGACTTCAAGCCGGGAGCCGTGCAGTTTGCCCAGCGCGACTTGTGGCAGTCCGCCGATGGGGCCATCAGGGATTGCCACTGCGCCGCCGGCAGACTCCGCCATGGCCGCCACACGCGCGACCTTCGGATCGGCAGTTGCCGCCGATGCAGCGGCCTGGCGCATCGCTTCGCGATAGTGCTCGGCGGCAACCTTCTGGCGCTGCCAGTGCATGCCTGTCGTCTGGCCGTCGTAAACCTGCATGCGATACATGCCGATATTGCGTTTGCCTGTGCGCGGGTCGCGGGTGTGCACACAGGGCAGCGTGATAAATCGTCCGCCGTCACTGGGCCAGCACTTGAGAATCGGAAACTCGTTGAGGTCAAAATTATCTTTAAGAATTACTTGCTTGCACGGCGCGTCTTTCGAACTGACGGTTTTTGGAAATGCGCTGGTAAGGGCGCCAAGTTGCGGCAGCATTTTGAGCTTGTCCAACATTCCCGTCGGCGGTTTCAGATTCATGAGCGCGTGAATACGCTCGGCGATTTGCTCCACGCTATCAACACCCACCGCCATTGCCATGCGGCGTTCGCTGCCGAACTGGTTGATGAAGACCTTGTGCCCTGGATGGCCTTTAACATTTTCAAACAGCAGTGCGGGGCCGCCCGGCGCGTATTTGCCCGCGTTTGCCTGCTCCGCATGCGAACCAATCTTCGAAACGCGATCGGTGATCTCGGTGATCTCGAGTTCAGGCGAGACTTCCTCGCGAATACGCCTCAGTTCACCCTGCTTTTCCAGGGTATGAATCCAGTTACGCAGATCTTTGTAGGCCAAGTGAGTGCTCCAAGCTTGCTTTCGAAACCTCCCTTAGCTTAAAGCCCCTGGCCGGCAAATGCACTGAACTGTGGCAGAGTCCGGCGACTGTATTAGGCGGTGGCTTCCGCAACGCGGGCAAAGCCCGGATTGTCGACGGGCTCAAGTGGGTAGCCGAGGCGCTTCCACTCTTCGTATCCGCCGCGCAGCGGGCGCACGCGCTCAATGCCAAACTTGTGAAGGGCCATGGCTGTCTTAGCAGCGGTAGCCTCACTGGGGCATGTGCAGAACAGCACGATGTCGCGATCGCGCGGAATCTCATTGTGGCGGGCAGCCAGCGACTCCGGTGAGAAGTGCAAGGCGCCTGGCAGCGTGAAAGGATCGGGCAGAAGTTCCAACGGATGACGCAGGTCAACGATGAACACCTGCTCGCCGTCATCAAGTTGGCGCTTCAGCTCTTGCGGCTCCAGACGCGCTGCAGCCAACTGTTTCAGGATCGCCCGACGTCGCCAAAGCCGCGCCACGAAAAAGCCCACGATCCCCAGCAAGAGCAGCAAGCCGGAGAAGCGGCCTGCCCAATCGAGCACGCGTGTGTCGCGGTTCAGCAAGTCGCCAAAGAATCGGCCGCCGGCCAGCAGCGTCCCTACCCAAAGCACCGAGCCAACACTGTCAAAGAATAAGAATGCGCCGAACCCCATCCCGTTTTCGCCTGCCACGGGAGGAGCGAGCGTGGCCAGCCCAGGTACGAACTTGGCTATGACAAGAGTGGCGGCGCTGCGGCGGCCGAATGAGTCCTGGGTGCGGCGGACGCAAGTGGTCGGTTCCAGGGAGAGCCTGCAGAGAATGCGTAGAACGTAATGTCCGTACTTGCGGCCTACAAAGAACCAGATGCTGTCGGCAAGCAGCGCGGCGATGATGCCGACCGCGAGGGAGATGGGAAAACTGAGCTGCCCTTCAGCCGAAAGCGCTCCGGCCGCCAGCAGCACAGGCGTGGCCGGTAGCGGGATGCCAAATTGCTCAACCAGCACCCAGCCGAACAGCAGTAGGTAACCGTACATCTGCAAGACATGTGTGGGTAATTCCATAGGGAAGGTCCTGCCCTTTGCACGATAAAAGCTTGGATCCGGACGAGCGGGCCCCGCAAGGAGGCGGCATGATCTGGAGACTACATTCTATCGGATGTTCGAATTGCAAATACGTTGCAGGAGAAGGCAGTCAATATCACGAACGCAAAAACCCGTCCCCACTGTAATGGATACACGATAGAAAGTAGTCGCCTCCCAGCATCTCATAAAAGGGCCACGTAGCCCTTGTTGGCTGCGATTGACCGGGGTTTGTGCACTCATAGCCAAAGCCCCTGATGCGACGAACAGAATATGACGCCAAGAGCATGCATCTGAATACCGCCTGCCCCGGTAGAATACGCCTCCGCAGAACGCATCAGGCCTTCGAGACGCAAAAAAGCCGCCCGAAGGCGGCTTTTCGATTTGGTTTCGGCTCAGACTGAGAGTTACTGAGATGCGGCAACGCCGGTTGCGCCAGCCCCGGCCGTGCCCGTCTCGACGGCTGTCGTTGTGGTCGCCAACGTGTTTTTCTGGGCAAAGTACTCGTGATCCCAGAGATTCTTGTAAAACGCACCGGTCAGCTCTGCTGCACGAGGACCGAATGTAGGCCGGCCGCCCTCAAGGAAGAAGACCGTAACCAGATTGCCCTGAGGCGTTTCAGAGTACGACACGAACCAGCCGAAGCGGGTTCCATTGTCCGAGCAGGTGCCCGTCTTGCCGAAGACCGGGAGTTGCGTAAAGCTGGCACGCAGGCGGCGGGCGGTTCCGTATTGCACTGCTCCTGCCATGCCATCCTGCATCTCGGGCACGTAACGGGCGATGTCGAGAGTGCGCTTGACCTTGGGCACCATGTGGGCTGCCTCCTCAGGCGTGGTCGGGTGCTGCAGGTAGTACAGGGTGCCGCCGTTGGCGATTGCCGCCACAAAAGCTCCCAATTGCAGCGGGGTGAGCGATACGCCCTGCCCGAAGCTGCACATACGACCTACACCGCCCTGCGATTGCGGAATAGCTTGATCTGGATACGTTCCAAGCTGCTCGCCGGGGATGTTGTATCCAGCCAATTCGCCCAGGCCAAATTGAGTGGCGTAGTGGCGAACGCGCTGAAAACCAAGCTCGCGGCCCAGTTCCTCAAAATAGAGATTGTTGCTTTTGGCCAGCGCCTGAGTCATGTTCATGCGGAAACCGGCCAATTGCACCGGCGTGTCACGCGTTACCAGGCCTTCAGAAAGGGCAGCCATCGCCACGGTGAGTTTGATGGTGGAGCACGGCTCCGCTCCGGGTGAGAGCGCCAATTTCTGGTTAACCATGGCCAGGATGCGACCATTCGATGGATCGATGACCACGGCTGTACCATTCATGCCGTCCAAAGCATCGATAGCTGCCTGGCGGACGACTGGGTCTTCACCACCGACCTTGTCACCCGTAAAGATGTCACTGCTGGCGAAAGAGCTGGCGGTAAATCGCTCGTAATACCGATGGCGGTGGACAACTGTCTTGCGCAACCTGGCTTTTGAACCACTGGTGACAACAGCGGCCTTCCTGGTTCCCGTAGTTTTTGCCTTGGCGCGCACGTGACGAGCGCCTGTTCGGTGGGAACTTGAAAGATGCGACTGCGGTTTGGCACGGTGAAGCGTGTGCGGCGCGTTCAGCGCGAACGCAACACATGAAAGTCCTAGTACCCCGCCAACAACGACCCCGAGGTTCCAACCGCGTGACAGCATCATTTTCTTATATATCCCTTCCGATGATGAGTTCCCTGCTATACGCCTGCCCCAGGCGGCCCTTTTAATTTGCTTCTAGGTTGTACCAACACTTCGCGGACGAAAATAACTCTTTCGTGGCGAACCTCGCTTACTTTGCCAGACCCGACGCCCGGTCGATGTGATTCAAGTCACTGTGTAATGAAGCAATTATGCCTGATTTCCCACAGGCCATCACAGCCATTGATTACGAAGGTAATCCCCTGATGTACTCGGAGCGGAACACTCACTGGTCGAAGAGGTTCCTATTCGCAATATACAGCCATGATTAAGAATTCAAAAAACGCAAAAACCACAATCTAAAACTTGTGTCGGCGCATAAACGCCGGCACGTCCAAATCCTTGTGTTCCTCATCGGCGGCCTCGTTAAAAAGGGAGGCGACCGGTTCGGCCTCACGAGAATGCTCTACTTCCTCGATGATCGGAGCCTCGACCCTCTCTACCGGAACCTCGGCAAAATCGCCCACATAATCCCGATGTTGATGGGTGGCCGGTTCTTCTTCCATTGGATCTTCAAAATGGACGGTCAGCGGCTCGCCCAGGTCGGCCTGTGCACGTTCAAAGTTCGATTCCGGTTCCTCGGCAATGGCCACCGGGGCCGAAACAGTGATCGAGGTTGCCACAGCCGGAGTGGTCGACGTAAAGAAGAAATCAACTCCACCCTTTTCGCTGGCTTCGTACTCATCTTCGCTCTTGAAGCGCGGTGGCGCAGGTGCAGGCGAAACGGGAGCGGCGGCAGGCTTTTCTTCATGCAACCAGTTGTTTGGCGATTCTACGGGAACGGCAACCAGTGGCACGGAGACAACAGGAGCTTCTTCCACGCTCAACATGCGCGCGCGGCGCTCGGGCATCATCTGATCTCGAAAACCGGTGGCAATCACCGTGATCTTGACGTCGTCGCCCATCTTTTCGTCGAGCACGGCGCCGAAGATGATGTTCGCGTCTTCATGCGCGGCGGACTGAATGAGGGTTGAGGCTTCGTTGACCTCAGAAAGCTTGAGCGAGTTGGAACCGGTGATGTTGATGAGGATGCCTCGTGCGCCGTCGATTGCGCCTGCCTCAAGCAGCGGCGAAGCCATGGCAGCTTGCGCGGCCTCAACAGCGCGGTTGGCGCCGGATCGAACTGCGGTGCCCATAACAGCGTAACCCATGCCGGCCATAGTGGTTTTTACATCGGCAAAATCGCGATTGATGATCCCCGGAATGGTTATGATATCTCTCATGCCCTGCACGCCCTGGCGCAGCACGTCGTCCGCAATGCGGAAACTCTCAAAGAAGCCCGCGTCCTTGGCCACTGCCAGCAACTTCTCGTTGGGGATCACGATCATGGTGTCGACGGACTCGATGAGTTCCTTCAGGCCGCGCTCGGCCTGCTGCATGCGGCGCTTGCCTTCAAAGGAAAACGGCTTCGTAATCACGGCAACGGTGAGAATGCCCATTTCGCTGGCGAGTGAGGCAATGACCGGGGCCGCGCCCGTGCCGGTACCGCCGCCTAATCCTGCGGTCACAAACACCATATCGGCGCCTTCCAGCGCTTCGATGATCTTCTCTGAATCTTCAAGCGCAGCGCTGCGGCCGGTGTCAGGATTTGACCCGGCGCCAAGGCCGAGTGTAAGGCGAACGCCGAGCTGGAGCTTGACCGGAGCCTGTGAGAGCTTGAGCGCCTGCACGTCAGTGTTGGCGGTAATAAACTCCACGCCCTCCATCTTGGCCTGAATCATGCGATTGACAGCATTGCCTCCACCGCCGCCAACGCCGATCACCTTGATCCGGGCGCCGCGCGGTGTTTCGTCGTGAAAGTGAATGCGCATCTCTCCAGCTTGATCCTTGGGCTGTTCCATTTCGCTCAAACCTCCTGCCTCCTGTTCATCTGCCTTAAATAGTTAATAGCTTGCCGCAAATAGAGCGCGCAGTTTGGCGCGCAGACTGTTGTCTTCAGCAGCGCGGGTTGCACGGGTCCGTTGTACGTATAGGAGCATGCCAATAGCCGTAGCGAATCCGGGATGAACGAGCTCTCCCGGCATTTGTGATAGGCGCACCGGCATGCCCGTTCGAGCCGGTACGCGCAACTGGCTCTCCGCTATGTCCAGCATACCCGGGAGCAGGGCACCGCCGCCCGTGAGCACGCATCCGGCGCCGAGGGCGTCCACCACGCCTCCCTGACGAAGGCTGTCCTTCACGTAGTGCATCAGTTCGCGGGCGCGCGGCTCAAGAATTTCTGCAATCATGCGCAGGCGCAGCATCTGCGGCTCAGGATTTGCGATTTCGATTTCGGCCTGTTGCGGCACCGAGGTGACCACCGCATTGCCGTACTGCCGTTTGAGCTCTTCCGCCTGTGCTACTGGCATCTGTAGCCCGATGGCGAGGTCGTTTGTAAAGTGCGCGCCACCGATGGGAACAGAACCGGTGTGCGCGACAGCACCCTCGAAGAAGACGACCAGATCGCTGGAATGCGCGCCAATGTCGAGCAGGCAAACACCCAGTTCGCGCTCGTCGGCCGACAGGGAGCTTTCCGCCGCGGCAATCGATTCCAGAATGACTTCAGAAACTTCAAGTCCGGCGCGGTTTGCGCACGTCACCGCGCTCTGCATTGAACTGCCCGAGCAGGTGGCAATGTGCAGGTCCACTTCAAGCCGCGAGCCCACCATGCCCACCGGATCAAAGATGCCGGGCTGATCGTCAAGGATGAATTGGCGCGGAAGCAGGTGAAGAATCTCGCGATCCGGAGGCAGCGCAATCGCACGCGCCCGATCCACGGCACCGCGCACATCCTCGCGCGTAATTTCGCGCATGCGGTTGCCGAGCCCCAAACCACCGTTGGTATTGAGTCCGCGAATGTGCGGACCGCCCACACCCACCGCGCACTCTTCAATGTTAAGCCGCGCGACCCGCTCAGCCTGTTCGCTGGCGGAACGTACCGCACGCGATGCCGGGCCAAGTTCGCCAATAAGCCCCTTGCGCATACCGGCCGATTCAACAACGCCGTGGCCCCGGTAGCGCGGGACACCTTCATTAACGTCGGCAGCAAGCACGCGCGTCCACGCGCTTCCAATATCAAGCACAACAATGAGGTTGTCGATCTTCGTAGACATAATGCTTACTGGCCTTCTGCGGCCATCGGGCGCGCTGCGAACAATTGGTTCGGCTGTGTTGTTTTCTGTGCAGCTGTCTTGCTTGGAGCAGGAGTCGTGCCGGGGACGGTTACCTTGTTTTGCGCGGCCGTCTTATTTGTGGGGTGCTTTTTGGCCGCGTTTTTCTTAGCGCTCTTTGAAATTGCGCTTTTTGATTTGGATGCGCTCGACTTAGCCTTTGCAGATCGCTTCGACGAGGTTTTTTCGCTGGCCCTGACCTTGCTCTTTTCATGGGCGCTCTTTTCGTGGCCGGTCTTATTGTTTGACACGGTCTCGCCGGTCGGCCGCGGCTTAGCGGGGCTGACTGCTGCGTCTGCAGGCTTCACGTCGCTCGAAGCCTTCGCACTTGGATCCTCTGGATTGGCCTGCATGTGGCTGGCTCCCGAGGCCATTTGAAGCACAACCTGGTGCTCATAGCGCAGATCGACTGCTGCCAGGTTCGGATATTGCTGGCGCCACTCGGCAATGTGGTCCTTGTAACGCTGGAAACGATCAAGAAAGTGATCTTCCCCAAAGTGGACAAGAATGTCGGTGCCCTGCTCCGGCATCAGGACGCGCGCATCTTCAGGATCCGTCAGATCGATTTCAGAAAGCTGTTCGGAGTTGCGCTTTCCGTTGCTATCAAGTTCGCTGATCATGCGCTGGTACACAGCCATGCGCGCCTGGCGCGATGCAGGCCTGTCGCCCGGGTCAATGCCGGTAAGAACCGGGAATGAGTAATGATGCGCAGCCATAGCCGCCGGAGCCATATCGAGCAGCACACCGTTTGCATCCACGAGTCCGATTTGCTGGCCGTGCCGGGTAAATGCCACCGGCTTGCGCTCCACAACACTGACGCGAATTTGGTCAGGAAGCAGCCGCATGACCGTGGCCTGCTGAATCCACGGAATGGCTTCAAGTTCCTTGCGGCGCAAATTGAGTGGAACAAAGAAAACGTTGCGGCCAATGTCTTCGCCGAACACCGGGAGCAGCTGTGCGCGCGTAACCTCGGTGAGTCCAACGGACTGGATATGGCTGGCGCCGGCAATACGAAAACGCCCGTCTCGCTGCAGATAAGTTTTGAAGATATCGGCCGCTGTGATCAACGCGGCGAAAACAATCAGCGCACCCAGGCCGACCAACACACGCCCGAAGGTCTTGGTGGGCCACCACCAGCGACCACTTCCCTCACCTTTTTTGTCCCACTTGGCACGCGGAAGATCATCGTCATCCGGATCTTCCATTTCGAGCGGCATGCCGGGCAAGGCGCGCCCCGTTCGGGGCACAGCTTGCTGCATGCGCCGGAAGCGGGATCCCGCGGGCGCATCGTCTTCCCAGATCAGGGGCCGGGATGTGGTTTCACTTTGGTTCTTCACGCCTGAGCACGAATCGAGAGGGTCGCCAGATTTCACTATAGCCCGGCGGTTGCTTGTGCAATTCCGGTCAAAATGAGAGGGGAATCCGTGGGGTTACGGGCGCGGAGTGCGCTGGCAAAGTTACGCTCTCTCCAGCGCGGCCAGAATCTGCGGACCGAGCTGGCTCACGCTTCCAGCGCCGAGCGTCATGACCAGATCGCCGTCGCCGGCCTGCGCAGCCACGGCCGCAATTGCCGCCGGAAAATCAGGAACGTAATGCACCTGCGGCCCGGTGATTCTGGCGGCGAGTGTCTCCGCCGTAACGCCGGGGATCGGTTCTTCGCTGGCAGCATAGATGGGAAGAATCGTAACGGTATTGGCGTCCTTGAAGGCGCCGCCAAACTCTTCCATCAGGTCTTTAGTGCGCGTATAGCGGTGCGGCTGAAAGAGCACATGAATGCGGCAATGGCCGCACTCGCGCGCAGCGGCGAGCGTGGCGCGAATCTCAGTGGGATGGTGGCCGTAGTCATCGACGACCGTAATGCCCCGCACCACGCCTTTGCGCTGAAAGCGCCGATCAACACCATGATAGTGATTAAGCCCTTCGGCG
>Ga0105238_10007053_pt1 | contig 11238 bp, 8 predicted proteins | sample KBSC34metaG_FD_81526 | JGI IMG/M metagenome (GOLD analysis project Ga0105238, IMG submission 81526) | Corn rhizosphere microbial communities from Kellogg Biological Station, Michigan, USA - KBS C3-4 metaG | ecosystem: Host-associated > Plants > Roots > Rhizosphere > Soil | place: Michigan, USA...
CCCCGAAGAACAGCCGCCGGACGAGATCGACGTGCCCGGGCGCCGCCTCCTCCAGGGCCTACCGCCCGCGGCCGGTCAGGGTCATCGCGGGGACGCTGGTCATGGGAACCACGCCTTCTCGTAGCAGGGTTCAGATGCGCCTGACGATAGCGGCCGTCAAGATGAACAGCTGTCACATGATTCTGGTGATTTGCGGTCCGGAGTGATCCTGGTGGTTAATTCGGGTCCTATGCGGCGAGGCCGAGTTCGAGGCATGCCAGGTGGCTGGTGCTCTGCCGGTCCAGCGGGGTGCCGGTCTAGCCCGCCTTCGGAGCGTGCCGGATACATCGCCTCATCGGCTGCCGGGCGTGCGGCTGGTGATCGCAGTCCGGTGATGGTGCTCGCGGCGCTTGCGGGCGGATTTGGGCTGGCTTGGCGGTTTAGGAGCCGACTGGCTGGCGGACGAGGACGATGTGGATGCGGCCGGGCAGCTCCTGGTGAGTGCCCGGCCAGGCGTGGATCTCGCCCGCATGTCGCACGCGAAAGCGAGCCGGAGATCAGGTGACAAGCGAAACATCAGAACCTGGTGGCCCTACACCGGACCTGGGGAGATGCCAACAACGGCCGCTAGCTCGGCGCGTGAGGTGATGCCGAGCTTGGGGAAGATCCGGTACAGGTGGTTGCGGACGGTGCGGTGCGACAGGTAGAGCTGCTGGCCGATCTCGCGGTTGCTCAGCCCTTCGGCGGCCAGCCGCGCGATTTGCAGCTCTTGCGGGGCCAGCAGGTCCAGCGCCCGGGGGGCGGGCTGGCCGCTGCGCTCGCCGGCGGCGCGCAGCTCGCGGCGGGCGCGCTCGGCCCAGGCATCAGCGCCGAGCGCGTCGAACGTGTCCCTCGCGGCGCGCAGCGGCGCGCGGGCCTCGCCGGCCTGCTGGCGGCGGCGCAGCCACATGCCGTGGGCGAGCTGCAGCCGCGCGCGGTGCAGCGGCCAGGCCGCCAGGCCGGCGCCGAAGGCAGCGTCAAACCGCGCCTGCGCGTCGCCGGCGGCCAGCATCGGCGCCGCCACCGCCAGGCTGGCGCGCAGCAACGGCGACCCGGTCGCGGCCGCCTCGGGGATCAGCTCGGTGTAATGGCGGCGGGCCGCATCCTGGTAGCCGCCGCCGGCGGCGGCCTCGGCCAGGTCGACCAGGGCCCAGGACCGCAGCTGCGGGTGATAGGCGGCGTCCTGCGGGTCGAAGATCCGGGCCAGCTGCTCGTACGCCTCGTCGTGACGGCCGGCGCCGAGCGCCGCGGTGCCGCGGGCGAGCTGGACCAGGGCCAGCAGCGGGGGCACGCCCCCCGCCAGCAGCACACGCTCGGCCTCGGCGGCAAGTTCGGCGGCGGCGGTGTCGCCGCGCCGGCCGGCCAGGACCGCCTGGACGAGCTGCGCGCAGGCCGCCCACAGCGGCCTGCCGCCTTCGGCCAGCAGCCGGGCGGCTTCGTCGGCGGCCGGCCCGGCCAGGCCCGCCTGGCCGACCAGCAGCGCCTGCCACCCCTGTTGGAGCAGCACCTCGCCAAGCAACCCCAGCCAGCCGCGGGCCCGCAGCCCGGCCGCCGCCGCAGTGAGAAACCCCACCGCCTGCTCGCAGGCTCCCACGGCCGCAGCGGCGTAGCCCAGGTAGTAGTCCTCATGGGCAGTGCCCGAGCCGGGCTGGTGCCGGGCCAGCCGGGCCAGGACCGCCGCGCCGTGCCCGACCGGGTCGCACAGGGCCAAGACGAACAGCAGCCGCGGATCCCCGCCGGCGACCGGCACAGCCTCGGCAATCGTGGTCATCCGCTGCCTGGTCCGCCGGTCCGGGTTGGACCAGAAGCACCGCAGCGCCACGTTCACGAGCACGAGCAGCGCCTGGCCGATGTCCCCGTCCTGGCGCATCTGGTCGGCCACCTCGGCAAGCGCGGCCAGCGGCCGGGCGCCGGTCCGGGTGGCGGCCCCAAAGGTCTCGCGAGCCCACGCCAGCCGGAGCCGGTCCCCCGGTTCCAGGGCCAGCGGCTCGGCCTCATCCAGCAGCCGCAGCGTCGTGTGCACCCGGCCCAGCTCGTAGAACGCCCACGCGGCGCGGAGCAGCCGCTGCCCGCGCCGTGCCGAAACCGGGCTGAGCCGGGCCGCGGCGGCCAGCGCCGCGGCCTGTTCCGCGATCGCCCCGCGGCCGAAGGCCCGGCCCGCGGCTGCCTCCAGGCCGGCGGCCACCTCCTCGTCCGGCCCCAGGCTGGCCGCCGCCCGGTGCCACACCTGGCGGTCCGGCTGGCCCGCCAGCACCTCCGCCAGCGCCCGGTGCATCGCCTGCCGCGCCGCCGGCCCGGCCGCCTCACCCACCGCCGACCGCACCAGCGGATGCCGGAACCGCACGCTCTGCCCGTCTACCTCGGCCAGCCCCGCCGCCACCGCCACCGTCAGGTCCGCCGCAGAAACCGGCGCGCCCGCCACCACGCTCGCCGCGGCCAGCACCTCGGCCAGCGCATTCCCGTCGTCTAGCGCCGCCGCCAGCAACGCGGTGCGGGTCACCTCGGGCAGCCCCGGCAGCCGGGATGCGAACGCCTGCTCCAGGCGCCTGGTCAGGTGAGTCCACCCGTTCACAGGCCCGCGGCTGTCGTGCTGGCTGGCCGTGAGCGGCAGCTCCACCAGGGCCAGCGGATTCCCGGCCGCCTCCTCCAGCACCCGCCGGCGGACCACCGGATCGCGCACCCCGTGCGCGTCCAGCAGCGCGGCCGCAGCCGCCGGGTCCAGCGGGCCGAGCCGCAGCTCCGCCAGCCCGGCCCGGGCCAGCGGGTTGTCCTCCAGCTCGGCTTCGCGGGCGGTGCCCACCAGCCCGATCGGGTCCGCGCCTAGCCGGCGGCTCACGAACGCCAGCACCTCGCACGTGGAGGAGTCCAGCCAGTGCACGTCCTCGGCGACCACCAGCACCGGCGCCCGCCCGGCCCGGGCAGCCAGCAGCTCCAGGGTCGCCATGCCGACCAACAGCAGGGCCGGAGCCACCCCGCCGCCTGCCCCCAGGGCAGTCAGCAGCGCGTCCCGCTGGCCGCGCGGCAGCCCGCCGGCCTCGGCCAGCACCGGCCGCAGCAGCTGGTGCAGCCCGGCAAACGACAGGTGCGCCTCGCCCGACACCCCCGCGCAGGTCAGCACCCGCATCCCGCGATCGGCCGCGCGCCTGCTGGCGACCGCCGCCAGCGCCGACTTCCCGATCCCCGGATCGCCCAGCACCAGCAACGACCCGCCGCCGTCGCGGATGCGGGCCAGCAGCGACTCCACCGCAGCGATCTCCGGGTCCCGCCCGACCAGCTCTGACGCCATCACCGGACGACCCAGGCAAGCCTCATTCCCGCAGTCTGAGCGACCCAGACGTGCCACGGCAAGCCACTACCTCCCCGGACATCGGACAGGTTGGGGTCAGTTGACCCAAGCCGCGGCGCCATGCGCGCCCGCAGCATGGGTGGAGTCCGCTTCCTCTCGCAACCAGACGGGCATGAGCATGACAAGCCAGCCGATCTCGATGGCCGACCGGCCGACCGGGGAGCGGCAGCATGAGTGAGCAAGCCACCCGCCCTGTGGTCCCGCGCGAGCTGAGACCTTCCCGAGCCCGTCTTGACGGGCCCGGCAACGTCGCTGCTGGCCCCTGGCCGGTAAAGGGCGCCACGGGGTCCGCCGGCGAGCCGGGAACCCCCGATGTCCGGGCTGTTCCTGGGGTCGGGGGAGGGGTGGTGTCTCGCTGCGCGCTGTTCGGGCGGCTGGCCGGGGCCGGACGCGTGGTTCAGGTGTCGGCGCCGGCGGGGAGCGGGAAGACGGTGCTGATGCGGTCCTGGCTCGCCGAGGCCGGGCTGGCCCGGCACGCCGCGTGGGTACCGGTGGATGGCGAGGAGCGGGATCCGCGGCGGTTCTGGCTGTCGGTGCTCGGCGCGCTGCGCGAGACGGCCCCGGGGGCGGTGCTGGGGCGGGCGCTGACGGCGGCGCAGGACCTGGACGGCTGGGCGATCGTGGAGCGGCTGCTGACGGGCCTAGCCCCGCTGGCGGACCGGCTGTGGCTGGTCATCGACGACGCGCATCTGCTGGGCCCTGGCGGGGTACTGCCCCAGCTGGAGCTCTTGCTGTTGCGCGCGCCGCCGCAGTTGCGGTTCGTCCTGGTGACCCGGCATGATCTGCGGCTAGGGCTGCACCGGCTGCGGCTGGAGGGGGCGCTGACCGAGATCCGTGCGGCCGATCTGCGGTTCAGCCTGGCCGAGGCGCGGGCGCTGTTCGGCGCTACCGGGGTGGATTTGCCGGCCGGCGTGCTGGCCCGGCTGCACGAGCGGACCGAGGGCTGGGCGGCGGGGCTGCTGCTGGCCGCCCTGTCGCTGGCCGGGCACCCGGACCCGGATCGGTTCGCCGCGGAGTTCTCCGGCACCGAGCGGACGGTGGCCGAATTCCTGCTGGCCGAGGTGCTGGACCGGCAGAGCGAGCAGGTGCGGCGGCTGCTGCTGCGGACTTCCTTCCTGGAGCGGGTCAACGGCGACCTCGCCGACCTGCTGACCGGGACCAGCGGCGGGGAACGGATCTTGCAGGATCTGGAGCAGGCCGGCGCGTTCGTGGTCTCGCTAGACGTACGCAGGTCGTGGTTCCGCTACCACCAGCTGTTCGCGGACCTGCTGCAGCTGGAGTTGCGCCATACCGAGCCGGACGAGCGCGCCGCGCTGCACCGCGTCGCTGCCGGGTGGCTGGCCGGGCACGGGCACCCGGTAGAGGCGGTCCGCCAGGCCCAGGCCGCGGAGGACTGGGAGCTGGCCGCCCGGCTGCTGTGCGACCACTGGCTCGACCTGTACCTCGGCGGGCGGGGCGCCATCTTGGCCGAGCTGCTGGCCGGGATCCCCCGCCAGGTCGTCGCGGCCAGCCCCGAGCTCACCGCCGTGCAGGTGGCCGGTGACCTGATCCGCGGATCCCTGGATGATGCCGGACGGCACCTGGCCATGGCCTCTGACGCGCTGGCCGCGGTGCCCTCGGACCGCCGCGGACGCGTGCAGGTCATGCTTTCGGTGCTGCGGCTGTTCCTGGCCCGGGGCTTGGCCGACGTCCCGGTCGTGGCCGAGGAGGCGCAGCGGCTGCTCTCCCTCACCGAGGGCGCCGGTGCCGCACAGCCCGGGCTGGGCGAGGATCTGCGCGCCGCGGCGTTCATCAGCCTCGGTATCGCCGAGATGTGGGACCTGCGGTCCGAGGACGCGGAGCGGCATCTGACCCAGGGCCTGGCCCTGGCACGCGAAATCGGGCGGCCGTACCTGGAGCTCTACGGCCTGGCCCACGGGGCGCACGCGATGCCGCAGTTCCAGCCCGATACGTCGCAGGAGGAGCGGAGCAGGCAGGCGATCGAGCTGGCCGAACGGCACGGCTGGGGCGAGGAGCCGCTCGCCGGGGTCGCTTATACCCAGCTCGGCACCGTGCTGCTCTATCACGGGCGGCTGGAGGAAGCAGAACCGTGGCTGGAGCGCGCCGAACAGACCCTGCGCACCAGGGCGGAACCAGCCGCCGGGATGAGCCTGCGTCATGCTCGCGCGGCCCTGGAACTGGCCCGAGGCCGGCCTCAGGAGGCGCTGGCGGCGTTCCGGGCCGCCGAGACGCTGGCCGCGGCGCTGGCCGGGCCCCGCACCTGCGTGACGTCGATGCGATCACGCATGCTGCACACGCTGGTGCGGGCGGGCCAGACCGGACGCGCCGAGCAGGTTCTCGCCGAGCTGGGCGAGGACGAGCGGGCCAGCACGGAGATGCGCACCGCAGAGGCGGCGCTGCGACTGGCCTCAGACGACCCGCAGGCGGCCGCTGACGCGCTCGCCCCCGTCCTGGACGGCTCGGTCTCCGGCGTCCGCCAGGTACAGACGGTGACGGCGCTACTGCTGGAGGCCAGGGCCCGCGATGGCCTGGGCCACCAGGACACCGCCGGACGCGCCCTTGAGCAGGCGCTGGATATCACCGAATCCACCGGCATGCTCCTGCCGTTCCTCCTGGATCCCGCCCCGGCGCTGCTCGAGCGGCACCGCCGGCACCGCACCGCTCACCCCGCCCTGATCTCCCAGATCCTGGACCTGCTGCCGAGGCCGGTCAGGCCCGCGCCGCCGCCCGGCAGCCAACCGAGATGGGCCTCCAGCCACGGCCTGGATGAACAGCTCACCGACAGCGAGACCCGCATCCTGCGCTACCTGCCGACCCACCTCACCGGACCCGAGATCGCCAACGAGCTGTCCGTGTCGTTGAACACCGTCAGCACCCACATGCAGCACCTATACGCCAAGCTCGGCGTCCACCGCCGCCACGAGGCAGTGGACCGCGCCCGCGCCCTGGGCCTGCTCGCGCCCTCCGCACGAAGGGCTTAAGGCGGAATCACCAAATGTGAGCCAACGCCTTCATGCACCCCGGACTCAGCCTGACTCATTCAGACCGTTCGAGCAGGTCAACGGCTCCCCGCTCGACTCCCTCCGACGAAGACAGACTTCGCAGAACGGGCCGATCTCCCGCGCGGCGGCTAACGCGCGGGCAGGCCGCCAGCAGCCGCAGCTCCCGCGCGCGCCGCACGGCCGAGGGCAGGTCACGGGCCTGGAAGTCGCCGGACGTCGGTCAGGCACGTGGCTTCTCAACGTTGAGCGGGACGGATTCGGCGCTGATCACCGCGAGCGATGTCGGTTCCGCAGGCGTGGTCGCGTTCATGGCCCGGTCGGCGAGAACCCGCATCCGATTGCCGGACATGGAGTACAGGTGATAGCCACGGGTCAGGGCATTGGCCGCTGGTCCGGACAGGGGGACGTTCAGGGGGTTCGCGGCGGCGGCCAGCCCGCCCAGGTCCACGAGCAAGCCCAGGTCAACGTGCTTGTACTCCTTGCGCGTCCCGTGGCCCAGCGAGGCGGCCACATTCGGACCACCAGCTTGCCCGGCCGCTGGGCGTGCTGGGCGGTCATGCCGCAGACCTGGCCGGGATAGGTCAGGTCGGGCACCGCGGCGCAGTCCCCGCAGGCTTGTTCACACCGCTCACGGTCAAGATGAGCCGGTCGTAACCAACCTGCCCGGAGGCGCCCTCTGGGCCCGTCCAGCTCACGACCTTCTGCCCGTGATCGACGTGGCTCACTGTGCCGAGCAGGAACCGCATCTTGCGCAGCCGGCGGCCCAGCGAGACGCGGATGTACCGCGGCTCGATCGGCCCGCCTGCCACCTGCAGCATCACCGGCAGGTACAGGAAGTAGTCGGTCAAGTTGATCACCACGATCTCGGTCGTCTTCCCGACCAGCCGGGACAGCTCCCGCGCCGCGTTGAAACCGGCGAATCCCGTCCCGACAATCACCACATGGTGTTCCTTTTTATGTCCCGCCATCTGGGTTCTCCCGCTCGCCAAAGTGGCATGTGCACTACCGCGAGGCTTGGTCCTGCCATCCGCCATGGCGCGTACGACGCGCAGTCCCGCCTGTGAAGGCCCTGGCTGCAACGCTGGCTTGCCATCCGCCAGCCACGTTTCCTGGCGTGCGGAGATGATTGGCGAGCGGGTCGCGGACGGGGTGCTGGTCATGGGAACCATGCCTTCTCGTAGCGGGGTCCAGATGCGCCTGACCATGGCGGCCATCAATGTGAACGGCTGTCACATGATTCTGGTGATTTGCGGTCCGGAGTGACACGAGCGGAGCTCGAGGAGGTCGAGGCGGAGAGCCTCGATCTCAGGCAGCACACGGTACAGCGCTGACCGGTCCGGCGGGCCGGTGAGCACGGTGTGTGCGCCACGCCGATGCGACACCAGCGCCGAGAAGCAGGACCGCGGCGCCGAGGCGGCCGTTTATCCGGATCGTGTACCAGACGGATGCTGGGTTAGCAGGTGAGCCTCCACGACCGCGACGTAGCCGATGACCTGTGCCGTGCCAGATCACCGCGCAGGCATTATGTGTCTCGCCGAGTTGGCCCGTTCGTCATCGAGACAGGCGGGCTTGGCCGGGCATCCCGGCGCCGGCGTGGGCGGCCAGCATCCAGCCGGTCACCTGGCTCGGCATCGGCCGCGAGGAGCTCGCCAGTCAGGCCCGCACCGGGGCCGGGTCCGCCAGGCCCGGTGCGTTGCGGTCAGGGGTGGACCGGTCCGCTGGGCCCGCGGTCGAGGCGCAACGACCGCATGATGGCGAACGTCGTGGTGGCGGAGAAGATCTCCATGTCCGCGGCGGCCAGCCTGCCGGTGTACTTCGCGATGACGGGCGCGGCCGCGCCCAGTGGCGGTGTCGAGGCGGGCTTCACCTGGTCGTTCAGGGCCGGGCCGAGAGCTGACCGGGGACCGGCGCGAAGTGGGTGCGGACCTCGGCCAGGCTGACTCGGCACCGGGCCAGCGCGTTAACCGGCCCGTAGTCGCCTTATGCCGGAATGCGGATCACAGGAATCAGGTGACAACCGTTCACCGTGACGGCGGCTACCGTCGGCGTGGTCGGTTCCTCATTCAAAGGAGGACAGCAGTGACATCTCCGATCTTGCCGGACTACGTGCCGGTTCCGCGGGCCTCGCTCGGCCCCGCGGTCACCGGCCGGGGCAACTACGTCGGAGGGGTGGAGCGGAACCTGTACTGGGTCACCGACGGGGACTGCCACCCGGCGTTCCTGACGACCCATGAGCGCGTGCGAGCCAGCTGTCATGACTGTTACGTCTGAGACACGATCCGTGGCTAGGCGGGTGATCGGGCTCTACCGCCGGGCCGGGAACGCCGGCCGAAACCGCCTTGGGCTGGCCCTACTGGTCATCGCCGTCTCCCAGCTGATGGTGCTGATGGACACCACCATCGTCACCATGGCCCTGCCCCGGATCCAGTCGGCGCTCGGGTTCTCCACTACCGGCCTGCTGTGGGTCGTCAACCTCTACGGGCTGATCTTCGGCGGCCTGCTGCTGCTGGGCGGCCGGGCAGGTGACATTCTCGGCCGCCGCCGGGTCTTGACCGCCGGCCTGGCGCTGTTCTCGGCCGCGTCTTTGCTCGGGGGCGTCGCGCAGGGCAAAGCGTGGCTCCTGGCCGCGCGGGCAGCTCAGGGCGCCGGCGCGGCGCTCATCGCCCCGGCGGCCCTGGCCCTGATCATCACCAACTTCCCCGAGGGCCCGCAACGCGGCCGGGCCACCAGCGTTTACGCCTCAGTCTCGGCCCTCGCCAGTGCCGTCGGCCTCGTGGCCGGCGGCCTGCTCGTCACCTACGCCTCCTGGCGCTGGACGCTGATCGTCAACGCGCCGATCGGTATCGTCCTGGCCCTAGCCGCGCCCCTTGTGCTCACCGAGTCGGCCCGCCAGCCTGGCCAGCTCGACCTGCCCGGAGCAGTCACCGCCGCCGGCGGCATCGCCGCCTTGGTCTACGGGCTGTCGGCGGCCGCCCCGTCCGGCGCCTTCGACGTGTCCCACTGGGCCAGCGCCAACGTGATCGCGGCCCTGGCCGGCGCGGTGGTGCTGCTCGTCGCCTTTGCGGCCATCGAGGCCCGCAGCAGCCATCCGCTGCTGCCGCTGCGGATCTTGGCCGACCGTAATCGCAGCGCCGGCTACCTGTCCGCCGCCGCCGTGGGCGTGGTCATCTTCGCAGTGCTGTACTTCGCCACCCTGTTCTTCCAGGAGGTCTGGGGGTACTCGGCCCTCAAATCCAGCGTCGCCTACCTGCCCTGGATCGCGGCCTTCGGCATCGGCGCCGCCGCCAGCGCTCAGCTGCTGCCCCGCATCGGGCCCCGCCCGCTGATGGTTGCCGGGTCCCTGTCCGGCGCCGGCGGAATGTACTGGCTGTCCCGGACCGGCGCGACCGACAGCCACCTCGGCCACGTCTTCGGCGCCTTCATCATCGCCGCCTTCGGGTTGAGCCTGGTCTCCGTGCCCTTCGTCGCACTCGCCCTGTGGCGGGTCAGGCCGGCCGACTCCGGGGAGGCCTCCAGCGTGGTCAACGTGGCCCCGCTGGTCGGCGGCTCGGTGGGACTCGCTGCCCTCGGCAGCGTGGCCTGGATCACCGCCGCCCACCAGATCCACGTGACCCGGGCCGGGGGGGCCGCGCCGGCCTTCCGCCACGCGCTGGCTACCGGGTTCGACCGCGCCTTCCTGGTCGCCGCCGGGGTCGCCTTGACGATCTCGATCCTCGCGGTCGTGTTGATCCGGGCGCGGGCCACCGGCGCCGCCGGCCAGACCCCAACGGCGGCGTCACCCCTTTCCGAGCAAGACCAGCCGCAACCGGAACCCAACGGCGCGGCACCGACTACCGAAGTCTCACCGAATTGACAGCACCGCATAGGAATTGACAGCACCGCATAGGAGGAGCCAGATGGAAAGCCCGATCGAGGTGGTGCGCAGGTTCTGCGCCGCGTGGTCCGACAACGCCGGAGCAGCCGAGCTGGCCGCATTCTTCACCGAGGACGCCGTCTACCACAACATCCCGCAGGCGCCGGTCACCGGCAGGCAGAACATCGCCAGCACGATCGCCTCGTTCATACGCCCTGGCCCGCCCGGCATCGAGAGCATCGATTTCCGCGTCATCAACATCGCAGCCAATGGTCCGGTCGTGATGACGGAGCGGGTGGACGTCTTCACGCTGCCCGGCAAGTCGTTCGAGCTGCCGGTCATGGGCACCTTCGAGGTCAGCGGTGGCAAGATCAGCGCCTGGCGGGACTATTTCGACCCGAACCAGTTCACCAGCCGGATGGGATAAGGCTGGACCCTCGAGGAGGAAGCGCCGCAGTTGAGGGGCGAGAGCCGAACCGGCTAGCGATCCTGGGCCGCTAGGCCGCAGCCGCGAACTCGTCCCGGGCTTGCTGGTCCAATTCGATTTCGGAACCGGCGGAGTTCTTCTCCAGATGCCGCACCGCCAGCTCCTCGCAGACAGCGGCATGTCGCTGCCCGATTACGACGTGCTGACTGCGCTGACCGTCGCCGGCGCGGGGAAGGATGCCGATCACAGTGCTCGCCGCACATATCGGCTGGGAGCGCAGCCGGGTGTCCCATCACGCGCGGCGGATGAGCGCCCGGGGCCTGGTGACGTGCGGCCCGTCCGCCGCCGACCGGCGGGTCACCGAGGTGACCCTGACCGGCCGCGGGCGGTAGGCCCTGGAGGAGGCTGCCGGCCGGCCTGCTGGCGCCGCTCAGCGAGGCGAATCACAGGGATTCGGTGATGATCTCTCACATTCTTGGCGGAAAGCCTGGGTCCGTGACCACCGACATCCGGAGCCTGGAAATGACAAAAGCGCAACCGCGACCTGGCGAAGCGGGCCGGCGCCTTCACCGCCGGGGAGCGGCCACGGCAC